>Ga0247762_1000427_pt1 | contig 12199 bp, 3 predicted proteins | sample UWRJL081202R4_FD_181016 | JGI IMG/M metagenome (GOLD analysis project Ga0247762, IMG submission 181016) | Plant litter microbial communities from Arlington Agricultural Research Station in Wisconsin, United States - UWRJ-L081-202R-4 | ecosystem: Environmental > Terrestrial > Plant litter >...
ACGAACGTTGCCGGAGAGCAACCGGCTTTCGAGCTGCAAGCCGTAACTGCTCATTCCAAGAGCGTTGCTATATAGCAACCACAGGTTGCTCTACAGCTCCCATTCGGGGGTGACGTGTCACCCTCAACCCGCTGCCGTAGGCAGCGTGCTCTTACCTCTCGTACACCAGCCGAGTTTTGATCTTCGGAGCACCGGGTTTCCATGTCTCCTCAGTGATGCTCCGTCCGTCGGAACTCAAGATCAGCGTTCCGTTGGTCACCACCACATCGTTAAGCTTCTCGACTGTCAGCAGACGCTGGGCAGTCTCCGCCTTTATGGCTAGGGTGGCTCGTGCACCGCTGTACGTTCCGTGGATCGGGGCCTCTGTTCCGTCCAGCTTCATGTCGGCGTATTGCTTCTCAGTCGGGAAGCCTAGATGGAACGTAGTTCCGTTCACCGCTGTAACGAGCACCTGGGGTTGTCGATCCAACTCCTTTGGGTCAGTCCATTCACCCGCAAGGCCTGATGGCTTAGAAGAACGTATGAAGACCTTCCGGATGGACTTACCCGGCCCGTCTTCGACCGTGGTGATTGTCTGGATTAGAGATTTGCCGTCTGGCGAGACTTCACGATGAACCGCATTGGCCGGCCTCCCGTTATCTCTCTCCTCAACATCCATCGACGTAAGAGTTCCTTTCGTACAAGCCAAGCTACGCTGGCCAGTAACAGGGCGATATTTTCCATCGCAGATCAGCGTGTAGCCGATGTTTCTTGTCGTGATCTTGAACCCGCCTCTGGGAAGGATAGCGATGGTGAACGTGGGACCGCCCAACCGGCTCTTCGCCGCGTTCAGCCGCCACGTTCCGTCCCACGCATTGGCCTGCCCAAGCGCATGGCTTAAGGAAGCGCCTGCCATCAGCAGAACGATACTGAGCTTATAAAGAGACGAAGAGTGTGTGTTCATCATTCGGATTCTATGGACGAGGCTATGCGAGACGATTCACTAGAAGCAGACCTAAGACTGCCGCCACAACAGCGAACGATACGCCTGCCCGTTTCAGAAGTTCTGGTGTTTCTAGCGAACCCCTCCAGAGCACCGAGTAGAGCACAGTGATTGACAGCGCCTCGAAGGCTAACGGAACTGCCGAGATAGTTAGAGGGTTATCTGCGCCTTCCGAACGCAGTATTGCTTGCGTGATCGCAACTCCGAACCCATAGCAGCCGAAGACGATTGCTACCCACCGCAGCCATGCGGGGCATGCCTTGAACTCGTTCCTCCAGACGTTCCTTTCCTTCGCTAAGCACAGCACGACGAAGTTGACGAACAGAGCGCCAACTAGGATGGGCATGGCCGCTTCGTCGTATAGTGGCGACTTTCCCATCCAAACACCAACATGAAGGATGAGAGAAGTCGCCAGCAACATGACGTCGATCACGAAGAGAAGAAGCACATAAAAGCGTGCGGCTTTTGCCATCATGGATTAGGGTCCAGGCCCATTCGTGGGTCTTCGATATTCAAGCCTGAAGGACCAGGTATTGTCGCCATCGGATTCTCAGGGATCGACTCGTAAAGACCTTGTGTATAACCGTTCCAGTCCAAGCCATATCCGAACGAGCCGCCTATCGTTGGAGTTCCGATGCCCAATTGAAGTGCTGGCTCGCCTAGTTGCAGAGTCCTTCCCTGTAAAGACGTAGATACCCCGTAACAACCAGCAAGGCCATAGGCTGCACAACCCTGAACACTAGAGCCTCGAAGGAAGTCCTCAGGCCTCCGCGAGTACCCAGCTGTGAGCATGAGACCTGGAGATGGCGGCGCTGCACCAGCAGGACCGAAGATGAAGTTCTTCGTCTGCGGAACATAGGAGACAGAACCAGATGCAAATCCAAGTTGCGCACTAGCCGAGTAGAAGCTCGGACTGTTCGTCAGAGGAGACGGTGGAAGGATCGTTGAAGTGACCCTAAACAGTGGGGATGAACCTGTGCCCGTATTTGTCGAAGCTGTGTTCGCGCCAGACGAGTTACCACCGGAATTCCCACCGCCATTGAAGAGATTCTTGATCTTGTCCCATAAGGTCGTAGCCAGACAGACGACGCTCTTATCACCATCGTGATTGCAGTCAGCAGAGTGACCAAAAGCATCACGGTAACGCAGCGGATTGTTGCCGACGTAGGAATACAGATTCAGCGTCTGAGGATTGTCCAATCTCGCAAACGGAATTGAGATTGGATTCACGCTCCAGTCAGGACTCATGAAGCGCCCCATGTTCGAGCCGTAGTATCTGGCGCCGAAGTAATCTAAGCCGCTCTCTGTGTCTCTTTCTTTGCCGGTGAAGAGGTAGGGATCACTGGTATTGCCCGCAAAGACCTGCCCGAAGGGTTTGTAGTCCATGGGGTTGATGAAGGTGCCGTCGGCCAGGAGGCTTCCAACCTGAGTCCCGAGGTGATCGGTCATGCGATAGACCGGAGCACCATCTTCGGCTCCTGGCACTTCGGCCAGCAGACCACTGGGGCCATAAACCAGATCGGTCCACTGTCCTGCCGTCAGACGTGCAATCGGCCTACCACCGAAGTAGATCGTATCGGTCACGCCAACCCCTTGCTTCTCCACGCGATTGCCTTCTGCGTCGTAGATGTAGGTTGCCCCACCCACAGTCCGGATGCGATTCTCTGCGTCCCACGTCATGACGTTGCTCACACCATTCGATAGCAGATTCCCCGCCGCATCGTAGGAGTAGCCTAACATTCGATTGTTCGCATCGTAGCCCGCATGGAAGCTGTTGTTCTGCAGGATGTTGCCGAACGAGTCATAGGCGTAGACTTCGTTCAGCCCGTTGGTCACCAGCGTTCCAGGTGTCCCTGTTGCATACTGCGTCGTCGAACTGTTCGTCGGCGTATAAGGAGCGGGGTCGGTTCCAACAACAAGTTGCGGCCCCCACACCTGGATACTCTGCCCAGTCGGCATCGAGCCTGCGCCACCTATCTGAAATTGCAGAGAGGTCAGGCCATTCTGATTTGCCCCTGTCACAGTGAACCGCTGCCATGTGGTGGTCAGGTTTGCGACAGTAGGCCCGATATAGGAAAGTCCATCCGACGTGGTGTTGACGATATACAAATTGACCGCGTGCGTCCCACTCGCGACACGCAGATATACAGAACCCGTTACCGTCAACGAATCGTAGAGCGAGGGATTCGGAACAAAGTTGATCGCCCAGGAATCCGCCGACACGGAAGTGTATGTCGCGGCGGTCGCTGTCCCGTCGGGAGCCGTTGCCGTATTGACAGCTATCGAACCTGTTTGAACGCCCCACGTCGGCCCATTGAGGACCTGAGAGTTTGGAAGAAAATTTGTGAGCTCCTGGCCTACGATGATTGGAAGCGAGCTTGTAGCAACGTACGGCCCTGCGTGAGAAGACGCTTCCACCTGCATCCCCCAGACATCGACGGCTTGGGACCCAATAGCAGTCCCTGAGCCAATCTGGAACGCAAGACGCCCTGAGGCACTGGGCACCGCAAAGGTGGGGAGAATAAACCTCTTCCATATAGGCGTTACTGTGACTGTGGTAGACACTGTGAACTGTCGCCCAGCGGGTGTCTCCCCATAGACAAAAACCGGGACTGATGTAGTTGCGCTCGGGCTTGCGGACTTCAGAAAAACAGAAGCCGTCGCGTTCAAGCCGTCGTACTGATATGCGTTTTGAACGAAGTTCGTCGAATATTGATCCGGCGCACCGGGCGTGCCCGTAAGACGGTAAGCGGTGTGGGAACCATCCGGCGCCGTGTCCGGGCTCCCATTTGCGCTCAATCCCCAGTTGAACCAGGTCGGCGCCCTCATCTGCTGTGAGTAAGGCATAAGGTTGGTAAGATTGGTTCCTGCGCTTACTGCGTTTGCGGCGGTCGCAACATAGGGACCAGCACTGGAGGCCAACTCCATCTGAGCCCCCCAGACCTGGATGCTGTGGCCAGCGGTAAGAGTTCCACCGCCGCCGATCTGCAACTTCAGTTCGTTGTGCGTGCTCGCGTTCTGCGTACTCACTTGAAATCTTCGCCAGGCGGTATCCAGAGACATCGTGGTGGTTCCAACCGCAACATTGTTGTCCGAAAGAAGCGTCATTAGAAGGCTCTGCGGTCCAGAAGGAGAACGCAGCCAGACTGAAGCAACCACAGGCTGGCCACTGAAGGGCGCAGGGTTTGCCACGGTATCAGTAAAGTAGCTATCGCTGTTCGACCCAGTAACGGTTGCGGCGGTGTTGCTTCCATCGGGTGCGGTGGCAGCATTGTCTGACGCGAGCGCATTCATTCCCCAGCTGGAAGTAAGCAGACGTTGCGAATAGGGGAGAAAGTTCGTTACCGTAGAACCCGCTGAACCGGAGTCTTCCATCTTAGGATTCCAGATCGATATGGTTTGGCCGCTTGTAATGGTGCCTCCGCCACCGATTTGCAGGTAGATATTCTGTCCATCCTGCGGTGTCTGGCCGCTTACCTGGAACTGCTGCCAACTTGTCGTCACCGTAACCGGTTTCCACGCGCGAACCCCAGCCTGAATCAAATAAATATTGACCGTCTGCGAGCCATTTGGCGCTCGCATCCAGACAGACGCCGTCATCGCGGTATTGCTATAAAGTTCAGGATTGCCCACCGCGTCGGCAATATAAGAATCACTGGATCCAGATGCGGCTGCCATATTGCTCGCTGTAGCCGTACCGTCGGGAGCCATCACTCCCGGGGTGATCGACGTATTGGAAACCACCCATCCGCCTGCACCCGGCGAGTCCGGATTGACGAGAACGTTCGAGTCGTCCGGATCGGTCCACTGCGGCGTAGCTCCACCTGCCCCAGGCGTACTGCCAGCACCAGTACCGCTGCTAGAAGAGCTGCCTGTTCCGCCCGATGATCCCATTCCCGCGACGTTCCAGAAGATGTCCTGCGCCGCTGTTAGTCTATTCAGATTGTCATACGCAAACTGCCGCTGAACGCCCGCCACAAGGTCCGTCTGGCTTTGCAGATTGCCGTTCGCGGTCCATCCATATTGCTTTGACCAGAAAGGTGTGGATGAAGGCCCATACGACAACGTGTTCACACGCTCTCGATTGTCATAGCTTGCATTGAAGCCAACATTGTTGCCAAAGGTTGCACTCACGACATGCCCAGCCGCGTCGTAGCCGCCCAGAGGATCGGCAACCGTCAGATAGGTTTGATTCTTGGCGACTCCATTCCATGCGGAATAACTCACTCCGCTGGTCCTGCCCGCTGCGTCGTAGGTCTGATGAACCTTACGCCCGTCCGGATAGATCAGATCGCTCAAATTCCCCGCAAGATCATAGCCTGCCCCAACGTGAACTCCATAGGAACAGTCCGTGGGAATGCAGTAGCTCTGCTGGGTCACACGGCCCATCGCGTCATAGTTAAGAATCGTTGCTGCATTGATGTTGTTGGAAGAACTGGTCAGTCGGCCAATGCCATTGGTGTGACCCGACTCATCATAGGCATAGCCATAAGAAAAAGAACCATCCGATGCACTCTTTCCAGTTAGACGGTTCAAAGCGTCGTAACCGTAGTTGACGGTGATTCCCCGCGCATCCGTTTTGCTCGTCACGTTGCCATTCGCGTCGTAGCCATAGCGAATGGTCCCAGTCTCGGGATTGGTGGCAGACTGCAGCCGAGACAATGAGTCATAGCTAAAATTGCGGGAACGCCCCGCATCGCCCGCAACTCCACTCTGGTTCGCGACTGTTAGATTCCCAAGAGCATCGTAAACGTAGCCGGTAGAAGCCCCATTTGGTTCTGTAACGTTACCAAGGCGGCCGAGTGCGTCGTAATTCTGTGACCAAATACGACCGACTTCATCGGTAAAGATGGTCTGGTTGCCACTATAGGACCATCGCTGCGTCGAGCCATCCGGCTGCGTCTGGAGAGTCTTACGGCCTAAAGCGTCGTAGGTCAATGAAGTGATTTCGTAGGTCGCGTCATTTGTTGCGAGATACGAATTGGAGACCATATGCGGCCGTCCATTTACATCGTAGGTCGTATCAATCTTTGACCCATTCGATTGCACCTTCTGAGAGACACGGCCATAACCGTCCAACGTAGTGCTGGAAACTTGAGGTGGGTTGGGAGATGCGGCGGTGCTGGTGGTTATGACCTCTGGCACCGCCGCACCGCTGTAGGATATCGTCGTGCTACCACCATCTGGATAATTTGTGACTGTAGGGCGCAACATCCCATCATAGCTGTATGAAGTGACTTTTCCGTTGAAATCCGTGGTGCTCGTGGTCAGCCCCGTGTTTGGATCGCAAGTCGATGAGCTGGACATCGCACTTGCACCTGCCAAAAGCGGCAGCTTGGTTGTATTGAGGCACGTGTCTGTCGCGGCGTCATAGACAAACTGCGTGGTATTTTTCCGTGCATCTTGCGAGAAATCTAACTGTCCAGCATCGTCATAACTAGCGTGGCTATCGAGGGTAGTATTGGACGTATTGAGCCACTGGTGAACGCTAGTCTGGTTGCCTCTGGCCCCGGCAACTGCAACATGACCAGGCAAGCCGTTTGTAGCCGACAAACCATTTTCGTCATACCCATAGGTCGTCTGCTTGATGAGGTTTCCCGAGCCATTGTAGACCGAAACACTGGAGGGCCGGTCCGCAATGTTGTTTCCAAGAGAGGCATACGTAGTAACGGTTTTTCTGGTGGGAGAAGAGGCTCCAAAGTCGTACTCGTCATACTCGGTAGTGAGACCAGCGTCATTCAAGAATTGGACTGTCTTGGATGCCAATCCGTCCACCGTTGTCGTCGTTGCAATCTGAGTAATCGGAAGTGTGATTGGAGTCGCAGTACAATCACCCGTGGTGCCGTTATAGCAACGCATCGTGGACTTCAGCAAGGCTCCCGAGGCTGAGTACCATGCATGTGCGGTTTCGTAATTCGGGTTCGGAGTACCGAAAGCGTTTGCAGCCCAATTTTGAATGTAAGTGAAATTTGCTTTCTCACTGCTCCCGTCGGGGTGAGAAACGGCGGTCATACTGGCATTTGCGTAGATACAACCAGAGGAAGGACACGTGGCTGTCTGATTGTATGAGGTGGTGCCATCTGACGTAGATCGGGATAGTGTTGCTGGAAGCCCAATGGTTCCTGTACCTGGAAGGTTGCAGAGGCTGCCGGTATTGTAAGAAATTACTCCTCCGGCTGGTAATCGCATTGACGCCAGTTGGCCGTTTGCCTGATAGGTAAATTGGTAGTTGCTTCCATCCGGATACACCACAGAGTCTGCCAATCCTACGATTGCAGAAAAATCATTCCCTCCAGTAGCGACGCAATTTTCGTTGACGCTGTGGAGCGAATAATTGACCGTAACTGTTTGAAGATTGCCAAATGTATCGCGATATTGGACATGCAGAGGCGCTCTTGAAGTCCATTTTGTTGAGTCCTGCGAAGAATATGCACCTCCTGTAATCGTCGCGGATACATTGGAGTTATCCGTCAAGGTAGTATTCCAATTGACCCAATAGCCGCCCTGATCCGCGTTTGTGACACCAACATTGCCATTGGTGTCGCTGAGTCCATCCTGAGGAAATGCGCTATATACCAATCCCGACGGTGTTGTGACCGTTACCAAGCCAGGAACTGGCGATGGATTTGCGGCGTTTACTGAAAGCAAGTATCCGGAATTGTCCGGTGCATATCCACCGGAATCAAGGTTGACATTAGTGCAGCCGACCGGAGACTTCCCCTGACATCCAACCGAGGTTGAACCTAAAGAAAACAAATGCCCATAACCAGTTTGATCGGTGAAAGCGAAGGTATAAGAGTAGACGTTATATCCAGCGTTACAACCCACGCCTGATTGTGGGCAAGGGAGAGGGATGAACTCTTTAGAGTTCTGCCGCACGACAACTGTGCCAGGTGCGGCGGTTGCAGGTACAACCCTCCAACCCATGTCTATGACGGGGCCAGTCCCCAAGGTATAGTTGCTGTCGTATACCAGATGAACATTGATCCCCATGCCGCTGCCGCGTCCTTTGTGTTGAAAAAGAGGGATATCGACATGCACACCAAGGTTGGCAAGGTTTATCTGATCGGTTCCTCCGTCGACGTAGCTTCCCAGGGGCTGAATGCCTACCGTCGTCTGACCAAGAGCGCACTGAGCCATGACCGCGACAAGAACAAACAAAAATGTCAAAAGATTGAGCTTGAGGGGAAAGGGCGAATCGAAGAACAGTGGAGAAGTTAAGCCACCTAAGGCGTAGGGACGCAGTCGGGCTTTTGCTTTTTGACGCAAGCAGGCACTATCAGTATTCATGGATCGAGAAAAACCTCAGATCGGACGGTGAGACAGAGATGTCGACTGGAGCAGGTTCGAGTGAACCTCCGACGCCAGGGCAGTGAGTACTTAGTTCGTGGCCGAAGAAATTGAACACCGGTCACGATGTACGAAGGTTATTCAGAGAGTGTGGTTGGCTCAGATGCTGTTTTGTTTGTTTTGTTGAGTCAGTTTACATCTCAGGAGAAAGTATTGCAGTCAGGATGGACCTCAGCCGCTGAGTAAAAACCATGCATCCCAAAATGGGAAAACTATTTCCCCATCCGCCGACTTATGCGCTGCTGCAGCCAGAATTTTGAGCAGCTATTTATGAGCAATGATGGGAAGCCGGCCTCTTCTGGTGGTTTTAGACATCCAGTCCCTACCTACTAGGGGAGACAGCGATAATGTCTATTTATGTAAAGACACAAAGACATAAATACGGACGCTAAAAGCCAATGCCGAAGTCATTCTGTTGCCTGTCAAATTGAGCGAGTTCGGGCGCTGAATCGGGAGCGGTAAATTCCCTGGACGCAGTGAAGTCCTGCTGCGGCGAACTTGTGTAGACGGCCAGGTCCGCTTTGCCGGAAATTGCCTGGAACTTTTCCTGCGTAATTTCGTTGCCGGTCGCAATCACGCGCTCTGCCCGGATGTTCTTCGAGCTGTCGACGGCGTAGCCATAGTCGACGTGTTGGGCCTTTTCCGGGGAGAGTTCGGCAGTTCTGCCTGAGTCCATCTTTACCGTCATGGAGTTGTCAGGCCCTATGCGTGTGACGGTGCCGAGGTCACCGGGCCGCACGCCCAACTCTTTGTCGTAGGTGGTGAAGCGAATCCTTTCGCCCTGCGCAACTTCGCGGATCTCTTCTTGGAAAACTCTGCTTTCGCGCGTCTGGCTGCGAAGCTGGGCCGGGTTGTAGAAAACTTCCTCGCGGCTGGCGTCAAGCTGTACGGAAAGCACATTGCCGCGCGGCGTCGTAGAAACAACGGTCGCTTGGCTGTCGTGCGGAATCCCGTCAAGGCTGGGGCTGCCGGTCTTGTACTGGATCTTGTCTCCGGGTTCATAGCTCTCCACGCGGATCTTGTTGGTCAAGTCTTTCGGGATGAGGACTGAAATAGCCTGGGCGTCGCGGCTGAGCTTGCCTTGCGCGAAAAGGTCGGCACGGATGAGCTGGGTCAGCTCATCTCGTTCTGCGCGATCAGGGGAGACGATCACGGAGCGCTCTGGTCGGCTGACGTAGGCATTGGCAACGGCGGCAAGCCGGGAGTCCTGATTGTTGTATTCGTGAATCTGGACGGATCTCGATGCCTTAGCAGTTTCTTCGGGGGCAGCGTGTGTGGTCTGTTCCACCTTCGTTGTGAAGTCGAGCGCGGCGGTCTTGGTCACATCGGTCGCGAGGCGCTGGCCAAGCGTTTCGGCGTTGTTCGTATAAATCCTTGCGTCTTGAGCGGCGCGAGAGATGGCGACATACGCGAGCCGGTTGTTGATGAGGCTGCGCGAGGAATCGGTGTCGATGTTGGCGATGACACGATCTGCGGTAAGTCCCTGGGAGCTATGAGATGTGACGGCGTAGCCGTGGTCAAACTGCCGGAACTCCGAAGGGTTGAAGCTGACAGAGCGCTTCTCCCTGCCGTCCATGAGGACGGTCAGGCGGTCGGCCTCCATCTTCGTGATGGTGCCCATGTCTCTGTTGGAAATTCCCAGCTCCTTATTCAATGCCGAGAATTGGAGGCGGTCACCAGTGGCGAACTCGCGGCTCGTCTCGCGATAGACGTTCACGCCATAGATTCTCTTGGGGTCGTAGTCAACGCGAGTGCCGTCCGAAAGTTCGACGGTCACGCGGTTGGTGGGCGCATCGTTTGAGCGCACTACGCCGAAGCTGCCGCGCTCGATGCCCTCGGCCTTGCTGCCTCGTTCATATTGCACAACATCGCCGGGGCGGTACATTGCCGCCCAGGTCCGATCGGGACCAGTCATATCGGAGCGATGAGACAGCGTGAGGAATTGCCGGCCATCGTCTGCCAATGTACCGGCTTTCACCAGTTCTCCGCGCACGGCTTCATTGATCTGTTGTCGGCTGCGATTATCCGGCGAAACGATGAGGGTGTTCTCTGGTTTGGCGGCATAGTCCCGCGCGATGGCCGCTATGCGCTCCGGTGCATTGGCAAGCTCTGTAACGCGCCCCTGTTCCGAGAGCAGAGCGATTCCCTTCTCCGTTTCATTCGTGGCGAGATGCTGAACAGCGCGAAGTAGCTCCGGGTCTTTCTGCCGCACGATGGTTTCGAGTTTGGAGGTTTGCATCCCTGCTTCCTGCATCTGTTGGAACGGTCGGCCTGCGTCCACGCCCTGGTGCTGGCGGGTGTCACCGATCACGAGAACGCGGTCCTCTGGTCGTATCTTGTCTAGAAAAACCCGCATCTGCCTGGTGCTCGCAAGGCTCGATTCGTCCAGCATGTAGAGATGTCTGCTGGCAGGGTTGGACTCTTTCTGACGGGCAAGGAAGCTCTGGAGCGTGTTCGCTTCGATCCCTGCTTCGCGCAGCTGGCCCGCCGCTTTAGAGGTCGGGGCAAAGCCCTCAACCTTGTAACCGGACTTCTCCGCACCTTCGCGAATGGCGTCAAGAGTGCTGGTTTTTCCGGTCCCGGCGAATCCCTGAAAACCATGGACACGGTCGGTGCTGGTCAGCACTTCACGGATCGCTGTGCGCTGTGCCTCGTTCAGAAAATCGCGTGACTGCGCCTGCCGGTCGGCGGCCGCTTCGCTCAGCATCGGCGTGGCCGCCCCGCGTCCACTAAGAACGTGTTGGACGTTGGCGCGTTCGGCCGCAATCGTCTCTGGCGTCGTGAAGCTGCGGCCCGAGCTGTGTTTCTGACCTTGGACGGAACGGAACTCGCCCTCTTCCCTTCGCCGCTGAAACTCGCTTTGCACATCGGAAAAACTGACTTCGCCCATACCTCGGCGTAGCGCCTCGCGCATGATGATCCGTTCATCCGCAACGGCCTCACGCTCGAAGACCTTCTCCTTCGCGAAGGCAACAACACCTCGCGAATCCGGCTGCAGGCCGGTTGTCTGGGCCTGGCTCAGGGCACGTTCGCGGGCTGCGGCGATTACCTTTTCCGGCTGGTTGCCGAAGTCCGCGGCCATCTCTCTATGCGCTGCCAACACCTCGGCGGGCGTGAGAGTCTGCTTACGATCGCGCGTCGCATGCGCGGCGATCTGCGCGGCTTCCGGTCCCTGGAAACCGGCACGCTCCATCTGTTCTTTGATCTGCTGGGAGCGTGGGCTCGATGCGTCAAGGTATGCCTGGGAGTAGCCCTTGATTTCGGGTGCGCCGCTCTGCCCTGGCTCTATCTCGTAGCCTAGCTTGCGAAGGTTGTGGGTCAGCACCGACTGGTACACGGCGGTTGCGTAGTTCTGCGACTCGAAGAGAGCCTGGGGCTGCAAGGCGCGGGTGGAGCCATCTGGCCGCTCCGTGACGTTGAAGATGACGGCATGGGTGTGGAGCTGGGGCGCGGCGTAGCCATTCACCGGCCTCGCGGTGTCATGTTCGAATTTTGCAGCGATGAACTTACCGGTCTGCTCGGCGGGGTTGTTGCCGCCGATCCGCGCGTGAGTGTACTTCTCTAGCTCGTTCAAAGCTGTCGTGACGGCGGCGCGGTGAGCTTCCAATACTCTCTCGTCGCCACCGACCAGGGCCGTCAAGGAAACAGACTTGGGCGCTGAAAACGTCGCGTCCCATCCGGCGCGGTGCTCGACAGGCTTCGTAACTGAGCCGTCCGCGTTGGTGTACTCCTTCCCTTCTCGGTGTTTCACCATCTGCGCCTCGGTCTGTGGGTGCTTGCCCTCGGTCAGACGGGAGAACTCCAACGGCGCAACCTCACCGGAAAGTCCCAGGGAAGCAGCAAGTTTCCCCTGCCACTCCCCTTTCA
>Ga0247762_1000429_pt1 | contig 12182 bp, 14 predicted proteins | sample UWRJL081202R4_FD_181016 | JGI IMG/M metagenome (GOLD analysis project Ga0247762, IMG submission 181016) | Plant litter microbial communities from Arlington Agricultural Research Station in Wisconsin, United States - UWRJ-L081-202R-4 | ecosystem: Environmental > Terrestrial > Plant litter >...
TAATCAAGGTCGTTATGACAAGGTCAAGTCTGCCGTCCAGCTTCAATTCTTGAAGGACATGAACGACATATGCGCAAAGAGGATGGAGGAGCCTTTCGAATCACTATGTGAAGGTGCTGCAAATGAATACTATCGCTTTATCGAGTACATCGGCGTTGGTACATTTAAGCCCGAAGAGTATAACCGTGACAGCCCAACACGAACTCAGAATGTCATAGCCTCAACTGGGCTACCCTGAACAGGCAATCGAGAAATTCGACTGAACTCCTAATACTACGACAACGGGCTTAGGGGAATGACATAGGGCCCCACACCTTTGAGGTCGGACATTCGGCATGGGAAATTCGGCTATGAAGGCATTTCGAAAAGTTCTTCGGCCCATGGTTCCTCAATTCGTCCACATTTTTCCTATGTATGTAATACACGTATAGCTTTATAGTATCCGCCTGTAATAGACTTTGATTTCGTTAGCTCATATTTACCACGATCCTGCGCTTTGTTGGTGAATCCTAGGCGACATTTCGGACTACACACATTCAGCTTGGGTAGGCAAAGACAATCTGAAAGGCTTTTTGTTTTGCAGGGACGCACTAAGAGTAGATATTTTCTGTGCTGCACCCTAATATGTACATCAGATACCAAAATTTATGATAGCTAGGCCCAATGACACGCTGTGCTGTGACAAAACTATCATTCGAAACGACGGAGATCACAATTACCGTCCCAGAAATTTCATCATCGCTAGCCTCCTCGTCAAACCTTTAGATCATTATCTTTTGGTGCCTGACTGACAGTGGTGGCGTTATCCCATGGTGGCACAGGCCACTTATCAAGAACTCGCTCCACTCCAGACAGGTTGATAGACAGAATATCTTGCGTAGGAACGTCCAACATAAAGGTGTAGTTTCCGGGGTAAAGGATTGTGTTGCCTTTAGAATCAACTCGAGCGAGTTCTCCAAGTGCAACAGTAATCTGAGCATCAGTTGTGGCATTTGGAGCGATTGATCGAAGGCGCTTGTACCCAACAAGTTCTTTGATTGGGTATGGAGCAGGCCCATTCTGATGAGAAACGAATACTAGGGCAACGAAGTCCGAAGTAGTGTTGCCAGTATTTGTTACACTGATATCCACAGTTGGTCCAGGAAGGAGATCTAGAAGTGTTCGATTATATATTGCCGTCAGTGAGCCGATGGAGTATACTGATGGCTGTGAATTCTGCTTGAATTTGGCTGTGAATTTTGTATAATGTAGTCCATACCCAAACTGATGAACTGAATTCTTGTAGAACTTATAAGTACGGCCAGGGCTTGTGTTGGAGGGGCGTAGAGACATTTCGGTCATCCGAACCTCATTGACATAACGCTCTGGGTAAACTGTGATTGGCAGCCTTCCAGCAGGAGCATTTTTGCCCGTCAAAATATCAAACACCGCAGAGCCACCATCCTGACCTGGGTAACCCGCCCAAACGATGGCAGATACTCCAGCATCGTTAAGAAGTGGGGTGTTATCTAAGCCTGTGCCCATCTGGACTACCACAAGAGGCTTGCGGAGAGCGGAGAGCTGGGAAATAAGGTTGCGTTGTGACTGTGGCCAGGCAACTTGGTATCTGTCAAGGTCTTCATTTTCCACTGACCCATCAATACCACCAAAATAGAGGATGTAATCAGATTTCTTCGCAGCATCCAGTGCAGGCTCAATCCAGGTCCCGTTTGTCGTCGTCTGATTTGTAGGGCCACCTGCCCAATTTACTGTTAAACCTAGCGCCTGGGCCGCGGCTACAGGTGTGCGTGTATACGGTGGATTACCCGCATAGTTACCCACAAGCTTCCGGCCTTCGTTGGCCCACATGCCAATCACTGCAACACTCGCATTCTTTTTAAAATTCAATGGAAGCGTGCCATCATTCTTAAGAAGTACAATGCCATCAACTGATGCGGAGCGTGCTAGTTTCTGAGCCTGTGGCGTGTTGACATCACTCCAGGAGAGTTTTCTATATGCTGTTGAATTTCCGTCCGGGTCGAAATATCCAGTTCGGACTAAACCTTCATACTGTCTCTTTAACGCTCGGTCAATGGTAGCAATGGAAACGTATGATCCATTGAAGGCACCTATTACGTCTGTAGGATGGTTTGTCTCGCACACGTTGTCCGTTCCTGCAGAATAGGCAAGGCCTGCAGCTTGTGCTCTAGTCTGGGTATAATTGTGGTTATCAGGCTTCCAGATGTTCTCAATTGCATTGCAGTCGCTGACGACATATTGGTTTTCATTCGTCCAGCCCCAGTGCTCGCGTAAGACGGTATTCATGAGGTAGGAGCTGGCGCAAGCGGGAACTCCGTTTACCCTGTTATAGGAACACATAACGGACCCCACATTTGAGTCTCTTGCACACTGCTGAAAGGGTGGAAGATAGTACTCAACTAGCTCCTGGGTGGAGACCTTCGCATCGAAGTTATGTCTGATAGTACCAGACCATTTTTCAAGGTCATTTGCGGCGAAATGTTTGCATGTGGCGATGACTTTCTTTATTTGGGGGTTCACACCACCCTGAAGCCCTGGAATGAGACTTTTGACGTATTTTTTAATACGGAATGGGTCCTCTCCAGGAGTTTCCTGGCCTCGGCCCCATCGAGGGTCTTTGAAAGGGTTGATATTTGGAGTCTTCGATTCGTCAGTTCCCGTGCTATGTTGCAAGTTGAAGTGTATGTCATACCCAAAAATCTAGGCCAGCTCTGCCGGCGTTACTGAATGCCCGTGCTTCGGTACTGACTATGGTTGCGACTTCGTGTACCAAGTCGTCATCGAAAGCCGCTGCCAACAATATTGGGGAAGCGAAGGAAGTAGCATAGGAGAAATTTCCTCCCTGAGTATTCCAAGTCACTCCAGGAGAATAGCCAACCCCGTGGAGTGCTTCCGACCACCAGTAGTATGGTGGAAGACCTAGTCGAGGTGCGCCGAGACTCTTACTAAATGCAATATATAAGCATATGCAATACAAACCTGAGGAGAGAAAGTTAATACGCACTCCACTAGGTTGACCAGTTTCTCATCTGTCTGCAATGCCGCAACCAGGGCAGCAGCTCGTTCAGCAGGAGATGCGCGAGGGTTGCAAACAAGGTTAGAAGCTAGAGGCCCATTGATACAATCCGGGAATTGAGTTCTCGCCGAAGCTGTCCCCAAAAGGAGAGCAGCCACTGCGGACAATATTCGCCAGGCAGACATGGCGCTTCAAACAAACCAAAAGCCAAAACGTCTCCAAGAAGGCCGGGACCAAAAAGTGGGCTGGAAGGGACAACGAGAAGTGAAAATGAGCGATATATTGTAGCATCTTATATCGAAGGCATTCCAACTAATCACTTGTAGATTGTCCACTGCTACGCGAACCGGGATGCGTGGTTGAGCTAGTGTAGCATGTTAAGATAGATTGGAAAACGCGTGGAGGCCCACTTGGCTTAATAAAACCTACCAATGAGCCTACTCTGCTCAGGAAGGGCCTTGGTCGGTCGGTTACATGCGATATAGGCTTGATTAAATCTTGTACAGCATACTCACGGAATGCCATCTTTGTTAAAGCTACCGTTTACATCCTTTTCGTTTACCATAACAATATAACACATCCCTGCGGCGATTTCCCCACTAATATCATTCTATCTCCACTCATGTGAAATATTTTGAGCCCTAACATGACCTACCTCGTAAGTGATTGGATAAAGACTTATAGGCTGCCTCCAAAATCCGTGGCCCGATGTAGGCGGAAAGTAAGCCAGGCATTGGGCGGGTATTTGGGGCTTCTCTGATGGAACCATGCGCTGATCTGCAGGAACGTCGGCTAAATATCCGGAGCTCCACCCCTGCTACTGGTGGCACTCATGAGATCGGATTGCGCCAAGCATTTTGTTTTCCGACGGACGGGGGTAGCTGAGTTTGTTCCGCATATGCCTGGTCTAAGGTTGCTCGTAAATTGAAAGTCCTAGACGCTACCAACGGTTTTCCCAGAAGACAGGACGACCTTGAGTTGGTACTCAAGCACTATGTCTCAGGAAGATGCAACTCAAGGAAGACTTGCAGGCTAATAAGCCAACCCTTTCTATTAGAATATGCCAGGGAATCATGCCTCTTATCTATCACTAGCAGAATTTTCATGGTGTTCAAATGTGAAAGTCCACTGTGCTCATTTCCCAAAGAAGTTGGTAATTTTTTGAGAACCGGTACCTTTGTTGGAAGTGGTTTTCTTTGAGCTACTGTTGGTAGTGGCACTTCTAAGTTTTCTGGCTGGCTTCTGTGGCGATCCACTCATCTTCTTAGCTATGGAAGTTTTGTATGCCTTATGCGGTGGGCTTGGAATATTGTCGTTGCTGTGTTCGCGCTTAAACGAAGTCCGTTTTGGATCTATTTCCTGCGGAGCAGGCATTCGAGCGTTATCTTTTTGAGAGTGCTCTTTCTTGATTTTAATAGAAGAATCGATGTCGTGGTCGCCGTGACCAACATGAGTTTTATCTCCTGGAAGTGCATCCATCTCAGTTTTAATTTCACTTTTCAGACCATCGGAAGTTTCTTTCCCGGAAGGCTTCGCTTTGCTGAAAAAATTGGCAATGTTATTCTTGTTCTCTTTTGAGTTTATCGGCACAATGAATGTTGGTGAGTTGTTTCCGACTTTCCCGACCTCCTTGGCAACAGGATATATCTCAAGCTCACCTGCAAATGGTTGAAGGATATTTTGCAGGATATTCGACCATTCTATACGGCTAGTATCTAGCCAAGTATAAATTGCCTCAGAATCGGGGTTGAGGATGACGGGCATACGGTCGTGAAGGAACTCCAGTTGCTTATTAGAATGGGTTGTGATGATTGTGTAGGAGTATAATTTGTCTTCGCTGCCTTCATACTGAACACAGTCCCACAAACCTGCCATGAGCATCAACTGACCATCTTTGCGCTTTATGTAATGGGGTATCTTCTCTTTGCCGTTGTTCTTTTTCAGCCATTCATAGAAGCCCTGAGCAACCACAATACAGCGTTTATATCGCTTCATGCTGGTCCACATGCCCCGGTCTTCGACCAGCGAATCATCCCGACAGTTGATAGTTTTGAGCTGGCTAGTGTAGTCAGGTGCGCGTTTTGTCCAAAAAGGTACTAAGCCCCATTTCATAGACTGAAGCTGGAATGTCTTGGGGTTCATTTGGGAGGATTGTGAAGGAGGCCGATTATGAGACGTGGCCCCTATACCTTCCTCTGGGAGCGCATCGGAGCCCCGATCTGGGCCATTGGCCCTATATACGAGGCCATGGTAACTCGGAGCGAAGTTATAACTTTGGCGAGTGGCGTCATCTTCGGGGATCGAATCGAGCGGGAGATTGTATTGTTCAAACTGCTGACGAACCTCGGAGGCTCTCTAACCATTGTTAGCTGCGAAGAGACAAGCGCATGAGGCGCCCTCACCAAGGCAAGTACATATCTACCGCACATGTCGATGGAGGTAGTCGAACGTGGTGCGGTAAACTACCTAGAAGTTCGCAATGAACAATGGCGTCACTGCGCCCGCGGAGACGCGCCTAGCCGATACGGTCGCGGGAGGCGCGTGTGGGCACGTGCTTTCGCTTCCACAATATTTCACCGCAGCTCACTCGACGACTCGGAGCACGCTACATAACGTTCAGGAAACAGTTGGCCTCTTACTCTGCGCGCAATGCTTAGCGGCAGCCTCCGTCGTACTGCTTCTAGGTGCATACAATGCCGGATTCAAAGGCAGCAAGCTGTTCACATCCACAATGTCTTTCGCCAGCAATTCCGGTTGCCACTGCGAAACTCGCGACGCCCTGCGTTCACACCCAACACTATTGTGAGAAGCGCTAGCACTGCAGATGTTCTCAAGCAGACATTCCGCGAGAATCCAGTGAGCGTCTCAGTAGCAACAATATTGTAATACCCGAGACTGCCCTTCACGTATCTTCCGCCTTTGCTGATTTATTGTGCGTCAGTATTCTTATCGGCATTGGAGCACTTCTTTATACAAACCACTTTTACCATACGTACATTCTTGGTGCTTTCAGCAGATATCCAGAACCTGTTGCTGTAAAGATGCGAAGAGCTCTCTACTACACAAACTTAGCATTGGATCCCCAATTAGCGCTTAAATACTACAAGCAGGCCCTCCAAGTCGCCGAAGAGATTGGAATGGATCCGTTTTCTGATGAAGTGATTGGTATAAAGCTGCAACTAGCTTTATTCTTCGAGAACATCGAACGTGTGGATCTTGCTATCAATGTGTTAGAAGTAGTCCGCAAGGACTGTATTCGATGGGTTGAGGATTATGGAGAAAGCCACTATACAGACGGACAGAGGGCAAAAGTGTTAGGCAAAGCAGTGCAGCTCTCTATCAAGCTTGGTGAGCTCTATAGCTCGGCATGGATATGGGACCAGGCCGCTGCAGAAGAGCGACTAGTTTGGGGGGTAGAAACAACTCTGCGAGAAATGCGACGGCGGGAGCAAGACGGGATCAAGGAAGGCGAAGGCGAGTGGCTCGACAGCGACCAGATCGGCGCTGCGTTGGAGTCTCTGGGCACACACTTTGAAAAGAAAGGCCATTTCAGTTACGCAGCACCATTGTTTCTCCAAGCTCTTGCTTTAAGTCCACCAAAGCATTGCCACCGCGTTGTTCTGATGAACAATCTGGCCACTTCTTTAGCACAACAAGGCAGTCCTAAGGCCCCGCAACAGGATTCCTCGCCCCCAATAGAGATAACACAGCCTGTAAGCTTAGATTTACCTTCGTCGGTAACCCTCCATCCAGCAAAGCAGGCTACCCTATGGGCCGAGCAAGCATTGGAGTTAGCCGCTACAATAAAGCCGCCAGACCGAACAGAAGAGTGCGACTTAGGCTGTGCTGTGGCAACACATAATTTGGGTGAGTTTGCTGAGATGTTGGGGAACTGGCGAGAAGCAGAGAGCAGATATCGCGAGGCTGCATCGCTTGCAAAGGCTATCGGATTTGAAGAAGGCGTACGGAACGCAGACATCGGACTGAAACGGCTGAAGAGCAAGAGTTGAATTCTTAACAAATTCGACGATACCGCATGAGCTGTCTCTTAGCCTCGTCGCACCCACGGACCTCGGAAATGAACGCAGGGTCATCATTCCTGGTTTTCTATCTTAAAATGGAAAAGACAGCACAATAAGTGAGGACCAAACTTCAAGCTAGATACATTTCTCCCAGTCTTGTAGACTGCGAGGTTTCTTTGCCGTGAGGCGAGCCCCATTGTGATAATGAGCGAACTATCTGATCGATCCAGAGCCATGTTACAATGAAGGAACCGGAAGCACTCAGTACAGAAGATGGGGATAAATACAAGAGAGAGAAGCTAACAAAGTCAAGCCACTCTTTATGCTCAACTAATAATTATCGTTATTTTATTGCGATGACACCAACGGAAAGCGTCAGCCAGAAAAAGTTTACCAGTCTATCTACCCTTGTATAATCAAGTTATCCATATAATATAGGACTGAGCTGCATAAACATGTCCTACCTCAAATCCCGCCTTTTAAACGATTAATTATCACCGAAAGGTAGCAGTGAACAACGCTGCCTCCCAAAAACGAGCCTTCGCCTTTGCACCAGGTCCCTGAGGGGCTACTGTTAAATTAGCCTATGAATACTACAATTACATATCCATGAACAGCTCACCCTGCGTTCGATTTACCATAATTCCTCGCTCTTCTCTAGTATATGGTGGTAATGGCTCGGTGTAGTGCTCATTTGAAGAACGATTAGAAGTGGTTGCTGCTGGCTCACCAACTTGATCTTGTGGAGGGGGCATTTTAGCTGATGTGCGAGCAAAGGTTTCTGGCTCGAGGCGAAATATAGTTTGGATGACGACCATCAATCCTGCTTACAACAGCCACTACTTAAATATTAAAATTATGACTCGACATTCTAGCCGTCCGGAGACTTTCGAACGATGTGCTCGCGGACTAGAAGCAGTTGTTGATACTCCGCTCCGTATTCGGTCACCGATATGCGGGGACAGGGATTATCTACTCCGAAATCCTGCTAGGCCAACTCCGATGATTACAGGACTGTAACCGGGTCCGCAAGAGTCACCACTCCCTACCCCAACCCCCGATACTCAAACCGTTCTTTCCATTTTGTTTCTGAAGAGAAGAAATGGCACTTAGCCAGTAATGGCTTTATTTGGCGGTCCTTCGGCACTCGACATGTTGCGTCGTAACAAGCTTCCTCAGGCGTGTGAGCCGTGCCGGAAGTCCAAGGTCAAATGCGACCATACAATGCCAACATGCATGCGGTGCGAATCACGCGGTCTTTCGGATCAGGTTGTCTCCACCATGCAATACGGAGTACTTGTGAAGTGCTGACCCGAAATTTAGTGCTTGTATCACCCAGCGCCAATGACGAAGCCGCGTTCCCCACCCAGCACAAAGGCGCGACGACGAACCCAGAAACGGCAGGGTATAGAGAGTGTACCTCTAACATCTCGCAACATTGACACGTACCATGCGCCCGTGCCACAGTCTCCCATACAGCAGGAGGCTCGCCGGTTAACCCCTGTCGTAGTGGGTGAGCCGATCGATGATTCCGTGCAGCGGCCTCTCCAGTATCTAGGGTCGACGAGCTACGCATATGTTCTTCCTGAAAGTCATCGCCGCCGGAATATGCACAACGACGAGATAACTCCCCCTATCTCCGAAATTTCCAGCATTTTCCGATCCCCGTTCGAATCTGCAATAGTGAATCGCCTTCGGTCGTTCTCAGTGTATGCAAGTCTTATGCGGGTCTATTTTGAAAGAGGCGTCTTCAACGCCGTACCATTGCCTTTAGCTCTTGGCTTACTGTCTAATACTGAGGCACAGATAGACAGGCTGGAGGAGGTAGGTATGGATAGGTTTCTGAGCGACCTTATTCACGAAACAGTGAGCCCACTGAATATCAACAATGATACCAACGCGCATGAGTTTCTCCAATTCCATACAAAGGATCGGTTACGGTGGGAAACTATTGGGTTCATCTTGGCATCTGCAGGATTGGCCGCGGTAACTTCCCCTTCATCAATCGTTTTGAATATTCTCGGCCGCGCTGGTTTAGAACTTAAATCCTTTGTCAACGATACTGTGTGGGCGACCGGTCTTTGTGTTGAGATATGTCAGCGTAACTGCTCACTCAACGACATCTACCTATGGATGATATATCAAAACACGCTAATGCTTGCAAACCATCTAGGGGATCTCAGTAAGTTGTTAGTGGTTTCAACTTTTGCGTGTTAAGCTCACTGTTTGTCGAAGGCCATTTCGTGTGGCGGGGGTTAACTGAGGTCGCTGGTGAACTACTAGCAATGGGTTTACATCGTCAGCCTTCAAAGAAACTACCATTTTGGCTCTCAGAGACACGCAAACGCCTTTTCATGTGCGCATACAGATCAGATAAAACCATGGCAACCTTATTAGGCCGTCCTCCCCGCATACCGAAACTCTACTGTAATGTGGAGATGCCATTCGAAATCGACGATGGGGACATTATGTTGGAACCGGACGCCCTCAATCATGTTCTCTCCAAGCTAGACAAAGACGGGTGGGATAGGAATTCGGCACCAAGGATTCGACAGACTTCAGGGATGCGTCTCAGATTTCAGATTAGTCTGATTCGTGAAGAGATCCTCGAGCTATCGATGGGGCCCAGTGCCGCAAGCCCCGGATACATTGCGCAATTGATGTTAGTCCCCGCCAACCTGCCACGGCACTGATTGAATTTTGCACTGATATACCCTATTTTCGCAGAAGCCTAAGGGAGAAAAGCCGCTCTGTATGGAGCACATTTCCAGAGCATCTACAGTATAAGGAAAACATTTGGGATCGATTTCCCGATACGGCATGCTTAATGGTTCTTGCAGCATTTTTAGAGTATTTAAATATTCAATTCCATATCGAACGAATGCTCTCCAAACAATCTTTGGAGAGTGGCACCACCGAGAATCTATTGCGAGTATCCTTGGAGCTACTTACAACCATAATTGGGGTTTTCAAACCGCAGAAGGCGCGTCAGGAGGTTGAGGGTCACTTTCCGTGGATCGTACGATGGTTCGGCTAACTATATTAGTCTGTGTTCACTAACGCATCTTAGTTACTTTCGTACGGGATACCAAGCGCGGGTGTGCTTGCAACCGAGCTACGAGCGTGTACGCTAACGAATCGACCTCTACCGCCAACGATATCTCGATCTGAGGTTATCAAAACGGCCTCAGTAGCTATTTCCTGCTTGGATTGGTTTCCGATGGCCATAAATCGTGACTACGCATCCTGTGTCGAAATAAACAAAGTTATAGGAAGGATATTAGATGAGGCTCTGAACACCGAGCCGGCTGTGGTGTCTACTAGTGAGGATGTTGTTGCTACAAAGCTTTACGATCTTGCCAACGTTGACGACCTCGATTTTAGTAACCTGAATGGCCTAGAGGAGATACCTATGCAAAGCGAAGATTTCTTGAAATGGCTAGATTCATTTGACTGGCAAACTTCCCTTCCAGCATATTAAGGAGTCTACTTCTCCAGCATACATTCAAGCAGGCAACTTGAGGAAGCAGATGTTGCGAGTCGCCGGCTATCTCAATGGATGCCAGGCGCAACGGTCATTGTACAAGAATTTCGCAATAATCACCATCACGAACGATTATAGACTCAATACTTTTCAAGCCAGTTATATGAGCATGATTTACAGATGCTTCCATTCTGAATGTGTAATGAAGGCAGATGTTATGCTTGGCATCATGGAGCACTGACCAGTCCAATTTGTTGCCGGGGTTTTACCGGACACTTGGACTTCAGTTCGTTTTCTCGTTCTGCTCGCTTCCTCTCTCCTTCAACGACATGGGCAGGTCAACTAGTATATGGCTTCGACCATGGTTTGAAGTTACCATACCTGTCAGCTAGAAATATATAGTAAGTTCAATGGTTCTTTCTCACTACAACTACACCAATTTTTTCAGGATGAAAATACAGTACCAAAATATGTTTCAAGACGGGGCATAGAGATCATCTCTCTCTGAACGATACTTCTGTTTCTGATGAATCAAGAACCTTCCAAAACACATTGCAGTTGGTCGATGCATAAAAGGCTAATGAGTTATCGAATGTCTGCAGTTCTTCAAGTCCCAATGCCCGAGTCTACCTCAGGCGCAATGCATCTGAGACATAGCAAAAAATTCAGCATGTAGACTCGGAAACGAAATCGTAAGGGTTATCCGTTACCCCTGATGGGACTGTCGATGTGCCAGGATTTGGAGCAGAATTAAGGTTGTTTCTGGCGCTCACGGCACTGCCTAATGGCATACTTGAGAAAAATCCGACAAAAAGTAAATGTGGTCTTCACTGCATCTTGGTAAAATAGAAATTTTTCAGCATAATTTTCAGGTTTTTTTTGTGTTGTTTAAACTTAAGTATGGTCTCAAACAGACGTCTGCAATAACCGAACGAATGTGAGAGGCGCGTGTAGGCTATTCCTACTAGACCCAAATTCGCATGCGATGCTCGCACTGGTGTACAAATAAAACCATCCAAAACATCTCTCCTGGTATCAAACTAAGAACACTCTAATCCTATTCTCGAGGGTTTGCTTCCAATCCCGAATAGTTGGCCATGTCGCACAGCGACTGTTTTCATTTCCAGTTTATTCTCTACGAGAAAGTGGTGGTGCTTTGAATTCCGCACGGGAAGAGGTTGAACGGGTACTTAAAGGTGTTAGATAATCTCAAAAGCATTGCTTGATTATAAGGAAGTTAAGGGTGACATACATCAACTGAAATTCCATTAGGGAAGTGAAGAGTACAGATGCTGGGCTTGGCAGGATCAAAAGAAACGGTGACCGAGCTGATAGAGAAGGAACCGCTTCCGTTAGGGAGCAGAAAAGGGAAGCTCGTTGGGTCCTCTATCGGAGCAGCAGAGATGCAGGTGGTGAGAGCAGCGGCGACAACCGCAAAGGTAGTGGCGAAGCGCATATTGAAAAGAATCAAGAGTGTTGGGAGGTATTTAGATAGAATTGTTTGAGAAGCTGTTGAAGTGTCTGTCTTACGGATGGTATATTCAAGCACTTCCAGCGTGGTAAGCACTCACATTTTATAGTCCTGCTCTGGTGGTGCTTGTGACGAAAGGTAAAGCCGAGGCGTGATACTGTGGTCGCAATA
>Ga0247762_1000430_pt1 | contig 12169 bp, 13 predicted proteins | sample UWRJL081202R4_FD_181016 | JGI IMG/M metagenome (GOLD analysis project Ga0247762, IMG submission 181016) | Plant litter microbial communities from Arlington Agricultural Research Station in Wisconsin, United States - UWRJ-L081-202R-4 | ecosystem: Environmental > Terrestrial > Plant litter >...
GTTTTGCAAAATGCCCTCTTTGTAGTCGGAATACAGATGCCATTTGCTCATGGGGTTAACGTGAACTTCGGCCTTATATTTCAACCAATCCTGCATGTAGTCAAGGTTGCGCGTTACATTGATTTCCAGGTCCCTGATATTTGCATCCACGCGTTCAAAGTTGGCCGTGGGTTGTATCTGGACATAGATCTGGAAAAAGTGATTTTGCCATCCCTGCTCCTTCACCCACGGGTTGTTCACAAGATAAGCTTCCCAGGGGCGAGCGAACTGGATGCCGTACAGGGCCGAGTTCCTCGGAAAATCCTCAAAGACACCGGAGACGGTGACCTCTTTGTCATTATCAAGCTTTACCATTTTTCCGACAGGATTGCCCTCACCATACAATGCATCGGCTGTAGACTCCGAGATCATGATGGACTGAATATCTTTTAACCCCGACCGCGTGCCATGCACCATTTTCCAGGTGAACATCTCCGGGCCATCTTCGCCGATGTTTGTACCTGTTTTGGAGATCTTTTTATCGCCGATAGAAAGGATGGCTTCATAATTTCCCTGTCGCGGGACGACATATTTGAAATTTGCGCCGTAGGTGGTGCGAAGCTCATGAAGCATTGGAAATTGAAGGGAGGTTTGCCCCATATAATGTCTACCCTGGTAGCTGCCCCCTTTCATGACCTGGGCGATGTGATCATAGTTAGCATGGTATTGGTTGAACGACAGCTCGTCGTTCAACCAAAGGCCTATAATGAGCGCTACAGACATGCCCAGGGCAAGTCCGCCGATATTGATGAAGGTATAACCTTTTGTTTTAACCAGGTTTCTCCTGGCGATGAGGAAATAGCTTTTTAACATGACACAGTTGTTACGGTGTGACCGGGATATAAAGGACTCTGCTGGAGGACGGTTAGATCTTAGACGCAGAGAAATCTGAGCTGGTTGCACCTGGGGGAGCAAAAGTTGGAGGTTTTTATAGGGATCAATCCCATTTTACGTATTCTCTTTTTAACATAAACATCGCAAGTTTCAGATTGTACGCTTACGGCCACAATAAGACCTTTGGTGAATAATCGTATACAACGACTTCACAAAACAATTAATAATGAAAGCGCTTATTGTTATCGATGTTCAGAATGAGTTTTCCGAAAAGGGTAAAAGAGCAGTGCCATCCTTTAATGATGCGATTGCTGCCATAAAAAAAAGGGTTATGGAAGCCCGGCAGCAAAACATTCCGATTGCCTGGGTGAGGCATTTTAATAAGCCACACGAGTCAAAAGCGTTTGTTCCCGGAAGCTGGGGCAGTGATTTTGTGGAAGACTTCGGCCCTTTACCGCAGTCAGGTATAGAAAGGGAATTTCATAAAGATGTTTATGGCGCCTTCACGGGAACCGATATAGGCCAATGGTTGAATACGCTGGACATACGATCGATTTTAATTACCGGGTTCTACACACATGGTTGTGTTTCTACTACCTCGCGTGAGGCGATTATGAGAGGTCTTGATGTTTATATCGATCCGGATGCCACGGGGGCTTGTGATATGACTCACGACATCCTGGGATCTCTATCAGCCAGTGAAGTGAAGCAATCTGCTCTGCTGCATCTTGTAAATATGGGAGCGCACATTGAACGTTTGTAATTATATTTGATGTTCATGATTCAGATGTGATGATCGATCGTATAGTGCCATGACCCAGCAGTTTTTAAACTTTCAGAGAATCGAAAAAGCTATTGCTTACATGGATGCTAATTTCAAAAGTCATCCTGACCTGGAAGCTATTGCGGATTATGTAAACGTTAGCCCATTTCACTTTCAGAAAATGTTTTTGGATTGGGTGGGGCTTAGTCCGAAACGTTTTCTGCAATACATTACGCTCGATTATCTGAAGGAGAAAATACAATCCACTCAGAGCACGATGGATGCTGCGGAAATGGCCGGTCTGTCAAGCCAGTCGCGTGTACATGATCTGTTTGTCAGCATTGAAGGCGTAACGCCACAGCAGTACAAATCTGCCGGGCAAAGTATGACGATCTTTTATGGTTATCACCCCACTCCTTTCGGGATGTGTTTCATAGCGGTTGCCGAAAAGGGAATTTGCAGGCTTCATTTTATTGATGAAGACAACAAAAGGGATGAATATGAGATCTTCCAAAAGCAATGGCATTTAGCAAACCTGGTGCATGCCCCTTCCTATACTCAAAAAACCGTTCAAAGGATTTTTTCAAAAGATCACCCTGTTGAAGACCCGATGAAGGTTATCATGAAGGGCACTAATTTTCAGCTTAAGGTGTGGGAGGCGTTACTGAAGGTTCCATATGGCCATGTTGCTACGTTCAGCCAGCTCGCCCATCTTGTAGGCGAGCCTGCCTCGGTGCGGTCGGTGGCCAGCGCTGTGGGGCGGAACCCGATTCCTTTTCTTATACCCTGCCATCGGATAATCACCCAGGATGGTTCCATGGGTGCGTATCACTGGGGACGTGTCCGGAAAAAGTTGATCCTGGGCAGTGAGCTGGCAAGCTCGGCATTGTCCAGTGACTCCCTTTGATTTCCGGCTCACCGTAACCGACGTTCCCTATCGGTTAGTTTATCTTAAAAATTGCCAGCGATATAATGGCCAGAAACAGCAATAACTGGGCGGCGTAAGACATATTCAGCTTCGGCACGGCTGCTCTGACGATGGAGTCGACATCAGCGTCTATTTCAGAAAAAGCGGTATCCAGCTTTTTCAGCTGCCGGTTCCCCACCAGGACCTCGGTGAGTGGCAACAGCAAGATGAGCCACAGCTTTATCTGAAGCCACAGTTGATGAAGGTAAACGCCCTGGGTTATCCACATGAGGCCTATTCCGGAAAGAACCAATACTATAGCACCTAATCTGAACATCGCGCCCAGACCATCCAGGATCTTTAAAAGGCTGGTCGATTCCTGGCGTATTGTCGCGACGCTTTTTACAAAAGCGCGAAACACCATCCATCGTGTAACGGTAGATCCTGCAATCAGTACCAGGCCGGAAATATGGATAACCAGCAGAAGTAGGCGTAAAGTGAGTATACTCATCAGGCTGTCTGTGTTGTTTATAGAACACAAAACTCCGCAATGGAATCCCGATGGCCATTCACCCAGGTTAATAAATGCTACCGATCCATTCTTTTTCTGATGCGGCTCAGCGACTGGGGTTTTATCCCCACGTAGGAAGCGATGTGATATTGAGGGATGCGTTGCGCAATATCGGGGTATTTCGAAAGAAAGATCCTGTACCGAAGCTCGGGCGGATCGTTATAGAGCGAGCTTACCTGGCCTATGACATTCACAAAGACATCCTCCAGGGCCAGCCGCCCGAATTTCTCGCCGTGCTTTACTTTTTCATATAGAAGCTGAATGTTCGCATGGCTGATGGCGTATACCGTGGTCGTTTCGAGCGCCTGGATATTTGTGGCGGATGGCTTCTGTGGGAGGAAGCTGGCGTAGTCGCAGACGAACTCGCCTTCTTTGTTAAAGTAGCTTGTCTTTTCCTCTCCCTGGATATTGCAATAATAACGCACCAGGCCCTTTTCGATGAAAAAGATATTTTTGCAGATGTTCCCTACCTCCAGCAGGTGCTGCCCTTTTTCAAGGTTGCTTTCGCGAAACAACGATCGTATGACAACCTCGTCATCGGGAGAGAGTGGGATATACTGACGGATGGTTTTGAGAAGGCTATCCATCTTCAAATATAAGAATTCAACGAACAGTAGTATTTGCGTGGCATTACCGGGCCGGCTTTGTCAAAAAAATTCCCCGTATTCTTTTACAATACCCGCACGCTACGTTTATTACACCGTAATAAAACCGATGAAGTATGGTTCAGGAATTTAATATCAACCGAAAATTCGATAAGATCGATGCGTATTGGACACCCAGGATCGTGGGTGAGTTGAACGGGCAGTATGTAAAGCTTGCAAAAGTTAAAGACGAGCTGGTGTGGCACAGTCACCAGGACGAAGACGAGATGTTCATCGTATTCAAAGGCACGCTGATCATGGACTTCCGTGACCGGACCACCGAAACAAAACCAGGCGAGGTGCTGATCATTCCCAAAGGTGTCGAGCACAGACCCCGGACTAACGGCGAAGAAGTATGGATCATGCTTATCGAACCCAAAGAAACAAAACATACCGGCGACGTCGAGCATGAAAAAACAGTAAAGCAGTTTGAATGGCTTGAGGATTAAAAATTCAGACCGTATGCGCATCGTCACCGGGATAACACAATAATTACCCGCGAAAAAGTGTATACAACTCTATTCTCTCTTCCTTACCACGCAAGTCGCATTTACCCACGGACTCTACCCGGAACTCCGTTGAAAGTGTAAGCTTTTTCATCAGTGCATCCGACACCAGGACGTCGACTTTGTATGTATTACACAAACCTTGTATACGTGACGTGGTGTTCATCACATCGCCCGTAAAGATGATATCCTTCTTGATGGTGCCGATCTCGCCTGTGGTTACTTTGCCGGTGTGAAACGCTGCTTTGAATCCGGGCAGAAGACCAAACTGCCCGTTGAACATGTCTTCCTGCTTTTGAAGCGCATCTTTCATGGAATAGAAACACAGGATGCAGTTGTTGTTTTTCAATCCGGCAGCAAGCGGCCACGATACTACGATCTCATCTCCTACGTATTGGTACACCTCACCAGAATAATCAATGATCGGATCGGATATCACGTTATAATAAGCTGACAGCATTTCAAAGTACCTCACATGTCCGATGTTTTCAGCAATGGTGGTGGAGGACTTCATGTCGAGAAACATAAAGATCCGCTCCTCCTCCTGCGGCCGGTGATACTTGCCGGTGATCAGGTTCCGGAGCACGCCACTACCTATGTGATCGCTTATCTCTGTATAGAACTGAATTACCACGTTAATTACGCCGATGTAAATAACCACGCTCAGAAAAGCATAGCTGAAAACGAATTTCCCCACGGCAATCCATACTGTACTCTGTAGAATGGAGACCCCCATTTCCAGTAAGCTGTTAACGACCGTCAGCAATAGCAGAAAGCCCATGATGCTGACCAGGTACGTTGCCGTTTTATAGATGATTTTTTGAGTGAGTGTTTTTTTTCGGAACAACTCGTGGAAGTACATGACCTCCAACGCCCCGATGACCAGCCCTGTGACGAGAGCCGTTACTGCGTTGATAAAAATAGCGCTGGTAAAATTGTATGGGTTTCCAGTAACGGGATACTGCTTAAGATCCCCCAATATTCCTTTTTCAAGCTGCGAATAAACGATGCTAAACACCAGCCAGATGATGCCGATGGGAATGATGCGGGAAATATGTCTTTTGGCTTTAGGCGAAAACATTCGGTATGGAAATACTCATAGGTACCCTAATGATAGCATAAAATATTCGAATTTAGGCGACAGGAGCTGCTGCCATTCCCGATTTATATGATCTTGCTACTCACCGCATACGACAGTGCCTCTACCATCGTATCGACATTCAGTCGCTCGAAAATGCGCCGTCTGTAGTATTTCACGGTATCCGGGGTAACCGAAACTTTATCGGCAATTTCGCTGATCGATAACCCTTGCGCGTGAAGGCGCAGCACTTCTATTTCTCTTTTTGTGAGCGCGGGTTTCAGTGACTTGATCCACACTTTACTTTTCGGATCCAGCTCCCATATCTCATCGGAACCCTGCTTGTGTATATAAATATTGCCCGGGCTTTTATGATGCGACAACGAAACGACACACATGGCCTTCCACATCCTTTTATCGCTGGTGAGCAATAGCGGTGTCAGCTTATGATTGATCAGGATCTTCTTGCCATCACGATTGACCAAATGAAAATCGTATGTAATGCTATACTGCATTTTTTCATCGCCGGGCAATGTTTTGAAGAAATCAAATCCTGCGTCGTTTATGATGTTCAGTAACGTCAGATCGCTTTCTGGAACATGCCTGAAATAGAACTCATAGCCCAGGGCAAGTACCTCTTCCGTTGAATACCCGCATAGAAATAGGGGGTTTTCCGAAACGTACTCGAAAGTCATCGTTTCGTAGTTGATTACATACAGACTCTCGTATGTTAACCGGGCAAACGCTTTAACGGCTTCCAGATAGTCATTTTGCCGGGGGCGCTCGTCGTCCGGTATCTTTCCCAGGTGATTCTTGGTAACGAGGGGCGAATTGCTGTTATTTTTCATCTTTTAACCACAGGATTAAACAAATCTACACTAAAGTGTAGTCCCTGAAAATCGTTTTGTTCAGACTTTTAGGTTGAAAACCCCATTATCCCGCTATACAATGACCTGTATAAAATGTAACACCTCGATTACTGCCAATTTTTGCGGCCAATGCGGTCGTCCTGCGCAACTGGCCAGGGTTGACTGGCATTATATTGTGCATGAGATCCAGCATGTCCTCCATTTTGAAAAGGGCATTTTTTATACCGTGAAGGCGCTGCTCCACAAGCCGGGAACAAGCATTCATTCGTTTATCACGGCCGATAGAAGCAGGCTTGTCAAACCGGTTTTGTTTATAGTTGTAACGTCACTGATCTATTCCACGATAAATCACCTCTTTCACATCGAGCAGGAATACATTCACTATGATGGTACATCTACGTCCGCGGTTGGCGTGATTTCCGCCTGGATCCAGAGTCATTATGGTTATGCCAACATTATCATGGGCATCTTTATCGCTTACTGGTTAAAAATCTTCTACAAAACGTATCGGTACAACTTCTTCGAGATCCTGATCTTGTTATGCTTCGTTATGGGCATGGGCATGTTGATACTTTCGGTTTTTGCCCTTTTGCAAGGGTTAACCGGATTGCAGACAATGGGTGTGGCGGCCGTTGCAATGCTGCTTTACAGTTCCTGGGCAATCGGACATTTTTTTGATGGGAAGCGTGTGGCGAGTTATTTTAAGGCGCTTGTTTCTTATGTCTTAGGGATGGTCTCGTTCAGCACCTCTGTGATGGTTACTGGGGTACTGATCGATCTCGTACTAAAACATTGAACGGAGAATTAGAACGGCCTGAGTACTAAAAGAACAGGGCAAGCTGCGGTGTACCAATATTTGACAATAAGAAGACCCTCCGGACTAACCATCCGGAGGGTCTTTCCATTACACAGTCGTGCGCCGCAGCGGCTGCAATTTCCAGTATGTAAGACTGCGCCACGCCCATTCCAGCGGACCGTAGTTGAACAAGCGCATCCATATGTTTGAGAATATGATCTGGAACACCCACACGCCCGCTACCACCAAATAGGTTTCATAACGTTCCAGCTTACCGTATAACCCCAGGGCAAAACCATTGAAGATCAGGCCGCAGATAAGCGACTGGCCGAGATAGTTGGTAAAGGCCATCTGACCGACGGGGGCGAGCATCGTGAACAACCATTGGAACCAGCCCGAACGGAATAGCAACATCACTAACCCGAGTAGCCCGAGCGAACGGAATATGCGGTCCAGCTGGTAGAACTGCATAAACACATGTTTGGTATATTCAAACCCGTTGAAATGATGGATTATACTGTTTTCCACACGCAGGTACGCCAGAAATAAGCCAACGGGCAACCCGATAATAGCCAGGGCGGCATAGACTTTTAAGGGCGCCGTTCCGGTAAGCACACCCGTTTTGAAAAAGGCCATACCCAGGAAGAAATATATCAGTACGTCCCACGCCTGCTGATACACAAAGCTTGCCGTGAAATGTATATAGTTATCGGTACGGTATTCGTATACAGTAGCATAGTTGCCTCGGCCACGGGCGTTGGCTTCTTCTACACGTTCTAGCTTACTTTCACGGGTGGTGCGTTTTTTGAAAGCCTTCATATCATCGATAGCCTTTTTATCGAGAATGGTGAGTTTGGTCTTTGTAGTATCGATGCTGGCCAGGGCCTCGCCCTTCTCAATGACGGCCTTTTGCAGGTAGAAGTCACGGTTATCACGCGCCAGGGCAAAGACCAGGCATATGCCGGCGGCAATCAGCAGGGCTCTCGGCGGCAGGTTTCGGAAAGTAAAGATCAACATACCGAAACAGGCATACTCGAAGAGGATGTCGCCGTCCCACAGTAAAATGTATACGTCGATCAGCGAGAAGGCGATAAGCCAGAGCTGCCGTCGGAAGAAGAAATCTGCTGGCGCAAGACCTTCGAGCCGCTTCTCCTGCCGGCTTACAAATAAGATAATACCGGCACCGAACAGCAGGGAGAAGAACGCCCGCTGCGTACCGTTGAAAAGCCAGGCCATAACATACCACAAGTAGTAGTTCAGGCCGGTTTCATGATTCAATGTGGGGTCGCCGCCAAACATCCCAGGCCCTGAGAATAGCACGATGTTCATGATCAGGATACCGAGAATAGCCATGCCGCGAAGGCTATCGAGTACGGAGATCCGCTCAGACTGACTTACAGGAGCGGCGTGTGTTAAAGTAGGCATTATGTACTGAGGTTAGTTAAATATGTAACGAAACGGATATTACGGTCAATATACTATCGATTTAACATTTCGTTACAAATTGAACCCTTAATACATACAGGCATTTCAATGAGCACGAAACAGCTCAAATATATGCCAGGCACGTTATCAAACCCGGTAGTACTATCGACTTAACATTTCGTTACAAATTACTGTCGCCTCATTTTTTCAACAGACACTCCGCTCCTTTCCGCATGCCTTTATTAAAAATCCCGGTGTCTAACGTTGCTTCGGGCTTGGACGGGTCGGGTAACCTGATCTTGTCTACTTTACCGTTTAATAATTTTTCCACATCGGCCATGGCGATCGGAAAAGAATAATGATATTGACTAACGACTACGGGAATAGTATAGTATTTTGGAACAGCATCAGACTTGAGCTGAAACTTTAATATCTCACCATTTCCAAGTTTAAAAAGAACATCGGTGCCCTTCGGAATTATAGGCTCTAACCTTCCATTGTAAAGAAATCCCAATGTCAGACTCCCATCGTTATTTTTAAACTCGAACGACACAGTGAATTTCTCGGTATTCCAGTCAGCCCAGTCAAATCTTGTTATTATCTCATTTGTGAAGTCATCCTTCACGGTCTTACACTGGCTATACGAATAGCCCACAGAAAAAAATAAGACGATAAAGACCGCCAGCTTTTTCACCTGGCGTTTATTAAAAGAATAGCGTTTCGTATCACAGATAAAATTCCTGAATGACTCGGAACAGCGAAGGCAGGTCTGGAGAACTGCCGGCATAAAAGAGGAAAGTGCTTTGTTCATGTCCACAATATACTGCGGTACAAACCAACGAATATATCTGACTTCCATGAAATCTTACTCCTTTGAGATCTACTCCTTAAGGAGTATAGACCACGGGCAATTAATTACGCTAAGAGATAATACACAATATTTATTAATCCGGAGACTTAAGATCGTTGTGAAACATTACACGCCATGAACATATTAAGTATTGAATCGGAATACACCACTAAACTTTAATCTCTCAATTTCCTTTTCATCTCCGGTTATCTTATTGTAGTCTCCATGATAATGAATGAACAGTCCTCTGATTCTTGCCATGAAAATTACAAGACCTCCAAAGTCCTAATCCTCCATAAGCAGATCGTCAACAATTTTAATATACCTGAAATAAGTCTGATCAATAAATCCCTGTGCAGGATGGCAGATGTCTCCATTATCAATTGACTCATTTTGTCATGCCATAACGTTAAATAAAAAGGCCCATCCAAAATGCAACGAACCTGTTGTCATGGATGGGCTTCCTTTAAGTTAACACTTTTTTATAAACTTCTATCGATTCTCTTTATAAGGTTTTTTTTCGATGCTTACCTTACACAAACTCAACCGCTCCACTACGGCTTTTGGCAATAACAGAATCTATTTCCCGTATGGCGTTTTCCTTAATCGGTAGATTTGGAAAATTCTCTGCGATCAGATTCTTCAGCTCCTCCAGCTTGCTACCGATGGCAGCTGCCGCGGGCTGAAATGGCTCACCGTTAAAATACATGGGGTTCCGTCCGCTTCCTTCAGGGCTTCTGTGGTTAACATCGATGGAGTATCGCCAGTAATCAGCATGCATCTGCCACTCTGGTGTATATACTTCTTCCGGAGCAAGCGCCCACACATTCCACGACAACACATTTCCATTCGCCAGCAGGTTGCCCGAACCGATATTGAAAATATCCATAACCAGCTGATTGAATTGGTTGACAATGCTGTTATTCGTTGTTGGATTGATCTCGCCTATCTCCACGGCCAGATATACCACGCAGGCCGCCACCATGTTATACTCATTGGGTTTGTCATGGATCGCAAAAGGCGGAACAGGAAAATTCGGATCCTGCCCTTTTACAATGTTAAGCACGGATGATTGCACCGGCTTATCCTTCTTATCGACGCCATAAGTGTTGATCTTGATAGCATTCGCCTTCGACGTGGGGAATGGAAGGCCCAGGCTGTCAAACAACTTCCACAACAGAGCGATCAATGGGGTTTGCAATAGATCAGGACTAAACCAGATCTTGGGAGCTACCACCACCTGTGCATCCATATCCATCGGATTTTCGGTAACCCAACCGCCGGCTTGCGTAACCGTGACCTCTACATTCAATGAGCCTTGTATAGCCTCTATCCACATGCCCTGTTGTGGACACATAACCGCCCACACGGGGCAGCGGTTACTATTGTTCGGGTCGGGATCACCATAACCTACCCTCGAAATATCGGGGGCAAACATCTGGTAACATCTCGAGCTGTCATTTCCCGGCACGGTAAGCCAGCTGAATTCCGGCCACTGCGCCCGCCACATACGTTTAATCTTACCGATGTTATCCATATTGTCGGCCAGCGCAAACCGCTGGTCAGGCGCATAAGAAAGGGTGTCTGAACTTTGTTTCGTTGTCATAGCGTGTTTGTTAGTGGTAAAAAAGATATAATAACTGCTCGGCAGCCACAGGCTTCCAGGAAGTTCATCGGGATGAAATACAACGCACCACTATCATGCCGCCCATGTAGCGTAGCTAAATCACTGGCAATAGTCTTAACGAAAAGATCGGGACCTCCAAAATAGTTTTTGACATACTAACCGGGCCTGCCCCTCAATTACAAACAATAGGTATATTACACTAACGCTTGTCACTGCTAATCGGTGACTGTGATATAAAAATAGCAACACACCTCAACATTAAAAAATTTCAGCACATAAAAAGACCGACATATATACAAAATGTTATACTGACACATAACCATAACACATATCACATCATTGAGCTAATAAACTTGACCAATTTGGACACATCTCAATCGCTTACATCTTTGAAACGCCATGCAACCAATGTCGTTAGTCGCGGTTTTTAGGTTTATATTTTATTCTCAATAATCCGATAGCTATTATGACCCTTGACAACGTTCAATATATTACACAGCAAGGTGCATCCTGTCAGATTTTCGATACAAACCAGGGCTTTCCCGTCAAATAAACCTTGCAATATAACACTCCCGGGCACCGGGATAAACTGAAACTTGCTGATATTAGCGATTGGATCGAACAGACGCAATAGCACAAAATCATATGAGAACACCGATGGAATTATGTTTTCAGGGAATCGCGATAGCAACGCTTTCCAACTGCCTTATCGAATGGCCGCGAAACGATTCCACTTATTCCATCCTCGACGATAACGATGCCCAGGTGCTGGAGTATATCGAAATGTCAATAGCACACTCGAAACTGGTTGACAGCGGCACCGACGAAGAGCTAAAAGCGTTTGTTAAAAATGAGGAACGTAAGTTTCTGTACATGATTGAATCCGAAGAATGGACAATTATCGATTCAGCGGGAAATGAATTCGGCATCCTCGCTCCTATCTTTCATCCAAACAACTACGTCGTCTGGATGGAACGATAAGTAAAAACCCAAACAGGGTTTTACAGACCTCACTTTTTTCCCTATCTTAGTCCAGGAGCCCATCCGTGATGCAAGCCAGTAAAGGCAAGCGACGGATGGGCTTTTGCTTTTTTCCCACTTTATCCCTGACCTCAGGTATTGTGAAAACAGAACAGTTCTGTTTCAGTAAAACACCCTGCCATGCTTAAAATAACCCCTACTCCGATAGTTGTCGATTCCCTAGACGGCGTCATAGCCCGGTTGGAACAGATCATTCATAAATCACACAAAGAAGGTAGT
>Ga0247762_1000431_pt1 | contig 12166 bp, 8 predicted proteins | sample UWRJL081202R4_FD_181016 | JGI IMG/M metagenome (GOLD analysis project Ga0247762, IMG submission 181016) | Plant litter microbial communities from Arlington Agricultural Research Station in Wisconsin, United States - UWRJ-L081-202R-4 | ecosystem: Environmental > Terrestrial > Plant litter >...
GACGTAGGAGTGGGCGGCGGGCGTCAACGCGATCAGCAGCCGGCGGCCGTCGTCCGGGTCCTGCGTCCGGCCGACCATCCCGCGCTCCTCGAGCGCGGCGACGGTCGCGGCCATCGACTGCGGGCGCACGCCCTCGAGCGCCGCGAGGTCGCTCGTGCCCTTCGCCCCGTCCATCAGGCGGGAGAGCACGCTGGTCTGCGACGGCGTCAGGTCCTCGAGGCTCGCGACCTCGCGCAGCTTGCGGCGCAGGCGGCTGACGCAGATGCGCAGCTCGCGGGCGATCTGGACGGGCGACGGTTGGGCTCCCACGGAGATCAACAGTATCAGCTGTACAGCTTGGCTGTAGATAATCGCGCCAGGGACGGCGTCTCGCGCGCCCTTCTTCACTGCGCGACGGGGAGTGATCTGAGATCCACCGCGCATGTGCATCGTGTTGGTAGGGTCGGGCGGCCATGGGTGACGACGGCAGCTATCCCTTCGACCTCGGCGCCTACCGCCGCGAGGCGCCGGCGTCGACGCGCTCGCCGGAGGCCGCACGGTGGTTCGATCGCGGCCTGCTGTGGAGCTACGCCTTCCACCACGAGGAGGCGATCCGCTGCTTCGAGCGTGCGATCGCGCTCGACGGCGACTTCGCCCTGGCGCACTGGGGGATCGCCTACGCGGTGGGGCCGAACTACAACAAGGCCTGGGACGCGTTCGATCCCGAGGATCTCGAGCGGTCGGTGCGCCGGGCCTACGACGCCGGCGCGCGGGCGCTGGAGCTGGCGCCCGGCGCCGCGCCCGTGGAGCGGGCGTTGATCGAGGCGCTCCAGGCCCGGTACGAGGCACGGGAGCCGGTCGAGGACCTCGACGCGTGGACGCGCTCCTACGCCGATCGCATGGCCGGCGTCTACGAGGCGTTCGCCACCGACCTCGACGTCGCCGCGCTCTACGCCGACGCGCTGCTCAACGTCACCGCCTGGCAGCTGTGGGACGTGCGGACCGGTGAGCCGGCTCCGGGCGCCCGCACGCTGGAGGCCCGCCGCGTCCTGGAGACCGCGATGGCCCAGCCCGGCGGGATGGCGCACCCCGGCCTGACGCACCTCTACATCCACCTCGTCGAGATGTCCGGGCATCCCGAGGACGGCCTGGCGGCGGCCGACGCGCTGCGCCACCTGGCGCCGGACGCCGGGCACCTCGTGCACATGCCCTCGCACATCGACGTCCTGGTCGGCGAGTACGCACGGGTCGTCGCCGACAACGAGCGAGCGATCGCGGCCGACGACCGCTACTTCGCCCAGGCCCAGGCGCCGGGCTTCTACTCGCTCTACCGGGCGCACAACCATCACTTCCGGATCTACGGCGCGATGTTCGCGGGCCGGCGCGAGGTCGCGCTGGAGGCGGCCGACGCGCTGGCCGCGACGCTGCCCGAGTCGTTGCTGCGCGTCGAGGTCCCGCCGATGGCCGACTGGCTGGAGGGCTTCGTCGGCATGAAGCTGCACGTGCTGGTGCGCTTCGGGCTGTGGGACGCGATCCTCGCGCTGCAGCTGCCGGCCGACCCCGAGCTGTACGCGGTGACCACGGCGATGACGTGGTACGCCAAGGGCGTCGCGCTCGCCGTGCTGGGCCGCGTCGCGGAATCCGAGGAGGCGCGCGCTCAGCTCGCCGCGGCGATCGGCCGGGTGCCGGAGACGCGCTACGTCTTCAACAACTCCTGCCTGGACATCCTCGCCGTGGCCGGCGCCATGCTCGACGGCGAGCTGGCCTACCGCAGGGGCGACCTGGAGCGGGCGTGGGAGGAGCTGCGGCGCGCGATCCAGCTCGACGATGACCTGCCCTACGACGAGCCGTGGGGCTGGATGCAGCCGACCCGGCACGCCTACGGCGCGCTGCTGCTCGAGCAGGGCCATGTCGAAGAGGCGGCCGCGGTCTACGCCGCCGACCTCGGCCTGGACCCGACGCTCCCGCGCCCGCAGCAGCATCCCAACAACGTCTGGAGCCTGCGCGGCTACCACCAGTGCCTGGCACGGCTCGGGCGCCACACGGAGAGCGCCGCGATCAAGGAGCAGCTCGATCGCGCCCTCGGGATCGCCGACGTGCCGATCCACGCCTCCTGCTTCTGCGCGCGCGAGGTCGTCTGACCTCGCCCGCGGCCGCGGGTGCCTCCTGTGCGGTCCCGGCCGCGCGGGGCGCGGCTATGCGACGGGCACCGCGACCGCGGCGCGGTCGCCCGCGGGCACCAGGTAGGCCCGTACGGTCACCGCGCTCGGCGCGCGCACCATGCCGAGCGGGCTCCAGGTCATCGCCAGGCGGCGGTGATCGACCGCGGCCCGGGCCGTGAGCTCGAGGTGGTCGTCGTGGCGGGCGACGGTCGCCTCGACGACCAGCGCGATCCGGTGGCCGGAGGCGTCGAGCCAGCCGGCGGCGGTGAGGCGCTCGTCCTGGAGGTCGACGGTCTCGGCGACGAAGCGGACCTCCTGGTAGACCGTGGCGTCCAGGAAGCGCGGCGAGCGCAGGCGGCGGTCGCGCCGGACGCGGCCCGTGTCGACGCTGGAGGCGTCGATGGTCAGCGTGACCGCCGGCTCGCGCGCGAGGTCCAGGCGACCGGTGAAGCGCGTGAAGCGCCCGCGGACCCGGCGCAGGCCGTAGACGTGGCGGACCGCGAACTCCACGGTCGAGCGCGCCGGGTCCAGCATGTAGGCGTCGCTCATGCCGGGGCCTGGGCCGGGCGCGGGCCGCCGCGCGCCCGGCGCCAGGGCGCTCGCCGGCGGGCGGCCGCGGGCAGCGCGCCGGCGACCCGCGCGGTCTCGGCGACGAACGCCCCGGCCACGGTGCCGACGACGAGCCCGACGAGGACGTCTGAGGGGAAGTGCGCTCCGAACAGGATCCGGGTCGCGGCGATCACCATCAGGTAGGGCACCAGCAGGTGGCGCAGGGCGGGGGCCGCGAGGATGGCGGCGACGACCATGGCGCTCGTGACCACCAGGTGGCCGCTGGGGAACGAGGCGATGTGCGACCAGTCGCGGCCGTGGGAGAGCCAGGCCTGGCTGCCCAGGACCTCCTCGGGACGCGGGCGGTCGGTCCACATCCGCACGACCTGCATGAGGAGGTCGGCGAACATGCCGCTCAGCGCGACGGTGGCGGCGGCGCCCAGGCCGCGGCGCACGCGGCGTGCCGCGATGCCCGCGGCGGCGCCGGCCAGCGCGGTGATGATGAGGTAGTTGCGCAGGTGCGGGTCGACGGCGTCGTAGAGCCAGTCGGGGCCGTCGCCGAGGTGGTTGATCCGCAGGTAGAGCTCGTCGTCCAGCGGCTGGATGAGCGGCAGCAGCGCGGCGACCAGCCAGCCGAAGGCGACGGTGAGGCCCAGGCGCGGCAGCCAGATCCGCAGGTGCTCGCGCAGCGGGTGCGCGCGGACGATCGCGGGCATGCGGCCGGCGATCGCCAGGGCGACGCGGGCGGTGTCGGCGACCGCGCGGAAGCCCGACGGCTCGCCGTTGTAGATGGTGGGGATGGTCACCCACGCGACGTGCTCGCCCGAGCGCAGCAGCGCGAGCAGGTGCGTGGTCTCGGCCTCGTAGCCGCCCTCGCCGGGCAGCGGGACGCGGTCCAGCGCGGCGAGGCGATAGAGCCGCATCCCGGACTGGCTGTCGGGGACGCGGTGGCGTGCGCGCAGCGTCGCCGCCACGTTGGCCATCATGTTGCCGATGCGGCGGTCCAGCGGCATCCCGCCGTCGCGGCGCGCCGTGCGGTGGCCGACGACGACGTCGGCGTCCGCGGCCGCCGCCAGGAACGCGGGCAGGCGCTCGGGCGGGTGCTGGGCGTCGGAGTCGACGACGACCAGCGCGTCGACCTCGTGGCGCGACGCGGCGGCCATGCCCGCGGCGACCGCGCCGGGCTTGCCCTGGTGGATGCCGGGGCGGATCGACTCGATGCGGCCGTCGGGGTCGGCGGCGGCGAGGGCGTCGACCGCGCCGGCGATCGCGGGCGGCGCGCCGTCGTCGACGAGCAGCACGGCCGCGACGCCCGGCTGGGCGGCCGCGCGGCGCGCGACCTCGGTGACGCGGTCGGAGGACAGGTAGGGGATGACGACGGCGACGCGCCGCACCGCGGGGCGCGCCGGGCCCGGGGCGCCCGCGCGGCGGCGCGCGCCCTCCGGGAGGGTCCGCGCCAGCGGGATCAGCGCCAGCAGCGCCGCCGCGCCCAGCGCCCAGATCCAGCGGTAGCCCGCGACCGCCGCCAGCCCGCCGGCGACCGGCAGGGCGATCGCCGAGCCGATCGAGCGGACGCTGAAGAACAGCCCCGCCGCGCGCCCGGCGACCCCGTCGGGGACGAAGCGGGTGAAGTACGGGTAGCCGAGGGCGGTGGTCAGGCCCTCGCCGAGCGCGACCAGGGCGAACGGGACCGCCGCGGCGGCGAGCGAGCTCGCCGGGACGACCGCCAGCGCGCCCACGCCCATGAGCGCGACGCCGGCCAGCAGCCCGCGCTCGACCTGGCCGGCCCGCAGCCGCGCGGCCAGCAGCGTTCCCGCGCCGGTCAGCGCGCCGAACAGGACGACCAGGCCGGCGGCGGCGCCGGTGCCGACGCCGAGGACATGGTCGGCGTAGAGCACCAGGAACGTCGGCAGCGCGCCGTAGGCCGTGACCCACAGGACCTGCGCGAGCAGGACCTCGCGGGCGCCGGGCGTCCGCGCCAGCGCGAGCAGCTCCGCGCGCGCCGGCCGCGCCGCGGCGGAAACGGGTGTCGTGCCGCCGCCCGACGTTCGCACCACCGATAGCCGGACGGTCGGCACGACGCTGGCCGCCACGACGACGGCGACCAAGATGAAGGCGATGGCGGGCGCGCCGTCGATCAGCGCCCCGCCGGCGACGGTGCCGACCAGCGAGCCGGCCAGCGCCGCCAGCTCCTGGGCGCCGGTCACGCGCGGCCGGTTCTCATAGGCGAACGCGTCGGCCACGACCGCGCGGTGGGCGGTCGTGGCGACGTTCAGCCCGGTGTACACGGCGGCCGCCGCGGCCGCCAGCGCCAGGTAGGAGCTGCCGATCCCGGTCGCCACGGCCAGCAGGCCGCCGCCGGTGATCGCCGCGCCCCACAGGAGGATGCCGCCGCGTCGGCCGAAGCGCCCGGCGCGGCGGCGGTCGGTGACGACCCCGGCGACCAGCGGGACGACGAGGCCGGCGGCGGCGTTGATGAGCATGACCAGCCCGATGAGCCAGGGCGCGTCGTGGATGCGGTCCAGCAGGACCGGGACGTAGGTGGTGGTCAACGCGCGCGCGGCGCCGAAGCCGACGGCCGCGGCGGCGAACGCGACGAGCAAGGGACGGGCGGGGCGGGGCATCGCTCATGCCTCCCGGCCCGTCACGACCCGCAGATGGCCGGCGCGGACACGGAGCCGGGCGGTGGTGACGCCGAGCGGGACGGCGTCGGCGGCCAGCGGCACCGGGTCCAGGAACGCGGCCGAGCGCCACGGGCGCATCTCGACGCCGGCACGGCCGGCGATCCGCCCGGCCTTGGCCGCGCGCAGCGCGCCGACGACGCCGTGGCGGCTGCGGGCGTGCAGGAAGACCGCCTCGTCGGTGCCGTCGGACGGGTCGGCGTCCGGGTCGACCTGCAGGCCGAAGGCGAAGTAGGGCAGCGTGTTGAGGAACACCTGCTCGAAGGCCACCGTCTCGGCCGGGCCGTTGTCGATGGACATGCGCGCCTGGAAGTGCGGCATCGTCATGAGCGTCTGCGCGAGGGCGAACGCGCCGCGGGCGACGGCGCCCGAGTTCTCGGCGCGGTAGCGGGCGCGGGCCGCGGCGTGCAGGCCCGCGCTGACGCCCTCGACGGCGATGAGGCTGCCGGTGGGCGTGGAGACCTCGATCGCGTCGACGGCCCGGGCGGTGCCGTCGGCGGCCAGCCGCGCGGCCGCCGTCAGCTCGGTCGGGATGCCGAGGCCGTGGGCGATGTTGTTGGCCTTGCCGGTCGGGATCAGCGCGATCTCGGGCAGGCTGGGCAGCCCGAGGTTGGCGACCGCGTGCAGCGCGCCGTCGCCGCCGACGAGGACGAGCCGGTCGGCGGTCGTGTGGGCGATGGCGTCGCGGAGGTCCTCGATCGTGTCGGTGATCGCCGCCTCCGCGCCGAGTCCCGCGGCGGCCAGCGCGGCCTGGACGGTGGCGGCGGTGCGCTCCGGCGCGTGGATGCCTGAGGAGTGGGGGTTGACGATCGCGAGCGCGCGCCGGGGGCCGGGGACGGGGGCCGGGCGGGGAGCGAGGGGGAGGAGGGTCATGGACCTGCTCGATTCATCGGTGGTGAGTTCAGCACCGATGATTTTACGCTGGTGAATTGCTGTGTCAAACTGGGGGCATGGCCGATGCGTCCACCACCGCAGAGGAGCCCACCCGCAAGGGTCGCCGTCCCGGCAAGCCCGAGACCCGCGCGCAGATCCTCGAGAGCGCCCGTCGGCTGATCGCCGCGGGCGGCTGCTCGTCGACCTCGATGCGCGCGATCGCCCGCGACGCCGGCGTCGACAACGCGCTCGTCGTGCACTACTTCGGCAGCCGCGAGGGTCTGCTGCGCGAGGTGCTGGAGTCCGAGGCGGCCGAGCCGCCGGACTTCGCGGCGATGGTCGCCGAGCACGGCCCCGACCGGCTGGCCGAGCCGCTCGCGCGCGAGATGCTGCGCGTGCTGGGCCGCAAGCGCGAGCACGAGCCGTCGCTGCTGGCCGTGCTCGTCGGCATGGGGATGGACGCGTCGGTCGCGTCGGAGGTCCTCGGCGACGTGCTGCGCTCGCGCTGGATCGCGCCGCTGGCCGAGGCGCTGCGCGACGCGGGCGTCGAGGAGCCCGACCTGGCCGCCGAGACGAGCGCGACGTTGCTGCTGGGGTTGACGGTCACCCGGAGCACGACGGCGTGCGCCCGCACCCAGGCGCTCGGGGACGAGGAGTTCGTCGCCTGGTACGCGCCGCTGCTGCGCCAGGTGCTCGCCGAGCGGCGCTAACCTCGCGGCCGTGCAGGCGGTCGCTCGTCACCTGTCCGGCCTCGACGGCAGCTTCTCGGAGGAGATCACCGACCTCCGCTGGTGGCCGCTGACCCACGCGATGGAGTGGCTGTCGGCCTGGTGGGTCAAGGGTCCGCTCTTCGTCCTCGTCGCGCTGGCCTGCGACCTGGTGGTGGTGCGCCGCGCCGCGCGCGGCACCGTTCCGTGGACCGCCGCGCTGACGCTGGGCGCGGTGCTGCTCGGCTCCCTGGTCTCCACGCTGGCCAAGCCGCTGTTCGACCGCCCGCGCCCACCCTTCGGCGACGCCGGCATCTCGGCGATCGGCGCGCTGCCCTCCTCGGCGAGCTTCCCCTCCGGCCACGCCACGACGGCCTTCGCCGCCGCGACCGCGCTGGCGCTGCTGCGCCCACGCCTGCGCCTGCTGGCCCTCGGCGTCGCGACATGCGTGGCGCTCTCCCGCGTCTACCTGGGGATGCACTACGCCGGCGACGTGACCGCCGGCGCCCTCCTCGGCGCCGGGATCGGCGCGGCGCTCGTGCTGGCGACGCGGCGGCTGGTGCCGGCGGCGTCGCTGCGCGCGAGCACGTAGGCGAGCCGGGGCGGCGGGCCGCCGGCCGTCAGCTCGCGCCCTCTCAGGATGCCCGCAGACCACGCTCGACCATCACGTGGCGTCCGTGAGCCCGACGGCTTGCGGTTCGCCGCGGCAGCCGCAAGAGTGCCCGCGTGGCGATCAGGCCGTCGCACTTCGCCCCGTCCGAGAGGGCCCCGTCCGAGATCGCCCGACGGCCGGTGTCGAAGCGGCGGACGGTGCGCTCGACCCGTCTTCAGGTCGGCTGATGCGCCGGCCGCGCCTGCCGGAGAGCTTCCCGGAGCTCATCTGGACCCTCGCCCTCGCTCTACCGGCGATCACGGGCGGCCTCTTCGTCTTCTACCTCCTCGGCAGCGAGGGACCGGCCGGACGCACGTACCCCGCGATCTACCCGCTGATCTGGCTCGTGGGGGTGGCGCTGGCGCTCTCGTCCCTGATGGTCCGACGCCGCCGAACCGTGCTCGCGTCGGCGACGATCGTCCTCGTCGCTTCACAGGTCTACGGAGTCATCTGGGGCGGATGATCGACGACGGCCGCCTCGCGGATGCCGCCGGCGGTCAGGGCGCTGGCGGCGTGTCCTGCAGGCTGTCGAAGCGCAGGGCGGAGGAGCCCTCGCCGCGGCCGGTCTGGCGGCGCGCGCCGAGCCAGGTGAAGGTCCGGCCGGAGGTCCAGCGGGTGCGCTGGTAGGCCTGGAAGACGCGGGCGCCGGCGCGGGGGACCTCCTCCTCGTGGAGGAAGTAGGCGGCGGCGGGCGTCCGGTCGAGGCCGTCGCGCAGCAGCGAGGTGCGCGGCCGGACCTTGACCGGCGGCTGCGGGTCGCCCTCGACGATCCGCGGCAGCGCGGCGCGCTGGAGCTGGATCTCGCGCGTGTCGCCTTCGACGTGGACGGGGACGAACGGGATCCAGTTCTCGGGGACCGTCGTCATCACGCGGTAGCGGACGGGCGCGACCGGCGCCGGCGGTGCGGGCGGCGGCGGGACCTGCGCCTCGAACCAGCCGCGCAGCTGCTGCGCCGCTTCAATGCCCTGCGCGGTCGCGCCGCTGGGCAGCGGGACCGTCGTCTCGATGCCCCACACCATGTTGGCGACCTCGTCGCGGATCAGCGAGACGTCCTCCAGCGGCTGGCCCTCGTCGCTCTTGGCGACGGTCGGCAGCAGCAGGAGGCTCGTGTCGGCCCCCGCCCCCGGCGCTCCGTCGACGGCGGACTCGAACATGCTCCAGCGCTGCCAGTCGTCGTCGGCGCCCGCGCCCGCGGCGTCGACCCAGAGCCGCTCGCCGAACGTGTTGGTCACCGCGACGCCGCGCACCTGCGCGATCGCGCCGACGGGCAAGGTGTAGGGGATGACGAACCAGTCGTTGGCGTACACCAACGCGAACTCCAGGAACAGCAGCTTGGCGAGGTCGGTCGTGTTCGCGTCGATGTCGCCGAAGTTCGTCCGGCCCTCCTCGAACGCCCACCAGCGCGTGGCGGGCATGCCCGCGAAGCTCACCGGCACCGGGATCATCGTGCGCGCCTCGCCGTCGGGCGGCAGCCCCGGGTCCTCGGCGCCGGGGATCGGGTCCAGCGGCGCCGCCGCCGCGCCCACGTCGACGCTGTACCAGTCCAGCCGCCCTTCCGCGTACTCCTCGGCGACGTACACGCGCTCGCTCCCGTCGGCCAGCGGCGCGGAGGCCGCGAACCGGTACTCCAGCCGCGGCGGGCTCCAGGCGTCGTCGCCCTCCGGCGGCGGCTGCAGGATCAGGCGGTCGAACCACGCCAGGAAGCGGTCGGCCGCGGCATCGAGCGCCGCCTGGTCGCCGGGCGCGATCCCCGCGACGCCGTCATAGGCGTGGTTGCCCGCGCCGGCGCGCAGGTGCTCGTAGAGCCTGCCGCCGTCCATCGCGTGGCCGGCGACCGCCGCGTAGACCTCCCACTCCTGGGGGTGCGCGCAGATCCCGGCGTCGGCCGGGTCGGCCGGGTCCGGGGCGTCGATCCCGTAGGCGTCGACGAACGCCGCGCGGTAGGGGCCGATCGCGTCGACCTGCTTCAGCCAGCGGCGGCCCATCATCAGCCGGACGTCCAGGGCGACGGGCCGGCCGCCCGACCGCAGCGGCACGGGCCGGCGCTCCACCTCGGCCTCCAGCGGCACGCCGTAGTCGAAGGCCTCGGTCGCGCCCGTCTCGCCGGGGCGGTACTTCGTCAGCCGCGTGCTGTCGACCCGGACCTTGGCCGCCACCGGCGAGCCGGCGTCGCTGCCGCGGAACTCGCCGAGCTGCCACTGCTTGGTCAGCATCCACAGCGCGTCGCGCACCTCGGCCTTCAGCGCGCGGTCGAAGGTCGCCGACCGCGGCCGGCCCTCCACCCGGTTGAACACCGTGACGGTCGGGAAGCGGCGCGCCCGCAGCGCCTCCGACAGGTCGCCGATCCGCCGCGCGCTAGGCATGGTCGTCCATCACCCCGATCACGTCCTTGCTCGCCGCCATCAGCATCGAGATCGAGATCCCGTAGACGGTCGACGCCGTCACGGTCGCGGGCAGGAACCGGGAGTAGGCGGTCGCGTCCAGGTCGGCCGGCTCCAGCGCCCGCTTCTTGGCCAGGTCGAGCGTCTCGTGCAGCGCGCCGACCACGTCTTCCCAATGCCATTGCCCATCCGCCGTCGCGGGCGTGACGAGCAGGATCGCCTGCCCCGGCTCGTTCTCGGGCCGGTCGAAGCCGAACGCCAGGCTGGTGTCCTTGGTGGCCTCGGGGATGACCTCGGTCCACTCGTCCAGCAGCAGCCCGCACTGCGGGCCGGCCGGCGCGAACGGCGCCGTGTGGTGGGCGGTGTAGAGCAGCCGCTCGGAGTCGAGCACGTAGTCCTCCGGGAACTCCAGCGCCAGCCACGGCGCGCCGTCCTGGTGGGGGAGCTGGACCGGCGTCAGCTCCGGCTCCGGCCGGCCGAACGCCCCGGCCAGCGTCGCCGTCGCCTCCCACGCGCGGAGCACCGGCCGCACCCGCGCGAGCCCCTCCAGCCACTCGTCGACCGGCTCGTCGATCCCGGCCGTCGTGGTCAGCCAGCTCGTCAGCGCGCCCGAGGACGACGCCGCCATCGCGTTGGCCCACTCGACCGCCTGGGCGGCGGGCACCGCGAACCGCGGCAGGAGCACGAACGACTCCCCGAGCAGCGCCTTGGCCGCCGCGGCCAGCCCGTCGGCCCGACCCGCCGCGGTCGGCGCCGCCGCGGCCGCCGTGAGCGCCGCCTGCGTCGCCGCCACCCGCTCGCCGATCGCCGTCCGCAGCCCGTTCAGCGTGTCGGCCAGGCGCCCGGCGAACGCCACGACGCGGTCCTCGACCTCGGTCAGGTCCAGCGGCTCGCGGTCGAACGCGTCGAGTGGCAGCGCCGCCTGGACGGTCGCCAGCGGCGCGGTCAGGCCGGCGTGGTCGGCGCTCAGCACCGCCGCCAGCGCGTCGCGCTTGGCCGCGAACGCCGCGCGCTTGCCGGGGAGCGCCGCGCGGAGCGTGGCCGGGTCCGGCGGCAGCGGATCGAGGTCGGCGACGACGAGCGCCTCGAGCGCCTGCAGCGCCGTGAGCCGCTCGGCGTCGGGTGTCGCGGCCGGGAGCGCGTCGTAGGCGAGGAGGCCCGCGTCGAAGCCGGCCAGCCGCTCGTCCCACCGCGCCACGCGCGCGGCGACCAAGGCCATCAGGTCGCTGACCGCCAGGCTGCGCCAGTCGTGCGCGAAGCCCCAGCCGCTCTGCGGGACCCCGAACCGCGCCGCGCGCTCCAGCAGCGCGCAGGCGCCGTCGATCAGCGCGTCGATCGACGCCGGCGGCGTGGCGGCGAACGCCTGGACGTTGTCGCCGACCGCCTCGAGGTCGGCGGCCAGGCCGGTCAGCGCAGTCGGGTCGCTCGTCACCTGCGCATCCTGCTCCTCGGCCGCCGCGCCCTGAGGCCGCGCGTCGGTCGCGCGCAGCGGCCGCCCGTGGTGCAGGAGCGTGCGCAGCGCCCGCAGCAGCGCGGCGGCGGCGAAGATCGAGCGCGTCCCGGCCGGCGCGGTCTGGTACTCGATCCGCAGGTCGGCGTCGACGCGCGGCGGCGGCGCGGCATTGGCCCGGACGGCGTCGGCGATGCGGTCGTCCAGCTCGCTCATCGCCTGGACGTCGTCGGGCTTGACCAGATCCACCAGGTCGACCGGCGCGAGCCCGAGGCCGGCGAGCGTCAGGTCGTGGTGCCGCGCGCCGCCCGCGGCGTCCGTCCACGACACGCGGCAGCCGACGTCGCCGAGGTCCGGGAGCACCGACGCCAGCCAGGCATCGATCGCCGGCTCGGCGACCGCGCGCGGGGTCGCGCCGGGCGCCGCGGCGGCGGCCGGGTCGAGGTGCAGCGCCACGCGGTGCGTCAGGCCGATCCCGGGCGACGGCGTCTGGACGACCTCGGGGTCGGGCGGGAACGTGCCGGTCGCGTAGGCGTCGAGCGTCGCGCCCGCGCGCTCGAAGTTGCCCTGCACCGCCTGGTGGACGCCCTCGGCGAGCGCGAGGTCGGCGACCGCGTCGTTGAGGTCCAGCAGCGCGTTGGCCTGCGCGTCGAGCGCCGCGCGCTCGGCGGGGCCGGCGTTCGGCAGCCCGGACCGGCCGAAGGGATAGGTCGCGGCGCCGCTCGCGCGGAT
>Ga0247762_1000432_pt1 | contig 12133 bp, 11 predicted proteins | sample UWRJL081202R4_FD_181016 | JGI IMG/M metagenome (GOLD analysis project Ga0247762, IMG submission 181016) | Plant litter microbial communities from Arlington Agricultural Research Station in Wisconsin, United States - UWRJ-L081-202R-4 | ecosystem: Environmental > Terrestrial > Plant litter >...
CGTAACGGGATATCCGTACGGGCGTACATGGAGCGAGCCCGGACCGAATAGTAAAATCACAAAAAGCACCGTTCCCGGCGACCGGTTCCGTATGGGCGTGGCGCCTGCCGAGACAAAAAAACAGCCCTTCAAACGATCGGAGCTGGCCCATTACTATGCCCTGCAACCCAATTTTACATTGACAACCGTTGGCCCCGAACCGAATCTTATTCCCGCCGTTACCGATGGGAGTACAACATTGGGCTTTGCTCAGAATGGCGCAGCCACTTTGGCTACAGTTGTGCAGAATGGCGAAACCTATGTCCGGGTCACGGCGGGCCACAATGGTACTCCAGGCGCCTGGCCGATAGGCGGTACCTTGTCTGTTACCCCGGGAGTAAAGTACAGGCTGCGGGTCAAAGGCTATAGGGTACAGCCGCAGCGGCCAGTGTGCTTGTTCATACGGAGTGGTACCAGTGAGTCTAACTTACTATGGCCTGGGGTACAGCTGCCTTTGGGCGCTGAGAACGAAGCGTGGGTAGAGAATGTTTTCACAATATCCGCTGCAATTACAAAGATAAGAGTAGGGGTCCTGTTCAATCAGTCCCAAGCCGGCGATGTCTTTTACATCAATGCGATTACGTTTACACCCGTATCAGGCAGCGATTCCCAGGCAGGATATCAGTATATATCCCACTCCGCCGAGACAAGCAACAAAACCGCGACGTTCGTCGATGCCGATGGCCGTACCCTGGCCACCGCCCGCATTACGGCTACAAACACATCGACAACTCCGAATACCTATACCTACGACCAGTGGCAGTATATGTACTACAACGACCTTGGGCAATTGGTCGCTACCGTAGCCCCTAATGGCGTGAATACTGCAAGTACAGCTATGCCGGGATTTGTCACAAAATACCGTTACGACCACTTCGGCCGAACCATCGAAGTCTCTTCGCCGGATGAAGGTACTTCGCGGTTTGTATACAGTACGGATGGTAAGCTCCGCTTCAGCCAGAACCAGGTGCAGCGCGAAGCAAGTCCCCAGCGATTCTCCTATACCAATTACGATTCTCTGGGGCGGGTGATCGAGGCCGGAGAATATACTGCTCGTACAGACGTACCCGGTACCCCGTTTGTTTTCGAAACCCTTTCGTCTTCCGCGCCGGTGGCCAACAGCGTGCTGCTCATAGCCGATAACATAGGGTTCACGGGGCTGTACAGCAAAGTGACCGACGGTACCACAGCACGGTATACGGAAGCAACACTTATGGAATATGATGTACCATCATCCACCTTCACAAGCGACGCCTCACACGCGGCGCAACAAAATGTAGACGGCCGTCTTTCAGGCGTTAGTAATGAGAACGGCACAACCTGGTATAGCTACGACGAGTTCGGACAACTAACCTGGGCAATACAGAGTATAACAGGCTTCGCGCCCAGAACAATAGACTATGTCTATGATTTTACCGGCAATACAACGCAGGTCGCGTATCAGAAAGGCGCCTCCGATGCCTTTTATCACCACTATGTATACGATGCCGACCAGCGCCTGTCAGAGGTCTGGACCAGCCTGGATGGTACAACAAAGACAAAGCAGGCTACATATCAATATTACCTGCACGGCCCACTAAAGCGAACGGAACTAACAGTAGTAAAACAGGGCATCGACTACATATATACAGCGAATGGCGCTTTGAAAGGAATCAACCACGTCGAAAGTACCCTCGACCCCGGCCAGGACGGACTTACCGGCAACCACGCGTCCAACAAGCCCGATGTCTTCGGAATGACATTATGGTACGGCGATGAAGACTATGCCGGCGCCGGCGGACTTGGTGCAAGAACCGCGTTGGTTCCCCCAACAACAGATACCTTCCTGCCGCATGGTGGCGAATTGCCAACCGCCATGCTGTACCGCAGCCCCGCCGATCGCGATAAAATGCATGTCTATGGTTATCGATATGATACAAATCGCTGGCTTACCGATGCGCAGTGGGGTGATGTGAATATAAGCAATCAGCCGATCAACGACATCGATGCCGATAAATTCTACGTCCCCACCTTATCGGAAGAGCAACGCGAAAGCGTACCCTCATACGACAAGAATGGTAACATCCAGTCGCTGATCCGCAAAGGCAACACCGGCCAGGTCACAGCGAATTATAACTACGTATACGAGCCTGGAAAAAACCAGCTCGACAAAGTAAATCACAACGGAGCGCTGTTCACAGACTATACCTATAACAGTATCGGCCAGATGATTCAAATGACCGAGGGCACCAAGACATACAAACTAACCTACACCGCTGCCGGCAAAGTGAAGGAGATCCGCGATGCCTCCGATGTCCTGGTGTTACAGTATGCTTATGATGCCAGTGGACAATTGTTGAAGAAGACGGGCTATAACTCCGGTACGCCCAGCAAGAGCACATACTATGTCCACGATCCTTCAGGCAATGTGATGGCCATCTACGAGCAACCCTTGCCCGGCACAACCATACTGCTCGCGGAGCAACCCCTGTACGGTGCCAGTCGCTTTGGAGTCTATAAAGGCAATGGCAAGAGCTTTTACGAAGTTACGGACCACCTGGGCAATGTGCGGGCGGTAATCGGTACTCCCATCGTGGAGACAGAGACCGCTACCATGGAATCCGAGCTTGCGGAAGAACCGCCATTCAACAATATAGCGGCCACACGCGTGCCGTTCGTTACAGCCAACCACACCGGCACGATCGCCAATGTCAACAGTAACGAGGTCGTGCGCCTGAACAACGCGAAGCCCGCCGGCCCCACCCGCAGCCTCGCCGTTAGCCCCGGCGACAAGATAGACCTGGATGTATGGGCCTACTACGAAACCGGCGATTATTCCGGCAGCCTCAGCGACGCCATCCTGTTAAATGCCGTAGCCTCGGCCTTCGGCGGCATAGCCGGCGGCACCGGCGAAACCGGCCAGATATTCGACCACGTAAACGCCGGCTTTACAGGCGCATTCCAGGGCGGCACATCCTCCTCACTCCCTGCCGCGTTCCTCACCTACGTCGTCTACGACAAAAACTACAATCGCCTCTTCTGGGGCAGCCAACCCGTTACCCCTGCCGGCAACGGCGCAAAAGAACACCTGGTACAGCCCACGATTACAATAGATCAGCCAGGATATATTTATATCTGTCTCTACAACCGCAGTGCAACCTCAATGCCGGTATACTTCGACGATCTGACCGTCAAAATCACTCACTCAGAAGTCGTTGCTGGTTCCGATTACTATCCCTTTGGTATGGCGATGGATGGGACTGAAATCACCGACGAAAAGTATCGCTATGGTTACCAGGGTCAGTTTAGTAAGAAGGATTCAGTAATGGGATGGAGCGAGTTTGATTTACGTATGTATGACCCGAGAATTGGTCGTTGGTTAAGTCCTGATCCCTATGGACAGTTTACAAGTCCATATATTGGAATGGGAAATATTCCGAATATGAATACCGATCCCGATGGAGGTTCTACAGGGCCATTGTTTGCAGGGGTAGGGGCATTTAAATATGCTGGTGCCATTGAGGCTATTGCTGATGAGGTGGCTATTTATTCTGCTATGAAAGCTGGAATAACTATATTTAAACCGATAACGGTTACCCCCAATGCTATACGTAGTTTCGCACAGGATGCAGGGTGGGTTGCCCAGGATATGGGGAGGTATGCAGTTAATGGATGGGGACGAGATCTGGGTAAGCTATTCACTGGAATGTCTACCAAAGTAGCTAGTATCAATCATGGCTGGGTGGGCACGAACCCCGGTTGGGTAGGAGGGGAGTATGACGCAACCGGAGTTACAATTGGTCGAGCTTTCGGAACGGCACAAACCATGATGACGATGAACCCAGGTGGAGGGATATCGGGGAGTCCAATACGAGGTTTAGCTACAACTAATGGGAATTTGCCAATTACTACCCCAATAGTTTTACCTGTTACTACCGTTCTTGATGTTCACGGAAGAGTTAATGCGGATAAAGGCGATTTTAGAAAAGCAAGTGATAAAGAGCTCAATGAAAACGGAATAGATGCCCATGAATTGAAGTATGAACATTTAGGTAGTAGCAGTCAGGTTTCTCGTTTTGATTTATTTATAAATAAAGAGACAAATGAAATTTGGATATTTGGGAAGGGTTTGACCGGGGATGGTATTGAGACTGGAGTATTTGTAGAATAAAGGAATAGATAATTTAGAATATATATAGATATGAGTACCGAAGTAAAGGTTATGTTTTTTTTAAGTAGTGAAGATTTGGATCCAGGAATTGTTACAAGAGTCACTAAAATTAGTCCTACAGATGAATGGAGAAAAGGTGACCCTATTGCTAGTCGAAACGGTTTAGTTAGAAAGGACGGTAGATGGGAAATCTCCACCGGCTATCAGGAGTCATTGGATGCCGAGGTCCAATTGAATTCTATATATGGAACTATTGTAGAAAGTAGACAGGATTTGAAGGAGCTTATTGAAAAGCATAGATTATACGCAAAGTTTGATGTCGTGATAAAAATAGGTGCTGATACGCCTGCGTTTTTTCTTGGAAAGGAACTCTTGGATCTGATTCACTACCTGGGTGCTGTCATCGAAGTAGATCTTTATGTTAAATGAAAATAAAAGAGAAAGATGGACCATTCTCAATAGAAGAAGTCATTAGGTTCTTTTACAGATGCAGGTCATGATATTTTGATCCATTAATCCCGTAGGATCATAAATATGAAAATAAAAAGAAAAATATTGATAAGTAAATTTGGTCACGGGCCGATAGATAATCATACCCGCCAAATGAACAAATAACAGAAACTCCTCCATAAGGCCAAGCAGGCTCTTTGACTTGTGTCATGAAGCCGCAGTCTCCCCGAACATTCGGGATTGGATTGTAGATCTTATACTGAATGAAATACAGAGAATGAAAGATTTGTGGTTCTTAATAAAAAAAAGTCCTTTAATTCTAGCAAGCCCAGAATATAAAAATAGCACCTAAGGCTATTGAAGAGATTCAATATATCAATAAGGCTAAGGTGTATTACACTTGCCAGATGATTTTGTAGAATTATATAGTAGGGCTAATGGAATGTGGGAGTTATATCCAAATGATTATGATATTTCGCTGGATAAATTTAAGGAGTATTCTGCCGAGGAGATGGAGCGCTTTCTTCGAGACTAGGGGATATACTTCTGAAGGGATAGAGATTTTAGCTTATTCGGGCAAGTCGAACCAAGATGCAGTGATTGCGTTGTTAGTCAAGATTTATAATTAGCATTTTTAAAAGAATGTAGGTTATGATTTTTAAAGTTTTTTCAGTTCTGTCATATGATGCGCATGATGTCTTTAATGATAACATCGATCTGCGTGTGATTACAGAAGATGAGATTGTTTTTGCTGGTACGTTTGTCACTCGGGCTAATGTGGACGCCCTTATGGTTGGAAATAAACGTTCTTTCCTCTGGATTGATGATATGGTGATTGTTGAAGATCTTCGGATTGAGACAATTCGTGATATTGTTATTACCATGGTGAATGATAAGTTTTTGAGCAGCGCATTTTCAAAAATCGGTAGCATAAAAGAGGTTTATGGCGATGATAAATCCTTTGATACTTTAGAGGCCGGGGAAGGTGGTGTGTCGATTGTAATTGAGTTGTAGTTCAATTCTCTTCGATAATTCCTGGAATTTATACATGGCGAACACGCCCAATTTTGTACGAATAAATTATCATTAGTGTGATTTATAAAGTTTTATCCCCAACTCACTATAGCTCTCATAATGTTTATGACGGCAATATTGATGTGAATTTGATTACGGGCGACGGTGATGTCTTTTTTGCTACGCTATTCACGCTTTCAAATGTGCAAAGACTGATGCAAAAAGAAGAACATTCTTACTATTTCTGGGCTACAGACATGGTGATCGTGAGGGACCTTCAAGTGAATTCTATTCGGGACGCAATTCTGAAAATAATTAAAGATGGCTATTTAGAATCCGTTTTTTCGCGAATTGGGGATATAAAACAAATTTATGGTGCCGAATCCTCCTTTGAAGATATCGTTCCTCCAAATGGAGGGTTCTTATTGTCTATTGAGGCATCACCGGTGCGGTAGAGTTCCAGAAATCTTCTTTCGCAGGCCTCCGAAGGGGCACTTGTGTCACTATGCCGCAGTAGTTCCCGGATATTCGTGGATTTGTAAATTTTTATACTGAATTAAGAATACAGAGAAATGGAAGATTTATCGCTCACGATAGAGAAAGTCATTAGTTACTGGCAAGCCCAGAATATAAAGATTATGCCCAGACCTATGGAAGAGATTCAGGATATAAACAAGGCTAAGGCTTTACATCTACCAGATGATTTTGCGCGTTTTTATAATAGGGCGAACGGTATGGAGGATTATCCGCAAAAAGATTATGACGACGAAGGATTTGGTTTTTGTCGGGTTGAGGATATCGTGTCTGCCCGTGAAGAATTTGGAGACGATACTCCACTTGGAAAAAGGAAGATATTCGTGTTTTTAGACTACATGGTTAGGTGCTGGTGTTATGGATATGAGGTGTTTGACGATGGTAGTTACACAATTGGTATTATTCCATCCAATTATAAATTTAAGGTGATCACCAATTCGCTTGCTAAATTTTTAGACCTATATATGGCTGATTCAGAGCTTCTGTACGACTACGGTAATCTGGATGAGCAAGAGTAATGAATAAGAACTAACAGCAGCATGCGCCTACTTACTTTGATCGGATTATATTGGATGATGCTCGCCGCTCTACCACTGACAGGTCTTTCCCAGGATCTGCCGCCGTCACCATCCGATAGCATCCCCCATGGGCTAATGCACGACTACGACTCCTCAGCTACGAAGTTGAACGCCCGCATAGACAGCCTCGGCAAACTGAATCTTTCCCCCGAAACTTATGCCCGGCTCATCGATAGCCTTTATACAACATTCGGAGACCGCGACCTTGCCGCATTACACAAAAGATATGACGCCTCCGATAAAGCCGACGCACGACTGACACGACTGAATTCTGTCATAACCAAAAAGCGCGCAACGCTCGACAGCCTGATGAAAGCCGGAGGCTCACCCTCCGATATGAATTTGTCCATCCCACACACAGACGTAGCCATAAAGCAGCTGAATATCCCAACAGGTATGCCAGCATTACCCACAGCCGATATACCAGACCTGTCCTTACCAACGGCCAATACACAAGTCCTCCAGGCCCCGTCGATAACCATGCCCGGTGAGCTCAGCGCGGTACAGGAAGTGAGCGGCAAAGCCGGCGAGCTATCCGGCAAGCTGGGAGAAGCCGGAGCCGCTGCTTCCGAAGTTAACACCGGCAGCATAGGCACCGCCGCCGACAAGATCGCCGACCAGCAGGCACAACGCCTCGCCGGTTCCTCCGGCCTTACGGATGCCATAGGCGCCGGCGAAGCCGCGAAGTCCTCCGTTCTTGCCAAACCCGACCTGAATACAGCGGCCGTCCAGGAACAAGTCAAGAAGACCTTCGTAGATCACTTCGCCGGACAGGAAGCCGTCGTTCAAAAAGACATGGAGTCTATCTCAAAAGTGCAGATGAAATATCGCACCGTAAACGACTCACGCCAACTTCCTAAACGTGTCCCCAATGCGATGAAGGGAAAACCCCTGCGCGAGCGATTGATCCCTAGCCTCTCCGTACAGCTCGTAACCGCCGGACATGTCTCGCTGGACATCGCGCCATCCATCGGCTACAGAATATCCGGACGATTCCAAACCGGCATCAGCGCGTTCAAACGCGTCACCTATTTCAAACAATCACGCTCAATCGAAACCGAAGATGTATACGGCTTCCGGCTCTATACACAAGTCAAAATAAAAGATAAGCTATACATCCACATCGAGCCTGGCCTCTATCGCGACCGGCGCCCCAACGCCGTTCCCCCAGGCACCGACCACCCCGGCAACTGGCAACGCCGCCTCAATTTTGGTGTCCTGAAAACCTACACCATCAACCGCCACTGGACCGGCACCATAACCGTCCTCTACGACCTCCTCGATCTTAGAAACTTTCCGAACACCCGCGGCGGTGGTATAAGGATAGGAGTGGAGTATAAGCTTCGGAAGAAGGAGAATAAGAAGAAGTGATTTTCTTAAATTAACCCATTGAAGTGCTCGGATAATAAAGTATATGATGCTAAACGAATTTTATAAAGTTTTACTGGAAACCCTTAGGCTTACTGCCCTTCCCTACGAAGGTCAGAAGAAACTCTTGCCGGACTTCGCAGTCGTGCAGGATGAGGTTGTCAATGATTTTGATAACGCATTTGCAATTTTGCCTGACCTCGTGGAAGCAGACAGGCTCTCTCTAAAAGCAATAGCCACCATACTTCGCTGCTTCAACATGATCGAAACGATCCGTCGAGAAGTAAACATGCAAGACACAGAGGCAATCAAGGACCATTTCCTCTGGAATGAGGTACGCGAGCTGGCCCGCCAGGCACTGGATCATATGGGAGAATCACACGAACCCGATTTGGAGTATTATAATCCTTGATGCCGTAAGTTTGCGATTACTGGTTCTATAAATAAGTAAGATATGAATTGGATGAAAAGAACTCTTTATTTAGCTATAATTAACAGCGTGGCTTTTCTAGTGTGCTGTAATCCTAAGAGTAATTCCGATGGTGATGTTCATCAGCTTGAAAGTAAATCTACTCGTAGTTTTTATGATACCCTCAAGATTATGGAGGTTCCGTTGAAGATTGATTGGGAAGAATGGGACCGCGAAATAGAATCACACATTCAGAAGCATGGGCCGATAGGTAGCTCGGGTTTATTGGGAAATCCCGTTGCAAAAGTTTTAGATGCAGAAAATTATAGAGCTATTCTTTTTTTGTCTCCTGATGAGACAGCTTCCCCCGCTTTCGTTACGATCGATAGAGAGGGAAATCCAATAGATACACTGTTTTTGCTGGGTGATAACAATAGTAATGATCCTAATTGGTTCACAGTGGAGAGTTCTGAAATTCAGGATAATCAAATAATTGCGCTTACGGATAGCGTATATCATTGGGATTTGGATGAAAGCGGGGATCGGATTCCTCAAACAAAAAAGGTCTCTGTTGAAAGGAAAAAATTTAAAGTACTCGAATCGGGAAAGATTGAAAAAATTCCGGTCGATTGATGTGTTGTTTTAGCCGCGTGTGTGCAAAATTCAATCAACACCTTGATGGCTATCGGGGCTTCGGAGGCCTCCGGAACACTTGCCTGCTAAAGCTTAATGCCTTACCCAGTTGGCAGTGGAGGCGACTTTTTTTATGTCATAACGCAGCCTCAGTCAGAGACTGAGACATGATGGGCACAAGTCCCCGCTCCGCTCAGACTTGCGCCAGCTGCTTGGAGAGCAAATACCTTTACTGAAAATCTTACCAAAAGCCCTTGCTTAAACCATAGAAATCGCCAGTATAACTAAGATCTGATTTTGATGGTAGTACCTTGCGCCAGCGGAATCGCTACAGGAGCCACACTGAAATTGTTCTCTTCTCCATATCGAGTTCAATCCAATCCATCGACTCACTACTGGGTAAACAGTCCAGCAAACTTGTTCCCCGGGCATAACGTCGTAACGAATATTTGCCAAAATGTATCGTCATTTCATACGAAACGAATTCAATGTATGCATCCGTGACAATCTTTCGGTTGTCATTGATATATTTCCGGGATAAGTGCCAACGGGTAAACGGCAATAATATGTCTTCGCACACTATTGGATAAATTCGTTTGTCTGGACTATTGCTAAACGTCCTCTCCAGGTGGTATGCCAGCTGCCTGCAAAATTCCTCATTAAACGAGGTGTCTTCCATGTCGGAGTCATCGATCATCCAGTCTGAAGGGGTTATGTATACAAAAGTAGCAGATTGCTTTGAGATCATATACAGGGTTTATGTATAGGATAAGTATTATATTTGACACACCATGGCACTCTGGCAAATTCCCTTCTTCGTCCTCCCCGCGACATGCCTGCAGTCGCAAACCACCTTCGAAAAGGAAGACGATATGTTCGACGATTCACCTTTCTGGCAAACTGAATCTATACAGAGCGACTATTTTGACGAAATAAACCGGATCTTACCACAGTCAAAATCCTGGTCCGACGCGCTGATCATGTATGGTGACAATACGTCTAATGTTTTTGAGATCTTCGTAGAAAATGAAGTAGTACAATCCGTAACCTTCAGAATAGATTTTACCAGCAAATATGAAATTATCCTGAGAGAACTGATAGAGTTTTGCCTGCTGAAGGGACTGATAATCCTGGATCAAAACCTCGACGTTGTGCCCTTGAATTTTGAGTCTCTCAAAGAGCGGATCAACAGCATGCCGCAGATCCAGAAGTATAACTACCTGTTGAAGGCCACCAATAAGTCATAAAAAAATGCGACGCTCCAAAAAACTCTCCACCCTGATCCAGGCTGCCGAAATCCTCGGCCTGCCCGCGAGCGATGTGACCATCGCCAGAGAATACATCACTTATAATGAACACGGCCTTTGCCTGGATACCATCATCACGCAGTTACATGAGAATGATATCGCCATCGACAGCCGTGTATACATCCTGATCGACGAGATAGGTGCATCAATGGACCTGGCCCCCGAGTCCTGGCAGTTCTTAAATGAGCTGATCGTACCACAGGAGAGCCTCCAGGAGATAGTACGTATCGGGTTGAATAAGATTTTGTAAAACTGAATATGTGTGCACAAAAAGATATTAACACTCACTCCAGCACCTGCATTTATCCTGCTAATCCTTTAATCCATTAATCCTGCCGTGCCCCGATAACTATCGGGGTTCTGACAATTTCAGATCCGCCCTGAAAATATCCCGCACCTCATGCTTCACATCATACGACTCAAAGTATATAAGCCGCTTATCTCCCGACACCGAAAAGTAACTCTCCTCCCGGGCACTGTTGATCCCTTCGCCCACATTCACCGGCGCTGACCAGTGCTGCCACGTATCGTCAAGCCGTGTGGACGAGAAAATATCGCACCCTCCCAAACCGTTGTGCCCGTAAGACACAAAGTACAGGGTCTTCCCATCCCCGGCCAGGAACGGCGCGAAGTCCGACTGCGCTGAGTTGATAACCGGCCCCAGGTTCAACGGCTCTGACCATTTGTTGGTGCCGGCGGGCTTGCTTACATACAGGTCCTGTTCCCCTTCCGAATCCTTCCGTGTAAGTGCCATCAGGAGAATATTCGTGTCGAACGAGAAAAAGAAGTCGACATACGGATCTTTGCTGTAATAGTTTTCGATGATCATTGGTACCGGTTCACTCCAGCCTTTGTCAGACCGTTTCGACCGCATAAGCAGGTTGTCCCGCGACATTTCCTCATGGATAAACACGATCTCCGACCCATCGGCGCTCACACTACAAACAGCGTCCGCGCTTTTACTGTTGATCACCGGCCCGGCATTGGCAGGTGCGCTCCAGCGCCCGTCGGGTAGGAGGGAGGAGAACCAGATATCCTGAAAGTCTTTCTCTTTACCGATGTTGTCCGGATAGTTTCTCCGGCTGAAGAACAGCGTCTTACCATCCCCCGAGATCAGCGGCCTAACCTCCGCAAACACACTCTTCACAGCCGGGTCCAGCACCGTAAAGTGCACCCGTTTAAGGATTTCCGATTCCGTGTCGAAAGGATACTTATGCGTACTCGCCGCCGAAGCCGGCGCATGCGTCCCCAGTATATTGAAAAGAAACACGCCCAGAAAAACCACCCCACCCACCACCACAACCCCACCAGCCACCAGCCACACCGGTTTAATCCTCATTTTCTGCGAAGCAGACATGTTTTGCCGTGCACCCATTTTCATAGCCATTACATTAATCAATAAGACCTTTCAGGATATTAGAATATTTTCCCCTCAAACGCAAATTCTAGTTAGAGTCAACTGGTCCCGAGTACTCGGATGCGTGCGCGTCGGGGAGCCTCGTCCTCCTTCAAGGAGGACCGGTTGTTCGAGCCCCGAGCACTCGCATTGCCGTTAACCTAAGCAAACACCTCGTTAAGTATTTGATGATGAGGTATTCTATCCTTTCTAGGCTCAATAATTAGCCTTTGAACAATGGGATAAATGAAGTTT
>Ga0247762_1000433_pt1 | contig 12127 bp, 25 predicted proteins | sample UWRJL081202R4_FD_181016 | JGI IMG/M metagenome (GOLD analysis project Ga0247762, IMG submission 181016) | Plant litter microbial communities from Arlington Agricultural Research Station in Wisconsin, United States - UWRJ-L081-202R-4 | ecosystem: Environmental > Terrestrial > Plant litter >...
GTTCAATTTTATTGTTCTCTAATTGGCACCCAGAATAGCGAGTACCCTCTAACTTTCCTCTTCTGAAGCTGACATCTCTCATGTCTCCATGCATATAGCCTAGAGCACAATGAGCTTCGTTTCCTCTCTCATTGTGACAGGTATAGGCAGGTTCAGAATAAAATGGACATGATGCACATGTCTTAGGAATTTCCTTCAGTTTCAACAACACTGTTACACTCATCTTGAATTCTTTTAGTACGTTCAACAATCATTGCTTCTGCAATATTATAAGCTTCTTTGGCTACACCAGAAGGAGAATATATTGCTCCTGATCTACCTAACACTCCTGGAAGAGCTATTCCTGCGAATAAATCTCTCATTTGTTGCATTTCTGCTTTTTCTTCGTCTGACATGGCTATTTCTTTTTAGATGATTTATACATTACTCTGTAGAATGAGGCTCTGAGAGCTGTGTTGTAAGCTCTGGCTGCAGCTTTTAGTGCTTCAAGAGCACCTTCTTCAACATACTCTTTACATGCTTTGTCTCCCATTTTGATGGCATTTTTCTCTATCTTGTCAAAATCTTTATTTTTCATGGCTGTGTGATTTAATGAGTCTTCTTAAATGTGTTATCTTTCTCTGAAGAGCAATTTGTTCAGGAGTAATGTCCTTTCCAATAATTTCTATCCCATAATGCTTACAACTAAGTAATATTATTCTTTTTATATAATTATCACTAAGTTCCTGTCTTTGGATTCTATCTGCATTTCTAGAATAAGTCCTATGTTTTTCTAATCTTTTTGGACTCTTTTGCTTTTGCAGTATAGATTCTTTATTCTTTTGATAATCATCTTTGGATCTTTGAATAATTTTTTCTTTATTCTTAGCATAATAGGCTAGTTGCCAGACTTTCAGCCTTGCTTTTCTCTCTTCTTCTGTTTCAATTATCTTACTTCTTCCCATAATTTTAAATCCTAAAATGGAACTTCAGTATTTAACCACATTACTGTGTCTTTGTTGCTATCCCAGATATTCTGGGACATTTTTCTAAACACTCCTTCTGTATCCCACTTCCCACCTTTGTAGGCTGCTGAAGCTGGATGAGATAGGCAGTAAACATAATTAGTCTTTTCCACTAATGGTGCAAAATGACTTGCTTCTTTCCCAAGGAACAAGACAGGCACTCCTGTTGGTCCAATTACTTCCTTTAGAAGGAAGGCTGTGAACTCAAACCATATAGCCATATGACTACCTGGTTTATCCTTTTCAACAGTAAGGGCACAATTAAGAAGTAGAACTCCTTGTTTGGACAAATAACTCAAATCATACTCATGAATATAGTCCAAGTTGAGTCCATTATACAGTTCTGTTTCTATACCATCATAGAAATTCTGGAGAGTGGGCTGTATTCTTGCAGTAATACTGCAATCCATAGCCACACCACTAGCAATAGGTGCCCCATTTATATACTTAAAATAGGGGTCCTGACATACAATCACACACTTCAACTCATTAAAATCTGTCTCAGTGAAGGCTCTATAAGTATTCATTGATGCAGGAGCTATCTGAATTCCCTTTCTTGATTGTCCTTTCAGATAATCATAGATTGGATCAAACTTTCCTGCTTCAAAGAATGGCTTAATTCTTTCAGCCCATGTTCCAAACAAAGGCTCAAATTTCTTCCAATCTAGCTTAGTTGCCATTATTCCTGGGAGATTTCAATTGGTGTTTTTAAAAACATAGATAGAATAGTTTGAAGATTTTCTATTCCAATACATTCTACCATATCTCCCTCTGACGTTTCAAGCCACTCAGTATTATCTTGAATAGCTTTAATTAATTCAACTGTACTCATAATAATCCTTTTTGTTTAAAGATTTTTTCCAATGTAGACATACCATGCACTCTTGACAGCTCTGCCCAATCCTTAATGTCTTCTGACAAATACTGTTTTGGAACATTACAATAGTCAAATCCAAAGATTTGAGTAATCTGCTGTGAGTTTGCAACCCCTGTTATATCACTGTCGAAGGATAGAATTTGTCTTTTTGAGTTATCCTTTAGATACTTCACATTCTCTTCTGAGAAACAAGCTATACCCTCGTTCTGGACTGCACAGGAGCTCGCTATGAGCTTTTTAACTACCATGTAATCTTTCTTACTCTTGTTGATAAAAGAGAACTCTGAGCCCTTTATATTGCTTAATCCCTCCATTGTCTGGATAGGAACATTGTTGGGCACCCATTTTACTTTCTTATCAGCATGTGGTCTGTAGATCTTCCAATGACCATCATAGTAATAACCAAATCTTAGTTCTGTATCCTTTAGATAGAATAGCTGTTTGTTTAGATATACTTTATTTATAGAGAAAACATTATTATCTCTAAGGTCTTGTATATCCTGATGGAACTCATTCCAATAGGCTAATTCTTCATGGGTGAACTTTCTTGGTACTACTTGGATATTGGCATATCTCTTTCCAAGTTCTTCAGGCTGTTTATACTCAGATATAATCTGTTTATAGTCAGCTGTGTTTGTTACAGCTCCTGATAAACCTAATCCAAAATCTCTGTCAATCTTTACCAATACTTCATTCATAGATGTAATTCCAAAAAGGAGCTTTACAAAGGTGAAACAATCCCCTTTAAAATTGCTGTCTGCAAAGTCTATAAAGGTGAGATTTCCTCCTCTGTTCCCTATCATAAACGAAGGGTGTTCATCTTTTCTAAATGGAGAGAATGTGGCATGATTGATTTTCCAATCCTTATTAGGCATATAGAACCTAAATATATCATATTGGGTGATCCTTTGGAAAATTGTGTCAGGAGTTAGCTCTAATTTCTTGGCTCCTCCTATCATGGTTTAAAAGAAAGGGCTCCATTTAGGAGCCCTCATTAATTAATAATCAGAACCACCTTCAGTAAGTGGTGCTGTTGGTGCATTTGTGCTTACTGGATTCTCGTTTGGATCATAATCCTTAATGTCTTTCAACTTGAAGAAATCTTTACATCCATACTCACCAGTTACTTTAAGAACGAATCTTTCATAAGGTTTGAGGTCCTTGTTCTCTTTTGTTCCCAAAGCTGTAACTACCTCTGGATTATCATAATCCACAAGTCTGAAGTGTTTTAGAGAATATGTGGAAATAAACCCTCTGTTATACACTCCTTGATATTCTTTTGGTTCTCCTTCTACCTCTTTTACAATTACAGTAGCCAAACAACCAACTTCTCCTGCCCATTCACCATTTACTTGGTCTTTAATGTCTTTGACATTACCTTTCATCAGTTTTTTCCAATCTAATTCAAGGGCAGTTTCTGCATCACGATAGTCTAGCTTGTTCAGCCAGGCTCTCATGAATTCATACAAATCTTCTTCTCCTGAATATGCCTCTCTATATTCTCTTTTACAGAACCAGTCAGGCAAATGTTCAGGAGTATCAGCCCAAGCACAATTACCAATACTATTGATATATTGTGTTTTGGTTCCATCTTTGTTTTCTCTTACTTTATCCTCAAGAAAGAAAGACATTTTATATGGTCTGTCTTTTTCTCCTTCAGCATTTTTCTTAGTGTTTTCCAACCAAAAATCAACTCTCAACAATGTGTTACCATCTCTTTCTGAAACATATTCAGTAGCCTTACTGTCTTCTTTCAGTTCCATCCCAAGAATATCTTTATACTCTTTTTCTGTGGGATTTACACATAGAACTGTGGCTGTAAATAAGCCTACTTTTTTCCCAAATTCGCCATTATTCTCGCGTTTTTTACCTCCAATTGCACTCATGATAATAAAATTTAAAGTTATTTGTAAATGTTTTCCCAGAATGTGATAGTTTCACCTTCTGGATTCTGTTCTGAAATCAAAATTCTGCCTTTTAACTGGGGCGCTCTACTACCAGCAACAATACTGTCATTGAGCACTTCAAAATTCAAATATCTCTTATTGTCCTCTGCCACAAGCTTAGCTAAACTTGTAACTCTGGACGCAAAGATTCGCTTCAACTGACCTGTTAAAGCGATTTCAACACCATTCACTGTTTCTTTACCATTATCTTTGATATACTTATCAGTGATATGTGCTGCATAGATTCTGTATGGAGCGATTTGTCTGAAGAATTCTACTTGTTGCATAAACCAGTTGCGAGTATGTAAGTAACCTGCTCCTTCAGGGAGAGTTAATACAGATTTCCACTCTGGTTCATATTGCTCATACTTTCTACCAGTTTCCACACCACCTACTCTATTGAATTTTTTACCTATAATACTGTTCATGTATGCCAAGGTTCCTCCAATCTCACTTAGAGCATCCAGGTCGCTTAAACCATCAATAATTAGATAGTCATACTTTCCTTTTTGTTCAAGCAAAGCATTTCTGAACTTAATAAAGTTCTGAAAACTCTCCCAGATTGTAGTTTGATCATTAGTGTAGGTAGACATTTTTCTGGCAGGAATATAATCATATCCTCCTTTTTCCAAATCTAGCACGAGAGCATTAGCTTGTCTGGTTAATGCTCCTAAAATAGTTCCTTTACCCATTTTGGGAATCGAAAGTACAACGAGGTCCCTTGGGTTTGTATTTGTAACTTGAGTAATTTCCTCTGGTAATTCCATTTTTTCTACGTTAGTCGCCATAATATCTAATTGATTTAATTATTTTTGGACTATAAAAATACGAAAATTACTTGGGCTGTGCAACTATTTTACCTTGTTTTACCCAGGTAATTCTGCTTTTGTCAATGTTGGAAAGTGCTGATTCTAACCAGTTTAACTGGAAAGTTTTGTCTGTTACAAAGATATGAATGTTAGAATGTTCTGTATCTAATAATAAAGCTCTACCAAGCATTTGTTCAAGATTTTCTCCATTAGAATTAATCGAAGTGATTAGAATATTATCCAGATTAGGATAAGTTACTCCTGCAGATCCCTTACGAATTAAACACAAATGGTTAATTTTCCCTGAAATGAAATCTTGTAGAACGCTGTCATCTTTACTTTTGCTGTTATACATTGGTAACTTAAATCTCTTTCCAAACACTTCATTCTCTGTAAAGATTAGGAAGCGCTTTTTAGAGTTATCAATTATCCAACTAACCACATTAGATAATAAAGATTCATTTGTATTAATAAATCTCATTCTGGAAAGAGATGCTAACATCTTCTTATCTCCATAGGTATTCTCAACTTTCTTAGTCAGCCTGGCTAACTCTTTTACATCTGTACTCCACCATTTCTTTAGTCCTGTTCCAAACTGTCTTGGAGTAATAGGATTTAGATCATATTGGTGAATGTACACTGTATAATTACTAATAAGACCATCAGCTATAGCTTGCTCTGTAGTATATTCCACTATTAGTGGTAACTCTGTATGGATCTTAAGATCTGCAAGAGTACTCTTGTTATACGTACCAGAAGCAAATACCACATGATTGTACTTCTTAGCTATTTGACCAGCAATAGGTAGTTTGTGCTCTTCAGGAATAAGATGAGCTTCATCAAACACAACATAATCCCAAGGTCCATCCATAACCTTCTCCATGCTAATAAAAGTACAGTAGGTAATTTCCATAGGACATCCTATCTTGGCACATTCATCTACCCAAGAATTTTTGATGTCAATATTAGGATATAATACTAACACTTTTGGATTCTCTATCCTACCTTCACTGTGTTCCTTTATAGCTGTAATAAGGATACGAGTTTTTCCAGATCTTACACTTGAGAGTACTATACCTCTAAAACAAGAAGCAACAATCTGGTTTTTTAAACACTCCTGTATTTCATCCTTCTTTGTCATCTTCTTGCTCTTTAAGTTTCATTACAGCCTCTCCAATATGGTCTATTTGATCAAAAGGGAGTCTTAAGTAAGCATTGCCTCCATGTGGGATTCTTACCCAACAGAGTACACCCCATTCTTTGACTTCGCTTACTTGCATTAGACATCCAATCCATTCTCTTGGACCATTTTCGTTAACTTGAACTACTGAGTTCTCAGTTATCTCGTTCTGGGTCAAATCCTTTTTCTTCATTGGTTTTCTCATAAAGTTTAATGTAATCTCTAGCCTCAGGACTTAGAGTGCTAATAACATACGCTCTTAAAGGAGGATCGAACATATTTAATAAAAACATCACATCTCCCCCAGTATTATGGATCTGTTCTACCATAAACAATCTGTCATCTACATAACCCCAAGTGTTATCAAACGTGTTCCACATATCTATACACGCCCCCTTTATCTCATTAAAGATTATTTGCTTTGGGGGCTTAAATGAATCGTGAACCATAACAATTTATTTTACGAAGAAGGATTTGTCTATGACAGCTGCATAATCAGCGTCTGTAATATCTTTCTTCCTAGGGAGCTCTTTAAACATCCCTATTTCTCCATGAAACGCTAATCCTATTCTGATATCATCACTACCATAGCTGTTCTTAATTATTCTCAGACTTCTGAAGAACTTAGCACCTGTGCTATCAACTAGCTTGGCAGTTTCATATCCTGAAGGATCAGGTACTTTATACCTCATTGGATCAAATAGAGCCATTACAACATCAGCATCTTCCTGAGTGCATGCACTATCCTTAAAATCTTCCAATTGAGGCTCAACATCACCATTCTTAATCCTAATAGGATTAGAAATGTCTCTATTAAATTGGCTTACAACAACAGGACTATATCCATAAAAGTCTCTTGCATATCGCAATTCGTCTGACATCTTGTCAATGAGAGCTTTCTTGTTGGGATAATCCTTAATTGTTTTCAGCAAACCAATATGGTCAATAACAATCAGAGTGATAGTATTCTCATCGTGTGGGATGTACTTTTTATTATACTTATCAATCTGCTCTATATGACCATTTTCAAGGGCATGCTCCTTGATATCTTTGGCGATACCAACAGGATTTTCTGGACCATCAATTATAGTAACAATCTCTTCTACTTGTTTGATATAATCTTCATAGGTTTCAAATAATGCATTTTCCTCATCATTCATCTTATCGTTCCAGCCTAGAAGCTTAGCTACAGGAATGCTAATTCCATGGTCCAGGAAGATTTTTCTGGACACCCACTTAGCAATCTTGTAAGTTCTACTTCTTTCCATTGAACGATAGATAATTTTGAGTTTAATGTTTGATTTACCTTTCTGTGCAATATACCAATCAACAGGGTTGAGTACGAATGCATCATCGACAAATGAGGTCTTACCACTTCCAGTAAGACCTCCAATCAAATAATACATACTTCTTCTTATTCCTATAAAATAATTGAGTCTGTTAAAACCCATGGGTATTCCACCATTTCTACCTTCACGCCCCTTTTTTACTTCCTCTCGTAAGTCCTCGAAGCTCATTTTCCAACATTTGTTGTCTCATTTTGAGCATCTTTTTAACGTGTTTGTGCATTTTATTACCTAAACAGTAAGGACACCCACCATGATTTGTACAAAAATGAGATACTCTTGTAGGAGTACCATCTCTAACTACTTTGCTTCTATAGAATTTCTTCATTCTATGAGAAGTCTCTCTAAATGTTCTGCTCATAATTTTTTGGATTAAATTTATTTAGCCTGTATTTGGCTTTCTCTTCTACCTTGCCAGGACTACACATCCAGCAACTACAGGGTTTACCTGTTGTTTTAAGTGCATGTAAACTAGCTTTACTGGGATTATTAGTTACCCAATATTTAAAATTAGCTAGTCTTTTTTTGAACTTAAACTTTCCTTTCAATCTTCTTTCTAACTTGTTCATATTATTCCTTTTTCTCTAAGTGCACAACCAATTAAAATAAATCCTAAAACAGCTATTGCTGTAATAACTATCACTTTTATGACAGTACTTTTTCGAGCTTCATCAATAATACTTCTCATGGTTTCTATTATTTATCAAGGATTACTTTAGCAAAAGTGCTATCTTTTTTCATTTCTGACATAAGCTCTGCAGCTGTCATGTTTTTAGCTTTCTCCAAGATTTTATCTTTCTGAGAAGAAATATTAAGGTCAACAGCAGCATCTTTAGCCATATTTTTAAGTTCAGTAACTACAAAATTACTCAATTCATGAGGAATTTGTTTAGCTGTGCTATCTGTAGTTAGGAAGTTCAATGTTTGACCTCCTGCTACAATAAGCAAAGCATCTTTTTTGCTTGGAGTAAATATATATAAACTCCAGAAAAATATCATAAAGGGACATGACCACCATATCCATCTTCTACAAGCAGCCTGATCTTCTTTAGAATCCCAGGTAAGAAAGTAAGCTATACTGCTTATAACAGTTATTGCTGTAAATACTATTATAAATACAACAAACATTGTTTTAGCATTATCAGCTACTGTCAGCCAATAAAACAGTTTCGTATAATCCATAGTACTTATTGTTTAATTCTTGGGTCTTCCTCACACCACATACTGTATAGATCTATTTTTCTCTTAATGACTCTAGCTTTCTCCTGGAGATCTGCCAATGATTTAGCTTTTAATATATCATCTAAAGGAATACTTCCTGTAGAGCTATCATCAAGATATCTCCCTAGCCATACACTACCTGCTTCAGCAAGCTCATGCATTTTTTCAAAGTCTGGGTAAACTGCTTTTACCTCTTCTATAAGTTTCTTACTATACCCCATAATTAAAAATTTTAAGAATAAACCATTATATTACCATGACTTGTTACAACCCCAAACTTGTTATCAGTTACAACACTACCATTACTAAAAACAGTATCATATGCTGATAGTTTTATAACTCCTGCGTTGATAACATCTTCACTATTGTGAATGTGTCCAAATAAACAAAGTGTTGGTTTAATCCTTCCTAGAATATGTTTCTTCAGAGCATTACATCCACAATGATCTATTTCTCCTTTATGATATGCAACATCAAGAATGGTTTTAGGTGGACTATGAGTAATCATGATATCTGTATCACTATCTACTTTAGCCCAGCACTCATCAAGCAAGCTTCTGTCTTTATTAAAAGCCCACCCTTGTCCAAATGTTGGGCTAAAAGGACTACCAAAAATCTTGATTCCATCAATAGTGATATAATCATTTTCCAGGTAGGTAATACCAACTTCTTGAAAGTCATGTCTTGTAACTAATCCTTTCTCAATAGAGGTATCATGATTACCAGCTACAAAAATCTTATGCTTGATTGGTAAGTTACCAAACCAAGCTATAAAATCTCTTACCTCTTTCTCATTTTTAGTTGGATCCCTAGGATTACTACAATCTCCACTAAACACTACCATGTGTATATCTGAAGGAATAGTCAACAGTTTATGGTAGGTATGCGTATCGCTAATGTGCCACAATTTCTTCATCTCCCAATATTTTATTACATTTCTTTTTATACATAGGTGATATGGCGTCTATGCCCTTAGTCTTGGTATATCTATTAATACCATTCACTTCAATATAATCATCATCAAGATGGAAGATAGGATTAAAATCAGCTCTGCTGTTTATAACTTCCCATTTGTCCTCCATATTTGCAAAGATTATTCTATCCCTTGGGATACCCAACTCATCAGCTATACAAAATAAATCATCATTACAGTCTGCTTTTATCTGATGATAATTATATCTTTTGTAATCCTCAAATCTCGCAGTCAATACCCAGGCTTCGTATCCCTTTTTAATAAGTGATCTACAATAGTCCTGAACATCTTTACGAGATAGAGTGCAGTCAAAATCAAAACTAATCTGTTTCATATATCTGTTCCCCCTCCTTGGGCTTGTGCTTCTGGTGAAATTCTTACTCCTTTTGTGATTAAATCAATGAATGGAACATAATGATCCTTGTCTAAGAAAGTGAAACTATTCTGCAGATATGTTAGCTCATTAGACTTCTTTTTGAGAGAAGCTTCTTTCTTGAGAATCACTACATACTTAGTAGCCTCAATAATTTGTTGAGCAGTATACATTCCCTCATTAATGATAGCATTAAACTTTAGCTTACATTTCTCTTTCTGGACACGCATACCTCTACTACCAGTAAATACTCTTCCTTTATACTCAAAATGATCAGTACTGGGAAAAGCTTCCCACCAATCATCAAATTCTTTTGTAGAAGGTTTCTTTCTTACAATAGTAGAAGCAATCTTAGATTCCATAAAGTCAAGTAATTCATGTCCAAGAATTGTTATTCTATTCTCGTCATTGATTAACCCTCTTCTAATTAAGCTCTGATGCATAGCATCTAGCTTCATATTATCCTTTGTAAAGAGAGCCATATCATGGCCCTCTTTAATGAGCATCAGCATGGCAATATGATCAAGGCTATAGCCTTTTTTTACTACCTCTTCCAGGTGCTCTTTTGTTAGCTTGATTGTCATTTTTCTTAGATTTAATTTTTACTACAATCCTTGCAGGAATTCTTTCACTCTCCTCGTATTGTGCGTCATCCATCAATCTTTGATAATGAGCTCTACTTTCATGTTCCCAATCTACTTGATCAGGGTACTCAGGTGTGTCTCTGTGCATGTTTCACTTTTTTTAGAATTAATGTATCTTCATCTAGTTGTATTACATCATATTTTCCAATTACATTTGGAATATCTTCTAATTCCACATGAAAAGAAATCTGTCTACAGGTTATGTCAATTATTTTTTTGCTGTCTAAACTAGGACGTTTTATTGTCAAGTTCTTACTATTAAAAACAACCTCCTTTCCTAAGAGTTCTCTTATTTTCTTACGTACAAAAAATTGCACTATTGCTTTATTACAATAGGTTCTAAGGGTTACCTGTTCAATAACGTTTTTCATAATTTATCCTTTTATTCTTAAACCAAAGGCTAGGTTGAACCACTCAAATGTATCACTGGCTCTTTTAGTATTGCACTTAAACGTCTTTTTTATTAGTTTGGTCGAGTAAACTCTGAATTCATCGAACTGTTTACGTGTCATAGTGATATTAAAATACCACTGATCATCATCTAGGGTGTCCATCATGGATTTCCCAACCATTTCCAGTTCCTTTTCTATCAGGTGTCTGGTTATGTTCTCCCTGTTCACTATTGTCTTCTTCTCCATTGTCTAAAGTATTAATATTATATGCTAATCCTTTTGGTATGAGTCCAAACACATCAAAATGCCATTCTAACATTTTTTCTACAATAAAATAAGGTAACTGATCAAACATGATTTTACCCTCTAGAAACCTATTTAGAATAGCATCTGCAATATTTTGATTTTCTCCCCTATTTATTATAAGCTGTCTAAGAATTTTAATAGGTGTAAAACTCGTTACATTGCATTCAATTTCTTTTAGTAAATCTGAAATAGGATATAGAATTAACTTAGCTTCTAGTTCTAATACAACATTTATACTTATGTCATAGGTATCCAATTCATATCTATCTACCACCACTCTGAGGATATTATCCCAATTGTCTTTAGTTACCATAACACCAAAAGGTGCATAGGCAAGCAGATGATTTATTGTAAGCTTTTCCATGTGTTATCACTTAGTTCTTGAAACTCAGTTTCACTTATTTCATACATAGCTCCTTGGGGGACTTGTAAAAAGTATTTTTTACCTACAGTAAAATAAACTTTTACAAATCTTTTATCATTACCCATAGAACCTTTTTCTACAATAAATGTTTTCAGTATTTCCATATTTAAAATATTTTGATAATTAATGCTGCTGTCACACTTCCTAATAAATCAGCATTTAAATCTTTTAAATCAAACTTGTTACGAGGTCGAGTAGAATCATACACTTCTTTTAGAATACCAACTGTTATCCCTGAACCAAGCGCCCATAAAAGAGCTTTGTTTTTCTTATGTGTCTTGTTATAAACAATAGCATAAGTTGTTGAGGTTGTAGCTGCACATGCTAAGAAATGGAGTTGTTTATCTACTGGAAATAAATTCTCCTGGGCTTTAGCTTCCATTAAAAAGCACAAAGCAATTAATACAAACACTTTTCTCATAATTAATACTATTTAGCTTCTCCCCAACTGTTACCAATTGAAGCATCAGCTTTGATTACTAAATTAGTTAAATAATGATTTCCTGCTTCTAGCATAGCACACTGTACTATATCTCTCACTTCATTCTCAAGCTCCTGAAGACACTCAACAACTATCTCGTCATGAACAGAATTGCACATCAAAACTTTCCACTGCATGTTAGCATTTACAA
>Ga0247762_1000434_pt1 | contig 12079 bp, 11 predicted proteins | sample UWRJL081202R4_FD_181016 | JGI IMG/M metagenome (GOLD analysis project Ga0247762, IMG submission 181016) | Plant litter microbial communities from Arlington Agricultural Research Station in Wisconsin, United States - UWRJ-L081-202R-4 | ecosystem: Environmental > Terrestrial > Plant litter >...
ATGCGTTGTATACCACCGACAATGACGATGGATATGAGCACGCAAAGAACGACTCCGATGATAAGCTTGATACTACTGATCTCGGTGTAGGGGATAAATGTTTCTTCGAAACCCAGTGGTTTGAGACCGATGTCTACCACAGCCTGTGTGAGCTGGTTTGCCTGGAAGATCGGCAGCGAGCCAACCATACAGCAGATACAGAACGCCGTGGCCAGGGGTTGCCAGCCCTTGCCGAGAGCCTCGCGGATCACGTACATGGGTCCGCCTTGTATCTCGCCGGTAGAGTCTTTGCCACGGTACATGCTGGCCAGTGTGCTGGTGAAAAAGTTTGTGGACATGCCGATGAAGGCGGTTACCCACATCCAGAACATGGCTCCGGGGCCGCCGAGGGCAATGGCCGCGGCTACACCGGCAAGGTTACCCATTCCGACTGTTGAGGCCAGCGCTGTAGAGAGCGCTTTGTAGGCGCTGATCTGTCCGGGCGCGTTCGGGTCGTCGTATTTGCCGCGTAAAACGTTGATGGCGTGGAAGAAATAGCGGTACTGGAGGAAGCCGGAGTAGATGAGAAAGTAGAGTCCGCCGCCAATGATAAGAAAGAGGACCGGCCACCAGATATATCCTGCGATCGTTGACAGGAAGTTGTTAAGTTCGTTCAATGTCTATCGAATTAGTATGTTATAGGGTCTGGGTGGGTAAAAGTAGGTAAAAAATGTCTGAACAGGATTTATAAGATGTTAGGATTTAAAGGATTAATAAATCAAAAAAAAGGCGCAACCCCTTGCGGGGCTGCGTCTTTTTTTTTGCTGGTGTTAAGCTATTTTAAAATGCCTCGATTTCGCGGCGGATTTCCTCTTTGGTTTTGCCGAGGCGTTTTTGGAGGCGGCCGTAAAGCTCATCTTCTTTGCCTTCGGTAAAGATGAGGTCGTCGTCAGTAAGTTGACCATACTTTTGTTTAAGCTTGCCCTTCACCTCGTTCCAGGCACCTTTGATTTGAAGCTTGTCCATAAAATTTTTCTTTAAGTGAAATGTTGCGGCTCGTTTGAGGATGAGCTTCGCTAACGGGGTTATAAAGGTAAATTGTGATGCCAGGCGGATGCGTCGGCCGGTGGGTTAGTGATTCTTTTGGGAGGTTAGTGTCAGGGCGGAGAGTTGATATAACAAGCGGGCGGCAACATTGGCATCCCAATCATGATGGGGCGAGGGTGCAACTTCCACCAGGTCAAAACCGATGATCCTTTTACCGGCACGAACTACCTTTTTCAACAAATAGATAGCTTCCTCAAACTGAAGGCCTCCCGGCACAGGTGTTCCGGTGGAGGGGCAGAGCTTGGGGTCGAGGGCATCGATGTCGAAACTGATGTAGACGTTCTGAGGAAGTTCGCGGACGATGTGGTTGCAGAGATTGTCCCAGGTTGTGCCCTGGTATTGCTGATTTTTAAGATCATCGTCAAAGAAGGTGGCAATGCGGCCGGTATTGTTGCGAATGAGGTCCATTTCTTCGGCGCAAAGATCGCGGATGCCTACCTGCACAAGCTTGTTAACGGCTGGAATTCTGAGGGCATTATACATGATGGAGGCGTGTGAATACGTGAATCCCTCGTATGCTTTACGCAGATCGGCGTGAGCGTCGAGGTGGAGGATGCCGAAGTGTGTATAGCGTTCGGCCAGGGCACGCAGGAATCCCAGCGGCGTGCTATGGTCTCCTCCCAGCAGCCCGACTACGCGGCCTTCGGCCATTTGCCGGAGCGCGGTGGATTTCACATATATATTGAGGCTTTCGCAGGCTTCATTTATCTTGAGCAGCAGCGGGTCGTGCGGTTCTGCCTGCTGGCCACGTTCGGCCTGTTCGATGAGTTGTGTGGCGAGCTCGCGGAGCTTGCGGTTCTCCTCCAGAAACGTTTGGGGCACGGGCAGCATGGCGACTCCGAGCTTCCAGGCATCGGGAATTTCGCGCAGGAATAGATCTACCTGCGACGAGGCGATGCGTACCGCGTGAGGGCCGTTGGCGGTTCCGGCTTTGTAGGATACGGTTACCTCCCAGGGCACAGGTAACACTACCAGGGAGGCATTTGCAGGGGTAAAGGGCAGTCCGAAAAGTTTACCGGGTATACCGGGACCATTGGGGTCGAAGCTGTCGATGAGCTCTTGCAGGGTTTGAGGCATAGCGTTCGTGCCGTTTTTTAGCGGCTACCGGATTTCAATACGGGATTTAGGTTATTGATTATTAAGCATTTCCGGATAAACGTACTGTACCAGCTCACCATTTCCCTGGCCCACTTCACTCCAGCCGTGGAGGTCGAACTGGATTATTGCCATACCTGCGGGAACCATATCGCCGATTTCAGCCTTAGAGATGTATTCGGCGAGGTAGGATATTGCGGGATTGTGGGCCACGCAGAGAACGTGGTGATGGGTGTCTTCCAGCGTGGTTACAAACTGGAGTAGGGTTCGTGGCGAGGCATCGTAAAGCTCTTCCTGTAAAATTATTTTTTCGAGATCGGTTTTGAGAGCATCACCGATCAGGCCGGCTGTAGAGCGGGCTCTTTCGGCGGTGCTTGTCATGATGCTGTCGAGTGATATTTTTTGCTTTAACAGGTAAGAACCGATTAAAATAGCTTCCTTTACGCCAGTTGGCGTCAGTTCCCGATCACTGTCATTTTGGCCGATATGCTTCTCAGCGCTTTGGGCATGTCGGACCAGGTACAAGTAACGCCGCATAAATTAGGGTTTTATTTAACTGTTATAGAGGTTAGTAAACGTCAATATTACTACCTGAAATTTGATTTTTTAAAAATTTCCGGATATTTGAACTCTTTGAAACGTTTAGCTACATGTCAAAAAATCTAGTAATTGTAGAGTCTCCCGCCAAGGCCAAGACTATTGAGGGGTATTTAGGCAAGGATTTCAAGGTTGCCTCGAGTATGGGGCACATTCGTGACTTGCCGAAGGGTGGTGACGCGATTGATATTGAAAACGGTTTCGAGCCCACATATGAGGTAAGTCCTGACAAAAAGGACGTCATACAAAAACTGAAGAAACTAGCCGAGGACGCCGAAATGGTGTATCTGGCAAGCGACGAGGACCGCGAGGGGGAAGCTATTTCATGGCACCTTAAAGAGGTGCTTGACCTGACCGACGATAAAACGCGCCGGATTGTCTTTACGGAAATTACCAAGAAGGCGATTTTGAATGCGTTGCAAAGTCCTCGCGGTATAGATATGGAGTTGGTAAACGCGCAGCAGGCTCGCCGCGTGTTGGACCGGCTTGTGGGTTACGAGCTTTCGCCCATTTTGTGGAAGAAGATCAAAACCGGTCTTTCAGCCGGTCGGGTACAGAGTGTGGCTGTGCGCCTGGTTGTAGAGCGCGAGCGAGAGATCACGGATTTCAAGGTCAAGTCATCCTATAAAGTAAACGGCATTTTCGACCTGGGTAAAGGTAAGACCCTGGTAGCCGAGCTGTCGGAGCGTTTCGATACGGAGGAAGAGGCATTGAAATTCCTCGAATCGTGCAAGGGGGCAAAGTATAAGATCGCCGATCTGCAGACAAAGCCTTCGAAGCGGTCGCCCGCACCTCCGTTTACAACGTCTACGTTGCAACAGGAAGCTGCGCGTAAGCTTGGCTTCTCGGTTATCCAGACGATGACGGTAGCCCAGAAGCTTTACGAAGCCGGTAAGATAAGCTATATGCGTACCGACTCCGTGAACCTCTCCGACGAGGCACGTAACGGGGCGATGCGTCAGATCGAGTCGTCGTTCGGTAAAGAGTTCGTTCAGCCGCGTCAATATAAGACCAAGTCTTCATCGGCACAGGAAGCTCACGAGGCCATCCGCCCGACTGATTTTGGTGTAAACGATCCGGGCATGGATCGCAACGCAGGACGTTTATACGACCTGATCTGGAAGCGTGCTATCGCTTCACAGATGGCCGATGCAGAGCTTGAAAAGACGACAGCAACGATCAGTATATCCACCAGCCCGCTCAGGCTTATTGCTACCGGCGAGGTTATAAAGTTTGAGGGCTTCCTCAAGGTTTATATGGAGTCCGGCGATGACGAGGATGAGGAAGAGAACAGCAAGACACTGCCGCCGCTTACGATCGGCGAGGATCTGAAACTGAGGGAGCTTATCGCCAAACAGATCTTTTCACGTCACGCGCCGCGCTATACGGAAGCGAGCCTTGTAAAGAAGCTTGAAGAGCTCGGTATAGGCCGCCCGTCTACATACGCACCAACGATTACCACCGTGCAGAAGCGCGGTTATGTTGTTAAAGAAATCCGCGAAGGTGTTGAACGCAAATACAATGTGTTTACCCTGGCCGACGATAAGATAACCAAGGAAGAAGAGACGGAGATCACCGGTGCGGAAAAGAACAAACTGTTTCCGACCAATACCGCCATGGTTGTAACGGACTTTCTGGTAGAGCACTTCCCGGACGTTACTGACTTTTCGTTCACCTCGGATATCGAGCAGGAGTTCGACGAGATCGCCAACGGCAAGCTTGATTGGAAGAAGATGATCGACAACTTCTATCAGCCGTTCCATATCAAGGTATCGAAGACAGAAAAGATTGAGCGCTCGTCAGTAGGTAAAAGCCGCGAGTTGGGTGTTGATCCTAAAACCGGCAAGAATGTATACGCCAAGCTCGGTAAGTTCGGCGCATACGTACAGATCGGCGAGAACCCCGATGACAATGGCGGCGAGAAACCCAAATTTGCAAGTCTTCGCCCGGGACAGTTCATCGAGAACATTACCATTGAAGACGCGATGGAGCTTTTCAAGATGCCACGCGAGGTCGGTATGTTCGAAGAGAAACCGGTTGTGGTGAACATCGGTCGTTTCGGCCCATATGTTCTGCACGACAAGAAGTTTGTATCGATACCCAAGACGGACGATCCATATTCTATTATCGAAGCACGTGCGGTGGAGCTTATCCAGGCCAAGCGTGAGTCGGATGCGAATAAGACGATCAAACTGTTCGATGAGGACCCCGACATCCAGATCCTGAATGGCCGTTTCGGTCCGTATATCAAGGCTGGTAAGAAGAACGTGAAGATTCCCAAGGGCAAAGAGCCCGCGGAGCTCACGCTGGAAGAGTGTATAACACTAGCGGCGGCGGCTCCGGAGAAGAGGGGACGCGGCGGTTTTACGAAGAATACAGCGACGAAGACAGCGGCCACGAAAACTGCGGCGACGAAGACAGCGAAGAGCGCGACAAAGAAAAGTACGGCGAAGAAGAGTACGACGAAGAAGAAAAAAACCTGAAAAATATACGCAGCTCCCGCCATCCAACGGCGGGAGTTTTCGTTTACTATAGATGGTAGACGATAGTAAAAAGAACCTCATGACGAAGAAGAAGGACCTCACAAAAAATCTTGTTGTACTTTCAGGTGCGGGTATCAGTGCGGAGAGTGGTATTCCGACATTTCGCGATTCAAATGGTTTGTGGGAAGGACATAATGTAGAAGATGTGGCTTCGCCGGAAGGATGGCGGAGGGACAAGGAGATGGTTTTGGATTTCTATAATCAGCGTCGTAAAAAAGCGTTGGAGGTGAAGCCAAATCGCGGCCATGAGATCCTTGCCGAACTGGAAGAATATTTTAATGTGACGGTAGTGACCCAAAACATAGACAACCTGCACGAGCAGGCGGGGTCTACTCACGTTATCCATTTGCATGGCAGTATATTCGAATCGCGTAGTACGCTCGATCCGACGCTTGTATACCCCATTGACGGCTGGGAGATTAAAATAGGGGATAAGTGTGAACGGGGTTCACAGCTGCGCCCCAACATCGTATGGTTCGGAGAGATGGTGCCGCTGATGGAAGTGGCTGCGGAGTATGCTGCGCGCGCGGATGTATTCCTGGTTGTAGGTACTTCCATGGTTGTGTACCCGGCAGCGGGTCTTATTCATTACGTTCCGCGTTTTGCACCCAAATATGTTGTAGATCCGAATCTTCCGGAGGTTGGAAACACTCAAAATACAACGATGATACGTGAAAAGGCCAGCACAGGCATGCAACGGGTAAAGGAAGAGTTGCTGAAACAGCTCTGATCGCATCGTACCCATTCTTTGATTTTTATAAAACCTCTATACTATTATCCCCTGAATAACTATGCTTCTTGTTGTAGATATTGGCAATACAGATATAACCATCGGCTTGCATTCAGGCACGGAGTGGACGCAGCACTGGCGTGTTCCTTCGCTGCCGGATCGGCCCGAGTTGTTTTACGGTCTTAAGATCAGCGAGAATTTTCTGGAGGCCGATCTCAAGGCAGAGTATGTCGAACGTATTGTCGTGAGTAGTGTTGTTCCCGCACTGACCGATACGATCTGTCGTGTGATGACAAACTTGTTCGGTCGTGAGCCGCTTGTTCTGGGCCCGGATGTATATTCCCGCTTGCCGATCAAGGTATTGAATCCTTACGAGATCGGTTCGGACCTGGTGGCGAATGCGCTGGCGGCATACGTGCGTTTCGGTTCGGCATGTATCGTAGTAGACTTCGGCACGGCGCTGACATTTACGGCTGTGTCCGGTTCGGGAGAGATCATGGGCGTGACCATAGCGCCGGGGTTGCGCACGGCGCTGCGGGCGCTTTCTCAAAATACGGCAAAGCTTTTCGATGTGCCGCTCGAGATGCCCACGTCTGTGCTGGGCAGGGGCACGGTTCACGCCATTCAGGCGGGCGTGCTTATAGGTTATGAAGGGATGGTGAAGCATATGGTGGAGCGCATCCGTGAAGAGCTTAAGGAACCGGAGGTGGCGGTTGTGGCTACCGGGGGCTTATCGGCTATATTATCGTCGCTGTCGGGCGTCTATACTGCGGTAGATCCGGATCTTACGTTAACCGGTCTGAAACTGGTATACGAATACGCGTAATGCCGGTCGCCGGATAAGACAGCCGTTTGGGGTAAACCGCTGCCAGATATCGTGTATTTTATATACGTTCACATGGCGGTGTATAGTGGCGGGATCGCCACTATTTAACCCACGATCTGATGCGCACCTATCTCGCATATCTGTCGGAGAGTCTGCCGGAGCCCTATAACGGTTTCTGGGAGATGGTTGTTTCGCGAACCTCGTTGTCTGTAACACAAGGTAAACGTGGAACGGTCGGTCATTCTGTAACACACTATTTCCGTACAGAAGAAGCCTGCCTTGAGGCTGCTGAGCGGTATATTAAATCACAAAAAGATCAACACTATATATTTGTGGGAGGCAGCCGCCTGCATACGCATAAGTTACCGGTACTGCTGCAGGAGGGCCCGGCAGAAACACTTTGGCTAACGGATGAGATACTTTACTACGCACCTGCAGACGTACGGCATATTACGATAACGATCGATCATCAGCTTTCTCCCCATACTGACTACCCGGACAATCTGTATGCACGTGACAAGGGGGTGTTCTGCTCCACCGCGTATGAGGTTGCCGCAAGAGGTGTGGAGAAGATGATATGGCTACCCGAACTGAGCAGTTATGGTATATGGCACCAGGCAGACCGCCAGCTTTTTCTTTTCGCGGGCCATACGTGGGAAAGCGTGCGGCATGATATCCGCCGGTACTTCTCCCAATACCGTTCATTTCCCAATATACTTTCACATGTGAACGTGTGGGAATGGTTCGACTTTATTCCGGCAGGCCTGGCCGACGAGGCGGCGCAAATCCTTTCGATTACGGACGACGAGCTACGGGTGACGGAGGCGGAGGCTTTTATTCGTCTGTATGAAGAGCGGCTTTTGCAGCATCCGTTCTCTATGGCCCTCGAGGATGCTTTCAGGGCGCTGGTGATGCTATATAACTATCGTGGCCAGTGGTTTGAGGAGCGTGCCGAGTATGGCCGTGCTGTAGAGTGGCTTGAACGGGCTGCCTTTATAATACATCAATCCGAAGCGTATCGCACGCGTCTTTTTATACATACTTTTCTGCAGTTGAGCTTTTGCTCGATGGAGCTTTCGACTTTCGGGCAGGCGCGTTTGTATATCGATACCTACGCCCTGTACGATCCTTCCGCCCAGGAGGAATGCGAGCAGATTCGCAGCAGCATCAGCAATATTCAGAACTTGTATCATAGTGCGATGGATGCCTATACGCGCACGCTATCGGGCGGCACACCGCAGCAGTATGAACACGCTATTCTTATTACATTACAGGCTTTGCAGTATGCTCCGAACGATGCAGTACTACACTTCAACCTGGCGTGTTTCTATTCCGTATTGAGAGACCTGTCGAAATCGCTTTATTATCTCGACCTGGCTTTTCAGAAGGGGTTTCAGAATGCGGCGAAGCTATTTAACGATCATGACCTGGAGAACATCCGTACTACAAAGGAATTTACAGATATGTTCATTCACTATTTCCGACCCGATGCCAATGAGAATTAACGGTCAGTTGTGTTTGAGCGAGCTTGGCGGATAACCGAAACGTTTTTTAAAAGCAGCTGTGAAGTTCGATAGGTTCTTATAACCGGTTTGCAACGCAACTTCGTGTATCAGCATGGTAGTGGTTTCGAGCAACGCCTGCGCGCGTTTCATACGTTCTTCCTGTAGTATGCCGAATACCGTGGTTCCATATACCTGTTTGAACCCTTGCTTGAGCTTGAATACGTTTATGCCTACGTGTTGTGCCAGCTCGTTAAGAGATCTGGGATGTTCGAGGTTTTCTACCAGGTAGGCGCGGGCATCGTGGATCTTCTGCATGTCTATTTCGCGCAACGCGTTTTGCGGAAGTTGTTTGATGAAGGCCATGTGCTGCAGGGACAGTAACAGGAGCTCGAGTACTTTTGCCTGCAGGCCGATCTTCTTAAGTTTTACGCCGCCATCTGCTTCGTAGTCGTGGCCCATAATATATTGCACAACGTTCATCATATCCGGCGTAACGGGCATATTCTCTTCGTGTATCATCGCCGGGGCTTTGCGGCGTGCGCGCTCCAGCAGGCGTGAGAGAAACGGAAAGGGTTCCTTCCAGCGGTGAAGATATGCGGGTGAGAAGTGTATGCTGAATATCGTATACGTCTGGCCTGCTTTGTACTGCGCCTGCCAACGATACTGCGGCACGTAGAACATATTGTAGTGATTGCCTTCTATGTATTTTGCAGTGGGTAGACCCTGTATGGACGATTTGATAGGATTCTCCAGAACGAAATGCAGCGAGAGCGACTCTACAGGCAAGGTTGTCTGGAGTGTGAGGTCGTTATCGACGCTGTGTTGCTGCTGCCACAGGCTGTAGTGGTCGAAGCGGATCTCCTGGAAGAACAGCTTGCCGTATTCTCCTTCTGCACGTACGATCTTAAGCGCATCAGTGCTGTCCTGCAGAATTGTGGCATGGGGTATCTTACCATACTCTGCAGACGACAGTTCCATACGATCCAACAGGAATTCTTTATGCGGCAGTTTCATATTAAAAAACTCCTGGTTGGTCGCCGGAGGGGGCTGTGTTATGAAGGGTGAACGCGCGGCCGATTGCAACGGGTTCACATGGAACCTTGGTGGTTTTGTATTCACTATCCTTAACGGCTGATTTATGATTATCTATCATTTATTTATGCTCAACGTTATTGTTGTGACGTTCTGATACAGTTTTATCATAACATCATGACATGTGTATGGCTATAGTGTACGTTATTCGTGCCACACGAGAAACGACATCCTGTTTTTCTGACGCGTAACCTTGCAGGAGCTTAGATGGATATGCTTACCAGGGTTCCTATACCTAATGTAAAAAGTTTATGGCCTAATTGCCAATGAATCCGTTTTATTGTATTCCTGGTATATGTCGTATAAATGTAATGTTCTTATCAGAATGTTATTATTCCAATCAGTTAATTGTACCGCGTATTGGTTTAACGGTACAAATATACTGTTAGCATACGATGAAAACGCCTGTCAAGTTGTGTGTGGCGTGGTGGGAATTCTCTTCATTACCCTTGTAATATTGAATGCGATCAATGGTGCTTTTTGCGGTGATTTATTTAATAACGTTCGGATTGTTACATTATTTTAAATAGTCATTTAGGGGTATGGATTGGGTGGTGTGCTGACTTGGGTTGAGGTGGTTGTGGTTGTTCAAACATGTGTTTGATCAAAGGAGATAACCGGATCGGGTTGCGGGATCTTTCTAAAGACATCTGCCCGCTGGCGCGAGGGATTTCCACAATCACAGACTTCTCAGGCTTGCCACTCAAGGGCACGAGGATATTCAGCGAACATTAGAAATGCGTTAGAAATGGATTTGTCGTAAAGAAATAGGACTGCTTTGGGATTTGGGGTATTGTAAAGTAAATGAACATTCACTTATATTTGTAGCGTTATGCGGACACGCGACGAGAACAAAGAGCAGGCCATCCGGGAAAATGCCATCGATATTGTTATCAAGCACGGACTGGAGGGACTGAGTATGCAGAAGCTGGCGAAGGCTGCGGGAGTCTCTCCGGCGACCATCTACATCTACTTCAAAGACCGTGAAGATTTTCTTATCAATCTCAGCACCGATATCGCTACACGGCTGCTCACCGCAAGTTTAAAAGACTTCGATCCGGATATGACCTTTGAAGAGGGGCTGCGGATCCAGTGGAAGAATCGTGCGGCCTTCTTTATGCAGCACCCCAAAGAAGTTCACTTTATCGAGCAGGTCCGCTATTCTCCTTTGTACGAAAAGGTAATGCCGGTATTGACGAGCGGTTTCTCGGAGGTGATGGGGAAGTTTGTTCATAACGCTATACGTCGCAAGGAGCTAAAGAAACTGCCCTTTGAGGTGTATTGGTCGGTTGCGTTTGCACCGCTGTATCAGTTGATGAAGTTTCACGCGCAGGGCAGGAGCTATGGCAGCGAAAACTTCTCGATTAACGATAAGATCATGGCGCAAACGCTGGAGCTGGTGGTTAAAGCGCTACGGCCGGACTAGTGTTCTTTTCGTATATATTAAAAAATATCGCTGTATGAAAAATATAATGGTATTCAAAACCGACATCGTTTATAAAAGCGACCTGCTGAAGATTCAGCCTTTACTGGAAGACGATACACTCTGTATTTCGCGGTGGACAGTCGATCGCGGAGATATAGACCATGTTCTCCGGGTAGAAACATTCTTATCGCAGCCGGCCGCCATTATCGATCTTCTTCACTCTGCGGGTTATGCGTGCGAGGAACTTACGGACTAAGGAAAAATTACGAACCCAAACTATTCTATTATCAATGAAGCACACTTTTACGAAATACCAGATTTTTGTTATCGCTATACTGGGCATTCTTCAGTTTACGGTAATTCTGGATTTTATGGTATTGTCTCCGTTAGGAGACCTTTTAATGACCAAACTCTCGATCAGCACATCGCAGTTCGGAGTTGTTGTTTCGGCATATGCTTTCAGCGCGGCTATATCTGGTATACTGGCGGCGGGCTTTGCCGATAAGTTTGACAGAAAGAAGATGTTGCTGTTTTTTTACACCGGCTTTACGCTGGGTACAGTACTCTGTGCGATGGCAACAGACTACTATACGCTTCTGGCTGCCCGCATTGTTACGGGTATTTTCGGTGGTGTAATAGGCTCCATCGGTTTTGCGATCATAACCGATTTGTTCAAGATGGAGGTTCGCGGCCGTGTAATGGGCTTTGTGCAGATGGCTTTTTCGGCAAGCCAGATCCTGGGCCTTCCCCTGGCTCTTGACCTGACCGATCGTTTTAACTGGCATGCACCGTTCTGGATGATTGCGGCTTTCTGTGTTGTTCTGGGTTTTGTGATCGTAACGTATTTGAAGCCGGTTACGCAGCACCTCGGGGTAAAGCGGGAGCATTCGGCCTTACAGCACCTGGTTAAGACATTATCTAACCGTGAATATCTTCTGGCCTTCGCCGCTACAACCTTACTGGCTACAGGCGGTTTTATGCTGATGCCTTTTGGCAGCGCGTTCAGCATACACAATCTTGGCATCCGGCAGGACCAGTTGAAGATCGTTTATGGGATAACCGGTGTCTTCACCATAATCTCAGGGCCAATTATCGGGATGTTAAGTGATAAGGCAGGCAAGTATAAGATTTTCTTTGCGGGCTCTGTTCTTAGCATAATCGTAATAGCTTACTATACAC
>Ga0247762_1000435_pt1 | contig 12021 bp, 10 predicted proteins | sample UWRJL081202R4_FD_181016 | JGI IMG/M metagenome (GOLD analysis project Ga0247762, IMG submission 181016) | Plant litter microbial communities from Arlington Agricultural Research Station in Wisconsin, United States - UWRJ-L081-202R-4 | ecosystem: Environmental > Terrestrial > Plant litter >...
ACCCTCGCCTCCACCGAACGCGAGCCCGAGGCCTTCGCCGAAGCCGACCTCGCCTTCCACATGGCGGTCACGGGCGCGGCCGCCAGCCCGGCCCTCACGCTCCTGGTCACCACGCTCGCCGACCTCCTCCGCCACTCCCGCGGCGTCACCGTCTCGGACGCAACGTTGCGCCGCAACGCCGTGCGCCAGAGCCACCGCATCCTCACCGCGATCCGCGCCGAGGACCCCTACGCCGCCGAGCAGGCCATGCACGACCACCTCAAGCGGGTCGAGGCGACGGTGGCCGACCGCTCAGCGGCCCCGAAGCCCCGCGAGTGACGTCACGCGGACCTTGGAGCGCGCGAGGTTCAAGCCGCCCTGCTTCGCGCCGGACGCCGTACCGCGTCCACGGGTCCCTCGAACACAGTTCCGAGCAAGCGCAACGGCCGGAGAGTCTGTACGTCGCCGTCACGCGAGCGCGCTTCAGCACCGATGGACCCACGTGGACCCACGGGCCCGCGTCGGGGTTCGTCAGAGATGCGCCCCGGAACGACAAATCCCCGCACTCGGCGGGGATTGGTGAGAGCCCTCTATCGGATTCGAACCGATGACCCCTTCCTTACCATGGAAGTGCTCTGCCAGCTGAGCTAAGAGGGCGGGCGAGCGGCGGATTCTAGCGAGAACCTGCCAGGTGGCAGGTCAGAGGCCAAACGCGAGGATGGGCGGGCGCGCAGAGCAGGAAGTCACGCCCGCCCATCTGATCTCGCGGCACGACGCGGTCCAGAGCAGGGATGACCGCGTCGCTGATGTGGGACGAACGTCTCCGACGCACCAGAGGGGACCTGGTGAAGGGGATCAGTCGGTGGGGGCGTCGTCCGTTGTAGCCATAGGATCGGCGGTCTTGGGAGCGCCTCTCATCCCCCGAGCGGGGGAAATTCGCCGGGAGCCGGCTGAGCGCGGAGACGCGGGCGTCTACTCGACGAGGCCGCGGCGCATGCCCTCGGCCACGGCGGCGGCGCGGTCGCTCACGCCGAGCTTCTCGTAGACGTTCTTGAGGTGCGTCTTGACCGTCTCGGGGCTGAGGTGGAGCTCCCGGCCGATCGACGGCGCGGACTGCCCGCCGGCCGTCAGCCGCAGCACCTCGAGCTCGCGCGGCGACAGCAGCGGGCGCTCCCAGACCGGCTCGGCGACGTCGACCTGCAGGCGATCCCCGCGGGCGGCGGCGGCGACCGCGTCGCAGATCGCGTCGCGGTTGACCTCCTTGGACAGGTACGCCATCGCGCCGGCGGCCAGGCCCTCGCGCGCCTCGGGCGGCAGGACGGTGGCGCTCAGGAGCACGACCGCGGTCGGCAGGTCGTCGCGCTGGATCGCCCGCAGCACCGTGTGCCCGTCGAGGCCCGGCATCTTGACGTCGAGCAACGCGACGTCGGGCTTGACGACCCGGATCTCCTCCAGCGCGGTGCGGCCGTCCTCGGCCTCGCCGACGACCTCGAACTCCGGCCGGCGGCGCAGCGCCAGCACGACGCCGTCCCGGAAGACGGGATGGTCATCTGCCACATAGACCCTGACCCTCGTGCCGTTGCTCATGGCGTCCCTGCCGCCTCCCCCGCGGCACGAGCCGGATTGTAGAGGCGTCCGTCAAGGATCCGCGCTAAGCGGGCGTGCTCGAACGCTCCTTGGCGGTCACCGTGGTCACCGGCAGGCCCAGCCCGCCGACCTTCGACGGCAGGTCGAGGTGCAGCCACTTCGACACGCGCGCGGGCAGCGTCGAGATGATGATCTCGTCGAACCCGCGCAGGTTGACGGCGTCCTGCACCGCGCTCAGCGGCTCAGGGTCGCCGACCATCCCGTCGACCTGAGCGCCCGCGGCGTCCTCGAGCAGCGGCAGCGCGAGCGCGAGCACCGCCTGGGCGCCGTCGTCGCCCTGGTCCTCGGCGTCGATGACGCGGTGCAGGCCGTGCGCGGCGTTCGGGACGAGCAGCGTGAAGGTGGCGGGCCCGCGGGCGGCCCGCTCGCGGACCGCGTCGAGCAGCGCGGGTGTCGCCGCCGTGCGGTGCGCGACGACGAGGACCCGGATCGGCGTGGAGGACTCCATGGGACAGGAACTCCTTTGCTCGCGATGACGATGTCGGTCACGACATCGTCCCACCGCGAGGGCCCGCGCGCCAGCCGGAGGTCCGGCCCGGCGCGCGGGTGTCCCCGCGCAAGCCCGGCTCGCCGAAGCGGCGCCTAGGACTTGGCGATCTTCTTCAGGTCGACCACGAAGACCAGCGGCGCGTTGGCCGGGATCGTGGGCGGCGAGCCGGCGGCCCCGTAGGCCAGGTCGGCCGGGATGACGAGGATGCGGCGGCCGCCGACCTTCATGCCGGGAATGCCCTGGTCCCAGCCCTGGATGACCTGGCCCTGGCCGATCGTGAACTCGAACGGCGTGCGGCCCTTCTTCCAGGAGGTGTCGAACTCCTTGCCGTCGGCGAAGAGCTGGCCGACGTACGCGACGGTGACCTTGTCGCCCTCCTTGGCCGCGACGCCCGTGCCGGTGACGACGTCGGAGGCCTGCAGCTCCTTCGGCGCCGTGCCGGTCGCCTTGGGCGCCGTCGGCTTGGTCTTCAGGTCGGTGCTCACCCCCGTGATGTTCTTCTGCTCCGGCAGAGGCTCGCCCGCCGCGCGGGTCTTGACCGTCGACTTGGTCGACGCCAGCGCCGCGGGAAGCGTCGTCGCCGGGTCGCCGTCGATCTTGGAGCCGTCCTTGCGGAAGCCGTCATCGTCGCTTCCGCCGCCGCACCCGGCGACGGCCAGCGACAGAACGCTCAGGGACAGTGCGATTCTCGTTCTGGTCATGAGGAAGGCGGCATGCTAACCGCAATTTCTTAAGGCCACGTGGTCAGATCGATACCGTTTGGCAGGTGCCGACCGAGCGCCGGAGGATCGACGAGCCGCCTCCGGAGCCGCGCGGTCGCCGTTTCGACGCGGACGGCGACGCGTCCCGGCGCACGTGGCTGGCCAGCGAGCGGACCGTCCTGGCCTGGCTGCGGACCGGCCTGACGGCGACCGCGGTGGCGCTGGCGGTCGGCAAGGTCGTGCCGGACCTGCGCGCGGGCGGGACCGAGTGGCCGTTCGTCGTCCTCGGCGCCGGCTACGGGCTGCTCGGCGTGCTGATCGTCGCCTACGGGCTGTGGCGCGGACGCGAGGTCGACCGGGCGATCCGCGAGGGCCGCTACCTGCCGATGGACTCGCGCGCGATGTGGCTGATCGGCGCGCTGACGATCGGCATGGGCCTGCTGGCGGCGGTCGTGATCGTCGCCGACGCCTAGATGGCGGGCCAGGGCGCGGGGACCGTGTGGAACACGCGCGGCTGGTGGGGCCACTGCGCGTAGGCGGAGCGCGAGTCCAGGTCCGCCGCGTCGGTCGTGACCGACGCGCGGTGCCGGGCGGCCACCGGATCGGGGGGATAGCGCGTGAGCTTGTCGCCCGTCCGCGCCCCGACCATGAGGATCGCGCAGACCTCGTCACCGGCCGCGCCGATCGTGATGTGCCGCGTCCCCGGCGGGCAGTGCAGGTAGTCCCAGCGCTCCATGCGCCGCTCCTGACCCTCGATCACCGCGACGCACGCGCCGGCCAGGACGAGGAACCCCTCCTGGTCGCTCTCCCAGTGGTAGAAGCCCGGCACCTCGCCGGGCGGCAGGACGTGCACGCCGATCCCGAACTGGCCGAAGCGCCGGTCCTCGGGCTCCAGCAGCGTCCACGTGCCGCCGCCCGGCGTGGTCTGCCACTCGGCGTCGGCGACGTTGAGGATGAACCAGCCCTCGCCCTCGGGCCGAAGGCCGTGGTCGGTCTGCGCCATGCTCGCCTCACGCATGGCGCAGACCGTACCCGCCGACTTGGGCCGCTAGCGCCCGATCGCCCGGCGCGTGATCCGGCCGCTGACGTAGAGCGTCGTCTTCGGCGAGGTCGCGGAGCCCTTGTAGGAGACGCGGATCCGGTAGTAGCCGGTCCGGCGCTGCGTGAAGGACTTCGTGAACGTGTTCTTGGACGAGATCGTCGCCGAGCCGATGGAGTGGTACTTGCCGTAGCGGTTCTTCGCGCCACGGCGGGCCATCGCCAGCGAGACCTTCCCCGGGATCCGCGCCGTCTCGCGCAGCATGCCGCGCAGCTTGTAGCGCGGGCCGATCGAGTCCGGGAACGACATCGAGTAGAGGTCGAACGGGACGAGCACCTGGACGGTGATCGGCGCGCTCCACGGCGACGTGTAGGTGCCGTTCTTCGCGCGGGCGACGATGGTGTACGTGCCGGCCGCCGGGAACGTGAGGTCCAGCATCCCGGTCTGCGAGTTCACGTAGCCGCTGGACGACGGGCCGTTGATCGAGCCGTCGGGCGCGAGCACCGCGCCCGGCGCGTACTGGACGTCGTAGCCCGTCGCGCCCGGGTTGAGGGCGACCGGCAGCGACAGCGTGTTGGTCGTGAACGTGTTGGGCGTGCGACGCAGGAACGGCCCGGGCGGCGGCGTGATCGCCGTCGACGAGTTGATCGAGAAGGCGTAGGCCTCCTTCGACGTCGGCGTCGCGCAGTTCGTGTCGGCCTTGGCGTAGTTGGTGACCGAGATCGTGTACGCGCCGTTGCCGCGGAAGTCGACGTAGCGCGTGAAGTTGTCGTTGATGAAGCAGGTGAGCGAGCTCGCGACGGCGACGCCGTCGGGCCCGGTGACCGAAAGGCTGAACCTGCCGTTCTTGTCGGCGAACCCGACGCCGACCTGCGGGGCCATGTTGCGGATCGCCGCGGGCGCGCCCTGGGCGAGCGCGAGGGGGTTGCCGTCGTCACCGGTGACGGTGACCGTGGCCGCAGCCTGCGCGGCGCTCGCGCCGGCAAGCGCGATGAGGGTGGACGTCGCTGCGGCGGCCATGCCACGGCGAAGACGCTGATACTGCAATTGAGGTGCCTCCCTGTCTGGACCTGTGCGAGGGACCTGTTCCCCGTCTGACCTCGTTCGGAACCCGCCTTTAATGAGAAAGGAGCGGTGAACTCTCATGGAAGGTCCGTGTCGGACCGGAAGGAGGACCACCGGGACGCTCGCGCCGTGAAGACGCGAGGCCGAAAAGTGGCGGGAGAAGGATTCGAACCTTCGAAGGCGTAGCCACCTGATTTACAGTCAGGCCCCTTTGACCGCTCGGGTATCCCGCCAGGCGGTGCGAGCGCGGAGTTTAGCGGGAAGCACCGCAACCTTTCGTCCCGCCTGACGGTCTTAGTCGCGATGGCCGCCATCGATGCCCTCCCCCCTGCCCTGCCGCCCTCGATGCTCGCGGGGATGGGCGACGACACGCTCGTCGGCCTGATCGCCGCCGGCAGCGATGACGCCTTCGCCGCGCTGGACGAGCGCTACCGGCGGCGGCTGGTGCGGTTCGCGCGCGGGTTCGTGCCGGGCGGCCAGGCCGATGCGGAGGACGTCGTCCAGGAGGCGATGGTCCGGGCGGTGCGCGCGCTGCGCAACGGCTCGCGGCCGGATTCGCTGGGCCCGTGGCTGCATCGCATCACGCGCAACTGCGCGCTGGACCTGACCGCGTCGCGCCGGCGCCATCCCGTCGTGGAGCTCGTCGACCACGCGCATCCGCCGGTCGAGGACGCGGGCGCCGCGGTCGAGCGCTCGCTCGGCATGCGCGGCCTCGTCGCCGACGTCGGGCGGCTGCCCGACACCCAGCGCTCGGCGCTGGTGGCGCGCGAGCTGGAGGGCAAGTCCTACGTCGACATCGCCGACGAGCTGAACGTCACGGTGCCCGCGGTGAAGTCGCTGCTCGTGCGCGCCCGCGCGGGCCTCAAGCGCGCGCGGGACGACCGCCGCGTCGCCGCCTGGATGCCGGTGCCGCTCCTCGGCCGGCTGGTCGAGCGCGTCGCCGCCTTCTGGGAGCCCGTCGCGGCGACCGCGACGCCGAAGGTCGCGTGCGCGGCCGTCGTCGTCGCCGGATCGATCCCGATGGTGTCGGGCACGAAGGTCCCGCCGCCGGCGCCGGCCCAGGAGGCGACCGCCGGCGCGGCCGTCGTGGCCAAGGCCCCGGTCGCCAAGAGGGTCGAGGCGACGCCCGCCGCCGCCCAGCCCTCCGGCGACGCGACGCAGCAGCAGCAGCCGTCGTCGTCGGCGTCCTCCAAGGACGCGGGCGCGCCGCAGGCCGAGCCGGACGGCGACGCGAGCGCCACGAAGATCCCCGACGGCCTGCGCGACGACTGCACCGACGGCACCATCGACCAGCCCTGGCCCAAGGCCACGCTGCTCACCGCCATCGCCCACTCCGGGTCCGGCGCCGGCGAGTACGACTCCTGCCGCCAGGCGCTGCTGCAGGCCAGCTGGACCGGCTGAGCCCGCGCCCGCGCCCCGACGTGGCACGGACCTCCGGCGCCCGGCACGACCGCGCGAGGCGTGCGCACCTGGACCGTCGGCCCTTCGCGGCGGCGTCCGAGACTCGCCCGCGCGCTCACGGAGAGCGCGGAGCAGCGGCCACGCCGCGACGTGGCACGGGCCGGTGGCAGGGCGACGGCGCCGCGGCCGACGCCGACCGCGGCCACGAACGACGGCGCCCGGCACGGCAGCACGAGGCGCGTGAACCGAAGGGCGGCGCCCCGCCCGAGGCACCCGTTAAAAGTGAGAGGCCGCGCTCCCCAGCGCGGCCTCTCGGGAAAGTGAGGGATGCGCTCCCCAGCACACCCCTCTGACCCCTCTCCTCCTCCGGGAAATTCTCCCCGGACTACGAGGCGTCCCTGAGGCGCTGTGCCTCGGGGAGCGACTCGAGCTTTTTCAAGGTGTGGTTCTCGATCTGGCGAATCCGCTCGCGGGTGACGTTGAAGGCGCGTCCGACCTCCTCAAGGGTACGCGGTCGACCCCCGGTAAGTCCAAAGCGCATTTCGATGACCTCGCGCTCGCGCTGCGGAAGGGCCGCCAGCGCACGGTGCACGTTCTCCTTGCGGAGGTTCTCGGCGGCCAGCTCGAACGGCGACTCCGCCGTCTGATCCTCGACGAAGTCGCCCAGCTCGGACTCCTCCTCGTCGCCGATCGGCTTCTCCAGCGAGATCGGCTGCTGGCTCATCCGCAGGATGTCCCGCACCTCGCGCGGCGTGCACTCCAGCTCCTTGGCGATCTCCTCCGGGGAGGGCTCGCGCCCGAGCGACTGGACGAGCTGGCGCTCGACGTGCACGACCTTGTTCAGCTTCTCCACCATGTGGACCGGGATGCGGATCGTCCGGCCCTTGTCGGCGATCGCGCGCGTCACGGCCTGGCGGATCCACCACGTCGCGTAGGTGGAGAACTTGTAGCCGCGCCGGTAGTCGAACTTCTCGACCGCGCGGATGAGGCCCAGCGAGCCCTCCTGGATGAGATCCAGGAACGTCAGCCCGCGGCCCAGGTAGCCCTTGGCGATGGACACGACCAACCGCAGGTTGGCCTCCACCATCGCCTGCTTGGCCGCCATGTCCCCGCGCTCGATGCGCTTGGCCAGCGACACCTCCTGCTCGGCCGTCAGCAGCGCGACGCGGCCGATCGACCGGAGGTACAGCCTCAAAGAGTCAAGCGAAGGCTCGACCGTCAGGTCGATCTCCGGCTTCTTGCGCGTCTCCGCGGTGCTTGCGCCCGCAGACGACTGGCGTGCCTCGGCGGCAGCCTCGGCCCGCCCGGCCTCGGACGTCACCGGCTTGCCTTCGGCGGTGACGATGGCGATCCCCTGCTCGTCGAGATGCGCATGGAGCTCTGACAGCTGCTCCTTGGTGATCTCCACCTCTTCGAGCGTCGTGGTGATCTGCTCGATGGTGAGGAACCCGCGCTCTTGCCCTTCGTGGATGAGCGTGCGGAGCTCGTCGAGCTCCGTGATGGGTGCCTCGTCAGCGAGTAGAACGTCGGTCTTGGTGCTCAACCCGATCCTTGTGGACGTCGTTCCCGGGCCAGGCACCCCCGTGCCGGACCCCTCTCCTCTTCCCGGTACTGCGAACTCGGAACGCACCCCTGGGTGCAACGCGCGGATTCAGATCCGCAGAGGCTGAGCCGTTGGTCCTCTTCGCTCTCTGACGGAGGGGCTCGTAGCCGACGCCGGGATTGTTAGCACACGTTAGGACGAGCAGGGAATCCCAAAAAGTGGTGGCGATAGGCTGAAAAGCGTCATGCAGCCGCCTACGAGCCTCGTGAACTCCCCGGACGTCCAGGCCCAGCGGCCCACCGTGCACCTCTCGCTGTCCCGCGTCGGGGTCACGAACGTCGAGAAGGTCATCCGCATCCGCCGCGATGACCAGGAGCAGCTCTACTGGGCCAAGCTGGAGTGCTTCGTCGACCTCGGACCACTTCAGAAGGGCGCGCATATGTCGCGTTTCGAGGAGACGGTCAACGACGCGATCGGCGAGGTCATCCTTGGATCTTCCGCATTCCGGGCGGAGGAGCTGGCCCAGAACATCGCCGAGCTCGTGCGCGAGCGCCAGGACGCCAAGCGCGCCGAGGTGACGATCGCCGCGCGCTACCCGGAGCACAAGCCGGCGCCCGTCAGCGGCATCCAGACGCAGGAGCTGTACACGATGTTCGGCACCGCGGTGGCGACCGCGAAGGGCACGCGCCGCCTCATCGGCGTCGCCGCCCAGGGCATGACCGCGTGCCCGTGCGCCCAGGAGCTGGTTGCCGGAGCGGCACGGCAACGTCTGACCACGGACGGCTTCAGCGACGATCAGATCGCCCGGATCTTCGAGCACGTGCCCGTCGCCACGCACAACCAGCGCGGCCTCGGCACGCTCCACATCGGCTGCCCCGAGGACTGCGCCGTCGACATCGACGCCGCCCAGCTGCTGGCGATCGTCGAGGACTCGATGTCCTCGGAGATCTACGAGATGATGAAGCGCTCCGACGAGGGCGCGGTCGTCGAGAAGGCCCACCGCCGCCCCCGCTTCGTCGAGGACTGCGTGCGCGAGATGATCAAGGGCGTCGTCGACGGCCTCGACGGCCTGGCGCCCGGCGCGTTCGTCTCCGCCCGCCAGGAGAACCTCGAGACCATCCACCAGCACAACGTGGTCGCCGAGCGCTTCGGCCTCCTCTCCGAGCTGACCCACGAGCTGCACTCCGGCGAGCACGCCGAGCGCCACACGACCACGCGCGAGTGGCTCGACGGGGCGGGAGCCTGACGGCAGGCCTCAACTCGCGCCGCGGGATGCCGACGTCCGTGTTGTGGGGCGAGGCTCTCAAGGGCACCTCCTGCGCATCCTCGGCGTCGCGGTCGCATACGCGGCCGCCGTCCGGCTGGCGCTGGAGCTGCCCGTCCGCAACGACCTGGTGGCGGTCTGGCCCGCGGCCGGCATCGCGCTGGGCCTGCTGCTGCGCGGCGGCGCCGGGCTCTGGCCCGGCGTCCTGATCGGCGCGTTCGCCGCGAAGGTCTCCAACGACGGGGTCGCCGCCACGATCCCCGGCGCGATCGCCCCGACCCTCGAGGTCGTCCTCGCCGTCGGCGCGATCGACCGCTACGTCCGCCCGATCATGGCCACGCGCCCCGGGCTCGGGCGCTTCGCCGCGGTCGTGGCGCTGGCCGGCGGCGCGCTGGTCTCCGGCGCGATCGGCCAGACCGCGCTGGCGGCCACCGACCGCCTGCACGGCCCGTGGCCGGAGGCCGTCGCGCGCTGGGCGCTCGGCGACCTGGTCGGGATGATGCTCGTCGCCCCGCTGATCCTCGCCGTCGGCCGTCCGATCCCGCGCCTGCGCCCGCTCCGCGTCGCCGAGGACGTGCTGACCGTCGCCGCGCTGCTGGCCTCCGCGCGCCTGATCTTCACGCACGACCACGGCCAGATCTGGCTGCTGATCCCGATCGGCGTCTGGCTCGTCCTGCGCGGCTCGACCGTCGCGGTGTCGATCGGCTCGATCGGCCTGACGATCATCTCGGTGCGGATGACCGTGCACCACAGCGGCCCGCTGGCGTTCGGCGGCGACGCCGACGTCCTGCACGCGCAGGGCTTCGCGGTGCTGATCTCGGTCTGCCTCTACCTGCTCTCCGCGCTGACCGCCGACCGCCGCCGGATGCTCGTCGAGCACCAGCGCATGTCGGAGGAGGCGGCCGCGCTGCGGCGCGTGGCGACCGCGGTCGCCGGCGGCGCGACGCTGCGCGACGTCGCCGAGCTGGCCGGCCGCGAGGTCGCCGAGCTGATGGACCTCGACGTCGGCGTCGTCGTCGCCTTCGAGCCGGGCGTGGACCGCGTCCGCGTGATCGGCCAGGGCGCGGCGCCCGGCGCGCTGATGCCCGCCCAGCCCGCGCACGTCACGATCCACCCGGGCTCGGCGATCGACCGCATCCGCCACACGCGCCGGCCCGAGCGCTTCGACGAGCGCCGCGCGCTGACGCTGTCGATGCCGCCGTTCACGCAGCGCGTCGCCGCGCCGATCGTCACCGAGGCGCGGCTGTGGGGCGCGATGATCGTCTGCACCGCGCGCACCGACGACCTGCCCGCCGACACCGAGGCGCGGCTGCTGGGCTTCGCCGAGCTGATGGGGATGGCGATCGCCAACGCCGACGCCCAGACGCGCCTGGTCGTCCAGGCCACCACCGACCCGCTGACCGGCCTGGTCAACCACCGCGCGTTCCACGAGCGGCTGCGCGAGGAGACCGCGGTCGCCCGCCGCCAGGACCGCGACCTCTCGCTGGCCGTCTTCGACCTCGACCGCTTCAAGCAGGTCAACGACACGCTCGGCCACGTCGGCGGCGACGTCGTGCTGGCCGAGACCGCGCGCCGCATGGCCGGCGCCGCCCGCGCCGGGGAGATCCTGGCGCGCATCGGCGGCGACGAGCTGGCGCTGCTGATGCCGGGCGTCAGCGGCGACCAGGCGCACGCCGCGGCCGAGCGCATCCGCCGCGCCGTCACCGCGCGCCCGTTCGACCTGGCCGGCGCGATGACGATCTCGGCCGGCGTCTGCGACCTCTCCCAGACCGACGACCCCGAGGAGCTGCTGCGCCTGGCCGACGGCGCGCTGTACTGGGCCAAGGCCCACGGCCGCGACGCCTGCGTGCGCTACTCGCCGCAGGTGGTCGAAGAGCTCAGCGCCACCGAGCGCGCCGACCGCCTCGAGCACGCCCGCGCGCTCGCCGCCCTCGGCGCGCTGGCCAAGGCGATCGACGCCAAGGACCCGGCGACGATCCGCCACTCCGAGCGCGTCGCCGCGCTGGCCTGCGAGCTGGCGGTCGAGTCCAGCTGGTCGCCGGGCGACATCGCCCGCCTGCACGACGCGGCGCTCGTCCACGACGTCGGCAAGATCGGCGTCCCGGACGCGGTCCTGTCCAAGCCGGGCCGCCTGACCGACGCCGAGTACGAGGTGATCAAGCGCCACGCCGACCTCGGCGCGCGCATCGTCGCCGGGATGCTCGACGCGCAGCAGACCGCGTGGGTGCGCGGCCACCACGAGCGCCACGACGGCCGCGGCTACCCGGACGGCCTAGCGGCCGACGTGATCAGCGAGGGCGCGCGGCTGCTCGCGCTGGCCGACGCGTGGGACGCGATGACCGGCGCGCGGGTCTACTCCGAGGCGATGTCGCCCGATGACGCGCTCGCCGAGGTCCGCCGCTGCGACGGCGCGCAGTTCCACCCGGACGCGGTCGCGGCGCTGGAGCGCGTGGCGGCCCGCGGCGCGCTGACCGACGCCACGGACGTCGCCGCGGACGTCGCCGCGGTGGTCTAGATGGGGTGTTCCACGAGACGGTCCGGGCGATTGGTGGTCCGGGCGGATGCCTGACGCCGCACGACTTCGCAGCCGATCCTGGTTGGATCGGCAAGAAGTCGGGTGGTGTCAGGCGCCGGCCGGGCCGCCAAGCGGCCGCACCGGACCCGTGGAATACCCCATCTTTAGGGCCGCTCGGCGTTGGGCGCGGACGCCGCGGCCTCCGACGCCGCGCGGTGGCGCCGCTCCTCGGCCTCGCGCAGCATCCGGCGCAGGCCGAAGAAGTAGTCGATGCCGGAGATCACCGTGACGCCCACGGCGGCGTAGACCAGCAGGTCGACCCACAGCGGCGTCGGGTCGAAGGCGATCAGGAAGAAGATCGCCGCGACCTGCACGAT
>Ga0247762_1000436_pt1 | contig 11964 bp, 11 predicted proteins | sample UWRJL081202R4_FD_181016 | JGI IMG/M metagenome (GOLD analysis project Ga0247762, IMG submission 181016) | Plant litter microbial communities from Arlington Agricultural Research Station in Wisconsin, United States - UWRJ-L081-202R-4 | ecosystem: Environmental > Terrestrial > Plant litter >...
CTTGGCGGCGTGCGCGGCGTCGAGGGCCAGCTCGATGTCCTGCGGTCCGGAGGACGCGACCTCGCAGAACGGCTGGCCGGTCGTCGGGGTGACGTCGGCGCGGTAGCGGCCGGTGGTCGGCGCCACCCACTCGCCGCCGATGAAGTTGTCGTAGCGCTCGCGCAGGGTGACCGGGCTGTCGGGATGCCCGGGCGCGGCGTAGGTGGTGCGCTGCTCGGTGGTGGCCATGGTGGGTGCTCCGTTCCAAAGGGGTTCGCCGCCGGGCGAGGTGCTGCTCGGCGTCCGCTCCATGACGGTCCCACCACCGGGCTCCCGTGCCATCCGTGTGGAGTACCGCAGGGGCCTCCGTAGTTTCAGGGCGCGGCGATCCGGGCGCCCGGCGCCCGGGCGCCGGCGCGCGCGCAGGGACGGCCGCTCAGGTCGCCATCGCGGCGATCGCGTCGACGTCGGTCTCGGCCAGGACGAGGCCGATCGCGCCCAGGACCTCGGCGCGCTCGCCGAGCGAGCCGCGGACGACGTGCGCGTCGCCGGCGATGGCGGGGATCGTGGAGCGGGCGATGCCGTCGGCGACCGCGTCGACGAGCACGTCGCCGACGACGCTCATCTCGCCGCCGACGATCACGCGCTCGGGGTTGACGATGTTGCAGATCGCGCCGACGGCCTGGCCGACGGTGCGCCCGGCGTCGGCGAAGAGGCGGTTGGCGCCCGCGTCCCCGGCGTGCGCCAGCGCGATCGCGTCCTGCAGCGTGACGTCGTCGCCGTGCAGGGGGCGCAGCGCGTCGAGGATCGCGGCGGCGCTGGCGATCGTCTCCAGGCAGCCGCGGTTGCCGCAGCGGCAGACGCGGCCGTCGGGGTCGGCGACGACGTGGCCGAGCTCGCCGGTGAGCCCGCTGTGGCCGAAGAACAGCTGGCCGTCGAGGATCAGCCCGGCGCCGATGCCGCCGCTGAGCATCACGTAGACGACGTTGCGCGCGCCGCGCCCGGCGCCGTCGCGGACCTCGGCCAGCGCGCCGAGGTTGGCGTCGTTGCCCATCACGACCGGGCGGCCGAGGCGGCGCTCCAGCTCGCCGCCGGAGGCGAACGCGCCCCAGCCGGGGAGGATCGACGTGGTCTGGGTGTCGCGGAGGATGGGCGCGCTCACGGCCACGCCGACGCCGACGGTCTGGGCCGGTGCGCGCCGCAGGCGCGCGAGCAGCTCGTCGACCATCGCGGCGGCGAGGTCGATCGCCTGCTCGGCGTCGGCGTCGACGTCGACGTCGCGGCGGTCCTCGCCGACGACCGTCCCGGAGAGGTCGGCGACCGCGACGCGCACGAGGTCGTGGCCGAAGTCGATCCCGACGACCGAGCCGGCCGAAGGGTTGAGGGTCAGCGCGACGGGCGGGCGGCCGACGGCGCCGCTCGCCGCGCCGTCCTCGGCCTCGCGCTCCACCACCAGGCCCTCGGCCTGCAGCTCGGCGACGAGCTTGGAGACCGTGGTGCGCGAGAGGCCGGTGTCGCGGACGAGGCCGGCGCGGCTGGCGGCCCCGTCGCGCCGCAGGACGTCGAGGATCCTGAGGCGGTTGCTCTGGCGCAGCGATCCGAGCGACCCCGGCGAGTCCTTCATCGGCGGCCAGGATATCCGCGGACGTCCAGCGCGAACGTCGCGCGGTGCTGCGCGCCGGGCGCGACGAGCGACAGGCCGCGGCCGGTGACCAGCGCGTTGACCGCCGCGGTCATCGGCTCCAGCGAGACGACCGGCGCGTCCGGGGGCGCGTAGACCTGGGCGACCGGGAAGCCCTCGAGCAGGCGGACGCGGATCCGGCGGCGCGCGTCGCGCAGGCCGAGCCAGGCGCCGTCGGCCAGCTGGTCGAAGCCGTCGTCGAGCGCGCGGCCGGCCAGCGGCTGCTCGTCGGCGGGCTCGTCGCGGTGGCCGCCGGAGGGGAGCCCGCGGGCGTCGAGGGTGAGGTGGCGGCGGGCGGGGAGCGCCAGGCGCCAATTGGCGCGCGGCGTGCCGGGGAGCTGGAGGTAGGGGTGCCAGCCGTGGGCGACCGGGACGGCGCGCGCGCCGGTGGCGTGCGTGAGCGTCGTGACCTCCAGGCGTGTCGCGCGGAGGGCGAAGACGACGCGGACGGTGTGGGGGAAGGGGAACGGCGTGCCGTCCGCGCCGGGGTGGTCGAGCCGGGCGACCGCGCGGCGCGCGGTGGGCTCGGTCTCCTCCCAGCGCCACGCGCCCGGCGGCGCGAGCAGGCCGTGGATCGCCAGGCCGTTGCCGTCGCGCGCGAGCGCGGGCGCCCCGGCGGGCAGCGTCGCGCGGGCGCCGTCGATCGCGTAGGCGTCGCGGCCCAGGCGGTTGGCCCACGGGTGCAGGAACGTGATGCCCGCGGCGCGGCCGTGGACGGTCGCGTGGCGCGGCAGGTCGGCGGCGGCGACCAGCAGCTCGTCGCCCTCGTGGCGCAGCGAGCGCACCTCGAGCAGCTCGCCGGCGGCGATCGAGACCGTCAGGCTCTCGCCGGTCAGGCGGACGGTCGCGCTCGCGCCGCGCGCCGCCGCCGTGGTCATCGCACGCCCATCAGGACGTCGACGACGAGCTGGTCGAGGCGCTCGTTGAAGTAGCCGCGGGCGCCGAGGGCATCGAGCTTGGACGGGTCGGCCTCGGCCTTCAGCGCGTCGGCGCCGCCGGCGCCCTCGGGCGCGGAGGCCTCCGCCAGCTCGTCCACCGACGCGGCCGCCAGCGCGTCCCGGACCTCGGGCAGCGCGTCGAAGCGCTCGGCCTTCTCGGCCAGCGCGAGGTAGGTCCGCATGCAGCCCTTGGCGAAGTCCCAGACGCCCTCGGCGTCCTCGGTGCGGTAGGCGTGGGCGTCGAAGTGGCGGGGCCCCGCGTACCCGGCGCGCTCCAGCAGGCGCACGAGCAGGAACGCCTCCTTGAGGTCCTCGGCGCCGAAGCGGAAGTCCTGGTCGTAGCGGCCGATCCGCTGGCCGTTGAGGTCGATGTGGAACAGCTTGCCCGCCCACAGCGCCTGTCCTACGCCATGGTGGAAGCTCAGCCCCGCCATGGTCTCGTGGGCGACCTCGGGGTTGACGCCGACCATGTCGGGGCGGTCGAGCGTCGAGATGAAGTGCAGCGCGTGGCCGACGGTCGGCAGCCAGAGGTCGCCGCGCGGCTCGTTGGGCTTGGGCTCGATGGCGAAGCGCAGGTCGTAGCCGTTCTCGACGACGTAGTCGGCGAGCAGGTTGATGGCCTCGCGGTAGCGCTCGAGCGCGTCGCGGGGGTCCTTGGCGGCGCCGACCTCGGTGCCCTCGCGGCCGCCCCAGAAGACGTAGTTCTCGGCCTTCAGCCGGGCCGCGAGGTCGATCGACCGCATGGCCTTGCCGATCGCGGCGCGGCGCACGGCGCGGTCGTTGGAGGTGAACGCGCCGTCCTTGAAGGCCGGATGGGCGAAGAGGTTGGTGGTGGCCATGCCGATGCCCAGGCCGCGCTCGGCGAGCGCCTCCGCGAACCGCGCGGTGATCCGCTCGGCCTCGGCGGGCGGCGTGCCGTGCGGGATCAGGTCGTCGTCGTGCAGGGACACGCCCCAGGCGCCGAGGTCGGCCAGGCGGTGAACGGTGTCGACCGGGTCGACCGGCGCGCGGACCGGCTCGCCGAACGGATCGCGACCGGGATTGCCCACGGTCCACAGGCCGAACGTGAAGCGGTGCTCGGGTCGCGGGGTCAAGTTGTCGGCGTCGGTCGTCATGTCTGGGATTCGTAGCAGATCGCCGGGGGCTTCCGTCAAGTTCAGGATGAAACTCAGGCGGCTTAGCAAATCTTTTCTCCGCAGTCTTGACATTACCCCTCGAATTCGGGCAGGGTCGGTCCTCGACAGCGCCCTCGCTTCGGGCGCAGCACCACCCCAGGAGGAGAGAGGTCAATGCAGAGCAGGTTCAGCCGGACGGTCGCCGTCGCGGCGGCCATGAGCGCGTTGGCGCTCGGCGCCGCGGCGTGCGGATCCGACGACGACAACAGCAGCAGCGCCGGGGCATCCGGCGGCGCGAGCACGAGCTCGAGCGACAACGCGAAGGTCGGCAAGGTCGCGGTCCTGCTGCCCGACACCAAGAGCTCGGTGCGGTGGGAGACCGCCGACCGCCCGCTGCTCCAAGACGCCTTCAAGGCCGCCGGCGTGCCGGTGGAGATCCAGAACGCCCAGGGCGACAAGTCCACCCAGCAGCAGCAGGCCGAGCAGGCCATCACCAACGGCGCGAAGATCATCCTGCTGACCAACCTCGACTCGGGCTCGGGCGCGGCGATCGAGACCCAGGCCAACGCCAAGGGCGTCAAGGTGATCGACTACGACCGCCTCACGCTCAAGGGCAAGGCCGACTACTACGTGTCGTTCGACAACGTGAAGGTGGGCGAGCTGCAGGGCCAGGGCCTGGTCGACTGCCTCGGCGCGTCGGGCAAGCCGCGCATCGCCGAGCTCAACGGCTCGCCGGACGACAACAACGCGACGCTGTTCGCGCAGGGCTACAACTCGGTGCTCGACCCGCTGTACTCGGGCGGCAAGGCCACCAAGGTCGCCGACCAGTCCGTGCCCGACTGGGACAACCAGCAGGCGCTGACGATCTTCGAGCAGATGCTGCAGAAGACCGGCAACAAGATCGACGGCGTGCTGGCCGCCAACGACGGCCTGGCCAACTCGGTCATCTCGGCCCTGAAGGCCCGCAAGCTCAAGCAGATCCCGGTCACCGGCCAGGACGCGACGACACAGGGCCTGCAGAACATCCTCACCGGCGACCAGTGCATGACGGTCTACAAGGCGATCAAGGCGGAGGCCGACGCGGCCGCCAAGCTGGCGATCGCGCTGGCCAAGGGCGAGGAGCCGCCGTCGGGCCTGGTCAACGGCAAGTCCGACGACGGCGCGCGGCAGGTGCCCTCGGCGCTGCTGACGCCGGTCGCCGTGACCAAGGACAACATCAAGGACACGGTCCTGGCCGACGGGTTCGTCAAGCGCGAGGAGCTGTGCGCCGGCAAGTACGCCGACGCCTGCAGCAAGGCGGGGATCTGACGATGACGCCGAACGCGGAGCGCCCTTCGGGGCGCTCCGGCGCGCTGTTGGAGCTGCGTGGCGTGTCGAAGTCCTTCGGCGCCGTGCAGGCGCTGTACGAGGTCGGGCTCACCGTGGGGGCGGGCGAGGTGATGGCCTTGGTCGGCGACAACGGCGCGGGCAAGTCCACGTTGATCAAGTGCATCGCCGGGATCCACCCGGCCGACTCGGGCGAGGTCCTGTTCGAAGGCCGCAAGGTCGACGTCCACTCGCCCAAGGAGGCGGCCGATCTGGGGATCGAGGTCGTCTACCAGGACCTCGCGCTGGCCGACAACCTCGACGTCGTGCAGAACATGTTCCTCGGGCGCGAAGCCGTCCGGGGACCCCTGCACGGCCTCAACGAGACCCAGATGGAGCGCCGCGCGCGGGAGACGCTGGCGACGCTGTCGGTGACGACGATCCGCTCCGTGCGCCAGACGGTGGCGGGCCTGTCCGGCGGGCAGCGCCAGTCGGTCGCGGTCGCCAAGGCCGTCATGTGGAACTCCAAGCTCGTGATCCTGGACGAGCCGACCGCGGCGCTCGGCGTCGCGCAGACGCGGCAGGTCCTGGACCTCGTCCGGCGCCTGGGCCAGCAGGGGCTCGGGGTCATCCTGATCTCCCACAACCTGCACGACGTCTTCGAGGTCGCCGACGCGATCACGGTCCTGCGCCTGGGCCAGGACGTCGCGCGGTTCGACACGGCGAAGACCAACCAGACCGAGGTCGTCGAGGCCATCACCGCCGGGACGCTCAGCAAGGTGCCCGGCCAGACGGAGGCGCTCGCATGAGCACGCAGCAGACCACACCAGCAGGCGGGGCCGACGCGGCCGCCGACCCGACCGCGGCGCGCGTGTCCGGCGCGGGCGCGCCGCACGAGGACGCCGACCTGCGCGCCTACGCCGCGCGCTGGTGGTCGGGCGTCCGCTCCGGCGACCTCGGCTCGCTGCCGATCGTCATCGGGCTGATCATCATCGCCATCGTCTTCCAGTCGCAGAACGACAACTTCCTCACCGCGGGCAACTTCCTCAACCTGATCGTCCAGGCCGCGGGGATCATGACCATCGCGATGGGCGTGACGTTCGTGCTGCTGCTCGGCGAGATCGACCTGTCGGTCGGCTACGTCAGCGGCGTCGGTGGCGCGGTCGTCGCGCTGCTCACGCTGCCGGGCGGGCACTTCGAGCTCGCGGGCGGGTTCGCGATCGTCGGGGTGCTGGTCGTCGGCCTGGCGATCGGGACGCTGCACGGGCTGCTGTTCACCAAGGTCGGGATCCCGTCGTTCGTCGTGACGCTCGCCGGCCTGCTGGCCTGGAACGGCGCGGTGCTGCTGCTGATCGGCGACAAGGGCACGATCGTCATCCAGTCGACGCTGATCGTGAACCTCGCCAACGGCTTCATCTCCGACGCGCTGTCGTGGGCGCTGGTCGCCGTGGCGGTCGCGGGGTACGCGGTCGCCCAGGGGCTCAAGCGGCGCGACCGCCTCGCGTCGGAGCTGCCGGTCGAGCCGCTCTCGCTGGCCGCGCTGCGGGTCGGCGCGCTGGCGCTGCTGCTGGGCGCGGTCGTGTGGGTCGTCGACCAGGACCGCGGCGTCCCCTACATCTTCCTCGTGCTCGGCGTCCTGTACGTCATCCTGTCGTGGGTGCTGACGAGGAGCCGCTTCGGCCGCCACGTGTACGCCGTCGGGGGCAACCCGGAGGCGGCGCGGCGCGCGGGCATCGACGTCGACCGCATCCGGATCGCCTGCTTCGCGATCTGCTCGATGATGGCCACGCTCGGCGGCGTCGTGCTGGCGTCGCGGCTGACGTCGGTCGACACCGGCGCGGGCGGCGGGACGATCCTGCTGTACTCCATCGCCGCGGCGGTGATCGGCGGCACGTCGCTCTTCGGCGGTCGCGGGCACGTCCGCGCGGCGGTGCTCGGCGCGATCGTCATCGCGTCGATCGACAACGGCCTCGGGCTGCTGGGGCTGGCGTCGGGGACCAAGTTCATCATCACGGGCCTGGTGCTCCTGGCCGCGGTGACCGTCGACTCGCTCTCGCGGAGGAACCTCGCCTCGTCAGGGCGCGCGTGAGGTGACACCGTCCCCACCCACCACAGGGGATCGGGTCCGCCTGATCGGGCTCGACGTCGGGACCACCTCGGCGAAGGGCCTCGCGATCGACGAGGACGGCACGGTCCTGGCCGAGGCGGAGCGGGCCTACCCGCTCGCGACGCCCCGGCCGGGCTGGGCCGAGCAGGATCCGGAGGACTGGTGGCGCGCGGCGTCCGCGGTGCTCGACGAGCTCGGCGCCGACCGCGCGGCCGGGATCGGGCTGACGGGCCAGATGCACGGGCTCGTCCTGCTCGACGCGGCCGACCGCCCGGTGCGGCCGGCGATCCTGTGGAACGACGGCCGCTCCCAGCCGCAGTGCGACGCGATCGAGGCGCGGCTCGGGATCGAGCGGCTGGTCGCGCTGAGCGGCAACCGCGCGCTCGCCGGCTTCACGGCGCCGAAGCTGCTGTGGCTGGCCGAGCACGAGCCCGACGCCCTCGCGCGCACGCGCGCGTTGCTGCTGCCCAAGGACTACGTCCGCTTCCGGCTGACGGGCGAGCGGGCCACCGACGTCGCCGACGCGTCCGGGACGTTGCTGCTCGACGTCGGCGCGCGCGCGTGGAGCGCCGAGCTGTGCGACGCCTTCGGTGCCGACCCGTCGTGGCTGCCGCGCCTGCTGGAGTCGCCGGAGGCCAGCGGCGCCACGGCCGCCGGCGTCCCGGTCGCGGCCGGGGCGGGCGACCAGGCGGCCGGGGCGCTGGGCGTGGGCATCGTCGGCGGCGACGGGCCCGCCTCGATCGTCCTGGGGACCAGCGGCGTCGTGTTCGCCGCCCAGGACGCCTACGCGCCCGACCCGCTCGGTCGCCTCCACGCGTTCGCCCACGCCGTGCCCGGCAGCTGGCATGTGATGGGCGTCGAGCTCTCGGCCGCGGGCGCGCTGCGCTGGCTGCGCGACGCGACCACCGGAACCGGCCCCGCCGCCCCGTCCTTCGACCACCTTGTAGGAGAAGCCGCCGCGTGGCCGCCCGGCGTCGAGGGCCTGCGCTTCGCGCCCTACCTCGCCGGGGAGCGCACGCCCCATGCCGACGCCGGCGTGCGCGCCGCCGCCGTCGGCCTCTCGCTCCGCCACGACCGCGGCGCGCTCGTGCGCGCCGTCCTGGAAGGCGTCGCCCACGGGCTCGCCGACGGCTGGGACCTCGTCCGCGCGCTCGCCGGTCCCGCGGGCGTCCCGGCCGCCGGGCGCATCTCCGGCGGCGGCTCGCGCAGCCCGCTCTGGACCGAGATCGTCGCGGCGACCCTCGACCTCCCGCTCGAGCGCACGGCGTCGCCGTCGGGCGCGGCCTTCGGAGCGGCGCTCCTGGGCGGCGTCGCCGGCGACGTCTTCGCCGATCCGCGCGCGGCCGTCGAAGCCTGCGTGCGCGTCAGCGACCGGATCGACCTGGACCCGTCGCTGGTCGCGGCCTACGCCGGCGAGCGCGAGCGCTTCCGCGCGCTGTACCCGGCGCTGCGCGCCCTGGGCTGACCGACGCGGCGCGGGCATCGCGCCAGGAACGTGCACGCATCCGCGCGTTTCGGGCCAGGGATCCCGAACCGCCGCTGGTTTCCTGGACGCATGACACATCATCGACGCACAGGGCCGGCGATCGCGATCGTGACCGGCGCGAGCTCCGGGATCGGCCAGGGCGCCGCGCGGCAGCTCGCCGCGCGGGGCGCCGGGGTGATCGTGACCTACCGGTCACGTCCCGAGGGCATCGCCGAGACCGTCGCCGCCGTCGAGGCCGAGGGCGGCACGGCGGTGGCGCTGCCGCTCGACCTCGCTCGCAGCGACAGCTTCGGCGAGTTCGCCGGCGAGGTCGCCCGGACGCTGGAGGACGTGTGGGGCCGCTCCACCTTCGACCACCTCGTCAACAACGCGGGCACCAGCGGCAGCGTGCCCTTCGCCGAGATGACCGAGGAGACGTTCGACGCGCTCCTGCGGGTCAACTTCAAGGGCCCGTACTTCCTCACGCAGGCGCTGCTGCCGCTGCTCGCCGACGGCGGCGCGATCGTCAACGTCGGCAGCAGCTCCACGCACAAGCTCGGCGTCACCCCCGGGTACTCCGCCTACGCGAGCGCGAAGGGCGCGCTCGAGGTCGCGACCCGCTACCTGGCCAAGGAGCTGGGGCCCCGGGGGATCCGGGTCAACACCGTCCTTCCGGGTCCGACGCGCACGCGGCTCGGCGGGGACGCCTTCGCGCTGAACCCGGAGATCGCGGACTACCTGGCCGACCGCACGGTCCTGGGACGCGTCGGCGAGCCCGACGACATCGGCCGGGTCATCGCGGCGCTCGCCGGCGACGACGGCGCATGGATCACCGGTGAGGACATCACCGCGTCGGGCGGCTTCGGGCTCTAGGCGCGGCGCGGCGGGCGGGGGAGGGCAGCGCGCTGGCTGCCCACTCGTGCTCGCCTCGCCAGGAATGGGCAACCATCGGCGCCGATCGCCCTACCGCTCGGGACCCGCGCTGGTGTTCGATGAAGCCATGAACGTGAACCACGGATTCCACGCGACGATGATCGCCAAGCCGGGCCAGGGAGACGCCGTCGAGCGCCTCCTCCGCGAGGCCCTGGAGACCGGGCCGGCCGCGGCCGACGAATGCGTCGTCTTCCTCATCGGTCGCTCGGCGTCGGACCCCGACGTCGTCTTCGTCACCGAGGGCTGGACGAGCGCGGAGGCCCACGCGGAGGCCTTCGCCGGAGCGTCCGCGCGGCGCCTCGTCGCCGGCTTCGAAGCGCTGCTGGCCGAGGAGTCGCGCTACGCCGACGAGGTGCTGGTCGGCGGCAAGTTCACGGCGGCGACGGAGCCGGCGCGATGAGCGGCGCGACGGTCAGCGCGGCCGCCGGCGAGATGGTCGAGCGCTACGTCGAGCTCGGCGCGCGGATGGCGGCCGAGGCCGCGACGATCGACGCGGCGCGGCGTGTGTACGACGCGTGGCTGACCGCCGCCGCCCCGGCGCCGGCCGGGCTCGAGCGCGCGACCTTCGCCTACGGCGGCGTGCGCTGCCTCCGGCTCTCGATGCCCGCCGCGTCCCCGACCGCCGCCGTCCTCTACCTGCACGGCGGGGGCTACGCGATCGGGTCGCCCGAGGGCTATGCCGGCATCGGCGCGGCGCTGTCGGCCGCAGGCGGCGCGGCCGTGGTCTCGGTCGACTACCGGCGCGCCCCCGAGCACCCGTTCCCCGCCGCGCTCCAGGACGCGCTGGCCGCCTACCGCGCGCTCGCGGCCGAGCTCGATCCGAGCAGGATCGTGCTCTGCGGCGACTCGGCCGGGGGCGGCCTGGTCCTCGCGCTGCTGCTGGCCCTGCGCGACGCGGGCGACGCGCTGCCGGCCGGCGCGGCGGCGCTGTCGCCGTGGGCCGACCTCACGCTGGCCGGGGCCCGCGGGTCGGGCAACGGCGAGCGCGATCCCGTGCTCTCGCTCGACACCCTGCAGGGCATGGCGCTCGGCTACCTCCAGGCCCAGGACGCCCGGCAGCCGTGGGCGTCGCCGGCCTTCGGCGACTTCCGCGGGCTGCCGCCGCTGCTGCTCATCGCCGGGGGCGACGAGCTGCTGCGCGACGACGCCGTCCGCTGCGCCGAACGCGCGCGCGCCGCCGGGGTCGAGGTGGAGCTCGAGATCGCCGACGGGCTCTTCCACGCGTTCCCGATCACGCCCGACGCGTTCCCCGAGGCCCGCGCCGCGTGCGCCGCCGTCGGCGCGTTCGTCCGCCGGAGGATCGCCGGATGACGGTGGTCGCCCCCGTCCGGCGGGCCGGTACATTGGTGCCCGTGGGAGCGTCCGCGATCCGGCTCGCCGCGGCCGGGCGGCCATCAGAGGAGCAGCTGGCGACGCTCGCGGCACTCATCGCCCGGCACGCGCCCGGCGGTGAGCGGACGGCGATCGACGGCGTTCTCGTCTCCGCCTTCGACGCGCCGACCGAGCCGATGGCATCGACCACCGGCACGGTCTTCGCGCTCGTCGCCCAGGGCGCGAAGCGCCTCGGCCTCGGCGACCGCGTCTACGACTACCGGGCCGGCCAGTACCTCGTCGCGTCGATCGACCTGCCGATCACCGGGCACTTCACGGAGGCCTCGCCCGAGGCGCCCGCGCTGGGCTTCGGCCTGGTCCTGCGCCCGGCGTCGATCGCCGCGCTGCTGCTCGACGCCGGCCTCGCCGGCCCGGCGGCGGCCCGGCGCGGCCGCGGTCCGGCGCCGCCGGCGCTGGGCGTGGCCGACGCGTCGTCGGAGCTGGTCGACGCGGCCATCCGGATGCTGCGCCTGCTCGACGCGCCGGCCGACCGGCCGGTCCTGGCGCCCGCCGTCGAGCGCGAGATCCTGTGGCGCCTGGTCACCGGCCCGCTGGGGGAGGCCGTGCGCCAGATCGGGCTGGCCGACAGCAGCCTCACGCACATCAGCCGGGCGGTGCGGCGGATCAGCGCCCGCTTCGACGAGGCGTTCCGCGTCGAGGACCTCGCCCACGACTGCGGGATGAGCGCCTCGGCGTTCCACCGCAGCTTCCTGGCCGCCACCGGCTCGAGCCCGCTGCAGTTCCAGAAGCGCATCCGCCTTCAGCAGGCGCGGCTGATGCTCATGACCGGCGTCGACGACGTGGCGACGATCGGCTACCGGGTCGGCTACGAGAGCGCCTCGCAGTTCAACCGCGAGTACCGCCGCCGGTTCGGCCGCCCGCCGGGTCAAGACGCGGCGCTGCTGCGGGGCGAGCGGTGATCGAGGCCGTCCTGTTCGACTGCGACGGCGTGCTCGTCGACTCGCGGGCCGCCGGCGAGGCGGCGTGGGCGCGCTGGGCGTCCGGGCGCGGGCTCGACCCGGCGACCGTCGTCGCCACGATCCACGGCCGGCGCGCGCAGGAGACCGCCG
>Ga0247762_1000438_pt1 | contig 11950 bp, 10 predicted proteins | sample UWRJL081202R4_FD_181016 | JGI IMG/M metagenome (GOLD analysis project Ga0247762, IMG submission 181016) | Plant litter microbial communities from Arlington Agricultural Research Station in Wisconsin, United States - UWRJ-L081-202R-4 | ecosystem: Environmental > Terrestrial > Plant litter >...
TCGACATCGTCCGGCCAGTCGCCGGCTGCGATCAGCGCGAGCGAATGGAAGCCGTGAACGGGCACCTTCCAGCCCAGTGCGAGCCCGCGTGCCGCGGCGATCCCCACGCGCACCCCGGTGAAGCTGCCCGGGCCGCGATCGACGAGGATCGCATCGGCCCGGCCCTGGCCGGGGAGTTCGCCGATCATCGGGATCAGCCGCTCGGCATGGCCGCGGCCGACGATCTCATGCGCATGGGCCAGTAGCGCGCCCTGCTCGAACAGCGCCACCGAGCAGGCCGCGGTGGCCGTTTCGATGACGAGCGTGCGCAAGCGATCTCAGGCGATGCTGTTGAAGCGGGCGAATGCGGGGCGCGGCAGGCGGCCGAAGATCGTGGACGGATCGCCATAGCCGAGCGTGGCGACGAAGTTCGACTTGAAGGCTGTCCCCGCGAAAAAGGCGGCGTCCACAGCGGCATTGTCGAAGCCCGACATCGGGCCGGTATCCAGCCCGAGCGCGCGCGCGGCCAGCAGCAGATAGGCGCCCTGCAGCGTGCTGTTGCGAAAGGCGGTGGCCTCGGCGACGGCGGGGCTGTGGGCGAACCAGCTGCGCGCATCGGCGGGGGGGAAGAGCTCGGGGAGCTGCTCGAAGAATTCGGTGTCATAGCCGATGATCACGGTGACCGGCGCGGCGCGGATCTTGGGGGCGTTGGTGCCGCTGGCGCAGGCCGCGAGACGGTCCTTGGCCTCGTCGCTCGTGCACCAGACCAGTCGCGCGGGCAGGCAATTGGCCGAGGTCGGCCCCATCTTCATCAGCTCCCAGATCTCCTCGAGCTGGTCCTCGGTCACGGGCTGGTCGGTATAGCCATTATAGCTGCGCGCGGTGCGAAAGACCGTATCGAGCGCTTCGGCCGAAAGCGGCTGTCCCATCTGGATCCCCTGATATCGTGGTCTGAAGGAAGAAGCGGATCAGACCGCCATGACGTTGGTCACTTCGGGCACATAATGCTTCAGCAGCGATTCGATGCCCTGTTTGAGCGTGGCGCTGGACGAGGGGCAGCCGGCGCATGCGCCCTGCATCTTGAGATAGACCGTGCCCTTGTCGAAGCCGCGATAGACGATGTCGCCGCCATCGTTGGCGACCGCGGGGCGGACGCGCGTCTCGATCAGTTCCTTGATCTGGACCACGATATCCTCGTCCGCGGGGTCGTCCTGGAACGACTCCTCGGCGGGAACGCTGAACCCTGCGGCGCTGCCGGCGCGGAACAGCGGCATGTCCGCCGAGAAATGATCGAGCAGGATCGAGAGCACGTCCGGCTTGAGATCGCCCCAGCGCACGCCGGGGCCGGCGGTGACCGAGACGAAATCATAGCCGAAGAACACGCCCTCGACATCGCCCAGCGTGAACAGGGCTTCGGCCAAGGGCGAGACCTCGGCATCCTCGGGCGACGCGAAATCGCGCGTGCCGCTGTCCATGACCTTGCGGCCGGGAAGGAATTTGAGCGTCGCCGGATTGGGCGTGGTTTCGGTCTCGATCAGCATGGTCCGTATGTGGGCGCAATGCCGCGCCGGATCAAGGGCAGCTATGTCCGAAACGACGCCGAAATCATGGGGCGGTCAGGCGGCGGGATCCGTCGGCGTCGGCGCGGTCAGCGCGGCCCATTGGCGGCGGAGATAACGCTGGGCATACCAGATTCCGCCCGCGGCGATCGCGAGCGGAACGACCTTCTTGATCACCGTGCCCGCGATCGCTCCGACGATCATCCCTTCCACCGGGCTGTCCCCGTCACTCCCGTCGATCGCGCCGCCGATGAGTGCGCCAAGGATGCTCGACATGGGATTCTCCAGTTCAGGGAAAGGGGGTGCGGGATCGCTCCTGCATAAGGCCCGGCGGTGGGATTGGTTCCTTCCGGTCCGCCCGGTCAATCCACCTTCTTCACCAGCGTCAGCGTCAGTTCCTTGTCGGGATCATAGGCGCCCGGCGCGCGCTCGTCGATCAGCGCGACATAGCGCTTGGCCTGGTCCAGATCCTTGACCTCGCACACGTCGTCATCGGCGTGGAGATCGGCATGTTCCTTGAGATAGGGCTCCAGCGCGCCCTTGATCCGGTCGCAATCGGGTTGGCGGACGACGAACTTGGTCTCGGAGATCTTCTCGCCGACCAGCATCCCGCCGCCCATCGAGGCGGAGGCATAGACGAGGAAGCGCTTGCCGCCGAGCGGGGCAAGCTCGGCCGTCGTCGCTTCCTCGCCGCGGATCAGGACATAGCCCTTGGACTCGGGATCGAGATAGAGGAAGGCATTCTTGCATTCGCCCTCTTCGCACGATTCATAGCGCCCCATTGCCATCGGCGCGGCGCGCGCATCGTCCGGGATCACATCCGAATCGCCCTTGAGGCAGCCGCCGAGCAGCAGCAGCGGGGCGATCGTCGCGGCGATCAGAAGGGTACGCATGGTCATATTCGTTTCATCCCGTGGAAAGCCTGCAGCCTAGCGGCGGCCATGGAAAAGGAAACCCAGCCTCCGGGCGAACCGGACGATGGACCAATCACGAGCACAGGCAGGTTGCGAAAGGCGCTTCTTCGCCCGACAAGTCTCTGGTAAAATTGGCGCCATGGCGGCTGTCGAGCATGATCGAACGGTGAAGTGCGGCTGGCCGGCGCGGCTTGCCGCCTGTCTGTTGTGCCTGGCGCTTGCAATGCCGGCGCGGGACGGTGACCGATTCCGTCTATCGTCCGACCGGGCCGCCGCTGTCGCTCGATCGGCTCGGCCCGGGCGCGACATGGCTCCAGGTGCGGACCGGGGACGGGCTGGCGCTGACCGGAATCCTGATCCCGCCGCGCGACCGGCCGGTGCTGCTGGTGCTGCATGGTGCGGGCACTTCGGCCGATGATGTCGGGGCATGGCTGGCGCCGGTGGCGGCGCGCGGATACGGCCTGGTGCTGGCGGAATATCGCGGCTTTGCGGGCAATCCCGGGCGGCCTTCGCAGCAGGGGCTGGCGCGGGACGCGCGCGCCTTCCTGCGCGAGGCGCGGGCGCGCTTTCCCGGCCGGCCGGTCTTCGTGATCGGGCACAGCCTGGGCGGCGGGGTCGCGTTCGACGTGGCGCTCGCCGAACCGATCGACGCGCTGGTGACCATCGGCACCTTCATCGGCTTGCGGGACGTGGCACCGCCGATCGCGCGGCCGTTCATCAGGGATCGCTTCGACAATCTGGCGGCGCTGGCGAAGCTCAATCCGGCGCTGCGCTCTTTCCTGCTGCACGGCACCGCCGACGCGGTGATCCCGCCCGGCAATGCCAATCGGCTCCACAATCGCGCGGTGGAACTCAAACGACCGGGCGCGAGCATCGTCCTGGAAGGGCAGCGCCACCGCCCCGATGCGGCGCTCATCGCCGCCGTGCTCGACTATCTCCTGGATGTCGAGGCGGGCAGGCCGGCATCGCCGCCGGCGGGAACCCGCGTCGTGCCTTTGACATCGGAGTGAAAGACGCTGGAAATCCGCCACGCGCTACTTGCCGGTCGGCCGGGAGCCGGCGTCTTTTCTTGCCCATATGTCGCTAAGGCGTCGCTCTATTCCGATTTAACTTTCCCGCCTCTCGACAGCATCATGATCTTGGCGTTAAGGCGATGGCGATAAAGGAAATTGGCGCTCTTCCGGGGGAGAGATTTTGCAACGGATTTTCAGCCGGTTCGCCGCGTGAGCCAGACTGGCGCAGAATCGGATCGCGGCGACACCGCAGCCGGGGAGGCGGATCGTCCGCCCGATCCCGCGCTGGCGTGTTTCGTGCTGCTGGCCAAATTCCTCGGCGTGCCGGCGGATCCGGGCCAGATCGCGCACGATCGGGGCAAGGGCGAGGAGCCCTACAGCCTGGAGGATCTGGCGCGGGTGGCCAAGCGGCTGGGGCTGGTGGCGCGCGTCCGCACGGCGGAGATGCCCGAGTTGCCGGCCCTGCCGCTGCCGGCCATCGTCTCGTGCCTCGATGGCCTGTCGGTCCTGCTGCTCAAGGTGGAGGACAATGCGGAAGCGCCGCGCTTCCTGATCCAGCGGCCCGATGGCGATCGGCCGGAAGTGTGGGATGGGCTGGAGATGCACGCGCGCTTCGCGGGCCGGATCCTGCTGCTGACCTCGCGCGAGCGGATGGCGGGCGCGGCGCGGCCGTTCGACATCAGCTGGTTCATCCCGGCGCTGGTCAAATATCGCAAGCCGCTGCGCGACGTGCTGATCGCCTCCTTCTTCCTGCAATTGATGGGGCTGGTCTCGCCGATCTTCTTCCAATTGGTGATCGACAAGGTGCTGGTCCACCATTCGCTCTCCACCCTGGACGTGCTGGCCTTCGGCCTGGCGGTGGTGCTGATCTGGGAGACCTTGCTCTCGGGCCTGCGCAACTGGCTGTTCGCGCACAGCACCAATCGGGTGGATGCCGAATTGTCCGCACGGATGTTCCGCCATCTGCTCAATCTGCCCTTGAGCTATTTCGAGGCGCGCCGGGTGGGGGACAGCGTGGCGCGGGTGCGCGAGCTGGAGCGGATCCGCGAATTCCTCACCTCCAATGCGGTCACGGTGGTGATCGATCTGTTCTTCACCATCGTCTTCTTCGCGGTAATGTATCTCTATTCGCCGATGCTGACGCTGATCGTGGCGCTGTCGATCCCGGTCTATGCGGCGATCTCGATCCTGATCACGCCCACCCTGCGCACGATGCTGGACGAGAAATTCCGCCGCGGCGCGGAAAATCAGGCGTTTCTGGTCGAGAGCGTGACCGGCATCGGCACGCTCAAGGCGATGGCGGTCGAGCCGCAGATGCGCGACACATGGGAAAAGCAGTTCGCCGGCTATACCAGCACCGGCTTTGCGGTGACGAAACTGGCCAATTGGGGCAGCCATCTGATCCAATTGGTCTCCAAGCTGACCACCGTGCTGATCCTCTATTTCGGCGCCAAGGCGGTGATCGCGGGCGATCTGAGCGTGGGATCGCTGGTGGCGTTCAACATGCTTTCGGGGCGCGTCGCGGCGCCGATCCTGCGCCTCTCGCAATTGTGGCAGGATTTCCAGCAGGTGCGCATCTCGGTCGATCGCCTGGGCGACGTGCTCAATGCGCCCGCCGAGCCCGAGCATAATCCCGGCCGCGCCAGCCTGCCGCCGATCCGCGGCCGGATCGCCTTCGACAAGGTGCGCTTCCGCTACCGCCCCGATGCCGCCGAGGCGCTGCGCGGGGTGACGCTGGAGATCGCCGCGGGCGAGATGCTGGGCATCGTCGGTCCCTCCGGATCGGGCAAGTCGACGCTGACCAAATTGGTCCAGCGGCTGTACGTGCCCGAACAGGGCAGGGTGCTGGTGGACGGGGTCGATCTGGCGCTGGTCGATCCCGCCTGGCTGCGGCGGCAGATCGGCGTGGTGCTGCAGGAGAATATCCTGTTCAACCGCTCGGTGCGCGAGAATATCGCATTGTCCGATCCGACGCGGCCGATGGAGGCGGTGATCGCCGCGGCGGAACTGGCGGGCGCGCACGAATTCATCCTCGAGCTGCCGCACGGCTATGACACGATCATCGACGAGCGCGGCAACAATCTCTCCGGCGGGCAGCGCCAGCGCATGGCGATCGCGCGCGCGCTGATCGGCGATCCGCGCATCCTGATCCTGGACGAGGCGACCTCCGCGCTGGACGCCGAGAGCGAGGAGATCATCCAGAACAATCTGCGCCTGATCGCGCAGGGCCGTACCGTGATCATCATCGCCCACCGCCTCTCCGCCGTCCGCCAATGCCACCGCATCGTGACGGTGGAGGGCGGCGCGATCACCGAGGAGGGCGATCATGCGACGCTGATGGCCAATCGCGGCCGCTATGCGCAGCTCTACGGCAAGCAGATGGGCGTTGCCGCATGAGCCTGCTGGGCGCGCGTTTCCCGGGGCTGGCGCGGCATTGGGCGGTGCTGCGCGAATCCTGGCGGATGCAGGACGAGGCCGAACGGACCAGGCGCCCGCAGACCGACCATGAATTCCTCCCCGCCGCACTGGAGATCATGGAGAAGCCGCCCAGCCCCGGGCTGCGCTGGCTGACGCTGATCCTGTGCGCCCTGTTCGCGATCGCGCTGATCTGGTCGGTATTCGGGCGGGTGGATGTCGTCGCGGTGGCCAGCGGCAAGGTGGTGCCCAGCACCAGCGTCAAGCTGATCCAGCCGATCGAGATCGGCGCGGTGCGCGCCATCCATGTCCGCAACGGCCAGAAGGTGAAGAAGGGGCAATTGCTGGTCGAGCTGGATTCCACTTTGGCGGTGGCGGACGAGGCGCAGGCGACGCAGGGGCTGCTGTCGTCGCGGATCGTGCAGGCGCGCAACGATGCGCTGCTGTCGCATCTGGCGGGGCATCCGCGGCCGTTCGTGGCGCCGCCGGGCACCGCGCCCGGGATCGCCGCCACCCAGGCGCAGTTCATCCGCACCACCGTGGCGGAATATGAGGCCGAGCGCGCGAGCCTCGTCCAGAGCAAGGCGGAGCGCGGCGCCGAACTGGCGGGTGCGCTGGCGGAGATCGCCAAGCTGCGGCAGACGCTGCCTTTGGTCGAACGCCAATTGTCGGCGCGCCAGGAACTGACCGACCGGGGCTATTTCTCCAAGATCCGGCTGCTGGAATATGAGCAGCTGCGGCTGGAGCATATCCAGGATATCGCGGTGCAGGAGAGCAATGCCGCCAAGGCGCGCGCGGCGATGGCCAATCTGGACGCGCAGATCGCGCGGCTGCGCGAGACCTTCGGCAAGACGGCGGTGACCGATCTCTCCGAAGCGCAGGACAAATCGGCTTTGGCATCCGAGGAATTGAACAAGTCCACGCGGCGGCTGGCCTTCCAGCAATTGCGCTCGCCGGTGGATGGCACGGTCCAGCAATTGGCGATCGGCACCATCGGCGGGGTGGTCGAGCCGGCCAAGCCGCTCATGGTGATCGTGCCGGACGATGCGGCGATCGTGGTGGAGGCGCAGATCCTCAACAAGGACATCGGCTTCGTGCGCGAGGGCCAGCCGGTGCGGGTGAAATTGGAGGCCTTTCCCTTCACCGACTATGGGCTGATCGAGGGCGTGGTGGACAGCATCAGCCGCGATGCGATCGACCTGGGCCAGCAGGGCACCGCCGCGGAGCGCGACGCCAATGGCCGCCCGCCGCCCACCGGGCTGGTCTATGCCGCCCGCATCCGGCTCAACACGCGCACCATCCGCATCGGCGGGCGCGATCAGCCGATCGGGCCGGGGCTTGCGGTCCAGGCCGAGATCAAGACCGGGGAGCGGCGCATCATCCAATATCTGCTCTCGCCCATCTCGCAGACGATGGACGAGGCGGGGCACGAGAAATGACGGCCCCCTGCCGGTTATTGCTTTGATCATTGCGTGCAAATCCCGATAGATGGCGGCATGATGCCTGCGCGCAGGGGTGCAGGGGGCCATTGGCTGGGGAAGAACCGACATGATCCGCGCCGGCCTTCTGCTCTTCGCGACGCTCCTTGCCGGATGGATCGCGCCGGCCGCGGCGGCGGACCCGCCGCGCGCGGAATGGGAGCAGCCGGACATCTTCGGCGTGAACAAGCAGTCCGCGCGCGCCACCTTCCAGGGCTATGAGACCGCCGCCGAGGCGCTGCGCGACGATCCGGCGCGCTCGCGCTACATCCAGAGCCTGGACGGCATCTGGAAATTCGCCTTCTCGCCCTCGCCGGAAGCCCGGCCTGTGGACTTCTACCGCGACGATTTCGACGTTTCCGGCTGGAAGACGATCGCCGTTCCCGGGATGCTGCAGGCGCTGGGCCACGGGCAGCCCTATTTCATTTCGGCCGGCTATGCCTTCCCGCAGAACCAGCCGTTCATTCCGCACGACATCAACGAAGTCGGCTCCTATCGCCGCGATTTCACCGTCCCGGCGCATTGGGCCGGGCGGCGCACCATCCTCCAGATCGGCGCGGCGGGGGCGGCCTATTACATCTGGGTGAATGGCGCCAAAGTGGGCTATAGCGAGGATTCCAAGCTCCCTTCCGAGTTCGACGTCACCGCGCAGCTGAAGCCGGGCAGGAACACGATCGCGATCGAACTCTATCGCTTCGCGGACGGCAGCTATCTCGAGGACCAGGATTTCTGGCGGCTGAGCGGGATCGAGCGGAGCATCTTCCTCTATGCCGCCCCCGCGACGCGGATCCGCGATTTCGAGGTCCATGCAGGGCTGGATGCCGGCCATCGCGACGGGCAATTCTCGCTGACGGCCCAGATCGCCGGCGAAGACCGCGCGGCGCGCCTGCGCGTCACGCTGCGGGAGGGCAGGCGCGTGGTGCTGGTGCGCGATCAGGCGGTGGACGTGCGGGGCGGGCAGGCGGAGGCGGTGCTGGCGGGCACCGTGCCCGCGGTCCGCGCCTGGAGCGCCGAGACGCCGAACCTCTATACCCTGCTGATCGAACTGATGGACGCAGACGGCCGGGTGATCGAGGCGACCAGCCGCCGGATCGGCTTTCGCACCGTCGAAATGGCGGATGGCGAAGTTCGGGTCAACGGGCGGCGGATCATGATCCGCGGCGTCAACCGCCACGAACATGATCCCAAAACCTTCCGCATCCTCTCCGATGCGACCATGCGGCGCGATTTCGAGCTGATGAAGCGCGCCAATGTCAATGCGATCCGGGCGTCGCATTATCCCAATGATCCGCGCTTCTATGCGCTCGCGGACGAATTCGGCTTCTATGTGATGGACGAGGCCAATATCGAATCCCACGGCTATATGGCGCTCGGCAACACCTCCGGCGATCGCGAAAAAACTCAATTGGGCTATCGGCCCGAATGGCGCGCCGCGCATCTGGACCGCGTCCAGCGCATGGTGGAGCGCGACAAGAACCACCCCTCGATCATTTTCTGGTCGCTGGGCAATGAGGCGGGCATCGGCCCCAGCTTCGAGGCCGCGGGCCAATGGCTCAAGGCGCGCGATCCCGGCCGGCTGCGCAGCTTCCTGGGCTGGGGCACATTGGCCTTCCGCCATGCGCCCAACGATTATGTCGATATCTATGCGCCGATGTACGACAGCATCGCCAAGATGGTCGATTATGCCGAATCGCCCGATTATGCGCAGCCGATGATCCAGTGCGAATATGCCCATGCCATGGGCAACAGCCTGGGCAATCTGGAGGATTATTGGCGGGTGATCCGCGCGCACCGCAAGCTGCAGGGCGGCTTCGTCTGGGATTGGGTGGATCAGACGATGCTGCGCCAGGATGCGCAGGGGCGCGACTATTGGGCGCAGGGCTTCGATTACGGCGCCAATCCCAAGGGCGACGACAGCACGGTGGGCGATGGCGTGATCCAGGCCGATCGCACGCCGGATCCCGAATATTTCGAGCTGGCCAAGGTCTATGCCCCGATCGCCTTCGAGGCGATCGATGCCGCGGCGGGGCGCTTCCGGATCGTCAACCGCCACGATCATATCGGCCTGGCGGGCTTTTCCTTCGATTGGGAGCTGCTGGAGGATGGCCTGCCCGTCGCTCACGGCGCGCTGGCCGCGCCCGATATCGCCGCCGGCGCCGCCGCGCCGGTCGCGATCGACCTTGCGGGAATCGCCCGGCGCGACGGCCGGGAATATCTCGTCACGCTGCGCGCCCGCGCGCGGGCCGGCACGATCGCGCTCGTGCCGCAGGGCCATGTCGTCGCCTGGGAGCAGTTCGCCCTTTCCGCCCCGGTGCCGCTGCCGCCGCTCGGGGACGCCGTGGCCGTGGCCACCACGCAGGACGGCTTCCGCCTGAGCAGCGGGGGCAGGGTGCTGGAAGTCGACGGCCGGACCGGGCTGGCCCGCTACAGTGCCGGCGGAATCGAATTGCTGAGCGGCGGCACGCCCAATTTCTGGCGCGCACCCACCGACAATGACGTGGGGACCGGCATCCCCAAAACGCATGCGATGTGGAAGCTCTTCTCCAACGAACGCAAGGCCGGCGCGCGGATCGAGGGCAAGGCGATCGTCGTCACCAGCGACATCGGCGCGGGCGCCGTCCATTTCGAGACCCGCTATGAGATGGCGGCGGGCGGCAGCGTTCGCGTCACCGCGCGGTTCGATCCGCTGCGCCGCGATCTGCCCGATCCGCTGCGGCTGGGGCTGGCCTTCACCACGCCGCCGGCGCTGGACACGGTCTCCTGGTATGGCCGCGGGCCGCAGGAAACCTATGCCGATCGCAAGACCGGCGGCCTGATCGCGGTGCACGGCGGGCGGCTGGCCGATCAGCATCACGATTATGCGCGGCCGCAGGAGACCGGCACGAAGCAGGACGTGCGCTGGCTGTCGCTGGCGGGCCGCGATGGGCCGTCGCTGCGGGTCCGCGGCGCCGCGCCGCTGTCGATCAACGCACTGGCCTTTCCCTATGCCGATCTGGACGAGCGCCCGGTCGGCCAGTGGCACAGTTCGGACATCCGCCCCCACGGGCGCGGCACGCTGCTGATCGATGCGCTGCAGGCCGGGGTGGGCGGCGATACCGGCTGGAATGCCGATGGCCTGCCCCATCTGCAATATCGCATCCCGCTGGAGCCGCGCGTCTTCATGTTCGATCTCTCGGCGGCGGCGGGCACCCGATCGGTGCGGCGATAAGGCCGCAGCAGGGTCCCCGTCATGGGTAACATATGTTGCGGCGCACAAAATTGTTTGAAAGCCGCTGCGGATGGGGCCATATGGGGGATATGCAGACCAATACGATCCTGCTGGAGGCCATCGCGCTCCAGAAATGCGTCGCGGCGCGGTACAATCGCATGGCCGTCCGGCTGGCGCCGCACATTCTCTACACGCGCCATGACGAATTGTACGTGGATGCCGTGACGGTCGAGCGCGACGGGCTGCCGCCCAAGGAGATCAAGCTGGGCGCGTTCAAGGTCGCCGGCCTCACCGAACTGGCGCTGGCCGGCCAGACCTTCAAGCCCAATCCGATCTTCGATCCCGCCGCGGCCCGATATGACGGCACCGCGGTGTTCGTCGTCGAGGTCTGAGCGCCGGCACCGGGATTCGCCTCACGCGCGGGGCATCCATCGGTTGCCGACGGGGCCCTGCAAGGCTATCTCTCGACGATTGGGTCCGGAATCGTCCATGCTATCGCCAACCGACTTGAATGCCGCCTTCGATCGCGTGACCGATTATTGGTCGCCCAAGGTGATCGGACGGGTGAACGATCAGCTGCTGAAGGCGGCGAAGCTGAAGGGCGAACTGGTCTGGCACGCGCATGACGGCCAGGACGAACTCTTCTTCATCGTCAAAGGCGCGCTCCGCATCGAGTTTGAGGGCGGGCCCGTCCTGCTGTCGCAGGGAGATTTCCTGACCGTTCCCAGCGGCGTCCGCCACAATCCGATCGCCGAGGAAGAATGCTGGGTGCTGCTGATCGAACCGGCATCGACCCGGCATACCGGCGATGCGGTCACATCGCGGACCCGCAGCCTGGAAGAACAGCTGCGCTAGAGTTGAATTCAGCACAATGAAATCATCGCCCGGCGAAGGCCGGGGCCCAGACGGGCCCGATGGTGTGCGTAAGGACTGGGCCCCGGCCTTCGCCGGGGTGACGGATGTTTCAGTCCGGCTGGATCAAAACCCCAGCGATGTGCGGCGATTGGGCCGTTGTGCGATTTGCGGTCGCGACCCGGACTGGGCTCGTCCCGGAGCTGTCGGTCCGCTCGCAATCAAAAGCTGACGCAAAGCGGATGGCTTGTAATGCCCGCATCGAAGGCGGAAAACCGCGCGATGCACAAGCTCCACGAAAACTTGATCACGCGACACGGCATGATGGGACCTCTGATAGAGGCGGTCCCGGCATTTCTGCCACATTGGGAACTTTGCTTGGACGGCTGGGAAGGCCAAGGGGAGCAAGATACACCTAACTATCTCGCTCTCAATATGCTGGCTGACCAACTGATTTTAGCGTTGGAAAGAGGCGATAACACTTATCTTCGAGCAGCATTCTCTGTGGTCGAGCGCTGGCTTCGCGACGGCG
>Ga0247762_1000440_pt1 | contig 11945 bp, 12 predicted proteins | sample UWRJL081202R4_FD_181016 | JGI IMG/M metagenome (GOLD analysis project Ga0247762, IMG submission 181016) | Plant litter microbial communities from Arlington Agricultural Research Station in Wisconsin, United States - UWRJ-L081-202R-4 | ecosystem: Environmental > Terrestrial > Plant litter >...
CCCACGAGAAAGCGAGGCCGAGCACGAATTGGGGCATCGAGATTACGCGCTTGGCGAGCGGATAAACCGCGACAATCAGCAGTGAGGACGCACCGACCAGAATTGCGAAGCGGTTCATCTGCAAGAGCACTGCAAGTCCGGCGAAGGAAAGAAAAATCGCGAAGAGGAAGGCGGCTTTTGCGCTGACTTGCCCGGAAGGAATTGGCCGGCTTTTCGTGCGCTCCACCTGCGCGTCGATCTTGCGGTCGAGAATGTCGTTCCACGTACTGCCCGCGCCGCGCATCACAATGGCACCGGCCAGAAAAAGCAAAATCAGTTTCAGATCGGGCCATACCGCGCGTTGCGCGAGTGCCGCGATTGCGGTCGACCACCAGCAGGGAAGCAACAACAGCCACCAGCCGATGGGCCGGTCGATGCGTGCGAGACGAAGAAAAGGTTGTGACCAGGCTGGCGCAGCATAATCGACCCAGTTACCGGTCGAGTCGGCAACCGGCCGGACGCGGTCGCTCGTCATTGCTGCAGGATGTTTCCGGAAAGCGTGTCGAAGATGCCGCCGCCTACAGGAGCCTCCGGCACGGCACCTGCGCTCGGATTGATCGCGCCGCTTAAACCCGCGCTTGGCGACACCGGCGCGGGGCCTGGATTGTTCGCGGCGCTACAAATCTTGGTCCGCAACTCAGTGGTCTTCACGCGGTTCTTCTTCAGGCTGTCCGCGGCTTCCGGCGGAATGTTGCATTCCTGCGAACGCTTGGTGAGGAAGTTGAGCATGCTCGATTCCGCGTTCGAATAGCTCGTAATGCGGGCGCATAAGTCCTTGGCCGACGATTTGCGTTTGCCGGCTTCCTGCAGCGCTTTGCCCTTGCCCTGGATGTCGTCACGCAGGCGATTGAATTCGACCTGGCACGGATGCGCTTGCTGCGGCGCCTGCGGTTCGTTCGGCCCCGGCGAAATCGTCACGCTCTGCGCAAACAGCAAGCGCTGTTCGCCCGCGAAGATAAGCAGGCCGAGAGCAAGAGCGAGCAGGATGCGCGTGTACATTCGTTTCCGGGTTCAGGTAACGGGCAGGACGTAACAAAAGCCAGTGACTTGGGGCAATATCGAGGCGAAAAGGTTACGAACAGTAAAGCCTGGAGTGAAAGCTTGGCGAAGTACGATTTTCGTGGCCCCCGCCTCTATGTGGATGTCCCGCTTGCTGCGGCGCAGGAGGTTCCGCTCGCCTCGGAACAGGCTCACTATCTACGCCAGGTTATGCGGCTTTCCGATGGTGCGGAGACGCTCGTTTTTAATGGCCGTGATGGCGAATGGCGTGCCCGTATCGCGGCGAGCGGCAAGCGTGGTGCTGCATTGCGGCCGGAAAAACAAATTCGGCCGCAGCCGGAAACCTTCGGGCCCATATACGCGTTTGCACCCCTCAAGCAGGCCCGCCTGGATTACATGGTGCAAAAGGCGGTCGAGATGGGGGCGTCTCGATTGTCGCCCGTGCTGACCCAATTCACCCAAGTGAACCGAATGAACATGGACCGCATGCACGCAAATGCGATCGAAGCCGCGGAGCAGTGCGGAATACTTGCGCTGCCCGCCATCGACGAGCCCGTCACATTCCAGAAATGGCTTGCGTCGATACCTGCGGAAACTGCGGTCGTATTTTGCGATGAGGACAGCGCCGAAAAATCTCCGGTCGCAGAACTGGAGCGCGCGAAAGCAAACAAGCTCGCGGTACTCGTCGGTCCCGAAGGCGGTTTCTCTGACGAAGAGCGCGGCACCTTGCTCGCGCGCGACAATGTAATTCGTCTGTCGCTCGGGCCGCGCATCCTCCGCGCCGATACGGCAGCGGTCGCGGCGCTCGCTTTGGTGCAGTCGGTTCGCGGCGACTGGCGCTGACGCCGGCTGAACCCCAAATATAAGAAAAGCTCGTGAGGCTATATGGCTGATAATTACAGCTTCGGCATCGAAGAAGAATATTTCATCGTCGACGCTGAAACCAAGGCGGTGCAGCGGCGCATGCCTGCGGCCTTTCTCGCCGCATTGAAAACCGGACTTGGCGCATCCGTCATGCGCGAGATGCTGCAGTCGCAGGTCGAGGTTGCGACCAAGCCCTCGATCGACTTCTCGGAAGGCGCGCGCGAATTACGCATGCTGCGGCAGAATCTCGCCGCTATCGCATCCGAGTTCGGCTTATCGATTATTGCCGCGGGCACGCATCCGACCGCGGCCTGGACCTCTGCGCGCCAGACCGAAGCGATGCGCTATGACGGCATGATGCAGGACCTGCAAATGCTCGCCGAACGCAACATGCTTTGCGGGCTGCATGTGCATGTCGAGATTCCGGATCCCGACCGGCGCGTCGAACTCATGCGCCGCGCGACACCGTTCATTCCTTATTTCATCGCACTCTCGACTTCGTCGCCGTTCTGGAATTCGCGACGCACCGGACTCATGGGCTACCGGCTCGCGGCTTATGACGAGTTGCCGCGCACGGGTCTTCCGCCGCTCTTCTTCAGCAACGAGGATTTCGAGCAATACAAACAGGCGTTGATCGATGCGCGGGTGCTGCCCGATGGCAGCTATCTGTGGTGGGCGATCCGTCCCTCCGACGCGCACCCGACGCTCGAACTGCGTGCACCGGACTCCTGCACCCGGCTGTCGGATTCGATTGCGATTGCGGCGCTCTATCGCTGCCTGATGCGTTATCTGTTTCGTAATCCGAAAATCAACGAGACTCTGACCCCCGTCGATTATGCCATTGCCGCCGAGAACAAGTGGCGGGCGCAGCGCTACGGCATTCACGGCAGCTTCGTGGATCGCCATCAGGGACGCGCGGTGCCGATCCAGGAAGCGGTCGGAAATCTGGTTGACGAAATGGCGAGTGACGCAAAGGCACTCGGTTGCGAAATCGAGCTTTCCTTGATCGGCTCGATTTTCGACACCGGCACCAGCGCGGACCAGCAGATCACAGTTTTCAACGAAGCCGAGGAACGGACCAAAAGCCGCGGCGAAGCGCTGAAAGCCGTGAAAAATTGGTTGGTCGCGACCTCCATCCAATAATGTGAGCCTTGCGTGGCGTGCATTGGCGGCTGCTTGGGGCCTCCTGTATGGTCCGCGACCTTTTGCCGGAATTAGCTGCTGAATGGCCCGCGACCAGATCGATATGACGCCGATAGAGACGCGCGACGAACTGGTCGCGTGGATTGCGGCCGGTGAAAAGCCGAAATCGCAGTTTCGCGTCGGCACCGAACACGAAAAAATTCCGTTCCGGACCGCGGATCATTCTCCCGTTCCTTACGAAGGCCGGCGCGGCATCCGTGCGCTGCTCGAAGGCATGCAGATGCTCCTTGGCTGGGAGCCGATCCTCGAGGGCAAGACGATCATCGGTCTCGCCGATGTTACCGGCGGTGGCGCGATCTCGCTGGAGCCCGGCGGACAATTCGAACTTTCCGGCGCGCCGCTGGAAACGATTCACCGCACCTGCGCGGAACTGCATTCCCACCTCGCGCAGCTTCGGGAGGTTGCCGAGCCATTGGGTATTGGTTTCCTCGGTATCGGCATGTCGCCGCAGTGGACGCGCGCACAAACGCCGGTGATGCCGAAAGGCCGCTACAAGATTATGTCGAACTATATGCCCAAGGTCGGTTCGCTGGGCCTGGACATGATGTTCCGCACCTGCACGGTGCAGGCGAATTTAGATTTCTCCACCGAAGCAGACATGGTGAAGAAGCTTCGCGTCTCGCTCGCGTTGCAGCCGATTGCGACTGCGCTCTTTGCCAACTCGCCTTTTACCGAAGGCAAGCCGAACGGCTATCTCTCTTATCGCTCGCATATCTGGGAAGACACGGATAACGCGCGCTCCGGCATGCTACCTTTCGCCTTCGAGAGCGGCATGGGTTACGAGCGCTATGTCGATTATGCACTCGACGTGCCGATGTACTTCATCAAGCGCGGCAGCGAATATATCGACGTTGCGGGTTCGTCGTTCCGCGATTTGCTCGCAGGCAAACATCCGGCACGGCCCGGCGAACGCGCGACGATTTCCGACTGGGCCAATCACCTGAGCACGATCTTTCCCGAGGTGCGGCTCAAACGCTATTTGGAGATGCGCGGCGCCGATGCCGGCCCGTGGAAAAATCTTTGCGCGCTGCCCGCGCTCTGGGTCGGTATTCTTTATGACGATGCTTCGCTGGATGCCGCGTGGGAAATTGCGAAGGGCTGGAGCGCGGCTGAGCGCGAGCAACTGCGCGCCGACGTTCCGACGCTCGGACTGAAAGCGAAAATCGCCGGACGCAGCGTGCATGAGATTGCGCGCGAGGTATTGGAGCTTTCGCACAACGGATTGAAGCGGCGCGAACGCAAACTATACGACGGCCGCGACGAGTCGGATTTTCTCGAGCCGCTCGATCTTGTTATCGAACGCGGCGCGACCCCGGCCGACGAGTTGCTGAAGCTTTATCACGGCATCTGGGGCGGTTCGGTCGATCCGTCATTCGAGTTGCTCGCGTATTAATTTGCCATGAAGCAACAACCGCACGGCGCGCTGTCCACCGCTGACTACGCACTCTATGCAACGGTCGTCATTCTGTGGGGCGCAAGCTGGCTGCCGCTGCGTCTGCAACTCGGTGTCGTGTCGCCTGAAGTTTCCGCAATGTGGCGCTTCCTGCTCGGCGGGTTGGTCGTCTTCGGCTGGCTGATCGCAGTTAGGGGCAGGGTGACGTTCCCGCTCGCGGATCACGGGCGCTTCGCAATTCTTGGCGCGACTATGTTCTCGTTCAATTTCGTATCGGCCTATTACGCCGGCTTTCATCTGAACGGCGGACTGCTCGCTGTGCTCTTTTCGCTCACCGCCGTCATCAATCCGATTTACGCAGCACTCCTCGGCCGCGGCGGATTGAATTTGCGCATCGTTTCCGGGGCCCTGATCGGCGTGATCGGAGTCGCACTTCTGTTCGGTCCGAAGATCGTCGCGGTGGATGGACAGGCGGGCACGCTGACGGGCGTGCTGCTGATGCTGCTTTCGATCCTGATCTTCTCGACGGGCAATATGTTCTCGGCAGCGTTTCAGGCGCGCGGGTTGCCGGTGTTGTCAGCGAATGCATGGTCGATGCTCTATGGCACCACCTTCATCGCGCTCTTTGCGCTCGCGAAGGGCCAGCCTTTCATCGTCGAGTGGACGCCGAAATATGTGCTTTCGATCTTGTGGCTCGCAATCGCCGGTACCGCGATCGGCTTCTTCGCATACGTCACGCTGATCGGCAGGATCGGAACGGGACGCACCGGCTATGTCACGGTACTGATGCCGCTCGTGGCGCTCGTGCTTTCGACTTTCTTCGAAGGTTATGTCTGGACGATCTACGCCTTCTTCGGCGTTGCACTCGTCATGCTCGGAAACGCGATCGTATTATCCGTACCGGCGAAGGCAAAAAGTTAGGGCGCCTTGTCGAGCCGGTCGAAGCCCGCGCTGAATCCCGAAAGGCTGAGCGGAATGCCGATGCCTTCTTCCGGCGTCTGATAAATCAGAAAGATCGCCTGTTTGCCGGACTTCAGTTGCGCAATCAGCTTCTCGTCCATCTGCACGTTCGCCATGCAGCCATTCTGCAGACAGCGCTCGAAGGTCGCGCTGCCGATATAGGTCTGGTCGATATTGAGGCCGACGCCCTTGGAGAGAAGCACGCCGAGCGGCGCGAACACCCGCAGGATGCGGCTCTTCTGGTCGGCGGTTTTCAGGACGATGACGGTCATGCCCACGTTCGGGCGGTCTTCCGCGGTCACGCTCTGCACCAGCGCGCACTGCTCGCTCGGTGCGCCGGGCGCGGTTTCGCAGCGGATCTGCCAGTCGTTGTGAACGGACTTTACGGTCCCGTATTGCGACTGCGCTCCGGCCGCCAAGGGAAACAGGCAGGCCGCGAGGAACGCCGCCATCGCGGCGCGAAGAGAAAATCGCGCATCGGGAACTGTCCGCATCCATGATCTCCGGGCCCACGAATCGCAGGGCCGATCGTCCGTCGAATTCAGGAAGCGGGTACATCGCCGTTCCCTCATGTCAAGAATGGGGCGTAGCCGGGACGTATCCGCATGTGATTCTTGGACGGCGCGGGGGTCGGGCGTTGCGGCCTTTTCCGGAGTGTGGTTCATCTGGCTCAGAGGACCGGCTTCCCGGGCACTTCCGGTGCGAAAAACCCAGCGAATGCGCGGCAATGAGCCGCCTTGGGGATCGTTCCGGGGCAGTCGCTGCGGTGATAGTTTGGCTTGGAGATTCCGGGGCTTCTTTCGAGGTCCACCGCCGCTTGTTTTCGGCGAGAATTCTGGAGACGGGGTAGCAATGACGAAGGCTTGGGGTGTGGCGATTCGCGGGTGCTGGCTGGCCGCCGTAACGGCGCTGGTATCGATCGCGGGTCTGGTACCGGCGGCTGCGAGCATGGGTCAGCCTTCACCGTGGCAGATCAATTTTCAGGACGCCGCTTCGCCGATCATGGAACAGATTCATTCGTTCCATCTCTGGCTGACCGTCATCTCGGCGCTCATCACGATTTTCGTTCTCGTACTTCTCGTGATCATCTTCGTGCGCTTCAACGAGAAGGCGAACCCGGTTCCGTCCACCACGACGCATCACACGATGCTCGAAGTCGCATGGACGGTCATTCCGGTCATCGTTCTTGTCGCGATCGCGATTCCGTCTTTCCGTCTCCTGTTCGACCAGCTCAACATTCCGAAGGCCGACATCACGATCAAGGCGACCGGTACCGCCGGCTGGACCTGGGTTTACGAATATCCCGATCATGGCGGCCTCAATTTCATTTCGTCGATGGTTCAGGAAAAAGACCTGAAGGCCGGTCAGCCGCGTCTGCTTACGGTCGACAACGAAGTCGTGCTGCCGGTGAACAAGATCGTGCGCGTACAAGTCACGGCCGAAGGCATCCTGCATGCGTTCGCGATGCCGTCTTTCGGCATCAAGATCGACGCCGTTCCGGGCCGCCTGAACGAAACCTGGTTCAAGGCGACCAAGACCGGCATGTTCCACGGCCAGTGCTCTGAACTCTGCGGCATCAATCACGCCTACATGCCGATCGTGATCCGCATCGTCGAGGAAGCCGAATTCAACAAGTGGCTTGAAGAAGCGAAGAAGAAATTCGCGGCCAATCCCGAACCGAATCCGGCGCTCACCGCCGAAATCAAAAACTAAGCGCGCGATCCGCGCGGAAAGTATCGAGGCAAGCCATGGCAAACTCCGCCAAAGCCCACGCTCACGACGATCACCACGACGACCATCACGGCGCACCTGCCGGCATCACGCGGTGGCTCTACTCCACCAACCATAAAGACATCGGCACCCTGTATCTGTGGGCCGCGATTTTCGCGGGCGTGCTCGGCGGATTGCTCTCGGTCGCGATGCGTCTCGAGCTGATGTATCCGGGACTTCAGTATTTCCCGAATGCGCACATGTTCAACGCATTCGTCACCGCGCACGGCCTCATCATGGTGTTCTTCATGATCATGCCAGCGCTGATCGGCGGCTTCGGTAACTGGTTCGTGCCGCTGATGATCGGCGCGCCGGACATGGCCTTCCCGCGCATGAACAACATCTCGTTCTGGTTGCTCATCGCAGCGCTGATCCTGCTCGTCATTTCGATGTTCGTGCCGGGTCCGTCGGGCGGTCTCGGCTTCGGCGGCGGCTGGACGGCGTATCCGCCGCTCTCCTCGACCGCGGGCCATCCTGGACCGGCGATGGATTTCGCGATCTTCGCGCTCCACTTGGCGGGTGCTTCGTCGATCCTGGGTGCGATCAACTTCATCACCACGATCTTCAACATGCGCGCGCCGGGCATGACGCTGCACAAGATGCCGCTCTTTGTCTGGTCGGTGCTGGTGACGGCTTTCCTGTTGCTGCTCGCGCTACCGGTTCTCGCGGGCGCGATCACGATGCTGCTCACCGATCGTAACTTCGGCACCACCTTCTTCGATCCGAAGGGTGGCGGCGATCCGATCCTGTTCCAGCATCTGTTCTGGTTCTTCGGTCACCCCGAAGTGTACATTCTCATTCTGCCGGCCTTCGGCATCATCTCGCAGATCATCTCGACCTTCTCGAAGAAGCCGGTGTTCGGCTATCTCGGTATGGCTTACGCGATGGTTGCGATCGGTGTTGTGGGCTTCGTAGTGTGGGCGCACCACATGTACACGGTCGGCATGTCCTCGACCGCGCAGGCCTACTTCATGGTAGCGACGATGGTCATCGCCGTTCCGACCGGAGTGAAGATCTTCTCGTGGATTGCAACGATGTGGGGCGGCTCGATCCGCTTCACCGCGCCGATGCTGTTCTCGGTCGGTCTGATCTTCCTGTTCACGCTCGGTGGCGTGACGGGCGTGATCCTGTCGAACGCGGGGGTCGATCGCGCTTTCCACGATACGTATTATGTCGTCGCGCACTTCCACTACACGATGTCGCTTGGTGCGACCTTCGGCATCTTCGCGGGCTGGTATTACTGGTTCCCGAAAATGTTCGGCTACATGTATTCGGAAGGTCTCGCGAAGCTGCACTTCTGGCTGACCTTCATCGGCGTCAACACGATCTTCTTCCCGCAGCACTTCCTCGGTCTCGCCGGCATGCCGCGCCGCTATGCGGACTATCCGGATGCCTATGCGGGCTGGAATTTCGTTTCCTCGATCGGCGCATACATCTCGCTCGCGGGTCTCGTGGTGTTCTTCATCGTGATCGTCCACGCTTTCGCGCGGAAACAGCGCGCTGCGGACAATCCGTGGGGCGTCGGCGCGACCACGCTGGAATGGACGGTTTCGTCGCCGCCGCCGTTCCACACCTTCGATCGCCTGCCGCAGGTGAAGTGATTTTCCGGCCAACCGCCGGCTAGAAAAAACCGGCGGGCTCAAAGGCCCGCCGGTGCTGTTAGAGGGAAGACCTAGTTCAGTCTTCTTTTGAGTTAGTCGAAGTCGAAACGAACGAACGTCATGTCGCTGATCTCTGAAGAACGCATCAATCGCGCCGAAAGCCTTCCGGGCTTTGCCGGCGTCGAGGACTATTGGGCGTTGCTCAAGCCGCGCGTGATGTCCCTTGTCGTTTTCACGGCACTCGTCGGCATCGTGCGCGCACCGGGCGACATTCATCCGGTGATCGGGTTCGTCGCGCTGCTTTGTATCGCTGTCGGTGCGGGTGCCGCAGGTGCGCTCAACATGTGGTGGGACGCAGATATCGACGCGCGCATGGACCGCACGCGTACGCGTCCGATTCCTGCGGGCCGTGTCGAGCCGGGCGAAGCGATGGTGTTCGGTCTGCTCCTGTCCGGAGCATCCGTATTGATGCTCGGCCTTCTCGTCGGCGTACTCGCCGGCGCGCTGCTCGCCTTCACGATCTTCTTTTACGCCGTGATCTATTCGATGTGGCTCAAGCGCGCGACGCCCCAGAACATCGTGATCGGCGGCGCGGCCGGCGCATTGCCGCCGGTGATCGGCTGGGCCGCGGTGACCGGTACGGTCGCGCTCGAGCCGCTTCTGCTCTTCGCGCTTATCTTCATCTGGACGCCGCCGCATTTCTGGGCGCTCGCGCTTCTTAAAAAACGCGACTACGAGCGCGCAGGCATTCCGATGTTGCCGAATGTCGCAGGCGACGATGAAACGCGGAAACAAATTCTGCTCTATTCGCTTGTGCTCGCGCCGTTCGGGGTCGCGCCGTTCGTGCTCGGCATGACCGGGTGGCTCTATGGCGCGGTTTCGCTTGTGCTCGGCGTGCTCTTCCTGGTCTTCGCGTGGCAGGTCTATCGCAAGCGGGAAGGCGATGCCGCGGAACGCGCGTCGAAACATCTCTTCGCTTTCTCGGTTCTCTATCTCTTCCTTCTCTTCGCGGTTCTGCTCGGGGAAGGAATGGTGCGGTGAACGCAATGGCGGACGACAAAGGCGTGGTACTGACCGAAGAGCAGAAAAAAAGCCGCAAGCGCCGCTCGCTCGCGATCGCGCTGGTGCTGACTTTTCTCGTCATTCTCTTTTACGTCGTCACCATCGTGAAGCTAGGTCCCGGCGCTATGCGCAAGACCGAGCTTCCGGCCGTTACGGTGATCGCATGAGCCGCGCTCCGAAAGTCGATCCGGCGCTCGCGCGTCGCCACCGCAACGTGGCGCTTTCGCTTTCGGTTTTCGTCGCCTTCATGGTTGGAGCGTCTTTCGCAGCCGTGCCGTTCTACGATTGGTTCTGCCGTACCACGGGTTTCGGCGGCGTGCCGCAGATCGCAACGAGCGCGCCGGACAAGAAACTCGACCGCAAAATTACCATCCGTTTCGATGCCAATGTCGCTGGCGTGCCGTGGGAGTTCCAGCCGGAAGTCCGCGAGATTGAAGTGAACATCGGCGACACTTTCCTCGTCCATTACTTCGCGACCAATCTTTCGCGCGACGAGACGGTGGGCACCGCGACCTACAACGTCTCGCCCCCGCAGGCCGGCGTCTATTTCGCGAAAATGCAGTGCTTCTGCTTCTCGGAGCAGCGGCTCGCCGGAGGCGAAAAGATGCCGATGCCGGTCGTCTTTTTCGTCCGTCCCGAGATCGATGAGGACGCCGAGGCGCGGCAAATTCGCACGATTACGCTATCCTATACTTTCTTCCCGGTGGATAAGCCGAAGCCCGTGGCTGCGGCGCCGAATCCGGAACGGAGCAACTGAACCTCGCGCCTTGCGGCTCGCCGCGGGGCGCTGATAGAAACGACCAAATACCGGCGGAGGCGCCGGCTTTAAAAATAATCGATGTCGGGTAGACGCGACATCGAGCGGAGAGAACGAAAATGGCCGAAGCGCACGCAAAACCGCAACACGACTATCATCTCGTCAATCCGAGCCCGTGGCCGATTCTCGGCGCCTTCTTCGGACTCATGTTGACGATCGGCGCGGTCGTCTGGATGCGCGGCGGCACGTCGCTCATCACGATCGGAGCGGCGCTCGGCATCATCTACATCATGATCGTCTGGTGGCGCGACATCATCGACGAGGCGCAGACCGGGTATCACACCAAGGTCGTGCAGCTGCATCTGCGCTACGGCATGATCCTCTTCATCGCCTCCGAGGTCATGTTCTTCGTTGCGTGGTTCTGGGCTTATTTCGATCCCGCGCTGTTTCCGAAAGAAGCGCATCAATATATGCGCACGGAATTGCTCGGCGGCGTTTGGCCACCGAAGCCAACTGATAACTTCCACGGCACCTTCGATCCCTGGCATCTGCCGCTCCTGAACACGTTGATCCTGCTGACCTCCGGCACCACGGTGACGTGGGCGCATCACGCGTTGCTCGAAGGTAACCGCAAGGAAGTGAAGCAGGCGCTCTGGCTCACAGTGGCGCTCGGCGCGCTTTTCACCTGCGTGCAGGCTTATGAGTATGCCCACGCCGGTTTCACCTTCGGCGGTCATATCTACGGCGCGACGTTCTTCATGGCGACCGGCTTCCACGGCGCGCACGTGCTGATCGGCACGATCTTCCTCGCCGTCTGCCTCTATCGCGTCTATCTCGGCCACTTCACGCCGGAGCATCACTTCGGCTTCGAAGCGGCTGCCTGGTACTGGCACTTCGTCGACGTCGTGTGGCTGTTCCTGTTCATCTGGATTTACGTCTGGGGCGCCGGCACGCCGCTCGCGCACTGACGCCGCAATCGCGAAATAGAAAGGCGGAAATGAAAAAATCCGCCGCTGCAAAAGAATTCTCAGTCTCGCCCTTCAAGGCGGGACTAACTTGTTCTTGCCCCCGCTGCGGCGAGGGGAAGCTCTTTTCAGGTTATATAAATCTTGCGCCGCGCTGCGACGTTTGCGGCCTCGATTATTCTTTCGCGGATTCCGGCGACGGCCCCGCGGTGTTCGTCATTCTCGCGGGCGGACTCGTCGCGGTGCTTGCGGTACTCGTCGTCGAACTCGTATGGCGGCCGTCCTATTGGGTGCACGCCGCGGTCGGCATTCCCGCCGTTTTGATTTCGACG
>Ga0247762_1000442_pt1 | contig 11913 bp, 7 predicted proteins | sample UWRJL081202R4_FD_181016 | JGI IMG/M metagenome (GOLD analysis project Ga0247762, IMG submission 181016) | Plant litter microbial communities from Arlington Agricultural Research Station in Wisconsin, United States - UWRJ-L081-202R-4 | ecosystem: Environmental > Terrestrial > Plant litter >...
GTCGAGCATTGACTTGAATAGGGATATGCTAAATTCCTAACGTAGTAAGACTTGCGGTTGCCATGCACCCATGACAAAGTGAGAGGGCTACAAAATATGCTTGGGATGATCTTACAAAACGGCCTTGCCACCAGGTAGATGGCGATAATTGTATGCTGCGGAGGTCATCAGCGCACTTGTAGAACTATTTTAAGTGAAAACTAATAGTATTGAGCAATATACAATTATTTTGGAAGTAGTTTAGTCATGGAGGTGGAAGTTGGCACGCGCGTGGGATTCATCTGCATCGCGCACTGCCACCAGACAAAGATACTACATGCAAGGCTCATGATTCAAATGATTCAAATGATTCGGTGCGATTCATAATGTCAACAAGGGCTAGGAGGTGGCAAGTGCCACCGTGCACGGTAGTGACTCTGGCCCGTGTAGTGGTTCGGTGCTTTTGAATCGGATCCGCAGCGGACTCAAAGTTATTCCTAGCACCCCTGTCACCAGAGTGCCTTTGAGTAACAGGGCGGCGGTTATAACTCTAGTCAGACTCTCAAACTTTATCTACTCAGATTTGTAATATCTACGGCATTCAACCCTTATTTAACATCCTGCTGTAAATATGTCGGTTTCTCAAGGTCTAGCTATTCACCTTCTTCAGCTTCGCAGATATCAGATAGACACTCAGGTTAGCTATTCTATTTTGAGGCAACCCTAAGTCAGAAAACAGTGTGAGCTAATCTACTTGTCATATTGTTTTAGTCTTGTTTTACTATCGGTCCTTCTCTCGGTTCCAATTATAGTTTTTGCGCAAATCCAGAATAGATTTCTTTATGACAATGGATCCCCATGCTATATATCGCCATCGATACAGTTACTGTGACGGCTAACAGTTTCTCATCGAATGGACTATCAACAGTCTTGATCTGGCCGATGGAGGGCTTTTAATCACAGAGATCCCATTGAAATTGCATCACGTACACGGTATTGTGTGCCTGTGCTCTTAGTCTATCGCCTTTGTGGCGCGACCGGCGGTGCATTCAACTTCGTCGCACCACGATCCTAGCCTCATATAATCGAAGAGGAATACGACCTAGAAACCTGTCGATGAGGGGTCCATAATCGTTTGGGGAATACCGTGCGGGAATCACTGCAAGCAATGTTCCCTAGAAATCACAGCGTGATGGCGCCTCCTGCCCTGATGACTAGCCTTATGCGCTGCTGCTGCGAGTGCTTGGTTCGTCTTTAGTGGCACCGGACCAATTTTAACCCTAGAGAACGAATCAGGCCGCTTGGAGATGCAGAGATGCGTGCATGGAGTAATGAAGGATAGACCAGGAGGGCTTCAAATCAATCAACGCTCTCGGACTAAATCAAAGAATCGCCGAGGCTGGTAGCGTCACGGTGAGCATTATTTTTTTATTAATTTATAGCTTATGTAACCAATCCATGGGCTTTATGGGCGTCTATTTCCATGTCTCGCTGATGGGACATGATATTCACTATACGGGGTTCGGGAGCCTCGCACGAACCTGGATACTTACTCATATCCACGGCGGGAACAACCCACGTGGCTACCTTGCGGCGACAAGACTGATAGCGTATGAAGCGTATATTAAGAATCCTTGATGAATATCGGGGGGTAATACGAGCCTGATTGTGGAGCAGTGCTTGGAAAACTCTATTATACGACAAAAGAGGGCACCGAGTCCGATTTTCTTGAATTCAATGTAGCCATTGCTTCTCTTATCCTCCTGATGTGGGAGTTACTTGAAAAATACATGTGCTATCTACACGCGCGTCTCAAGTTGGAACGCTACAGAAACTGCAAGATCAGAGAGCCAGCAAGGAGCAAAACCTAACTTTTCCTTGTTTGCAATCTTGATAAAGCTATCTAACAGTAAATAAGCCTTCTATTGCGCTTTTTTGCCTGCATATCAGCCCTAGAGATCCATGAGTGTTGCCATTACCGCTGAGGATGATCTTGAGCTATATTGTCCACCTGCGATTATGAATAGCCCTTTTGAATATTCTTTGACTACTTTGTGTCAGTAATAGTTTTTGTGCAGGGTATGGCATTCCTAAACTTACGAATTCTGATAGATCTCGAATATCCTCGGCCTGCAGGGGTTGCTAATTCTGTCCAATTGCCTTCTCCTAACGCTTGGTTGGTGAATACACTGCCATGGGTAGCTGCCGAGACTATAATGGTTCCATTTACGCCGCCATGTGGAGTCCACGCAACGTAAGGGCTTGCGACCGGTTTTGCGCCGCTGGAAGCGACCAGTCGGACGGCCTTTGCCTCTTGAAACTTCTCCGGATCACTGGCAATCTTATAGTAGACTGGATAGGTATAGTTCTTTCCGGTGCCGGTCAAGCCGTACTCGAAAACTAGGATCCACAAATTATTCGAAAGCTAAAATGCTGGTTAGCCAAAGCAAAGATCACGGTGATAAATGACACGTCCGACCGCTTGGACACGATTACATTCAAACTTGTTGCTGAAATACCGCTTTCCATTTTTCCGTTTCAATTGTTTGAATGCAACTCTAGGCTTAGAGAAACGCGGAGTTATTATGAGTGAGATGTCAACTTATTGCGTACCTTCTCAACGACTGTCATTCCGGGGCGATCGCTATAGTCGGGTTGGGCGACATCATTCACAACAGGTCCCCATGTCCGAAGATCCGTGGATGTTTGGTGCGATAGTTTTTGTCCATGCTTGGTGTCGCGTTGGTCTGAGTAATATGCAATCAATTTACCCTCACTGGTAACGATCGTCAGCATAAGCGTGGTTGTGGCAATAGACATTCGCCTCTGGTTTAGAAAACTCACTTTGAGTATAAAAATGGCTCCCACACGGGTGTAGCGCCGTTAGTTGTATTACCAGTTCCACCAACAGCAACAGTGGTAGCATATTCCCATGTTTTTCCAGAGGTAAGGCTTGCATAGATCTGGATGTTTGTAGAATTCCTATTCACAGCATTCACACCCAGAAGAACAGTTCCTGCAGGATAGCTACCAATGGCCTCTGGTAAGGTGTATAACGCGGGGTGATGAATTTGTAAATCGCTTCGCACGCTTTGGACTGTAGATAGAGAGTTCCAGGTTCTGCCGCTATCCTTAGATTCGTAAATTGGGAGGCCTGTAGAATTAGGACTGAAACCATCCCATGTAGCTAATAGCACGCCATTAAGCAGTTGTGTGGTACGTGGGTAAGACCGCCGGCCTGTGCTGTTCAGTTGAGCAGGAACAATAGTGGCGTTAGCATATGTCAAATTAGCAGTTGTATATATAGTTGCTAGTGACGATGCCACAAAGGGCAGGAGGCTAAGCACGGGGGCGAAGAACATGGCCTGCCTCGCGAATCGCTAGCAGGTAAATCTATCCAAATATTGAAAAAAAGAAGTATTGTCGCGCCCCCCTAACGAGCCATTTTCCTTCTTTATATAAATCCGGCCCCATATCACTTGACTTGACATCCTAATATCCGCTGACATAGACTGTAGTCTCATAACCTAGGTTAATGAGGCAAATATTTAGTTACTGCATTACTTGGGACAGTGTATACCAGTTAGAGACAGGTAACACCGACCGAGTTTGGCGCGAAGCGAGATGTTTCCGCCGAGTTATTTGATTTTAATTCACATACAGATTGCACCTGCGCCTCTAGGTGCATCTCGTCATTTGCCTTACCTAAGGTACAAGCGTATAGGAAAATACGTCTATTGGCTTTCCTTAAACACGCAAAGAGATTAGGCTGAGTAGGCCAAGCTATGCCAAACTACCGGCTATTTGTCCCTATTTGGATTTCACCCAATGGAAAGCGATACACCCTTGGGCACATTCACAACTCTGCATGATACAGCTGATCGAGTTCATGCCATCGCGCTTTTTGGACTTTGCCACATGGCTTTCGCGAGCGAGAGACTCAAGCTCAAGGAATATCGTCGTTGGGTGTTTGCATCTCGGCGTAGCCCTTTTACAAGTCCCTGCCAGTTGTAGTCAAGGTTGCCGGAGAGGTTATGGTTGTTCATGCCACGCTAGCGAAAGATCATACGATGCTCAAGCTGTGGACTGATGCAACTTTGGGTTTTTCATGACGTAGTATTAGAACAGTCCTACTTAAGACTGAGAAGCAAACAAGTGCAGAAATTTTTTTTTTTGCAGAGTGCATACTCACCATATATACCAGAGGTAAGCATTTGCCCAATGAGAGTTGATCCGTCCCTTTATTCACTGCACGGATAACACTCCAAGGAAACCCACTACAATGGCATATGATTAGGCTTGGTGTCATGGACTTCTCGCTTACCCCTCTTAACGCGTCGCTGCTCACTGTTGGCGAAGAGTTTAGGCTACACATTCTGAACCGGGTCTTCTACCAAGAGCTTTTGGCGTGTACGCTACCTGCTATTCCACTGACAAACAAGCATCCACCTGTCACTGGCTGCGTCATGGAAAGTCACCCAAGCGGCGCTTTGCTCTTTGAGGCAGGTTTATCGAAATTATGGTGCGGATAAACAAAACACGTAAATTCGGGATACGCGGGGTCGTCGAGGAGGGATCTTCACGCAAGTTTTTTAGAGTTAATTGAAGCGTTTCCCCTGATTTCTCCACAGCGCCCGCAAAACCGGAACTTTGTTTCCGCTTTGACAGTCAGGGCTCCCCAACCTGCCACGCCTGCTTGGCCAAACACCCCGCCCAAACCAGGTTGCGTTATGGCCTTTTCCGCTGATGTACCTAACAAGCACCCACTAAGACACTAGAGGGAATCAGGCACTGTCCGCCTTGGAGGCGTGGGCAGGGATCATCCTACGGAAACGGAAGTGGTGGGGCATATTTCGGAGCGATGTGGTGGGTGAAAGAGAGATGCTAATGCAGCCTCGATCTCGCGTCTCGCTCAAACGGGGCATGCAATGGACTCTTTGGGAGTGAGGGTGAAATCCGAGCAACTGGCTCATGTGAGATGCCGATTGCCCGCCTCAGGGCCGCAGGCAGGTGGCCGGGTCATGCGAACGCGCAATAATTCATGGCGTCGACAAGGGATAACTCGGGTACGTTAGCTACTCAAAGCAGTCCTTGTTCCATAGCAGCAAGCTGGCAGTATTCGTAGCTATGAACGAATAAGAACCCTCATACTGGAAGTGCTCGCTCACGCAAATATCCGTCTCATAGTGCCAATGTTGGTGCCCGGATCATGGTAGCTTGGAGTGTGCCGTCACATGGGCGGTTGTCGTCGGCTATCGCTAGCGGATACAGGATCGCCTCTGGCTCTGCCCGGGACTACTTTTGTTTATCAGGCATTAAAGAGTACCTCGGTTCTTGGAGGTTTGAATGCCAAGGATATGGATGTGGGGAAGGTTTTGGTCGAAAGTGGGAACATCTTGCTCCACCAATCGACTCGATAGACGACTCAGCGGACGGGTTGATCATGCCTAAACCTGCGTCTCGGCCAGCGGTGTCAAATAAGTTGGCGTCAAGGATCGGACAGAATCATCGACCAACCGGTTATATTCTTTGGACAAATTTTACTGCCGGACGACGTACTCGGTGTTTTCCGCCGTACGCAGCAGGAGAATATAGTGGTGTAGTGTTGCGTATGTCTCTGTATCGTTGATTATATACATTCCCTAACATCCACTATATCGTCGGTTCTCTGTTCTCCACACTTTTTGATTCGAGTCGAGCTACGGCACCGCCACCTCTGCCCGCAATGCCGAGACTACACTCCATCGTTGCGATACTCGCAGTCCTTTTTCTGAGCACCCTCACCACCGTCCTCGCCGACAACTCGCCGGGATGCGGTAAAACGCCAACATTGACCAGCGGCGCGAAGACCATCACAGTCAATGGCAAGAGCCGCAGATACTTCCTGAGGATTCCGGACGGCTATGACAAGAGCAAGCCGTATCGCCTGATCTTTGGCCTTCATTGGCGCGACGCCGACTACACCGGCGTTGATGGCGGAACCGCACCCTATTACGGCCTGAAGAAGCTGGCCGCCAACAGCGCCATCTTCATTGCCCCCGACGGGCTCAACAAGGGTTGGGGCAACACGGGTGGAGAGGATGTCACCCTGGTCACGGAAATCATGAAGCTTGTCGAGGACGATCTGTGCGTGAACCAGAAGCTCCGCTTCTCCCTCGGCTTCAGCTACGGTGGCGCAATGTCCTACGCCCTAGCGTGCGCCCGCCCAGACGATTTCCGCGCCATCGCTGTGTTATCCGGCGCTCAACTCAGCGGCTGCGCTGGCGGCAAGACCCCTGTGGCCTACTACGGACAGCACGGCGTGAGGGACGGCGTGCTCAACATCGGCATGGGCCGCAGCTTGAGAGATAACTTCCTGAAGAACAACGGCTGCACTGCCCAGACTGCCTCGGAGCCTGCGTCGGGTAGCAAGAAGCACCAGAAAACGGTGTACGCGGGCTGCTCTACCGATCACCCGGTGGTATGGGTCGCGTTTGACGGAGATCATATGGCTTTGCCAGGGGACACGGGCACCGATGTGGGAACAAGCAGCTGGACCATCGAAGAGGTGTGGAACTTTTTCACGCAGTTCAAGTAGTCACGTAGCCAGTGGCCGTAGCATACAAGTGCAGATAAATCAACAATTGACCTTTGGCCCCGATTGCTTGTGGAGAGGACGTAGTGCGGGAATCCCGCTGTGGATAATAGTTTGTGTTGTTGGAAAAGGATGATCCCTGCGGGCACATGTCGTTTGCACGTCGCGAGAATCTTAGCCGACAGCGTGAGTGCAGCCATCCCAGCGCGTCCACTTCCCGGGTCATGCGAGTCCTGTTGAAGGGATGATTTCCGGCTTGGCATCGGAATAAATGTTGGACTGCAATCATAAAGTGGCTGCAATCATCCCAGGGGCTTGGCCGTCTTGGGCAATAAGTGGCTTAGATTGCGGCCCCCTATTGCGGAAACGATTCCCGACCTCCCCATCGGAAGCAAACGAGGCGTTTGGCAATACAATCCCCGTATGTTATCTCTGCGCCTCGTGAGATGCTTGATTGCTATCTAGCGTGGCAACGGATTTCCGGCTGACGCGTCGTTGTCCCCGCCGCCCGCCAAGCGTAATAAACGCGGTGTTTTGTATATCGTCTCATTTGACTGGCCAACATGCTAAATAGCATTTGCGGAGTATTTCGCTCCGACTCCACGGTAAGGACTGCTGTGTCCGGCGCGTAGCTTAATGCCCGCAGTGATATAAAAGGGCGTTTGCAGCCCAAACTGTAGAAAGTCGAGCAACACCGTATCCCTTCGCCAGCACACGTTCCCAGGCGCGAGCATCTCTTTATACTGCGTGTTTTTATCAGTGATTGCCCTACTTCCAGCAAAGATGAAGGGCCTTTTCTCGCTCCTCCTCTCCAGCTCACTTGTGGGCAATGTGCTCGCCAAAACCGCCGGCTGCGGCAAGGCGGCACTCACGAGCGGATCTAAATCCATAACCGTCGGCAGTGAGGCTCGCCAATACATCCTCAAGATGCCAGACAACTACAATCCCAACTTTGCCTACAAGCTGATCTTCGGACTTCACTGGAGAGATGGCGACATGAACGCTGTCGCCCAAGGCACAACCACAAATGGAGGTCCCCAATGGGCATACTATGGCCTGCCCAAGTATGCCAACAACACCGCTATCTTCGTGTCGCCAAATGGCCAGAACAAAGGCTGGGCCAATCCCGGAGGAAAGGACATGACTTTCATTACCACGCTAATGCAATACCTCGAGGACAACCTCTGCATCGATGAACATCAGCGTTACTCCACCGGATGGAGCTGGGGCGGTGCTATGTCCTACTCCATTGCCTGCTCGCTGGGCACCAAGTTCCGCGCTGTTGCCGTCCTCTCTGGTGGCCTTCTCAGCGGCTGCTCCGGCGCCAAAGACGCGATCCCATACCTCGGAATCCACGGTATCCGTGACAGCGTCGTCAACATTGGCATGGGCCGCAGTGCTCGCGACATTTTCGTCAAGAACAACGGATGCTCGGCAACAAGCCCAACTGAGCCTTCAAGGGGCGGGCTTAACCATATCAAGACCGAGTACAAGGGATGCAAGGAAGGCTTCCCCGTTACCTGGATTGCTTTTGATGGTGACCATCTCAATGCACCGGCTGATGGAGACACCAGCCCCAACGGCCAGAAGACCTGGGCTCCGGAAGAGACTTGGAAGTTCTTCTCGCAGTTCTTCAACTCTAATAAGACGAACTTGGCTTAAGTGTATATATAATTCAGACTTATCAACTATCATACAATTTTGAAAGAATTTACTCAGAATGCAATAGTCGAGATCAGAGATGAGCAATATTTGCTGGCGAGCTTTTTCCCTAGCAGTAAACCTGTACAGAATTGGTTCTTGATCATTAAACTACTCAAATTTACTGCAATTTGCTTCTACGATCTCCAACGAGATCGGCATGCTTTAACCCGATGAACCAGATACTATAGGTGATGTCATAGGTCGCAACCAGGGGTAACTACACATGGCACTGCACAACCAGCCGCAGATAGTAGCCTGAATTGAACCTGAACCTGATCCCATTAGGCTAAGTATGGGCCAGTTCCTGATTATGCAAGCTCCGCATTCCTTGCTGTAGTAATGCCAATCCGGGTTACAAAGACACTCGGCCCGATAATGTAGCATACCCGATCTGAGTCTCTACGAATATTCAAATTTTCACAAAGTTCTTACACCAGTTAAGCGTTTGAGTTGGGTATTTCTAACCTGATATAGCTTAATTCCACCACTGCACTGTTGCCACATCAGTGCCACCTGGTATTTAGACCTTATCCTATTACTTTATTTGGTAGACGCCTATTTTATTGCCTGCGCATCATAATCTTGCTATTTATCATCTTCCCTCTTGAATGATTCTTCCTCCTTGAAAACCTACTCGTGGCGAAGTCCAGTCCGTTTCTTTCTCCTTTTGACGAAGGAGCATTAGTTGTTACAAGTAATCAATAGCCCGTGTGCGTCAAGCATCTCCATGAACGAACCGCCCATTATGAAGACTAGATAATTCAATAGACGTTGGCTTGGCCGTATTTTAAGGTCGCGGTTTGCTTGAAATTCTGTAGTATAGGTGGCATGAGCTATCCGAGTTTGCTTGGGAGTTTAAGATCCCGGGTTCCTTCAAAACTGTTCACTCTTTGTCCAAGATGCATGGTAAGAACAATTTTGCTGCCACGGAATAAGGAATTAGGAAATATGACAAGCTTCACTCCGTAGTGCACTAGATAAGAAACTAAATGCTAGACATTGCGTAGTGTTTTGACCACACTACCCGTATCATTATGATCGGGGTTACTATACCGCATCATCATTCACTCTTCGCACAATATTAACCACATTAAAGTGAATTATTCTCATCGGAGTCCCTACCTGGATCAAATGACTACAAGGAGCTGAATCAAACATGATCACTCATGGTATCTGGAACCTCATTTATCAGGTAATACAATTCTAGAACCCTAGAAAATCTGAGTGGATTCAGCTGTACGAAACGTCGCCCACAAAAATGCCCATCTTGGAGCAGCCCCAGCTTAGCACAGGAACCTTCCGGTATACGAATTTTTTCATGCGGGTGCGTTAGTGTCGCACCGTTAAGACACAATTCTTGCGCGGAGAATTAAGTGAAGCCTAGCCAAGAACCTCAAATGGGATGATCCCTGTTTCGTACGTAGCTTGCACTATGACTCGCATATCCTCGACAACCTTCCCCGGATTCGATACTATGGGAACCCTTTGTTTGTACACTTTCCGGGTCGTAAGAAATTAGCCAATTCCCCTTTGAGAGATGAATCCCGACATCATGTCGGAGTGTAATTAATGCCGGAATATAACTAAGACCAATATTATCATCATCCCAGTACTTATAGCTTTCAAGGTCAATTAACCGGCTAATAGCTCCCCATTGCGGAGACAAAATCCCGACTGGTAGTGAATTTTCAGCGGATGAGGAACGTTGAATACCTAGTAGGCTAGTCCATCAGAAAGTAGATCCCATCGATTTAAAGGTAACTAAAGCATAGAATGCAAGGTAAGCGAGTTCAAGTGCAGAGTCACTAACAAACTGATTTCTCCTTTGCTGAATTGATTTTATTTGTACGTATGAGAGACGTATCGAGAGCTATGTTTTAGTTTGAACAAAGAGGTCGGATATAAAATAGAGAGAGTATAAGGCTAAAGCATCTACCTATACAATGACAACTAACTGGCTCTTCCCCGTTGCAAAAAACTCCATCATTCGTTCTTGAACGGTCGGCACTACCTTGATGCTCAATCCCTTCAACCGAAAGGGGAACAGTCCAAGCCGCTCAAAACTGCTGCCATCGAACCGCCGCCCAAGTACGAGGCCATACATTCCGATACCTTCCGCCCTAGCTGACACCACCACGCAAACCGGGACCAGATATACCGCGCTTGGGCCCCATGATGTTGTGCTCGCTTCGGCAGACCGTGCAATTGTGGTTCCACCGTCCGCATCGGTACGGCCTCGTGGAACAAGCTCGCAGTCGTGGTAGAATTGAGGCGTTTCCTGGTTGGGCATGAGCTCCTCGGTACCCTTAAAGCTGACAGTGTATGGCCCGGGGTTACCAGCCTTGCGATTGACTCGTTTTCCCGCCCAAGTGGCGTTGTAACTCATCTCGCCGGGCATGACTAGCCCTGCAAGCGTGATGGATCCAGAATTCACTGCGCCAAATCGATCTGCTGTGGCGAGGGAAACATCAACCTTCGCAACCTGGCAAAAGACTTGTGTATGGGCTTCCGGCATAAATTCGACATTGCCCTTGACGGACGCCCACGAAAATGAAGGCGCAATGTAGCTCTGTGGCAACAAACTCTTGACGCGGTAATGCTCATACACATACCAACACAATCCAGTCGGCAACGAGGATTGCCAGATCCCGGCATAGTAGGCTGAGTCTTCGTACGACGAAAACTTCTTAGCCATGCCAGAGAACGCCACCAGCTTGTCCGTCTCTACAGTCAAATGCCGGAGTGTATAGTCTAAGACGAGAGCGCTCCACTGCTCCCGTCTCTGCTCGGGGCTGGACTGCTGGATCGCAAGCGACGCCGGTCCATGAGACGCCTTGCGCGGCTCGTGCCTTGCTCTCCCGTGCATTTGTTTGTCAATATCGCTGTTCCAAGTCGTGATACCTGAGCATTCACATACCCGAACCTCTCGACACTCCCATTGGACTTCCTCTGACGAGAACACCATGGTTCGTCGCGAAAGGACCTTTTCTTGCAGGATCCAACCGCGGAGATCGGTGGGATCGAGGGTAGTGTCGAATACTTTTCCATACGAGTGGATGCCCGTCTCGAACCGCTTCCGTGCGAGGAGTTGCTCCGGTGGACCATCAAGGCCTGTCTCGTCTTCTAAGCCAAGTACTACTGGCATAGTTCTTTGTTGCTTTAGGAACGAGATAGAGCCGTCCTTGGAGGATGCCGCAGATATGGTGAAGTGCGCATTGCTATAGACGTCTGCCATCTGTGCAGCTTCCTTTGCCCAGTCATCTGCGTCGTCTTGGATGATGCAGAGGGCGTCAATCCAGATGTATGCGACATTAAAGCGGATTGCGACCGTAGCGGCATCTTGGAACGTGTTGGGAAGGCTTTCCCATGGCAGTCCTCTTTGAAAGGACTTGTAGTTGGCGGTCGTGAGCTTTACGGGAAGGTCACCACCCCAGCAGTGGCTAAGTGCAACATAAGGTGTCGTATCAGACTGCTCGGTTTCTACTAGAGTGATAATTCCTGCGGGACGATCGAGATGCAACAGTCGTGTGGGGCTGCTAAGTGGCCCCTTTTGAGCGCAGGATTCATGGGTGGTACACCACGTCAGGCAGTCCTGGAGGAATGTCCAGGTAGATGGGGAGTCTGCTCGTTCACCGACCGCGATTGGTTTGCCAAAT
>Ga0247762_1000445_pt1 | contig 11895 bp, 20 predicted proteins | sample UWRJL081202R4_FD_181016 | JGI IMG/M metagenome (GOLD analysis project Ga0247762, IMG submission 181016) | Plant litter microbial communities from Arlington Agricultural Research Station in Wisconsin, United States - UWRJ-L081-202R-4 | ecosystem: Environmental > Terrestrial > Plant litter >...
CGCTACTCAGCAGACGCGAGCGCCTCTGGTGTTGTTCTGAACAAGTCGCGACACGCGACCGTCGGCAGTCATACCATAGTCCAGAACAGCGATATTATTGGCTCGATCATATTCAACGGCAGTGACGGAACGAATTTTATTAACGCAGCTGTCATCAGTGCAATGGTGGACGGAACTCCGGGCACAAATGACATGCCGGGTAAGTTGATCTTCCAGCTAACACCCGACGGCAGTGCCACGCCTGCGACTCAGGCAACGCTGACCAACACTGAATTGACGCTGGGTGGTAAACTGCAGTTATCTAATGCAAGCGTCGCACATGGTATGACGACCATTGTACCAACTAACGTTGGTGGCACAATTCAACTAAACAGCACCACTGAAGGTGGCTTAACGGTAGCCGGTCTCACTGATGTCGATAATCGAACGGGCTTGACATTACTTGGTATCATCGGCAACAACAACCCCAACGATGTCACCCCCGCTGTCATGATCCGCGGTGAACGGAAAAATGTTGCAGGTACCGGATCTGAAGCGTCGGCCGGTAACGAACTAATCCTTAAGGTCGCGAGTTTCACTACTGACCTGCTTGGTCTTAACGCTAACGGTTACATGGGTCTCGGGACCTCGCACGCCGGACCCGTCACCTTCCTCGACATTGGTATGAGTCAAGCTACAAGCGGCGGCATTAGTGTATCAAATACTCTATCAAATACCGGAGCACATGCGCGTGTTTATATACAAGGAACATTAGGTGATCCTTTCATCCTCTTTGACGCGGCGGGAGGGACGCAGTATTGGTCGGCTGGGATCGACAATTCGGATTCTGATAAATTCAAGATCGGAGAAGGTACGAATTTAGGGGCAGCAAGTTACATTGCCTTTGATCCAAACGGCGGCATCTCCTTAGCGGAGGGTCTTGGCGCAATGGCCGCTTCTAGCCAGCGCATGGTCATCTACGGGCCCAACGCCAAGGCAACAACGGGCGATGGAGGCATCCTACTACGCAGCCCCGACGCCTCAGCGCAACTTGACCTGTTTATCGGTCTAGGAACTAATTCAACGGCCGGCAGCAGAAGCGGGATGATCAACGTCCTGGAGCAAGGAACAGGCGCACGTCCTCTGATTCTTCAAAACTTCTTTGACGCCGCTCTTGTTGGAGTAGGCATTGCGCCCGTGTCGGCTAAACTAGGTGTTAAGACGGGCACAGCGTCCAACGATGCGGCTGTTGGCGGCGTACTGTACGTTGATGTAACGCAGAGAAATAATACCACAACGGGTGAAACTAACTTATCTACGTACACTGTTTTAGGAAATACTTTAGTCAGCAATGGTCAATCACTCACACTTGACGCGTCTGGTTTTTGTGCTAATAACGCTAACGGCAAAACACTTAAATTATACTTCGGTACTGACGTGGTTACATTAGCGGGCGGCACTTTATCAAACTTGTCTTGGACTGTGACAGCCCTTATTGTGCGAACGGGGGCCGCCACTCAAAGATACCAGGCCACGATATTTTTCAATAACAACACTATCTTCACGTTTTCTGGTGCCTGGACCCGGACACTGTCATCTAACCAAGACTTCAAGATAACGGGGCAGGGTGGCGCAACTAGCGACGTACTGCAGTATTACCACCTCATCAAATGGCAAGATACTAACACATAGGAAAATTAGATATGTCCTCAACACTTACCCTAAAAGTCGCTACCGTGACCTCCCAAGTCACTTTCAATAAAACAGATGCAGAAGTTGCACAAGTGCTGCGATGGTTTATTGCTGATAAGGCAAGTCCACCCCCTGACGGACTTACACAGGCACAGACGAACCAGTGGTACCTCGATCAGGCCACTGCTGAAATCGTCCGATATATACGTCAAGAAGCTATGAGAAATCGTCGCGCCGTACTTTTGCAGGCCCAGGCCGACATTGATGCACAGGCAGGGATAGACACCGATATTTAATAACGAGGGTGGGGGATACGCAACACCCCCACTAAACAAGAGCCCGGTGCCTATTTTACTAATGTATGGTATAATAGGGTATGCGCCACGATAAGCGTAAACGACAACTTGATCAGCAGGCGCAGCAGCGCCAACGCAACACTCGAAAGGGTAAAAGACGTATGCCTCAACCGAACATGGAAGAAAAACGTTTTACTGACGCCGAAATGGAGTTGTTCGCGACGAAGTACGCGGCGCGCCAAAAGGCCCAGGAAGAACTTAACGAGATTATGATCTTCCTGCGCAAGCAGCACGGTATCTCAACGAGCGACCCCAGCTGGCAAATTGGGGAGCGTGGCTTTGTAAAGCCCATCCAAGAACCCCCTCCTCCGCCTCCAGGTGACGACGACAGCGGCAAGAATCCGCCTCCACCACCTGTGACACCGCCTCCAGCACCCATCGAACAAACTATTGTAGAAACGCCGGTAATTCACGCACCCGCAGTCGAAGCAGTACAAGCAGCGGAAGCGATTTTACAAGATCATAACAACGGGGTTGAAAACTCCGCAACGTTGCCATACTAAGGCAACGTCGGCACATCCAGTCACGCAAGGCCGTCTGTATAAGGGCATGTGGAACTTCCCCTCCGCGGGTTCCACACGCCCTGGCCTTGAGGCTTTTTTATAGTACGGGGGAAAACAATACATGGAAACATCAGCCAGAAAAGGTAAGGCACTAACGTCGTTTCGATTTAATGAGATCGTCTTATCTGGTTTCGTAGCGGTACCGTGGGGCCTTATTTTGATTTTGGCGCCGAGGGACATTTTTCAGTCTATTTGGCAAGTCCTGAACATGTCCTTCTTGCACATCCCGGATTGGACTTTTGGCATCTTACTCCTCATAAACGGTTTCGGTTTAGTCTTCTTCTATCGTTTTGAAGGACTGCGGATGTTATTCCATGCCACATTATTCGGTTGTTGGTGTTTCATAGGCTACTTAGGTCTTATAGGAGGCGTGTCAGATATAAGTTTATTGATATGCATTCCTTTTTTCTCGCTGGCAGTAATGCATGCCGAGAAATGGTGGCGACTTTCACAGGAGAGGGAATTTTTCAAATGGCGTTGATACCGTGGGGCCATTTAGCGCAACTTCAGCTACCTGAACTCCCGACACAGATGCCTGAGCTCCCATCACCCTTCTTTACTAATCGAATAGACAACGTAACATTACTGCAGCTTGGGCTGTTCATTCTCTTTTGTTACGGACTACTTTACGTAATTGATAAAACAGTCGCCTCCCGCTTCTTCCGTACTGATTTATCGGAGCGAGAGCGTCTAATGCGAGACCGCGTAGAGCAGCTGCAAACAACTATAAACGTGTTGTCGGACCAACTTAACGAGAAGACTCGGAAGGAGGTCGAGCAGCAATTGGGATCTGCCAGGAGAGACGCTCAGATAGATGCGTTGACCAAACAAGTTACGGATCTCACTACACAACTCGCTGCATCTAATCGTCGTATACTTGAGTTGACTGGTCAACTAGAAGAAAGACAGGTAATCGAGCGCCAACCACGAGAAGTCGTGGTGTTGGCGATCTGGCCGACACCTCCCGAAGGCGAACCTGATCTGGATACGGCCGGCGAAGCACAGGCGTTGTACAACGCCGGATTCGCTTATCATCCCCTCAGAGGCCGAGCGGCTAACATCAACGGCGTCGTTCGTGAGATGGACCGCATCAATCCCAACACCTTAGAGATTGGTGCACACGACGACGGTGCGGGCAGTATTGTTCTCAGTTCAGGCCCCACAGATGCAGCGTGGTGGGGCGAGTTGATACAAGGACGTAGCATTGACTTAGTGATGTTAATGTCCTGCCGAGGTAACATCCAAGACTCCCTAAACGTTTCCGATGTCTTACTGCGGGCCGGAGCTAAAGCGGTGGTGAGTTTCGATGAGGCAGTTGAGGATTCCGAAGCAGTCATCTTCGCCAAGTACGTCTACGAGAAATTGGCGGAGCATCGCCCTATCGCGGAAGCTGTAACGCGCGCAAAGCTTATTGTCAAGCGTTCTACGCGCGAAATTATACGGTTACGAACGCGTGTAGGATCGTTAACGATACAGGATAGCAAACAATGACATTACAGAAAATAAGGGTCCCCGGCGTGGTGTGGTTTTTAGGTATTGGTATAGCCATGTACCTCGCCCCTTTCCTAATTGAGATGCTTTGGCCCAGTGCCCCTCCGAGTTTGGGACAACTCATCGTGTTAATCGGCGGCGTCATATTGCGAACAGTTGATATGAGCGTTCGACCAGACGACCGTGAAAAATTACTTGAAGTTATCGAATTGCAGCAGCTTGAGATCAAGACAATGAAGACAGCGCAAGAATTAAAACAGGCAGCGAGCCCGCGAGACACGGGCCCGGTAATGAGGGGGTCGAACAAACATGGATACGTTGCACCGTCACCTGAGGTCGAGAAGATTATTGAGGAATACGTAATCTCCGGGGTGCCTGATGCGACGACACGTTGGCTTTGGGGGTAGTGTCAATTGCCTTTTGAGCCCAGCCGTAGAACTTGGTGCGAGGCCACGGATCCGGTAACCAGTCGACACGCGGTACTGGGATTTGTTGAATCGCTTCCATGCAGGGCATCCAATGCGGGATATGTACATAACGTAACTTACCCGCATTGGATGTCCAGCTGATACCTTGAGCTTTCTCGCTTGCTAGAGCTACTTCTAGTGTTGTCCGAACATCCTGTTGCACGTACATCAACACTTGCTCGAAGTGACCCTCCGCCCACATTTGTGGGGCATCCGCACCGCCAAACCCCTTACTCTTACCTTCAAGACCCAAGCCCTTGGCCGCCTTGTCCAAACCTAAAGCATACCCTTGACGACAAAAAAACTGGAACATCATATCGACATGTTCCAGAGCCATTCGTGCTGCCGTGTATTGGTCGTCGGCCTCTTCACCTAAAACGTCAAAATCAAAACCAAGACCGTTCCATGATACGATCGTGTAGCCTTTGTCGACGAATTGTTGGAGCCGTGTTAGAACGTGTTGACACTCACGTGGAGACATTCGTGGAGCCGGTGTATCATCATCTGGAGAGTATTCCCAGCCGTGGATTGCTTCTGTTACAATTTCTTTGCCCTGTTGCCAAGCAAGACCCACGCACGTAATACCGAATGGGCGGAACTCGTGCCAGTCTGGCTGTGTCTTTGCCTCTGTTCCATCTGGGTTAAGTACCTTCTCAGGCCCCAGGAAAGCAATTTCAAGATCAAACGCAACGTACTTAGTATCCATATTATCCTCTGCGCGATATAGCAAGTTCCACACGCCCTAACGTTAGGCTTTAGCCTTTCGCATCGGCACGCGCCAAAAGGGCGTGTGGAACTGGGCTGTTTTGTTACTTATATTATCGCACAAAACCTAGCGAATTTCCCGCGTATGCAAGGGCGATGATTACGAGAATCGCTATGAGGACTGTTCCTGGGCCTGCTAAGTGTTTTACCGCTTGGTGCTGCAGTTCATCAACAGGTTTTAGTTCTTCTTGTTCCAGTGCAATTTGGGCTTGCGCACTTGCTCGGGCACCTGTAAGAAGTATGGCGAGCGTCGAGAAAATTGCGATCAACCCAATGACGGCAGTACCATCGTTCCCACTCATTGCTTCGCTTCCGTATCCTTGAGTCTGTACAGGAAGTCGATACTTACGAAGTATCGTCCATACACCTCAAAGTAATCGCATTCCGGGATGCCATTCTCTAGAACCTTACGACGCGCGTATTGTTCATTGAGGCACAGGATCTCGTGTGCTTGAGTAATCAAAACGAACTGATCACGCACTTGTTTGACTACTTGCGCTGGGGGCAGTTTGGGATACTTCCCTGCCTCAGCTTCATTGACGGCGATTGTTGCTGGCAAACTGTTGCTCATTGTACGCTTGGGCTTAGACATAACATCTCCTGATTCTAACTGCTGCTTGAACTTCGCTCGTACCCTATTATAACATGATCAAAGGATAATTGCAATGGGCTACTTTTTGGTGCTTCTACGACTTGCTCCCGTCGTGCTAACGGTCCGGGAACAGGCCCAGATATTGATCTCATTGAAGTCCACGAACTGTCCGTACTTCTGGAACTGACCCTTCTGCACTTTCTGGTACAACTGCTGGTAACGTACGCCGGTGATCTTCGCCACCTGGCTTAATGGCATTAACGCCTTGCCTGGAATGTACGGAACTTGTTGCGGTGCCGGCACATTGCGCACGCCCATGATCTTGCGTTCCGTGTATGAGACGTACTCTGGCGTGATATCTTCGATACCGCACAGGTCGCAAAAGGCATCATAACGCCATTCGCGACGTATACGTAGCAGGCAGTTCACAAAGCACTGATTGTGGCAAGAGTCCTTCGTACGACCACCAGGAATGGTTGTTTGGATGGCGTGTGCAAATTCGTGGGTGGCCAGTAAGTACAATCCATACTCTTTGGCGCCGTTGCACTGTGGGATTGCCTTTTGCAGGCTTGGGTATTCTAGATATGCATCATAACACTCGTCAACGATCTTCTGGCTGTACGCAATACGGTGTTCTTTTGAACCATGATCAAAAATGTGTGACGCTTTGAATTGGTCCCATTCCTGAATCTTGATCGGAATGTTGTACATAGTGGACAAGAACTGTGTTGCTTTGGCCATGATCGCCATCTTCTTGTTCGGATGTCTCGGTGTTAGCGGTGCAATTGACACTGTACTCTCCTTGTTATAATCTGCGGTTTGTTCTACCTCATGTATATATTATACTACGGACTTCAACAAAAATCAACGGGGCAATTTACGGTCGGATTTATCGTGGTTGTGGGGGGCGTGAAAACCTAACGCGAAATAACGCGCAAATTAGAGAGTTGGACAAGAATCAATGGAGTAGTATTGCAACGCTGTTATCGCGCTAATTTGCGCGGGTTTTTCAAGCTATACGCTGGATTAAACGCGCTAGTTATGTTGCTTTTTTGGGTGTTGAACTTTGGGGAACAAATTACGCGTTACATCATAACAAGGAGGAAATGATGCAACGCGTAATTTGTTTGTCAGGACATTGAGCAGTTCATTCAGCAGGTAGTATACAGTTAGCACTTACGTGCCATTGCGCTGGGCGGATTCGACTCCGGACTTTCGTCTTAGAGGCGGTCAAACCTCTAAATGCCTATGCACCTTTCCCAGCGCGGTTCATGTCAGCGGGGTCTAAGCGCTGTTACTAATTAGAGTATACACCCGGTTGTTGTGAATCTCCAGACAAGGTGCCGTCACTGTTTTCGACTTCCATGTCTTGAGCTAGTTGTACCAACCAAGTGGCGTACTTCTCGATCAGCTCGTCGTCGGTACCCTCAAAGGATAGGACCTCACTCGCGAACATGAGATCCAGTTCGCGGTCGCGGGCAATCTCTTCAGCCGGTTCCGTGCCGTCGTACTCAGCAAGACTCATTACGCGTTCCAGAAACGGCTCTGCTCCGGCGCGACGGACACGCTCAAATAAGGCTGCCAGGATAAGATTTCGTTTTAGGTCATCTGGCCCGTTACCTACGATCATTATCATATGAAGTTCCTATTCTGCGCCAAGTAGGCGCGAGTTACGTTGCCTGTATCAGTTACTAACACTTTCCCAGTGTCGCAGGCCCGACGCATTGCTGTTGTTTGTCTGTCCCAGGTTTTGCGTACCTGTTCTACGAAGTCGCGTGCTGCCTTACGTGCATTAACCTCAAGTGGGTCAGTACTGCCGATCATCCTGACGGGCATCACCTGACTTACTACACGTCCTGTAATAACGTTGCCGAGATCATTCAAATTATACACGGCATCGTTCTGCAGGTCATACATGTCAGTGGCGATAATCACGCTCGCCAGATAAGCCTCTAAATCGTATGACTCGACAATATGGTCGCGGTCAAAAATTCTGTACGGAAAACGCAGCTGTTGAAACATTTCCAAGGTACGTGCCGCGTCGGTGCCTTCGAAATCTTTTAGACACAAGCGCCCCACACCCATATACACCAGGCCGACTTCAGGCTTTCCACGCATCAAGACGTAGATCTCACTGCGCTTTCGGGGTAGGCCGCAGTGCTCACAGTATGGTGCCGCATTTTCGGGACGATAACGATCAGGTATAACCCTGCCCGGAAACACTTCGACTACCTTCTTCTCGTGATTTACTATCCCAGCGATGGCCCAATCAGTTATTGGGGGTAGTGAGATGTTGATGGTAACTCTGTAATGCCACTGAAGAAAATTGCGCCATGGAGCCGTCACATCGGGTATTGTCTTTTGAGCCCGTAGCACTGCCGTGACCGGATTCAAATCAAACAGCTTCGCTTTACGGTTTATGGCCTTTAGTGCGTATTCAAATTGGTTGTAGTCGAGTACATCAACGGTATGTTGCCCAATGTAATCCATTTCTCAAGCCCATCGTTGTTTACGCCCAGGTCGTGTAGGGCGATCTACAGGTTGAAGTGATGCTTGTGCCTTGTCCGGGTCGATCCCACGCTCCATCAAAACTAACGGCAAATTCTCTACGGCTGACTTGTAGGTGCCTATCAGTTCGATATTTACAGTGCGCAGTGATACACGATCCAGGACTTCGAAAGTCCAGGTACCCTCCGTTGCTGCTCGGGGCTTACTACTCCCGTACGCTGTCGTGGTTATCTTCACTAACTGTCTCCTCTTCATCTGGTAATTGGTAAAGGTAGGCATGTGCCTTCTTGGTATACCAGCGAGTGCTATGATGTACGTTAAGCCCTCGCTGTGCTAGTGATTTTGTGAAAGGACGTCGACGTGCTGCTGCTTCGGATCCCCAGCCGTCCTTAACGCTTACCCAGTACGAATTAGATTCGTCGGTGGGTACATTGTCCAACGTCAAGTCTCGTTTAATAACCCAGTTCTTTTTCGATTTCATCAGCCCGCCAAGTAATCCCGCAGAATCACGCCTGCAGGCCCCTTATTCGTAACGATCTCGCAAGCGGTAATTGTGGAGTCGAGCCAAGGTGCACGTTCCCATTCTTTTCCACCTGCTGCTTCCGCAGCAAGTTCGCGTGCCTGTTGCTCGTCGCGCGCGCGCACTACAACACCTTGTTGCGTGTCATGCCCAAAATAAAATTTGTCTGGTTCTTCCTGAGGCCTAATCGGCTCAATTTTGAAAATCTTCATCTAACCCCCCTTGTTACAGATTGGGCAAAGGCGTGAGCCATGTCGCCCGTCTTTAAGTTGTCGCTCCAGTTTACGAGTACCGTCTGACCAGGTACGTGCGACGATAAATCCGATGCCGCGCTCTTTCGCCACTTCTAGTAATCGCACCCCCGACGTGCCTTCTTCATGCGATGCGATGCGTTTCTTCAATGACGTCGTATAGCCTAAGTAATGCTGTGCGGTATGGTTTTCGCTGATGGGTCGATCAAAGTGCAATAGATAAACAAATGCCATTTTAGATCCTCCGAATTGCGCCAGCGCTGGGTGAAGGGCGTGTGGAACTGTTTTTCAAGTTCCACACGCCCTCGGGCCTGTGGCCTAAGCGACTAGGCAGCTTCCGCATGTTCGGCGGTTTGATAGGCCGCCGCTGATTCTTTATCCTTGACAATGCGCGCAAGCTGACCAGCGTACTTAGCAAGTTTCTTGTACGCCCAAACCAGTTGCTTCTCGCTCAAATGACGTCCGGCTTTGATCTGCACGGCGAAAGAGCTCAACAGTTCGGCGTCTACGCCATTGAAGCCTTCGTGGTTCTGCCACTTGGTGTTGTGTGTGGTTTGCTCATCGCTGGTCTGCTTTGAGTAGAGTTCCAAGATGGCGTGCTCAGCCCAACGTGGATCTGTGGTAATCTTTTCTTTGATTTGTTGGGTGAGTTGTTTTTCGCTAACTGACGTGTCCATTTTATTCTCCTTGTTCTGAATAGTCATTACTGCTCTGTCATTATTATACTATACCAGAACAAGGAAAGCAACGGTCGATTTACCAAGTAGCCAAATCGTCGCGAACAAACACGCAGTCGAAGTCGTCGTGGAATTGGAAAGCAGCGATTGTGCCTCCGTAACGGTTAGGCTGGAGGGTGCGGAAGTTCTTGTAGTGACTTACTAACCCAGCATCGATCTGGTAGCTGTACTCACACGGCATGTTGTCTTCCTTGGCAAGGAGTCCTGCCAGTAGACGCGTAAAGTGCTTCGCAGGGATAAGGATCTTGTTTTCGGAAACGTCGAGATTCTCCAGGCGAGCTGCTTCGCGTTCTGCATGGTCGACCGGGTACCACTTGCCTTGTTGCCAACCCGAATCACCATCGATAACTTCGATGATTTGTGGGCCGACAGTTGGATGGCCGTGGTCGCTCAGTTGGCGCATCATGATCTGTGCCTGGGCTTCGGCGTAGAAAGAGTACAAGGACGCTTCTTCTGGACCAACCCAACCTTCAGAGAACGTGGCACCGCGATCTTCAAACATCCAGTACTGCAGATTGGGCGGACATTCGGAACCATCACGTAAATGTGTGCGACGTATAACGAATTTGGTGGGCACTACCACTGTTGCATTAGACATATTATCTCCAAACTGCTGCAATTGTAATTACGGGCGGTGGAATAACGTATACTTTAGGATTGTCTGGATCCGTTGTATCGGTAATAGTTGTGTGGCGCTTGGTAAAAAATGATGGCATGTTGGCAAAGGCACGTTCAAACGTATCGAACTCTGGTGAGCCCGTGTCTTCGTTATTATACAACAACTTATACCCATCGGGCGGCCTTGAGATTATTGCTTCCGCACTTTGGATCAAACAACGGTCGATGGGGAGCGACACTGCGTGCATGCACGCGCCATGAATATCACTTGCCCATTTCTTGAAGTGACGTACTTGGAATGGACTATCCTGATGTGCGGCGGCTGGCAGCTTAACGAACACGCGCCAGTCGTCTACGATCCAAGCTGGATTCTTTGCCGCGCGGGCGATCGTAGTACACATCCCTTCATCGATCTTAAAGTGTGGTTTCAGCAGGTAGCTCATCGCTGGCCTCCAAAGGCGCTTCGGCTGGTGTAACAAGGCCCCATTCGTTGTATACAGCTGGGATCGCCGGCTCAATCTCTTCCTCAATTTCAACCACTTCGAACATCGCATCCTCCTTTGGCTGTGTTTTGTTATCCATGTTTTTATTATACACCCATATCTAGACAATTGCAACGGTCGATTTGTATGCGCAGATAAAAGAAAAACCTTACATGACACGCATGTAAGGTTTTCTGTTGTGTCGGCGATGGCTTACGGGATTATTTGGGGTCGTATACTTCAACTGTAAACGATTCTAGAAGCGCAACATTGTTCAGCATATCCTGGAACAGTTTCGTAAGCGTTAACACGTCTTCCGGATTCGCCAAATTGAGCAGCTGTGTGCTGCCCCCATTGTCATTCGCGTAAGCGGTTATGATGGTCGCCTGAACATTCTTGTAGCGTGGCTTCGGCAGTGGATTCTCGACAATCTTACGTCCGGTCTCCACATGCCACTCGTAGACGCGATCCTTTATGCTTTCCTCTGCCGCGGCACGAGTATTCCCAGGTGTCAACACAACCTTAACATTGGGCGACGTGTCCGCTTCTGGGTCGCCCACGAATAAAGGAGTATTTTGATTTGCGAGAAATACTGTGTCAGCCATTACACACGACCATTCGACATCGTTAAGAGCGATGTCACCTCAGCACGTGCTTGAGGATCACGCATGAACACCCCACGCAGCGCTACTGTGATCGTACGTGCGTTGTGGGCCTTAACACCACGCAAAGTCATGCACATATGTTCGCATTCGATTAACACGGCAACGCCTAGTGGTTCAAGTTGTTTGGACAAGAAGTCAGCAGCGTGGCTTCCGATGTCTTCTTGCGTTTGAAGGCCCTTTGCAAACGTGGCAACAGTGCGCGCCAGTTT
>Ga0247762_1000446_pt1 | contig 11851 bp, 11 predicted proteins | sample UWRJL081202R4_FD_181016 | JGI IMG/M metagenome (GOLD analysis project Ga0247762, IMG submission 181016) | Plant litter microbial communities from Arlington Agricultural Research Station in Wisconsin, United States - UWRJ-L081-202R-4 | ecosystem: Environmental > Terrestrial > Plant litter >...
GATCTACTACGAGACCCACTACGCGCCGCTGCTGACGATGGCCGGGCGCGTGCGGGAGATCGCCGTCGACCTCCGGCGCCCGGACGGCACCTCGACCCCGGTGCTCCTGAGCGCGGCCGTGCGCGGCGACGAGGTCCTGACGATCGCCTTCGAGGCGACCGACCGCCGCCGCTACGAGCGCGAGCTGGTCCTGGCGCGCGACCGCGAGCACGCGATCGCCGCCGAGCTGCAGCGCGCGCTGCTGACCGGGACGCTGCCCGAGGATCCGGCGCTGGACCTCGGCGTCGCGTACCTCCCGGCCGAGGCGGGCCTGGAGGTCGGCGGCGACTGGTGGGACGCGTTCCTGGTCGGGGACCAGCGCATCGGCGTGGTCGTCGGCGACGTCGTCGGCCGCGGGCTGCAGGCGGCGACGACGATGGGGCAGCTGCGGTCCGCCCTGCGCGCGCTGGCGTCGACGGGCCTGACGCCCGGGCCCCTGCTGGAGGCGCTGGACGCCTACGCGCGCCGCCACGAGGTCGGGCGGATGACGACCGTCGCCTACGCCGAGGTCGATCTCGCGACGGGCGAGGTGCGCTGGGCGTGCGCCGGCCACCCGCCGCCCGCGGTCGCCGCGGACGACGGCGTCACGTTCGCGTGGGACGGCCGCTCGGCGCCGCTGGACGCCACCAACGCCCCCGAGCCTCGCTCCCAGGGCCATCTCACGCTCGACCCCGACGGGTTGTTGGTGCTCTTCACCGACGGCCTGTTCGAGCGCGTCGATCGACCCCTTCGACAAGGCCTCGACGCGCTCCTCGCCGAGGTCGCCGCGCACCGCTCCGAGCCCGCCCGCGAGCTGGCCGAGGCGGTCACCCACGCGGCGCTCGCCGGCCGGCGGGCCAACGACGACGCCTGCCTGCTCGCCCTGCGCTGGACGCCGCAACGAGCGGCGGCGTAAGCGGACGCAGAACGGGTTGTTGTAGGAGGGCAAGACCGCGGCGCTCCCCACCTTCGCACCGCGCCCCCTCCCCCACGAAAGGACCCCAACATGCGTCGACTGGCCCACCGCCCGTCGCCGGCGATGATCATCGCCGTCATCGCCCTGATCGCCGCCATGAGCGGCAGCGCGGTCGCCGATGGCGTGCATGCCGTCGCCGCCAAGCTGAAGAAGGGCGCGGTCACCAGCCGCGAGATCAAGGACGGCTCGGTCCGCCTTGCCGACATCAACAAGAAGGACCGCGCGACGCTGAAGGGCGCCAAGGGCGCGACCGGCGCCGCGGGCGCCGCGGGCGCTGTGGGCGCGACCGGCGCGACCGGCGCCACGGGCGCCGCCGGCCCCAAGGGCGCCACGGGCGACACCGGCGCGACCGGGCCCCAGGGCGACATCGGCCCGAGCAACGTCTTCGCGGCCACGCGCAACGGCGTCGGCGGCTTCACCGACGACTCCATCCACACCGTCATCACGCTGGCGGACCTGCCCGCGGGCAGCTACCTGCTGACCGCGCGCGGCGGCTTCTACAACAGCTCGCCGCCCGTCCAGGGCTCGGTCGTCAACTGCGACCTGCTCGTCAACGGCGTGGCGGCCACGCACGCCAGCGGCCTGATCGGCGACAACGGCGGCACGGAGCAGCTGAACCTCGACGCCGCGGCCTCGTCGCTGGCGGCCGGGACCGACGTCGCGCTGCGCTGCACGGTCGGCAACGTCGGCGGCGCGCAGACCTGGAACGCCAGCGACCTGACGATCGACGCGCTCAAGGTCGGCTCGGCGTCCAGCACCGCGGTCTCCAGCTGACAGGCCTGGAGGAGGGCGATCAGGGCGGGTCGCGCGAACGTCGCGCGACCCGCCCTCGAGCGTGTTGTAGGCCTACCGCCTAGGCCTGGGCGGCGGTGCGGGTGCCGATGAGGCCGCGGGTGTGCAGCAGCTCGGCGATCTGCACCGTGTTGAGCGCCGCGCCCTTGAGCAGGTTGTCGCCGACCACGAACAGGTTGAGCGACTTCGGGTCCCCCAGGTCGGCGCGGACGCGGCCGACCGCGACCGGGTCCTTGCCCGCCCACTCCAGCGGCGTCGGGACGTCGTCCAGCTCGACGCCGTCGTGCGCGCCCATGACCTCCAGCGCGCGGGCGACGTCCGGCTCGCGCTCGAAGGTCGCCTTGACCTCGATCGCGTGGCCGACCATCACCGGGACGCGCACGCACGTCGGCGACACCGCGAGGCCCTCGATCCCGAGGATCTTGCGGGACTCGTTCTGGAGCTTCATCTCCTCGTCGGTGTAGCCGTTGCCCGTGTCCTTGCCGAGCAAGGGCACCACGTTGAAGGCCAGCGGCTTGCCGAAGACCGGCGTCTCGCCCACGGTCGCGGCCGCCTCGGCGCCGCGGTCGGCGAGCGCGTCGGGGTCGGCGAGCAGGCCGGGGACCTGCTCCAGCAGCTCGTCCATGCCCTTCTGCCCGGCGCCGCCGGCGGCCTGGAACGACGTCGCGACGATGCCCGTCAGGCCGAACGCCTCGTGCAGCGCGTGCAGCGGCGGCATGATCGCCATCGTCGTGCAGTTCGGGTTGGCGACGATGCCCTTGCCGATGTCGTCCAGCGCGTCGGGGTTGACCTCGGAGACGACCAGCGGGACCTCGGGGTCCATGCGGAACGCCGACGAGTTGTCGACCACGATCGCGCCGCGCGCGGCGAACCGCGGCGCCCACTCCTTCGAGACGCCGCCGCCCGCCGAGAAGATCGCGACGTCGAAGCCGTCCAGGCGCTCGTCGTCGGCCAGGCCGACGACGGTCAGGCCGTCCTCCAGCACCTTGCCGGCGCTGCGCTCGCTCGCGAACGCGACCAGCTCGGCGAACGGGAACGCGCGCTCGCGCAGCAGGTTGCGCATGCGCGTGCCGACGGCGCCCGTGGCGCCGACGACCGCGACGCGGTAGTCGCCGGGACCGGGGCCGCCGGTCATGAGGCGAACCTCATGGCAAAATCGCTGTGGTAGCTCTTCATGAGGCGAACTCCCCGAACGGCTGCTCGGGGCGGATCGTGTCCGCGCCCTGCAGGTCGAACGCCGTGTGCAGCGCCTTGACCGCCGGCTCGACCTCGCTGACCGGGATCACGCACGAGATGCGGATCGGGGACGTCGAGATCATCTCGATGTTGATGCCGTTGGCGCCGAGGACGCTGAAGACCTTGGCGGCGACGCCCGGGTGCGACTTCATCCCGGCCCCGACGATCGACACCTTGCCCATCGCGTCGTCGGTCTCGACCCTGATCCCCAGCTCGCTGGCGATCGGCGCCAGGGCGGCGTCGGCGGTGGCGACGTCCTCCTTGGGGATCGTGAACGACAGCTCGGCCTGCCCGCCCTCGGAGCGGGGGTCGTTCTGGATGATCATGTCGATGTTGACGTTGGCGTCGGCGAGCGCGGTCGTCACGCGGCCGGCGATGCCGGGCGAGTCGGGCAGCCCGATGAGCGTCACGCGCGCCTCGCCACGCGAGTGGGTGACGGCGGTGATGAGGGGGTTCTCCATGTCCTTGTCCTTGGCCTCTTCGTCGGAGACGACGAAGGTCCCGTCAGAGTCGTCGAAGCTGGAGCGGCAGTGGATCCGCACGCCGTGGTTGCGCGCGTACTCGACGCTGCGCAGCTGTAGGACGCCGGCGCCGCTGGCCGCCATCTCGAGCATCTCGTCGAAGGTGACGACGTCGAGCTTGCGGGCGTCCGGCACGATCCGCGGATCGGCGGTGAAGACGCCGGGCACGTCGGTGTAGATCTCGCACGCGTCGGCGCCGATCGCGGCGGCGAGCGCCACCGCGGTCGTGTCCGAGCCGCCGCGGCCGAGCGTCGTGACGTCCCGGTCGGTGCTGACGCCCTGGAAGCCCGCGACCAGGACGATGTTGTCCTGATCGAGCGCGTCGCGGATGCGATCGGCGCGGACTTCGAGGATGCGGGCCTTCGTGTGGCTCGTATCTGTGACGATGCCCGCCTGCGATCCCGTCAGCGAGATCGCCCGATGACCGAGATCGTTGATCGCCATGGCACACAGCGCACACGACACCCGCTCGCCCGTCGAGAGCAGCATGTCCATCTCGCGGGGGTCCGGTGTCGGTGAGACCTCGAAGGCGTCGGCGATGAGCCGATCGGTCTCCTTGCCGCGGGCGCTGAGCACGGCGACGACGCGCGTGCCCTGCTCGCGCTTGGCGACGATGCGCTCGGCAGCGCGCTTGAGGCGCTGCGCGTCCGCGACGGAGGTGCCTCCGAACTTCATGACCACGGTGCCCGGCATTGGACCGGTCATGCTAGAGGCTCGATGGCTTTCGGCATGACCCGACGGCGGTGGATCGGCCTGGCCGGGTGCCTGACGGTCGTCATGGTCGTGGCGGTCGTCGCGATCGCCGGCGGCGGTTCGAACCAACCGGGCGCCGGGGCGAGGCAGACGGCGGCGGCGAGCGCGAGCGCCACCGCGCCGGCGTCCACGACCGCGCCGGCCTCGTCGACCACGCCGGCGGCCACGACCACGACCGCCGCGCCCTCCGCCCCGCCGTCCACCCGCGCCCCCGGGAAGCTGCGCGTGGACGCCGCCCGCGCCGCGGCGCGGCTGTTCCTGATCGGCTTCGGCGGGACCGAGGCGCGCGACAAGCTGCTGGACCGCTTCCGCAAGCGCGAGTGGGGCGGCGTGGTCCTGGCGCCGGGCAACGGCGAGTCGCCCCAGCAGGTCGCCGACCTGCTCGGGAGCATCCGCCGCGCGGCGCTCGACCACCGGCACGAGGTGCCGCTGTTCGCGGCCTCGCAGCTGGGCGGCGACCTCGACGCGGTCCCGGTCGGCGCGCCGCTGCAGTCGGCGGCCAAGAGCCCGGACCAGGCGCGCGCGACCGCCCGCGCGATCGCCAAGGCGCTGCACCCGCTCGGGATCCGCATGGTGCTGGCGCCGGACGCCGACATCGGCTTCGCGGGCGGCCCATGGGAGGGCGTCGCGTACTCCGACGACCCGGCGACGGTCGCGTCGCTGAGCACGGCGGCGGTGGCGGGCTACAAGGACGGCGAGGTCGCCGCGGCGCCCGGGCACTTCCCGGGCGAGGGCGCGGCGTCCGGCGACCCGGCGATCGAGGCGGCGACGGTCGGCGTCTCGCTGGACGACCTGCGCGCCCGCGACTTCGTCCCGTTCCGCGCGCTGGCGGGCCACTCGTCGGCGATCCAGCTCTCGTCGTCGACCTACGTCGCCTTCGACGGCGTCACGCCCGCCACGCTGCTCCCCGAGGTGGTCGAGCTGCTGCGCGGCGACCTGGGGTTCGAGGGCGTCGTGGTCTCCGGCGACCTGGCGGCGGCGTCGCTGGCCGGCGGACAGCCGGTGGCGGAGCTCGCGGTCGAGGCGCTGAAGGCGGGCGCCGACCTGCTGTGGGTGCCGGGCGGCGCCGACGACCAGGTCGCCGCGTGGCGGGCGGTGACGCGGGCGATCAAGTCGGGCGCGGTGCCCGAGGCGCGGGTGGCCGAGGCGCTGGCGCGCGTGGACGCGCTGCGCGACAAGTACGGCGTGCGCTAGTCCGGCGCGGTCTCGGCGATCGCGTCCAGCACGGGGACCAGCCGCTCCCACCCCGAATGGCGTGCCCCGTACACCTTTTGAATCGTCTGACCGGTCGGGCCCGGCTCGGCGCTGTGCAGCTCGGCGAGCCCGCCGTCGGCCAGGGACCTCATCGCCCAGTTGACCTTGTCGTACGGGAGCGTCAGGTCGCGCGACAGCTGCGCCGCGGTGCGCGGGCGTTGCTCCAGCGCGAGCAGGATCTTCAGGCGCAGCGGGTCCTTCAGCACCGTGAGCAAGTGCGCGGACCGCGCGGACATGGTCATCGAGAAGCGCTCCATATCGTTGAACTCGCAGCAATAGGGCGGCTGCGCGCAACACTGTTTCAGTCGAGGCGGCTGTGAGAGGATCGCCAGGGGGATGGCACGTGGGCTCTTCGTACGGGCGCGCAGGGACCCGTCGCGCTTCGCCGACGTCTACGTCGCCTACCACGAGTCGGTGCTCCGATATCTGGCGCGACGGACGCTCGACCCCGAGGTCGCGTTCGACCTGATGGCCGAGACGTTCGCGCAGATGTTCGCGTCGCTGGACGACTTCCGCGGGTCGACCGAGGACGAGGGCCGCGCGTGGATGTGGGCGATCGCGCGCCACCAGCTCTACCGCTGGCGCGACCGGCGCCGCGTCGAGCGGACCCACCTCGGGCGGCTGGGCGTCTCCGTCGCCGACCTGGGCGAGGTCGAGTACGAGCGCATCGAGCAGCTCGCCGATCTGGAGCGCTTCCTCCCGCTATTGGAGGCGGCGCTGGCCGACCTGCCGTACGACACGCGCCGCGTCCTGGAGATGCGGATCGTCGAGCACCGGCCCTACGTCGAGATCGGCGAGCTGTTCGGGACGACGCAGGGCGCCATCCGGATCAGGGTGTCGCGGGCGCTGCGGGATCTGGCGCGGGCGCTGGAGGCGCGCGGGGAGCTGTGAGGAGGTCGCGCGTTGGCGCGTTTGCGCGTTTGCGCGTTTGCGCGTGGCGCGGACGCCGGCGGTGCCGCGGCGCGCTGGAGAGGGCGACGAGGGGAGTGAAGCCGGTTGGCGTGGCGACCGCCTGCGGTCGTCCGCGGGGCGCTTTGCCGGGTCCAGGAGAGCGGTTCGGGGCCGAAGCGATGGGCCCGCGGAGGTCAACGGCACGCCGGGGGCCCCATGCGACCCCAAGCTGCCGTTGACCATCGCGCGGACGACTCTTCGGGCCCGAACCCTCCCCGGGAGCCCGAGTCGCCGCCCGCGGACGACCCTTCGGGCCCGAACCCTTCCCGGGAGCCCGAGTCGCCGCCCGCGGACGACAGCAGGCGGTGGCCACGCCAACCGGCTTCACTCCCTCGCCGCCCTCTCCAACGCCGCGGATCACCGCCAACGCCGCGCGCTGAGCGCCACAGACGTAGGCGCAGGCGCAGGCGGCCGCCCTCAGACCGGCAGGTCCGCCGGCAGCGGGACCTCCTGCGGCGCCCGTCCCGCGCCGGCCTCGTCCCACGCCTCCCACGCGCGTGCGTCCCGCCCCACGTGCTCCCCCTCGCCGCCGAGCGCGAGCAAGAGGAGCGTCGTCGTGGTGGAGCGGTTGACGAGCTGGCGGCGCACCGAGGCGGCGACCCGGACCGCGCCGCCGCGCGCCACCGTGTGCTCCTCGCCCTCGATCCCGATCGTCAGCTCGCCCTCCAACACCACGAAGACCTCCTCCTGGCGCTCGTGCGCGTGGATGCGGCCGCGCTGGCGCGGTGCGAGCGTGATCGCGTTGATGCCGAAGCTGGAGACGCCCAGCTCGCGGCGCAGCGACTGGAAGCGCTCGCTGTTCTTGGTGTCGATCGTGGTGAAGGCGACGTCGTCGGCGGCCATGGCGCCGACCCTACGGAATGGGCCGCCGCTCAGGCGATCTCACGACGGCCGGCGAACGCGCGGCCGAGGGTGACCTCGTCGGCGTACTCCAGGTCGCCGCCGACCGGGAGGCCGGACGCGAGGCGGGTGACGGCGACGTCGGGCGTGCGCTCGCGCAGCGCGGCGGCGATGTGGTGGGCGGTCGCCTCGCCGGTCGTCGTCGGGTTGGTGGCGATCACGACCTCGCGGACCTCGCCGGCCTCGACGCGGCGGTAGAGCTCGGGGATCTTGAGGTCCTCGGGATCGACGCCGTCGATCGGCGAGAGCGCGCCGCCGAGGACGTGGTAGCGACCGCGGAACTCGTGCGTGCGCTCGATCGGGATGACGTCCGACGGCTCCTCGACCACGCAGATGATCCCGCCGTCGCGGCGCTCGTCCTGGCAGATCCGGCAGCGCTCCTCGTCGGCCAGGTTGAAGCAGATCGCGCACGGGCGGATCTTCTCCTTGACCTCGCGGATCGCGTCCGCCAGCGCGTTGGCGTCCTCGACGTCGGCGCGCAGGATGTGGAACGCCAGCCGCTGCGCCGTGCGCTGGCCGATGCCGGGCAGCTTGCCCAGCTCGGTCACCAGGCGCTGGACGGGCGGCGCGAACAACTAGCGGTTCTTCTTCTGGGCGGCGCGGCGCGCGGCGCGGTTGAGACCGGGAGGGGCGGCTCCAGGCCCACCCGCTCCGCCGCCGCCCATGCCCAGGCCGCCGAGCGCGTCGCCGAGGCCGAGGCCCTCGAGCGCGGACATCGGGTCGAAGCCGCCGGAGCCGGAGGCCGACTGCATCGCCTTCTCCTGGAGGTCGACCGCCTGGCGCATCGCCTCGTTGGTCGCGGCCAGGACGAGGTCCTGCAGCATCTCGACGTCCTCGGGATCGACGGCGTCGGGATCGATCGTCAGCGACTCGAGCTTGAGGTCGCCGGTGACGACGACCTTCACCATGCCGCCGCCCGCGGAGGCCTCGACGCGCTGCTCCTTGAGCGCCTCCTGGGCCTCCTGCTGCGCGGCCATGACCTCCTGGGCCTGCTTGAGCATGTTCTGGATGTTGGGCTGCGGCATCAGGCCTGCTCCTGCTCGGGTTCGTGGTCGACCGCGTCGAATTCTGCCCGCAAGCGGGCGATGAAGTCATCCTCGCCGAGCACCTCTGGCTCGGCGCCCAGCTCCTCGGCCTCGCGCGTCTCCATGATGAGCCGCGGCGCGACGCCCGTCAGCTCCTTGAACGCGCCGGCCAGCATCTGCCGCGCCGCCGCGTCCTCGGCCTTGCGCTTCTGGAACGCGGCCTCGGGCGTGAACGCGAGCGTGACGTCGCGATCGACCACGACGATCGGCCGCGCCTCCGCCAGGCATCCGGCGAGCAGCTGGTTGGACTCGGCGACGTTCTGCAGGACCGCGGGCCAGAGGTCGGTGACCATCGCGAGGTCGAGCGCGCCGAAGCCGCCGACGGGCTCGGCGACGGCGACGGGCGACGCATCGGGCTCGGGCGCGGCGGCGGGCGCGCTCGGCGCGGGGGCCGGCGTCGGCGGCGCCGCAGCCGCGGGCGGCGCGGAGGCCGCGGGCGGAGCGGCGGCCGGCGGCGCATCGACGGGCGCGGCTTCGGCCGGAGGCGCCGGCGGGGCGGCGCTCGCGGGCGGAGCGGCGGCGGGCGGCGCAGCCACCGGCGCGGCTTCGGCCGGAGGCGCCGGCGCGGGCGGCGCGGGCGCGGGCGAAGCAGCGGGCGCGGCCGGCGCCACCGGGATCCCCCCGCGCAGCGCCTGCTCCATGCGCTCCATCCGCGCGAGCAGCGCGCGCGTCGACGGGTCGACCTCCGGCGCCGCCGCCTTGACGAGCGCCACCTCGAGCTGGGTCTGCGCGTCGGCGCCGTCCTTGGCCAGGCGCATGCCGGCGGCGAGCAGGTCGAGCAGGCGGACGCTGTCGGCGCCCGTCAGGCGCGCTGCCTGGTCGGCCAGGCGCGCGTCGCGCTCGGAGGTCATGCGCAGCTGCGGCGGCAGCTCGCCGAGCGTCTGGACGACGAGCACGTCGCGCGTGTGCGACTCGAGGTCGCGCAGGAACTGCGCCGCGTCGCGGCCGGACTCGGCCAGGCGCGCGGTCACGCCCCAGGCGGCCTTCGCGTCGCGGGCGCCGATCGCGTCCAGCGCGCCGAACAGCAGGTCGTCGTCGGCGACGCCCAGGACCGCCAGCACGTCCTCGGTCGCGATCGAGGACCCCGAGTAGGTCACCAGCTGCTCCAGCGTGCCCAGGGCGTCGCGGTAGGAGCCCGTCGCGCCGCGCGCGACCAGCGCGACCGCCTCGGGCGCGATCTCGATCGACTCCTTCGCCGCCACCCGCTGCACGACCGTCGCGAGCTGCTCGACCGTCGGCCGGCGGAAGTCGAAGCGATGGCAGCGGTCGACGACCGTGTCCATCACCTTGTGCGCCTCGGTCGTCGCCAGCACGAAGATCGTGGACGGCGGCGGCTCCTCCAAGGTCTTCAGGAACGCGTTCCACGCCGCCGTCGACAGCATGTGCGCCTCGTCCAAGATGTACACCTTGTACCCGCCGGTGACCGGGGCGTACTGGACGGAGTCGCGCAGCTCGCGGATGTCGTCGACCGAGTTGTTGGACGCCGCGTCCATCTCGATGACGTCCATCGACGTCGCGCTCGCGATCGCCACGCACGACTCGCACGTGCCGCACGGCTCGATCGTCGGCCCGTTGACGCAGTTCAGGCACGCGGCCAGCATCTTGGCCATCGACGTCTTGCCCGTCCCGCGGGAGCCGACGAACAGGTAGGCGTGGTGCACCTGGCCCCGCTCGATGGCGTTGCGGAGCGTGCGCACGACGTGCTCCTGGCCGATGACGTCGGCGAACGTCCGCGGGCGGTGGCGGCGATAGAGCGAAGGTCCGGCAGGCACGGATCGACCAGTGTAGACGCGACGGTCGTCGCCGCCTCGTAGGGTGCACTGCATGGCCGACACGCTTCGCGACGAGCTCTTCGACTGGCTGCGGATCCCCAGCATCTCCACCGGCGGCGGCGACCCCGCCGACCTCGTCCGCGCCGCGGAGTGGGCGGTCGCCAAGATCGAGCGCGCGGGCGGGACCGCGTCGCTGGAGAGCCCGATCGCCGGCGGCAACCCGCTGGTCGTCGGCGAGCTGCCGGCGTCGCGATCGGCCGACGGCGCCGCCACCGTCCTGATCTACGGCCACTACGACGTCCAGGGCGCCGAGCCCTTCGACCTCTGGGACTCGCCGCCGTTCGAGCCGACCGTCCGCGACGGCCGCATCTACGCCCGCGGCGCCGCCGACGACAAGGGCAACTTCCTCCCGCTGCTGGCCGCCGCGTGCGATCTGGCGACCGCCGGCGAGCTGCCCGTCAACGTCCGGATCGCGATCGAGGGCGAGGAGGAGGCCGGCGGCGCGTCGATCGCCGCCTGGCTGGCCGCCGACGCCCGCGGCGCCGACGCGGCGATCGTCTACGACTCGGCGATGGCGTCGCCGGAGCTGCCCGCGATCACGATCGGCCTGCGCGGCGTCGTGCTGCTGACCTTCGACGTCCGCGCCGCCGAGCGCGACCTGCACTCCGGCATCTTCGGCGGCAGCGCCCTGAACTCCCTGCACGCGCTGCACTCCGCGCTGGCGCAGGTCCTCCCGGACCCCGCGACCGGCGTCGTGCGCGACGAGCTGCGCGTCGGGATCGCGCCGGTCGCCGACGCCGAGCGCGCCACCTGGGGCGGCCTGCCCGACGGCGACGAGGCCCTCCGCGCGTCCGGCGCGCGCCCCGCCTACCCGGGCGCGGGCGCCGAGTACGTCGAGCGCAACGGCTCCGACGCCGCGCTGGACGTCAACCAGATCGTCGCCGGCGACGCCCGCACGGTGATCGCCGGGGTCGCGCGCGCGACGCTCTCGATCCGCCTCGCCCCCGGCCAGGATCCGGACGCGATGGGCGCCAAGCTGCTGGAGCTCCTGCGCTCCGGGCTGCCCGAGGGCGCCGAGCTGGAGGTCGTCTCCTCCCACCAGGCCCAGCCCGCCCTCTTCCCGGCCGACACGCCCGCGATCGTGCTGGCGGCGCAGGCGATCGAGCGCGCGACCGGCTCCGCGCCCGCGCTCGTGCGCTCCGGCGGCTCGATCCCGATCGTCGCCGACTTCGCCGCCAAGGGCATCCCGGCGATCGTCACCGGCTTCACGCTGCCCGACGACCCGATCCACGCGCCGAACGAGTCGATCTGGGAGCGCGGGCTGGAGCTCGGCTACGCGGCCGGGCGCGAGATGCTGATCGGCCTCGCCGCCCTGGGCGACCAGTAGCCTGCCGCCGCGGATGCGGCGCCTGTACCCCTACGTGACGTCGATCGCCCTCGCGGCGGTCGTCTTCCTCGTCGCCGCGCCGGCGCGCTTCCTCAACTACGACACCGAGTACGCGCTGCTGTGGGGCGACGACCTCGTCCACGGCCGGACGCCGGACTACGACGTGCCGTTCGCGCCGACCCCGCACCCGCTGGCGACGCTCGTCG
>Ga0247762_1000447_pt1 | contig 11826 bp, 9 predicted proteins | sample UWRJL081202R4_FD_181016 | JGI IMG/M metagenome (GOLD analysis project Ga0247762, IMG submission 181016) | Plant litter microbial communities from Arlington Agricultural Research Station in Wisconsin, United States - UWRJ-L081-202R-4 | ecosystem: Environmental > Terrestrial > Plant litter >...
ACCGCCGTGCCGGGCCTGGCGGCCAAGCCGATCGTCGACCTCCAGCTCTCGGTCGCCGCCATGGAGCCCCGCGAGCGCTACGTCGCGCCGCTGGAGCGGCTGGGCTATCTGTTCGCGCCGGCGCCCGAGTCGCCCGACCACCACTTCTTCGCCAAGCCGCCCGAGCGGCCGCGCACGCATCACCTGCACGTCTGCGCGGCCGGAAGCGCGCACGAGCTCCGCCACCTGGCGGTTCGGGACTTCCTGCGCAGCCATCCCGACGAGGCGCGGCGCTACGCGGCGCTCAAGCGCGAGGTCGCCGCACGCCATCCGCAGGACCGGCTCGCCTACATCGACGGCAAGGACGGGTACGTCGCGGCGCTCGAAGAGCGCGCGGTGCGCTGGGCCGGGGCCTAGTTCAGCAGCGCGTGGATGCGGGCGGCGCTCAGCTCGCCCTTGGGCACGAAGCCGCTCGCGCCGCTCGCCCCGACCAGCGGACCGAACTCCCGCGGGTCGCGCGACGACGTCATCACGATCTTCGGCGTGTCGTCGCGCTCGGCGCTGGTGATGCGCGTGGCGACGTCGAACCCGTCGAGGTCGGGCAGGTTGACGTCGAGCAGGACGAGGTCCGGGTGCAGGCCCCACGTGCGCTCGATGCCCGTGGCGCCGTCCTCGGCCTCGCCGACGACCTCGAAGCCCTCGTGCTCCAGCAGCAGCCGGGCGGCGGAGCGGAAGCTCGGGTGATCGTCGACGATGAGGACCTTCATGGGCACACCTCAAGCGTGCCCATCCGCCGGGATTTCGAGCGTGCGGTTAGCCCTACTTGTCCGCGTGGGTGTCAGGGGTTTAACACGAGCGGCTGTCCACCGCACGCCGTTCGGCCATCACAGCAGCCCGCGCTCGTGGGCGCGCGCGACCGCCTCCTCGCGCGATCCCGCGTGGAGCTTCACGTAGATGTTGCGGCAGTGCGTCTTGACGGTGTTGACCGACAGGAACAGCTCCGCGCCGATCTCCCGCTGCGATAGCCCGGACGGCAGCAGGCGCAGGATCGAGCGCTCGCTCGGGGTCAGCAGCGCGGCGTCGCGGGCGCCGCCCGCCGCGGGCGCGACCGCCGCGGCGAGCCCCGCCAGGCGGCCGTGGTCCGGCGCGGCGCCCAGGATCGCCCGCGCCTCGCGCTCCAGGGGCTCGGCCTCCTCGGGCCGGTGGCAGGCGCGGTGCACCGCGGCCAGGCGCAGGCGCGGCTCTGCGCGCTCGAACGGCGAGCCGCCGCGCGCGGCCAGCGCGATCGCCCGGCGCAGCGGCGCGGCGGCGCTCTCCAGCGCGCCCGCGAGCTCCAGCAGCCGGCCTTCGGCCAGGACGCCGGCGACGGCGACCGGATGCTCGCCGGCCGCCGGGTCGTCGTCGCGCAGGTCCTCGAGCCGGTCGAGCCGGCGCCGGGCCGCGTGCTCGTCGCCGCCCTCGGCCGCGAGGATCGCCAGGTAGCCGGTCGCCGCGGTCATCGCGAAGCGGTCGCCGTGGATCGCGGCCAGCCCCGCGGCGCGCGCGAAGTGGCGGTGGGCGACGCGCGGGCGGTTGCGCCAGAACGCCTCCTGGGCGTGCAGCAGCGCGTCGAAGGTGTGCCAGAAGCCGTCCTGCGGGTCGTGGCGGGCGGCGCGGGCCAGGCGGCGGGCGAGCGCCTCGAGGTCGCCGCGGCGCAGCGCGTCGTGGGCGTGCAGGAGCAGGCCGCGGGCGCGCACGGCGGGCGGGACGGCCGCGGCGTCGGCGCCGGCCAGGCGCGCGGCGGCGGTCGCGTCGTCGCCGCGCTCCAGCGCCGCCCAGAACGACGCGAGCCAGAGGTCCGGCTCGTCGCCGAGCGCGTCCATCCACGCCAGGACCGTCAGCCGCTCGCCGCGGCGCAGCGCGCTCTCCCACGACGCGGCCACCATCCGGGGATCGGGCGGCGGCGCGACCGCCGCCGGTCCGGGACGCAGCTCCAGCCGGCCGCCGAGCGCGGCGAAGCGCTCCAGCGTCGCGGCGGCCGCGCGCGACGGCGCGCCCTCGACGACCAGCAGCGGCGCGGGCTCGCGCGGCGCCAGCTCCGCGACCAGCAGCGGCAGGACGGCGCCCTCCAGCGCGCCCGGGCCGGCGGCGAGGATCGCCTCGGCGTCGCGGCCGAAGCCGGGCAGCCCGGCGCCGCGGGCAGCGGCGATCGCGTCGCGCCAGAGGCGGACCGGGTCGTGATCCTCGGGGCCGAGGGACAGCCGGACGAGCGCAGCGCGCTCAGGGACGAGAGCGGCGTCCACCGGCCGACCCTATCCGCTGTCCTACATCGGACGCCAACGAGATTCTCAGGCTGCGTTAAGGCTGCTCCCGCAGGATGCGCCTATGAGGGTCAAGCGCTATGTCCTGGTCTCCGCCGCCGTCCTCGCCGCCGGTGCCGGCGGAGGAGCCGCGATCGCCGCCTCGTCGGGCGACGAGCGGCAGAAGACCGAGCAGTCGATCCTCGACGACGCGGCCAAGCGGCTGAACGTCACGCCGGAGGCGCTGAAGTCCGCGCTCGGCGAGGCCGAGGACGCCCAGCTCGACCAGCAGGTCAAGGACGGCAAGCTCACCCAGGAGCAGGCCGACGCCATCAAGAAGGCGCGCTCGCAGAGCGGGACGGTGCTCGGCGGGGTGGGTGGGGGCCACCTGCGCGGCGGCGCGGGCGGCCTGGGCGGCCCCGGCAAGCCGGGCGGCGGCCCGGGCGGTCGCGGCGGCTTCGGGTTCGGCTTCGGCTTCGGCGGCCTGCGCTTCCACACCGACGCCGGCGGCGCGCTCGACGCGGCCGCCACCGCGCTGGGCCTCGAGCGCGACGACCTCATCGCCAAGCTGCGCGACGGCGCGTCGATCGCCGACGTCGCCAAGGACCGGGGCACGTCGCTGGACGACGTCAAGGCGGCGATCACCGCCGCGGTCACCAAGGAGCTCGACGCCCGCGTCGCGGACAAGAAGCTCACCGCCGACCAGCGCGACAAGGTCCTGTCCGAGCTGAAGGACCACCTCGACGACCTGGTCACGCTGAAGCCGCCGACGCCGCCGAACGGCAAGGACCACCCGGCGCTCCCGTTCAGACATCCCTAGGGTGCTCGCAGCAGCTTCCGGGCAAGCTCCCAGGAAGCTCCAAGGAACCACGCCGACACTGTTGAGCGTGATGACCACCGCCACGCCCGAGAGCCACCGCGTCCTTGTCGTCGACGATGAGCCCAACATCGCCGACGTCATCTCCATGGCCCTGCGCTTCCAGGGGTTCACGGTGGAGTCGGTCGGCGACGGCCGCGCCGCGCTCGAGGCGGTGTCGTCGTTCAAGCCGGACCTGCTCGTCCTCGACGTCATGCTGCCCGACATGGAGGGCTTCGAGGTCGCCAAGCGCCTCAGCGCCGAGCGCGTCCAGATCCCCATCATCTTCCTGACCGCCCGCGACGCGACCGAGGACAAGGTCCGCGGCTTGACGATGGGCGGCGACGACTACGTGACCAAGCCCTTCAGCCTGGAGGAGCTGGTCGCGCGGATCCGGACGATCCTGCGGCGCGCGGGCCTCGCGCAGCCGGACTCGAGCAAGCTGGCGTTCGAGGACCTGGAGCTGGACGAGGACACGCGCGAGGTGACGCGCGGCGGCGAGCTGATCGAGCTGACCGCGACCGAGTACCGGCTGCTGCGCTACCTGATGCTGAACCCGCGCCGCGTGCTGACCCGCGCCCAGATCCTCGACCAGGTCTGGGACTACGACTTCGGCGGCGACGCCCGCGTGCTCGAGACCTACATCTCCTACCTGCGCAAGAAGATCGACAGGCAGGGCCCGCCGCTCATCCACACCGCGCGCGGTGTCGGGTACGCGCTGCGCGCGCCGAGGACGTAGGCGGAGCACCGCTTGTCCTTACGGACGCGCCTGATCGCGGGGCTGCTGGCGCTGGCGGCGGTCGGCCTGCTGCTGCTCGCCGGCGTCACCTACTACGAGCAGCGCCACTTCCTCGTCAGCCGGATCGACGACCAGGCCCGCCAGGCGGCGCGCTGGACCCAGGCGCGAGGCGCCGGCGGCATGCCGAACGGCGGAGGCATCGGCGGCTACGGCAACCCGCTGCCGCCGGCCGACGACGATGGCGACGAGCCGGAGCGCGGCGGTGGTGGCCGCGGCGGACCCGGCCCGGTCGCGGGCACGTGGGTCATCACGCGGTCCTCCAGCGGTGACGACCCGCAGTGCCTGGCGTGCCAGTACGCCTCGACGGCCACGGCGCCGGCGCTCCCGTCCGGGCTGAAGGCGGGCGAGGCCAGGACGGTCAAGGCCACCAACACGGGCGACTCCTACCGCGTCTACGGCGTGACGCTGACCGACGGCAGCGTGCGCTTCGCCGCGCTTCCGCTGGAGGACACCGAGACCACGCTGCACCGCCTGCTGACGATCGAGGCCCTGGTCATCGCGGGCATCCTGATCGCCTTGGGCGCGTTGGCCTGGTGGTTGGTCGCGATCGGGCTGCGGCCGCTGGAGCGCATCGGCCGCACCGCGGGCTCGATCGCCGCGGGCGACCTGTCGCGCCGCGTCGAGCCGTCCAACGAGCGCACCGAGGTCGGGCGCCTCGGCCTGGCGTTGAACCGGATGCTGGAACGGCTGGAGGAGGCGTTCGCCAAGCAGCGCGCGTCCGAGGACCGGCTGCGCACGTTCCTGGCCGACGCGTCGCACGAGCTGCGCACGCCGCTGGCGTCGATCCGCGGCTACGCGGAGCTGTTCCGGATGGGCGCGGCGAGCGACCAGGAGGCGACCGAGCGCTCGATGAGCCGGATCGAGTCCGAGGCGACGCGCATGGGCGTGCTGGTCGAGGACCTGCTGACGCTGGCGCGGCTGGACGAGGTCCGCGAGCAGATCCGCGAGGACGTCGACCTCAACCGCCTCGCCGGCGACGCCGTCGACGACGCCCGCGCGACCGCGCCCGACCGCGACATCGAGCTGCGGACCGCCGGGCCGGTGCACCTCGTCGGGGATCCCCACCAGCTCCGCCAGGTCTTCGCGAACCTGCTGCGCAACGCGCTCGTCCACACGCCGCCGGGAACGCCGGTGGAGGTCGACGTCCGCGACGACGGCGCGATGTCCGTGCTGGAGGTCCGCGACTTCGGCCCCGGCCTGCCGACCGACGAGAACGACCTGCTCTTCGAGCGCTTCTGGCGCGCCGAGGGCGGCCGCAAGCAGGGCAAGGCGGGCGCCGGCCTCGGCCTGGCGATCGTCTCCGGGATCGTCGCGGCGCACCACGGCGAGGTGGCCGCCGACAACGCTCCGGGCGGCGGCGCGCGCTTCGTCGTCCGCCTCCCGCACGACGCGCCCGCCGACGCGCCGAGCGTCTAGACCGCCTCCGCCACCGGCGCCTCGAAGGCGTCGCCCTCCGACGACGCCGGCGCCAGCGCGGCGAGGCGAGAGACGGCCGTGTCGAGGTCCTCGGGCGGCAGCGTGAACGGCAGGCGCAGGTGGCGCTCGAACGTCCCGTCGACGCTGAACGCCGGGCCCGGCACCACCAGCAGCCCCTCGCGGGCGGCCGCGGCCGCCAGGCGGGTCGCGCCGGGGCCCGGGAGCCGGACCCAGAAGGAGAGGCCGCCGTGGACGCGCGGGGCGTGCCAGGCCGGCGCGTGCTCGGCCAGCGCGCCGGCCAGGGCGTCGCGGCGGGACTTCAGCAGCGCGCGGCGCGAGGCGACGACCGCGTCCCAGTCCTTCAACAACTCGACGGCGAGGAGCTGGTCGAGGACGGGGGAGGCCATGTCGACGGTCGCGCGCAGCGCGGCGAGCTCGCGCACGGTGCGGGCGGTCGCCCGGATCCAGCCGACGCGCACGCCGCCCCAGGCGGACTTGCTCATCGTCCCGATCGTGACGACCGCGCCCGGCGGCCCGAAGGATCCCAGCGGCGGCGGCAGCGCGGGGCCGTCGAGGCGCAGCTCGGCGCACGTCTCGTCGACGACCAGCGTCGTGCCCGCGCGGGCGCAGGTCGTCGCGATCTCCTCGCGCGCCGCGGCCGACATCGTCAGCCCGGTCGGGTTGTGGAAGTCGGCGACGGTCACGGCCAGGCGCGGCGACGCGGCGCGGATCGTGCCGGCCCAGGCGCTCGCGTCCCAGCCGCGCGCGCCGAGCGGGACGGGCACCGCGCGGGCGCGCGCCGCCCGGATCGCCGCCAGCGTGCGCGGGTAGGCGGGCGCGTCGACCAGCACGCGCTCGCCTGGGCCGGCGAGCAACCCGAGCACCAGGTGCAGCGCGTGCTGCGCGCCGCTGGTCACCAGCACCTCGTCGGCCGCGGTCGGCAGCCCGCGCGCGGTCAGCCGCGCCGCGATCGCCGCGCGCAGCTCCGGCAGCCCGGCGGAGGCGTAGCCGTGGCCGGCGAGATGGCGCGGCAGCGCCGCCGCCGCTCGCTGCGCCGCGTGCGCGACCAAGGGATCGGGCGCCGGCAGCGCGGCGATCGACAGGTCCAGCGGCCGGATCGCGTCCGCGGCGTCGCCCGACGGCAGCGGCGGCAGGCTCGCGGCGCCGGCGCCGGCGCCGCCCGCGCCCGCGCCCGCCGGCAGCGTCAGCCAGCTGCCCGCGCCGCGCGCGCTCAGCAGGAACCCGTCCTCGCGCAGCCGGTCATAGGCCCGCGACACCGACCCGCGGCTGACGCCCAGCTCGGCCGACAGCGCCCGCTCGCTCGGCACGCGCGTGCGCGCCGCCAGCCGGCCGTCGACCACGAGCGCCCGCAGCGCGTCGGCCAGCGCGTGCGAAGCTTCGCCCGGCCGCCGCCATCCGTCGCCCAGCAGCGCCGCCAGCGCTGGAGCCAAGATGTCCCGATTGGCTCTACTCATAGGAGACCATTCGCGCGACCATGGACCCATGCTACCCCGGCGCCTCGCCCAGCTCTACGTCGGCCTCGTCCTCTACGGCGCGAGCGCCGCGCTGATCCTGCTCTCCGGCCTGGGCAACGTGCCGTGGGACGTCTTGCACCAGGGTCTGGCCGACCACACGCCGATCGGCACCGGCCTGTGGGTCTGCATCGTCGGCGCGCTGCTGCTCCTGCTGTGGATCCCGCTCGAGCAGAAGCCCGGCCTCGGCACCGTGAGCAACGTCATCGTCCTCGGCGTCGTGCTGCAGCTGATGGTGGATGCCTTCGACCAGCCGCGCGGCACCACCGAGCGCGTCACGCTGCTGATCGCCGGGATCCTCCTCAACGGCGTCGCCACCGGCCTCTACATCGGCGCCCGCTTCGGGCCCGGCCCGCGCGACGGCCTCATGACCGGCCTCGCCGCCCGCGGCCACTCGCTGCGCGCGGTCCGGACCGGGATCGAGCTGACCGTGCTGGTGTCGGGCGCGGCGCTCGGCGGCACCGTCGGCGTCGGCACCGTCCTCTACGCGCTCTCGATCGGCCCGCTGGCGAAGGTCTTCGTGCCGCTGCTGGACAGCGGCGGCGTGGCTCAGCGGCGCGACGCGAGGTGGCGCAGGAACGGCGCCGCGTCGAGCCCGCCGCCGGTCACCGACTCCACGACCGGCACCGTGTCCAGCCGCCGCCCGTGGCGGTGGACCTTGGTCCCCAGCCAGGTCCGGATCGCGTCCACGTCGCCCACCGCCAGCGCGTCGGCCTGCGGGCCGAGGTCGGACTCCAGCGACTCCCACAGCGCAGCGGCGATCAGGCAGCCCAGCGCGTAGGACGGGAAGTACCCGAACGCGCCGCCGGCCCAGTGGACGTCCTGCAGGACGCCCTCGGCGTCGGACGGCACGTCGATCCCGAGCAGGCGCTTCATGCCGTCGTTCCACGCGGCCGGCAGGTCCTCGACGGCGAGCGTCCCCTCGATCAGCGCGGACTCCAGCTCGAAGCGCAGCACGATGTGCAGGGGGTAGGTCGTCTCGTCGGCGGACACGCGGATCAGCGACGGCTGCACCGCGGTCACGCTCGCGAAGACCTCGTCACCGGTGACCGGGAAGCCGGCCGCGCTCAGCTCGGCCGCCAGGATCGGCGTCCACGCCGGATGGCGCCCGACGTGGTTCTCCCACAACTTGCTCTGCGACTCGTGGAGCGACATCGACGTGACGTCGCCCAGCGGCGTGCGCCACAGCTCGGGCGCGACCTGCCGGTCGTAGAGCGCGTGGCCGAACTCGTGCATCGCGGCCAGCAGCGACTCGAGCTGCCCGTCGGTGTAGCGCGTGGTGATGCGGCTGTCGAGCAGGCCGATGTTGGTGGAGAACGGGTGCGGCGACACGTCGACGCGCCACGCGTCCTCGGTCACGCCGAACCGCGCCAGCACCGCCTGCACCGCCTGCTTCTGCGCGGCGATCGGCACGTCCAGCGACTTCGGCGCCGGTCGCCCGGCCAGCTCCTCGACCAGCGCCGGCAGCTCGCGCGTCAGCTCGGAGAAGACCTCGGTGATGCGGTCGTGGGTCAACCCGTAGTCGTAGTCGGCCAGCAGCGCGTCGTACGGGCGGGCGAACTCGCCGGCGAAGCAGGCCGCGTACGCGCGCGCCAGCTCGACGTTGCGCTTCAGCGCCGGGACGAAGCGGGCGAAGTCGTCGTCGGCGCGCGCCTCCTGCCAGACGTCCTCGCCCTCGGCCGCCGCCAGCGCCAGCTCGGCCGCCAGGTCGCCGGGCACCTGCCGCTGGCGGTCGAAGTCGCGCTTGGCCACGCGGACGACGTCGGCGTCCAGCTCGTCGAGGTCCGCGCCGGCCAGGGCCTCCAGCCACTCGCCGACCTCCGGCCCGGTCGCGCGCTCGTGGTGCAGCCGCGTCAGCGTCGCCATCTGGTCGGCGCGGCCCGCGCCGCCGGCCGGCGGCATGAACGTCCGCTGGTCCCATGCCGCCAGGTGCCCGAGCATGGCGAGGTCGGTCAGCTCGGCCAGGCGGGCACGGAGCTGGGCGATGGGCGTCGTCGGCAGGGCGTCGGTGGCCATCTCCGGAACCTAGCGCGCGCTCACGCGGGCGCGGCGGCAGGCTCGGGCAGCGGCGCCAGGCGGGACGCCCCGCGCGGGATGCTGAGCAGCGCGGCCGAGGCGAGCAGCGCCCCCGCCATCGCGACGACGAACACCGCGGTGCCGGTCGCGCGCGCCGGGTCGTGGCCCGCGGCGTAGACGGTCTCGGCCGCGGCCAGCGCGATCGCGCCGCCGGTTTGACGCAGCAGCAAGAGCGTGCCCATCGCGGCGCCGATGTCCTGCGGGGCGACCGTCCGCTGCAGCGCGATCTGGAGTCCCGACAGCGACGGTCCGACGCCGAGCCCGAGCAACCCCATGAACAAGAGGCTGAGCCCGTCGGGCGTGTCCGCGTCGAACGTCGCGAACCCGAGCGCGCCGAGCATGACCAGGCCCATGCCGATCAGCAGCGGCGTCCGGAACTCCAGCCGCCGGACGATGACCGCCGCGCCGACGTTGACCGCCACGAGCACGCCGAGCAGCAGCGGGTAGATCAGCAGGCCGGAGTGGGTGGCGCTGACGTCGCGCGCCAGCTGGAAGTAGCGCGGCAGCAGCAGGACGCCGGAGAAGAGCGCGAAGCTCGCGAACGTCCCGGTCGCGCAGATCGCGCCGACGCGGCGGTCGGCGAGCAACCGCATGGGGATGATCGGCGCGGGCGCGCGGCGCTCGGCGCGGAGCAGCGCCGCCGTGAGGACCAGGCCGGCGGCGATCAGCCCGCCGACGTCCCACTGCGTCCACGCCGGGAGGTCGCCGGTGGCGGGGTCGGCGTGCGTGCGCTCGTTCAACCCGACCAGCAGCAGCGACGCGGCGGCGGTGAGCAGCGCGATCCCGCGCAGGTCCAGCGGGATCTCTCGGCCCTCGCTGCGCCCGACCTCGCGGGGGAGGAGGCGGGCGATGGCGAAGAACGCCACGGCCCCGATCGGGAGGTTGACCGTGAAGCACGCGCGCCAGCCGACGTGGTCGGTGAGCAGGCCGCCGATCAGCGGCCCGGCGAGCAGCGCGAAGCCCATCATCCCGGCCATCGCGCCCTGCAGCGCGGCGCTGCGCCGCCCGGCGAAGAGGTCGGCGACCAGGATGAAGGACAACGACTCCAGCGCGCCGGCGCCCGCGCCCTGGAGCGCGCGGGCGCCGACCAGCCATTCCATGGAGGTCGCGACGCCGCTGAGCGCGCTGCCGGCCAAGAACAAGGACATGCCGGTGAGGAGGAGGTCGCGGCGGCCGAAGCGATCCGACAGCCGCGCGTACAGGGGGAGGGTGATGGTCGCGGGGACGAGGTAGGCGGTGACGACCCAGAGGTAGAGGTCGCGTCCGTCGAGGTCGGCCACGATGCGGGGGAGGGCCGTGCCGACGATCGTCTGGTCGAGCATCGCGAGCAGGAGGCCGGACATGACGGCCGCGAGGAGGAGTCTCTGGCGAGGCATACATGAAAGTTCTGACATGTAAGAACTTTCATGTCAAGCTCGGGTTATGCTGCTTGGCCATGTCCCTGCGTCACGCGGTGCTGGGGCTGCTGACCTGGCAGCCGATGACGGGCTACGAGCTGGCGAGCAAGTTCGACGTCTCGCTCGGCAACGCCTGGCATGCGAGCCACAGCCAGATCTACCCCGAGCTCGGCAAGCTCGAGGACGAGGGGATGATCGAGGTCGTCGCCCGCGGCGCCCGCAACAGCCGCACCTACGGCGTCACCGAGGCCGGCAGCGAGGAGCTGCGGCGCTGGCTGGTCGACGTCGAGCCCAACCGCCAGCAGCGCAGCGAGTCCGGGGTGCGCTCGTTCCTCGCGCCGCGGCTGCTCGAGCCGGCGGACTCGCGCCTGGCTTTGGAGCGCGACCTGCGCGACGTCCTCGCCCAGCGCGAGATGCTGGAGGAGATCCAGCGGCGGATCGACGAGGACCCGGGCGGGAGCCACCCCTTCGCTCCCGCCGTCGACCTCGGCCTGCGGATCAACCCCGTGATCGAGGGCTGGATCCGCGACCAGCTCGCCGAGCTGGCCGACGCCGCCGACGACTAGCTCTTCGCCGTCCCCAGCTTCGCGGTCGCCGTGCGCGACGCGCCGTCGCGCGCGTAGGCGACCTTCAGCTCGTCGCCGGGCTGGTGGGAGGCGATGAGCGACGCCAGCGCGTCCGCGTCGCTCACCGCCTGCCCGTCGATCGCGGTGATCGTGTCGCCGGCCTTCAGGCCCGCCTCCGCGGCTGCGCCGCCCGCGGTGACGGCGGCCAGCTTCACGCCGCCGCTCGTGCCGTCCTCGATCTGCACCCCGAGCTGCGGATGCTGGACCGCCTCCCCGGCGATCAGCGCCGCCGCCACCGTGCGCACGGTGTCGGAGGGGATCGCGAAGCCGACGCCGTCGTTGCCGCCCGAGTCGGACTCGATCTGCGCGTTGACGCCGATCACCTGGCCGTCCTGGTTCAGGAGCGGCCCGCCGGAGTTGCCGTGGTTGATGGAGGCGTCGGTCTGGATCGCGCCGCCGATCGTCGTGTTGGACGGCGAGGTGATCGTGCGATCGAGCGCGGAGACGATCCCGGTGGTGAGCGTCTCGGAGAGGCCGAACGGGCTGCCGATCGCCAGGACGCCGTCGCCGACCTCGACGTCGTCGGAGTCCCCGAGCGTGAGCGGGTGCAGCTTCGACGCGCTCACGCCGGAGACCCGGACGACGGCCAGGTCGGTCGCGGTGTCGGTGCCGACGACCGAGGCCTTGGCCTTGGTCCCGTCGCTGAACGTCACGCTGACCGACGTCGCGCCGTCGACCACGTGCGCGTTGGTGACGATGTCGCCCTTGGCGTCGACGACGAATCCGGAGCCCTCCGCCTCGCCCTGCGCCGTGGTGACGATCAGGTCGACCACGCCCTCCGACGCCGTCTTGTAGACCTCGCCGACGGTCTTCGCGTCCGACGACGTCGTCGCGCCGGCGACCGCGGTCGACCCGCTGGAGGCCGT
>Ga0247762_1000448_pt1 | contig 11820 bp, 11 predicted proteins | sample UWRJL081202R4_FD_181016 | JGI IMG/M metagenome (GOLD analysis project Ga0247762, IMG submission 181016) | Plant litter microbial communities from Arlington Agricultural Research Station in Wisconsin, United States - UWRJ-L081-202R-4 | ecosystem: Environmental > Terrestrial > Plant litter >...
CGAGCAGGCGCGGATGATCGGCTCCAGGTCGCCCTCGGACAGCCCGTGCAGGCGGGCGAACAGCGCGTCGGCGGCGCTGTCCTCGCCCTGGCGCACGCGCGCGGCGGTGGCGTGCAGCCACGAGACGGTGTCCGCGAAGTCGCCCCCGCTCTGCTCGGTGAGGACCTCGTGGACCAGGCCTTCGAGGAGGTCGACGTCAGTGGCGTCCATGTCGCGGCACCACGCTAGTGGCCGCTCGGCGCCGTCCATATGGCCCGCCGGTCAGAATGCACCCGATGGACCTGCGACAGCTCGAGTACTTCGCGGCCGTCGCACGCCATCGCCACTTCCGGCGGGCGGCCGAGTCGCTCTACGTCACGCAGTCGGCGGTCTCCCAGGCCGTGCGGCGGCTGGAGGCCGATCTGGGGATCGAGCTGCTGCGGCGCGTTCCCGGCGCGCAGCCGCCGGTGCAGGTCACGCCGGCCGGCGAGGAGCTGCTGGCGCGCGCGGAGGCGATCCTGGCCGACGTGGAACGCGCCCGCGCCGCGATGGACGAGCACGCCGGGACGCTGCGCGGCGGCGTCCGGGCCGCGGCGACGACCGGCGACGCGCTGCGCCTGGCGCCCGCGCTGGCGCGCTTCGGCCGCGAGCACCCGGGCGTGCGGATCGCGCTGCGGCTCGGCGGCGCCGCCGACGTCCTGGAGTCGGTCGCGACCGGCGCGGTGGACGTCGCGGTGGCGTCGCTGCCCGAGGGCGCCGCGGTGCCCGACGGCGTCGAGGCGACCGCCCTGCGCGCGGAGCGGCTGGTGCTGCTCGTCGCGCCCGACGACGAGCTGGCGGGCGCGTCGGGCGTGAAGCTGTGGGACGTGCGCGACCGCCCGTTCGTCCTCGCCGAGCCGGGGACGGGGCTGCGCGCGTCGGTGCTGAGCGCCTGCACCGCCGAGGGCTTCGGGCCGGTGCCGCTCTTCGAGGTCGGCGAGCCGACCGCGGTCCGGCTGCTGGTCGGCGCGGGCCTCGGCGTCGCGCTCGTGCCGGCGTCCTGGGCCCAGCAGGCCGGGCCGGAGGTCGGCGTCGCGACGGTCGCCGGGACCGCCGCGACGCACGCCTCGGTGTTGCTCTCGCGCCGCGACGCGACGACGCCGATCGCCCGGCTGCTGGCCGAGGGCGTGCTCGGCGCGGGCTAGGACCCGAGCACCTCGGCCAGCTCGGCGACGAGCTTGCGCTTGGGGCGCGAGCCGATCAGCTTGAGGATCGGCTGCCCGTGCTTGAACACCATGAACGTCGGCATCGAGAGGACCTGGTGCTCGGCGGCGACGCGCGGGTTGCTGTCGCAGTCCAGGCCGACGACGCGCAGATCGTCGCGCTCGGCGGCGAGCTCCTCGAGGATCGGGTGCATCGCGCGGCACGGCGGGCACCAGGCGGCCCAGAAGTCGACGAGGACCGGGACGTCGGACTCCAGGACCTCGGCGGCGAACGAGGCGTCGGTGGCCTGGGTGAAGGAGGAGGCGGTGGTGGTCATGGCATCGAGTGTGCGGGCCGCGACGCGCGGCGTCGAAGCTGATGCGTGATCGCGTCGAGTAGCGCAGGTCATCGCCCCTCGAGCGCGCCGCGTCACAATGAGAGGTCGAATGGCCGAGCTCCAGACAGGCAGCGAGTTCGCCGGCTGCCGCATCGAGGGGGTTCTCGGCCGCGGCGGGATGGGCGTGATCTACCGGGCGACCGAGCTGCGGCTCGGGCGGCCGGTCGCGCTGAAGCTGATCGCCACCGAGCAGGCGTCGGACCCCGACGTGCGCGAGCGCTTCGAGCGCGAGGCGCGGATGACGGCGTCGATCGAGCACCCCAACGTCGTGCCGGTCTACGGCGCGGGCGAGGAGGACGGCCACCTCTACCTCGTCATGCGCTTCGTGCCGGGGACCGACCTGCACCACCTGCTGCGCTCCGAAGGACGGCTGGCCCCGGCGCGGGCGGCGTCGATCGTCGCGCAGGTCGCCGACGCGCTGGACGCGGCGCACGCGGCCGGCCTGGTCCACCGCGACGTCAAGCCCGCCAACATCCTGATCGGGGGCGACCACGCCTACCTGAGCGACTTCGGGATCACGCGCGTGCAGACCTCCGACACGCGGATCACCGACAGCGGCAACTGGATCGGGACCGTCGACTTCATGGCGCCCGAGCACCTGCGCGGCGAGCCGACCGACGCGCGCGCCGACGTCTACGCGCTCGGCTGCGTGCTCTACACCGCGCTGACCGGCGAGCCGCCGTTCCGCCGCCAGACCGTCCCCGCGACGATCACCGCGCACCTGCACGAGCCGCCGCCGCGGCCGTCGCTCGCCGTGCCGGGGCTCCCGGAGGCGTTCGACTCGGTGATCGCGCGGGCGCTCGCGAAGGACCCGTCGCAGCGCTATCCGAGCGCGGGCGACCTGGGCCGCGCGGCGCGGGCCGCGGTGGCCGGGGAGCGCGTGTCGACCGCGCGCGGCTCCGTCGCGACCGGCGCGGCGACGCCGGAGGAGGCCGAGCCGACGCGGATGGGACCCCTGCCCGGCGCGACCGCCGTGCTGGAGCGCCCGGGCGACGACGACGCGACGCGCGTGGCGGGCGCGGGCGCGGGCGACGGCAGCGCTCCGCCGCCGCGCCGGCCGGTCGACGTCAAGGTCCAGCGCGGGCGGGGCCGCAAGCAGGCGCTGGCGGCGACGATCGTCGTCCTGCTCATCCCGGCCGTGCTGCTCGTCCGCTGGGTCGGCGGCGCCGGCGACGGGACCGAGACCGGGCCGCTGAGCGCGGGCGAGGTCCGCTCGGCGGCGCAGAAGTTCGCCGCCGCCTACACCGACGAGGACCCCGACGCGCTGCGCCGGGTCCTGACGCCCAACGTGCGCCGCTACGGGACGACGGCCGACGTGCAGCGCGGGCGGCTCGCGGTGGTCGACACCTACAGGTCGCAGTTCGCTGCCGACGACGTGCAGAAGTACGAGCTGAGCGACCTGAAGGCCACCGGCGGAGCCGCCGGCCGGGCCGAGGGCCGGTACACCGTAACGCGCCAGGGCGCGGCGCCGATCACCGGCCGGATCGTCTTCGGCGTCGTCCGGCGCGACGGCGCGGCGCGGATCGACCTGATCGCGACCGAGCCGCGCGCCACCTAGCGCCCGTCCCTCGCTAGCAGTCGCGGGCGAGGTGCACGGCGACCGTCGACTCCGGCGCGACGGACTCGCCGCCCGACGGGGACGTGTCGCAGACCTTCGGCGAGCCGCCGAGCAGCTCGTCGAAGAAGCCGCCGTTCTCGGTCTGCAGGTCGGCCTTGAGGTTGGCGTCCTCGAGCTCCTGCCGGGCGTCGTCGGCCGGCAGCCCGACGACGTCGGGGACCGTGACCTCGACCACGCGCCGGACGCGCACCGCGGTCAGCGCCGGGCGCGCGGAGCCGGAGGCGGCGAGGACGTCGACGACGTTGACGCCCGGCTCCAGGCCGATCTGCGCCGACCACGTGCGCCCCGACACCGACGCCTTCTCGCCGCGGACGAGCACGGTCGCGCCCGCCGGGGAGACCGTGCCGCGGACCTCGACGCGCTCGTCGCGGACCGTGCCCTGATCGGACGGCGACGTCACCGCCAGGCGCACGGGCGCGGTGGCCGTGGCGGGCTTCTCGCTGCCGCAGCCGGTGATGATGAGGGCGCAGGCTGCGCCGGCGAGGAGTCCGATCCGCGTCATTGGGTGCCCCCTGAGTATGCGACAGCGCGACTGGGCACGCCTGTGCGTTGGTGAACGGGAAGCTCTCCGAGCGGGTCGTCGTGGCGCCGGTCGTGCTCGGCGCGGTCGTCGCATTGGCGGCCGACGAGCGCGCGCGGGACGCCGCCGACCAGGCGCGCGGGCCGTTCCTGCTGGTCGCGGGATTGTTGATGTTGGGGTTGGTCGCCGACCGCGACGGCGTGTTCTCCTGGGCCAGCGCGCGCCTGCTGGGCGTGACCGAGCACCCGCGGCGGCTGCTGGCGGTCGCGCTCGCGCTGGTGGCGGTCGTCACCGCGCTGCTGAACCTCGACACCGCGGTCGTGTTCCTGACGCCGGTGCTGATCGGCGCCGCGCGCGGGGCGGGCGTCGACGAAGGGCCCTTCTTGTACGGGTCGGTCCTGATGGCCAACGCCTCGTCGTTGCTGCTGCCCGGCGCGAACCTGACCAACCTGTTGGTGTTGGCCAGCGAGCCGGTGTCGGGCGCGACGTTCGTGGCGCGCGTGCTGCCCGGGGCGCTGGCGGCGGCGACCGTGACGGCGCTGGGGCTGATGGCATGGCAAGGACGGCATCCGCACCGCGCCGCCTCCGCGTCCACCGCGGCGGCCGCCGTCGCGGTCGCCGCGGCGCCGCGCCCGCTCGCCCTCGGCGTCGTCGCCTGCGCGATCGCCGCCGTGCTCGTCCTGGTGCTGCCCGACCCCGGCCTGCCGGTGCTCGCGGTCGGCGTCCTGGCCGTCCTCGCGCGGCGCGGCGTCGGGCGCGCCGCCGTCGCCGAGGCGGTTGGGCCGCTCGCGCTGCTGGGCCTCTTCAGCGTCTCGGTCCTGCTCGGGGCGCTCGCCCGCGCCTGGTCGGGACCGGCCGAGCTGCTGGCCTCCGCTTCACCGCTGGAGACGACCGCGATCGGCGCGCTCGCCGCGATCCTCGTCAACAACCTCCCGGCCGCGGTCCTGCTCAGCGCCTCGCCGCCGCCGCACCCGCGCGCGCTGCTGTTCGGCCTCAACCTCGGGCCGAACCTCGCGGTCACCGGCTCGCTGTCGTCCTACCTGTGGTTCAAGGCCGCGCGGTCGGCGGGCGCGGAGCCCAGCGCGCTGCGCTTCAGCCTGATCGGCGCGCCGCTGGCGATCGTCGCGATGGCGGCGGCGCTGCTCACGGGGACCCGTTAACGACCAGAGCCCCTGCTGGCGCAGGGGCTCCGGACGAGGAGGTCAAACGATGAAGCGGGAGGAGGAGCTGCGTTGCGTTGCTCTCCCCGGTGATCGGCAGCCGCCGCCGGATCTTGAGCGTCAGTCGGCGGCCAGCAGGCGCACGGTGCGCCGGCCGCCGGCCAGCGCGCGGTGCCAGGGGCCGTCGCCGTCGAGCTCGGCGCCGGAGTCCAGCAGCAGCGCGGCGAGCGTCAGCGCCTCGTCGCGCGGCTGCGGCGGCGAGACGTACTCGCGGTCGCGCCGGCCGGTCAGCCCGGGGCTGACGCGATCCTCGACCTGCACGCGGAACGACGGGCCGAGCGTCAGGGAGAGCTGGTCGGAGGCATCGGACACGGTGGCGGAAGCCTCGCACAAACCGCGCGCGGGGCTTCCGCCACGACCAGCTCGGGCCTACGCCCCGCAGACCGGCCAGGGCGCGGTGCCCTGCGCGGCCAGCAGCGCGGCGGCGCGCCGGTCCTGCTCGGCCTCGGGCGCCGCGGCGGGATCGCCGCTGCCGCCCATCGCCTTCCAGGTCGCGCGCGTGAACTGGTACTTGCCGCGGTAGACGCCGTCGGCGGAGATCGCGGTCGGGTCGCCGCCGGACTCGCACGCGGCGATCTTCTGCAGCGTCGCGGAGGCGGTGCCGGAGACCGCGGCCGCCGAGGCGGTCTCGGCGTCGTCGGCCAGCCCGCTGGACAGGCCGAGCGCGCCGGCGGTCTGCGGTCCGACGATGCCGTCGACCGTCAGCCCGTTCTTGCGCTGGAACACCTTGACGGCGCGGGCGGTGGTCGCGGTGAACGTCCCGGTCTGCTTGATGCCGAGCGCGGCCTGCAGCGCCTTGACCGCGGCGCCGGACGAGCCGGACTGCAGCGTCTGCGGCGCGGGGGCCTGAGCGGTGGTCTGGCCGAGCGCCAGCGGCGCGCCGAGCGCGAAGACGGCGACGAGCGTCGCGGCGACGCTGCCGCCGGAGCGACGGCGACGCCGTCGGCGCACCATGGCCAGGCGCGCGGCCACCGCGGTGCGGCGGGCGCGCGAGCGCTCCAGCGAAGCCTGGCAGGCGCGTTCGAGGTCTGAGATCACGACGAGGTGCTTCCTTTGCTCTTTCAGGCCTACGGGGTTAGCTGTCGGGCTCGCGCTGAAGAGCTGCGCTACCGCGCCGTGAATGGCGCCGATTCGCCCCGGGAGCCACGCGTGGTGGCTCCAGTGGGTCCCCCGCTCCCGGGCGCCGTGGCGACCGGGACTCGGCTGGTGTACGACGGCAAAGCCAAGCACATCTGGACGACGCGTGCGGCTTCACATAACCGTTCGGGACCGACCCTTGGGTGGGCCTCTCCGACGTGCAGGGCAAAGAGCGCCGTCTGGGCTCGTACACTGCGTCGCCACCGCATGCCTCCGGAGCCCGAATCCCCCCGTCGTAGGGACGACCGCCAACCGACGCCGTGGCGCGTCGAGGGCGCGCCCGAGGAAAAGAAGCAGGGCCCGATGGGCATGCCGCGCCCTCCCGGAGGCCGGCGCTTCATCTACTTCGTCGTCGCGCTGCTCGCGCTGAACTTCCTGTTCGCGTCGCTCGTGCCGCAGTCGACCGACCGCGTCGAGGTGCCCTACTCGCAGTTCCTCGACGAGGTCGACAGCAACAACGTCAAGTCGGTCTTCACCAAGGGCGACAGCGTCCAGGGCGAGTTCAAGAACAAGGTCCAGCCGCAGGACTCCAAGGACAAGGCCGAGGTCAAGTTCACCACCTACCGGCCCGCCGCGCTCGCGGGCAACGACGACGACCTGCTCACCGAGCTGCGCGAGAAGAAGGTCGTCGTCTCCGCCAAGGCGCTGGACAGCGGCCGCTCGATCTGGGCCGACATCCTGCTGTTCTTCGGGCCGACGCTGTTGTTGGTGGGGTTGTTCGTCTTCCTGGCGCGGCGCGCGGCCGGCGGGGGCGCGGGTGGCCTCGGCGGCCTCGGGCGCTCGCGCGCCAAGCGCTACGACGCGGCCACCGGCACGCGGACGACGTTCGCCGACGTCGCCGGGATCGACGAGGCCGAGGACGAGCTCGAGGAGGTCGTCGACTTCCTCAAGAACCCGGACAAGTACCGGTCGCTCGGCGCGATGATCCCCAAGGGCGTGCTGCTGAGCGGCCAGCCCGGCACGGGCAAGACGCTGCTGGCGCGCGCGGTCGCGGGCGAGGCCAACGTCCCGTTCTTCTCGATCAGCGCGAGCGAGTTCATCGAGATGGTCGTCGGCGTGGGCGCGTCCCGCGTGCGCGACCTGTTCACGCAGGCCAAGGCCGCGGCGCCGTCGATCATCTTCATCGACGAGCTCGACGCGATCGGCCGCCAGCGCGGCGGCGGCGCGTCGCTCGGCGGGCACGACGAGCGCGAGCAGACGCTCAACCAGATCCTCACCGAGATGGACGGCTTCGACGGCTCCGAGGGCGTCATCGTCCTGGCCTCGACGAACCGGCCCGATGTCCTTGACTCGGCGCTGCTGCGCCCGGGCCGCTTCGACCGTCGCGTGACGGTCAACCCGCCCGACGTCGAGGGCCGGGAGAAGATCCTGCAGGTCCACACGCGGTCGGTGCCGCTGGCCGACGACGTCGACCTGAAGGGCATCGCGGCGACCGCGCCGGGCATGGTCGGCGCCGACCTGCGCAACCTGGTCAACGAGGCCGCGCTGCTCGCCGCCAAGGGCGGGCACAAGCAGGTCGAGTCGGCCGACTTCTACAACGCCTTCGAGAAGATCGTGCTCGGCACCGAGCGGCGCATCACGCTGTCGCAGGAGGAGCGCGAGCGCACCGCCTACCACGAGGGCGGCCACGCGCTGCTGGGGATGCTGGAGCCCGGCGCCGACCCGGTGCGCAAGGTCTCGATCGTCCCGCGCGGCCGCGCCCTGGGCGTGACGTTCCAGTCGCCGGAGAGCGACCGCTACGGGTACGACACGGCGTACCTGCTCGGCCGCATCGTCGGCGCCCTGGGCGGCCGCGCCGCCGAGGAGATCGTGTACGGGTCGATCACGACCGGCGCCGAGTCCGACCTGCAGCAGGTCACCTCGATCGCCCGGTCGATGGTCGGCCGCTGGGGCATGTCCGAGGAGATCGGCCTGGTCACGGTCATCAGCGACGAGCCGCAGTACCCCGGCACCGGGCCCGCCTCCGAGGCGACCCGCGAGCTGATCGACCAGGAGGTCCGCCGCATCGTCGACGAGTGCTACGCCCGCGCCGTCGCCCAGCTGCGCGACAACCGCGAGCGCCTCGACGGCCTCGCCCGCGAGCTGCTGGTGCGCGAGACGCTCGACGAAGGCGCCGCCTACCGCGCCGCCGGCTTCGAGCGCGGCTCCGCCCCCGGCGACCGCCCGCCGCACGGCATGCTCAAGGAGCCGTCCGTGACGCCGCAGCTGGACCAGCTCACGACGCCCGAGCGGCCCGAGCCGGGCGGCGGCGCGTAGCGCGGGATGGAGCGCGCGGCGCGGTGGAGACGCCGCGGGCGTGGAGGCGCGTGCAGCGAGAGGCCGCAACTTCCGCGGGCCGTCGCCCGTTCTGATGGATGACGGCCCGCGGGGCGCGATGTAGTCCTCCCGATGAAGTCGCCCCGGGGCCGTCCTCTCTCTCGCCATGTGCTTCAAGGACCTCCTCCGCGGGGCGGCGCTCGTCGTCGCCCTGATCGCCCCTGCCTCGGTGGCCCATGCCTCGTCGCGGGCGCCGCTGTACTTCGATGCCGGCAGCGCCGGGGTGCGCGACGACACGCGGGAGGCGACGCTGGCGCGGCTGGATGGGCTCGGCGTGCGCGCGCTGCGCGTGTCGCTGGTGTGGGCGGCGGTCGCCCCGGCGTCCTCCGGTCCCGTGCGGCCGGCGTTCGACGCGAGCGATCCCAATGCCTATGACTGGGGCGGCTACGGGCGGTTGATCGACGCGGCGCACGCGCGCGGGTGGCGGGTGCTGGTCACCTTCACCGCGCCGGTCCCGCGCTGGGCCACCGCGGCACGCCACGACCAGGTGACACGCCCGAGCGCTTCTGAGTTCCGACTGTTCACGACCGCTGCGGGCCGCCGGTTCGGCGACGCGGTCTCCGCGTGGGGCCTGTGGAACGAGCCCAACCACCCGCGGTTCCTGCGGCCGCAGTACGTCAAGGGCAAGCTCGCCGCGCCGGCGCTCTACCGCGCGCTGCACCTGGCGGGCGTGCGCGGGCTGGAGGCTGCGGGCCAGGCGGGCGACGTCTTCCTCGGCGGCGAGACCGCGCCCGGTGGCGACCGCCGCCGGTCCGTCCCGCCGCTGCAGTTCCTGCGCGGCGTGCTGACACCGCCCCACCCGCCCAGCTCGAAGCTCCGGATCGACGGCTGGGCGCATCACCCCTACGCCAACCGCCGCGGCCCGTACTACGCGCCGCCCGACCGCGACAACGTGACGATCGGCGTCCTCTCGCGGCTGGAGCGCGCGCTCGACGCCGCCGGCCGCCGCTCGACGCCGGTGTGGATCACCGAGTACGGCGTGCAGTCCTCCCCCGACACGACGCTCGGCGTGCCGCTCGCCCAGCAGGCCGAGTACCGGTCGCTCTCCGAGCGCCTGCTGCGCGCCGACCCGCGCGTCGCCGCGTTGTCGCAGTACCTGCTCGTCGACGACGTCGCGCTGTCGGGGTTCCAGTCCGGGCTGCTCACCAGCGCCGGACGCGCCAAGCCGGCGCTCGACGAGTTCCGGCTGCCGTTGTCCGCGCGTCGCTCCGGCGCGACGGTCCTGCTGTGGGGCCTGGTCCGTCCGGCGACCGGCGCGACCCGCGTCGAGGTGCTCGTCCGGGACCGGTCGGCGGCGCGTTCGAGCGTCGCCGCGACCCGCCCGACGGACGCCGCCGGCGCCTGGACGGCGCGCCTCGGATACCGAGCGGGACGCACCTTCCGCGTGCGTTGGACCGCTTCGGACGGGGGCACGTACGTCGGTCCCCCCGTACGGGTGTACGGATAGCCCCAAGGCAGGACACGGGCCCGCACCCCCGAAGGGAGGCATCCGATGCGGTTGGATCTGCGTAACCCCACGTGAGTTCACCCGTTCCTCGGGTACAACCCCCACCGCAGCCGATGCCCACCGAAATTCCGACCATGTACGCCTCCGAAGTCCGCCAGCACCTGATGCTCCTCGGTGAGGAGCGCGTCCTCGCGCACGAGGCCGGGCTGGATCACGACCGGGCGTACATGGCCGACCTCGACGACGAGATCGCCACGTACCGGTCCGCCTACATGGGCGCGGTCGTGACCGAGATCGCGATGCTGCGCGCGCGCATCGACGGTCCGCTCGTCGGCTAGGACGCCGGTCCGTCAGGGACCGGACCGACCGACCTGGGCGAAGGTCCTGGTCGTTGCCCAAGGTTGTTGCCAGAATCTGGTGCGTGCGTGGCTCGACGCTGTCCCTCGGAGTGCTCGCCGTGACCGCCGCCCTGGCGGCGCCGTCGACGCACGCCGCGACGGCCCCGGGACCGTCCTGCAAGGGCGCCGACGTTCCCGCGACGGCCCAGAGCGTGGCCGCCACCCGCTCCGCGATCGCGTGCCTGATCGACGCCGCCCGCGCCGAGCGCGAGCTCCCCGCGCTGAAGGCCGACACGCGGCTGCGGACCGCCGCGCAGCGGTTCGCGCGGTCGCTCGACCCGGCCAAGCCGCTGACGCACGCGGGGCCGGGCGGCTCGACCCCGCTGTCGCGGATCGCGGACGCCGGCTACGCGCGCGGCGGCGCGGGGTTCAGCGCGGCGGAGACGCTGGGGCGGTCCAAGGGCTCGCTGGCGACCTCCCGCACGCGGGTCCGCAAGTGGCTGGCCGCCGCGGCGACGCGCAAGCTGCTGCTCAGCGCCAAGTACCGCGACATCGGCGTCGGCGTCGTGACCAGGGGCGACACGGCGACCTTCGTGGTCGAGGTGGCTAGCCCGGTGTCGGCGGGCTCGGGCTCGTCGCGCTCGTCGCGGTAGCCCGCAGCGCCAGCGCCAGCTCGAAGCGCGCGTCCGGGTCGTCCAGGCGCTCCCCGAAGAGCTCGCGGAGCTGGGCCATCCGGTAGCGAACGGTCTGCGGGTGCACGTGGAGGCGCTCGGCGACGCGCGTCACCTGGCCGGGCTCGTCGAGCCAGGCGCGCAGGGTCTCCAGGAGGCGCTCGCGGGCGCCGTCGCCGAGGTCGTCCAGCGGCTTCAGCGCGCGCGCCGCCAGATCGGCGGCCAGCGCGCCGTCGCCGTGGAGCAGGAGGTCCGGCAGGTGCTCGTCGGTGAGCAGCGGCGCGGGCTGGGCGGGCAGGATCCCGCGCTCCTGCAGCCCGAAGGCCGCCTGGGCGCGGTGCAGCGACGTGGCGGCGCGCTCGAGCGGGACGGTCGGGCCGAGCGCGGCGGGCCCGGACCCGGCGTCGAGCGCGTTGCGCAGCTCGGCCGTGCGGCCGGGCGCGTCGGGGTCGGGGAGGAACGCGAGCGCGAGGCCCTGCTCGGCGACGGCGATCGCCTCGCCGCCCAGGCGCGACGCGAAGCGGTCGGCGTCCTCGGCGCGGGTGACGAGCGCGGCGACGGTCTGGGGACGCGGCCAGACGGCGAGCTGCGCGAGGTCGCGGACCTCCTCGGCGCCGGCGTCGTCGCGCGCGAGGAGGCGGACGAGCGCGCGGCGCTTGCGCTGGCGGTCCGCGAGCGTCACCGACTGCTCCTGCGCGTAGCCGTCGACCGACTCGGCGGAGAGACGGTCGATGTAGGAGAAGATCGCGGAGGCGAGGCGGTAGAGCGTCTCGGGGCCGAAGCCGGCGCGCTGGCCGGCCTCGACGCAGCGCTCCCAGGCGATCCGCGCGCCGAGGCGATAGGCGGAGAGCAGCGCGTCCAGCGAGCGCCCGGCGCGCATCTCGCCGCGGCCGAGCTCGACGTAGACCTCGCGGCGCGGGTCGGTCTCCGCGGCGGCCTGCGGATCGACGAGCGCGTCGACGAACCGGCCGAGCGCGCGCTCGACGCCGAAGCGC
>Ga0247762_1000449_pt1 | contig 11813 bp, 9 predicted proteins | sample UWRJL081202R4_FD_181016 | JGI IMG/M metagenome (GOLD analysis project Ga0247762, IMG submission 181016) | Plant litter microbial communities from Arlington Agricultural Research Station in Wisconsin, United States - UWRJ-L081-202R-4 | ecosystem: Environmental > Terrestrial > Plant litter >...
GAACTCCCCGGCGAGCATCGCCAGCCCGAAGGCCAGCGTCAGCGGCGCGAGCCAGGACAGCTGCTGGAAGAGGTTGAACACCGAGAACGTGGTGAGCTCACCCGAGCTGAGCGCCGGGCTGACGAGCAGCGCGGCGATCATCACGAGCAGGCCGATCGCGGGGACCAGCACCTCGTTGCTCTTGAGCAGGCGCGCGCTCATCGTCCCGCCCCCGTCCGCCGCAGGTGGACGCCGAGCACGACGAGCAGCACGAGCAGCCCCTTTATGCAGGTCTGGGTCCCGGTGGCGTAGCCGCGCAGGACGAGCAGGTCGGAGATCGCGGCGACGACGAGCGCGCCGCTGAGCGTCCGCAGCGCGGACCCGGATCCGCCGGCGATCGCCGTCCCGCCCACGAGGACGGCCGCGATCGCGTCGAACGTGAGGTTCCCGCCGACCTCCAGCGACGCGTTGGTGTTGACCGCCCCGAGGAACATCCCGGCGACGGCGGTCAGCGCGCCGCCGATCGCGAACGCCCCGGTGACGATCGCGCCGACCGGCAGCCCGGCCGCGATCGCGGTCGGACGGCTCTCTCCCACGAGGGAGATGCGCTGCCCGACCGCGGTGCGGGTCAGGACGACGTGCAGGACGAGGGCGAGCGCGAAGAACGTCCACACGCTCACCGGCAGCGTCAGGATCCGGTCGTTGAGCGTCGAGAAGCCGCCGCCCGCCGGGGTCACCTGGTCGCCGCCGGTGATCGCCACGGTCAGGCCCGTCAGCAGCGAGCCGGCGCCGACGGTCAACACGATGGGGTTGACGGCGAACACGCCGACCAGCCAGCCCAGCACCGCGTAGGCCAGCGCCCCGGCGGCGAGCGTGCCGGCGATCGCCGGCACCAGGCCGGCGCCCAGCAGCGCGAGGAAGATCATCGCGGTCACCGAGGCCAGCGTCGCGGTCGCCAGCGACACCTGGCCGCCGGCCAGCATGACGGCGGTCGCGCCGAGCGCCGCGATCCCGACGATGCTCGCCGAGGACAGGATCGCGCGGACGTTGTCGAGCGTGAGGAAGCGCTCGGTGTCGATGGCCAGCACGGCGAGGCCGACGAGCAGCAGCCCCGCGCCCGCCAGCGACAGCGCCCCGGCGCGGCGCCGGCCGCCGACGGGGACGGCCGCCGCCGGCACGCCGGCGCGCATCTCCTCGGCGATCATGCCGCGGCCTCCTGGTGGTGGGTGATGTCGGCCAGCACGACCGCCGGGTCGACGCCCGCGTCGTGGCGGCCGACCTGCCGGCCGCCCCACATCGTCAGGACGACGTCGCCGAGGCCGACGAGCTCGTCGAGGTCGGTCGACGCGAAGATCACCGTCAGCCCATCCTCGGCCGCGGCGCGCAGCAGGTCGTGGATGACCGCGCGACCGGCGACGTCGACGCCGCGCGTCGGCTCGTCGAGCACGAGGACCTTGACGTCGGCGTGGTCGAGCGCCCGGCCGACGAGCACCTTCTGCTGGTTGCCGCCCGACAGGTCGCCGACCGCGTCGTCGAGGCGCTCGGGGCGGATGCCGGCCCGCGCCGCGAGGTCGCGCACGGTCGCTCGCTCGGCGGCGGCGCGCACGATGCCCATGCGGCTGACGTGGGCCAGCCGCGTGGCCACCAGGTTGGCGGCGACGGTCTTGGTGAGGAACAGGCCCTCGGCCTTGCGGTCGGCCGACACGAAGGCGATGCCGCCGCGGGCGGCCGCGGTCGGGCTCGCCGGGGCGACGCGTCGCCCATCGACGTGCACGCGGCCGGCGGCCCGGGCCTCCAGGCCACCGAGGGCGCGCACCACCGCGCCGGCGCCGGAGCCGAGCTGGCCGGCCAGCGCGTAGATGCGCCCCGGCTCGGCTTCCAGCGAGAAGCCCGAGACGACGCGGCCGACGCGCAGGTCCTCGACGACCAGGCGCGCCGCGGCGCCGCGCGCGGTGCCCGCGATGCGGCGCCGCTCGCTGCCGGACACGTCGACGGTCCCGCCGACCATCTGGTGGATCAGCGTGGCCATGTCCAGCGTCGCGGTCTGCGTCGTCGCGACCAGCCCGCCGTCGCGGATGACCGTGACGCGGTCGCAGAGGTCCAGGACCTCGCCGAGCCGGTGGGAGACGAAGATCACGGAGTGGCCGCGCTCGGCCGCCCGGCGCACGGCGCCGAACACGCGGACGATCTCGTGCTCGGAGAGCGTCGCGGTCGGCTCGTCGAGGATCAGCAGGCGCGCGTCGCGGCCGAGCGCCCTCGCGATCTCGACCAGCTGGCGCTCGCCCAGCGTGAGCCGGTGGGCGGGCGTGGCGAGGTCGATGTGGCCGAGGCCGACCTCGTCGAGCAGCTGCCGGTCGGCGCCGCCGGCCCGCCGGCCGGCGGCGCCGAGCGCCAGGTTGTCGCGGATGCTGAGCGCCGGGACGACGCTCAGCTCCTGGTCGACGATGGCGATGCCGGCGCGCTGGGCCTGCTGCGGGCTGGACAGCGTGACCTCCGCGCCGTCGATGGCGAGGCTCCCCTCGTCGGGGAGCAGCTGCCCGGAGAGCATCTTGACGATCGTGCTCTTGCCCGCGCCGTTGGGGCCGCACAGGCCGTGGATCTCGCCCGCGGCGATCTCCAGCGACACGCCGCCGACGGCGAGCAGCGACCCGTAGCTCTTGCGCAGCCCGATGGCCGACAGCCGCGGCGCGCCGGTGCTCACGCCTTGCTGCATTGCGCGGCGAACTGGTCGACGTTGGCCTTGGTGATCCGCTCTTCCTTGACCGTGGTGTGCTGCGGCGGGTCGGCGTCGCCCAGCAGGTCGACGAGGTACTTCGCCGTCTGGGTGGCGATCGTCTCGGGGTCCTCGGTGTTGGTGCCGTACAGCTCGCCGGCCCTGATCGCCGCGATGCCCGACTTGAAGCAGTTGCCGCTGACGACCAGCAGGCCGTCCTTGCCGCCGACCTTGATGCCCGCGCGCTTGGCCGCCTGGATGATCGGGATCGCCAGGTAGTCCGACATGCCGTAGGCGGCGTCGATCTTGTCCTTGCCGTACTTGGCGAACAGCTGTTGGGCCTGCTGCAGGGCGACCGTCGGGTTCCACTGGCTGTCGGTCGTCTCGAGCACCTTGAAGCCCGGGTGCTGGGCCATCACCTTGTTGAAGGCCTCGGTGCGCTGCTGCGTCAGCAGCATGGCCTTCAACCCGCCGATGGCGATGATGTTGGCCTTCTCCTTGCCCTGGGCCTTCAGGCCCTCGACGAGGTTCTCGGCGGCCAGCTGCCCGAGCTGGGCGTTGTTGGACTCGACCGTGCGCACGTCGTCGCGGACCGACGGGTCGGGCGGGCCGTCGAAGGCGATGACGGGCACGCCGGCCTGCTTGGCCTGCTGGATCGGCAGGATCGTCGCCTTGGTGTCGAGCAGCTCGACCGCGATCGCGTCGGGCTTCTGAGCGATCGCCTCCCGGAACTGCTGGACCTGCTCGGTGGGCGACAGCGTCAGCAGCGGCTTGACCTTGACGCCCTTGGCGCCGAGCTGCTGCTCGAAGCGCCGGTTGAACGCGCCGGCCCAGGTGTTGGAGTTCTCCCCGGCGAGCAACACCACCGTCTTGCCGGAGACGCTCTTGGCGGCGGCCGGCTTGCCGGCGGCGTCGCTGCTCACGCCGGACGCGCTCGCGTCCTTCTCGTCCGACGATCCGCACGCCGCCAGCGACAGCGCGACCGTCGCCGTGACGACCGCTCCTGCCAGCAGCCGCGCCGAACCGGCGGCGCGCGCGGGCACGCCGCGACCAAGCTTGTGACCCATCTCGACCCTCCTCCGTTGGTGGTGCAGGGCCTCGGCCGTCCAGCCGTCGCCGCTGCGTTCCTGGGGTCCATCCAACTCCGCGGGCGCCCCCGGAGGCTATGGCGAATTCCACAGAATCAGGGCGTGCTCATGGACGCAGCTCCACACGCAGCCGGTGCAGCCGCGCGGCGAGGTGCACGTCGAGGCGGCGCGCGGCCTCGTCGGCCGCGGGCAGCAGACGGGAGATCGCCGTGAGCCGCTGGCGCACCGTGTTGCCGTGGACGTAGAGCGCCTCGGAGGTCGCGCGGACGTTGAGGCCGTGGTCCAGGTAGGTCACCAGCGTCTGCACGAGCTCGGTCCCGCGCTCGGCGTCCTGGCGGATCAGCGGCCCGATCGCGCGCTCGATGAACGCCTCGACCGCCGCCGCGTCCATCCCGCCGAAGGCGACGGCGAACGGCGCGAGCTCCTCGTCGGAGGCGACCACGCCGCGACGGCCGAGCGCGACGAGCAGCGCGATGGCGCGGACCGCGCGCTGATGGGTGTCCGGCAGGGCCGTGTCGAGCAGCGGCCCGGGCATGAGGACGACGGTCGCCGGCGCGTCCGGACGCGCGAGGTCGCGCTGCAGGCGCTGCGCGAGGTCGCGGTCGACGCCGGAGGCGATCACGGCGAGGCGGCCGTCGTACAGGCCGATCAGCGCCGGCGTGTCGACCAGGCACCGGCGCGCGCGGTCCAGCGCCTTGCCCGCGGGCTGGCCGCCGAGGTCGCCCACGAGCATGGCCAGCGCCTGCCCGCGCAGGTCGACGCCGTAGCGGCCGGCCTGGTGGCGCAGCGTGGCCAGGTCGTCCTGCGGCGACTTCAGCAGGCCGGTGACGACGTCGCTCATCGCGCGCTTCTCCGCGCTGGCGATGCGCTCCCGCGCGACCAGCTGCGCGCCGATCACCAGCGCCGCGTGCTCGAGGATCTGCTGGTCGGCGCGGTCCAGCTCGGCGGTGCCGACGACGAGCGTCGCCAGCAGCGCGTCGCGGCTGGTGATCGCGGTGACCGTCGCGCCGACCTCGGGGACGGCGATCGACCGACCGCGGGCGTGGCTGGCGTCGATGGCCTCGAGCAGCGCGACCCGGCCCTCCGGCGCGCCCGCCTCGCACGTCAGGTCCTCCACCTTCATCGGGTCGTCGAGCATCACGACGTCGCTGCCGACCTCCTCCTGGACGAGCGCGACGATCTCCTCGCTCGAGCCGCCCTGGGCGGCGACGTCGGACAGGCGCTGGCGGACGTCGGACAGGCGCCGCAGCACCGCGACGTCCTCCGTCAGCCGCGTCGAGCGCGTCGTGAGGTCGGCCAGCTCGCCCGTGAGCGCGGTCGCCCGCAGCGCGTTGTCGATCGCGGCGCCGACCAGCAGCCCCCAGGCGACCAGCAGCGAGATCTCGTCCTCGGAGACGTCGCGTCCCTCGCGCCGCCAGCCGGCGAAGATCACCGCCGGGACCTCGCGCGACGGCAGCGGCGCCGGCGCGCCGAGCAGCCCGTGGATGCCCTCGGTGGCGATGGCGTGGTTGGTCTCCGGCAGGTGCGGGAACCGGTCGTCGTCGGCGTAGTCCGGCGACCAGAACGGCCTGCCGTGGTCGATGATGAACCCGTAGACGCCGAAGCCGCGGATCGGCGAGCGCAGGCCCAGGAACGCCTCGGAGACGAAGCCCTCGCTCTCGCGCACGTAGAAGTCGCCCGTGGCCTCGTCGTACATGGTCACGTAGGCGACGTCGCTGCCCAGCAGCTCGCGCGTCCAGCGCACGACCGCCTGCAGGACCTCGGGCACGTCGCCCGAGGACACCATGTCGGCGGCCCGCCGGCAGAGCGCCAGGAAGTCACGCTCCACGGTCGGCGGCGACGCCTGACCCTCACGTGTGGGAGAGCGCACGTCGTACATCGGCATACCGTCTCACACCGCGTCGCCCCTGCCGAGCGCCCACGCGCCCGCCCGCGCGCCCGCCCGGCCGGCGCCGACCATCCGGACGGCCCTGCTACCGTGTCAATCGGACGATGGTCGTCCGCTTATCTCCCTTCCCCCGACGGCGCCTCGTCCGACGTTCGCGCCAGAGAGGAGACGCCATGTCCACTCACGCACGAGACGCTCACCGTCGCCGGCCCGGCGAACGCGCCGATCGCGGGCGCCCGAGCGCCCGCGGGGAGGCGACCCCGGCATGAGGCTCTCGATCCTCGACGCCTCCCCGGTCACGTCCGGCGCCACGGCGGTGGACGCCTTCGCCGCGACGAGCGCGCTGGCCCGCAGCGCCGACCGCTGGGGCTTTGACCGCTACTGGGTGACCGAGCTGCACGGGTCCCGCCTGAACGCCGGCTCCACGCCCGAGGTCACGATCGCGCACGTCGCGTCGGTCACCGAGCGCATCCGCGTCGGGTCCGGCGCCGCGCTGCTCAACCACCGCAGCCCCTACGCGGTGGCCGAGACGTTCGCGCAGCTGGACGCGATGTTCCCCGGCCGCATCGACCTCGGGATGGGGCGCGCCACGGCCGGGTCGCTGGTCGACCTGGCCCTGCAGCGGGACCGCTCGCAGGCACCGGCGCCGGTCGACCACGAGCAGCAGGTCGCCGAGGTGCTGACCTGGCTCGCCCACGACTTCCCGGCCGAGCATCCGTTCGCGCAGATCCCGCTGGCGGAGGGCGTCGAGGGCGGCCCGGAGCCGTGGATCCTCGGCTCCTCGCCGTCGAGCGGCGCGCTCGCCGGACGGCTCGGGCTCTCCTACGCCTTCGCCGGCTTCCTCGCGCCGCACGCCGCGCCCGCCGCGATCGCCGCCTACCGGCGGGCCTTCGATGCCGCCGGGTCACCGGGCGCCCGCGAGGCGCCGCACGTCCTGCTGGCGATCAACGCCGCGTGCGCCGACAGCGACGAGGAGGCGGCGGCCGTCGGCGCCAGCGCCGAGCTGGTGTACCGCGCGGCCGCCGGCGGCCGGCGGCTGGAGTCCGTGCCGACCGCGACCGACGCGGCCCGGGCGCTCGGTGGCATCCCGCCGCCGACGCGGCACGAGCCGGGGCGGTGGCCCTCGACGCTGTCCGGCGGCCCCGAGCGCCTTCGCGACGTCATCGAGCGCATGGCCGGCGAGGTCGGGGCGGACGAGATCGCCGTCCAGGACATGATCGCCGACCCCGCCGCGCGGCAGCGGTCCTACGAGCTGCTGGCGGGCGCGTTCGCGCTCGAAGGGCGCCCGTCGCCCGACCCCCAGGTGACGACCCATGGCTGACGCGCGGGCCATGCCGGCGCTGTCGGTGCTCGACCACACGCCGGTCTCCGACGAAGGCGACCTCGGCGACGCGTTCCGCCACTCGACCGAGCTCGCGCAGCTCGCCGAGCGGCTGGGCTACCGCCGCTACTGGGTCGCCGAGCACCACGGCCGGCCGTGGATGGCCGGCTCCTCGCCCCCGGTCCTGATGGCGCATGTCGCCGCGTCCACGTCGACCATCGCCGTCGGCAGCGGAGCGCTGCTTCTCGGCAACTCCTCACCGCTGGCCGTCGCGGAGCAGTTCGGCCTGCTCGCCGCGCTGCATCCCGGCCGGATCGACCTCGGCATCGGGCGCTCGTCCGGAGCGGACGCCGTCGCCACGCACGCCTTGCGCGGGAGGGAGGTCGACGTCGATCGCTCGCTCGGCGAGCTGCTGGCGTTCTTCGCCGGCTCGTTCCCCGAGGAGCATCCGTACCACCGGATCACGGCCGTCCCGGGCGAGGGCACGGCGCCCTCCATCTGGCTGTGCGGCTCCGGCACGCACAGCGCGCGCGTGGCCGGCCGGCTCGGGCTCCCGTTCGTGCACGGCGGCCACTTCGCGGCGGACGCCGCCCGCCGGGCCATCGCCACCTACCGCGAGGCCTTCGAGCCCTCGGCCGTGCTCGCGGAGCCCTACGTCGGCGCGTCGGTCGGCGTGCTCTGCGCGGACACCGACGAGGACGCCCAGGCGGCGAACGCGCTCGCCGTCGCCAACCTGTCCCGCGGCCTGGTCGGCGCGGTGAGCGCCTTCCGCTCCGGCGAGGCGCTCGCCGCGGACCCGCGATCGGTCCCCTCCGAGGTCGCCGATCACGTCCGGCGCATCACCGCCACGCACGTCGTCGGGGGTCCGGAGACCGTCCGCCGAGGGCTAGGGCAGATCGCCGGCGCCTGGGGCGTCGACGAGCTGTTCGTCACGACGCTGATGCACGGCTACGCGGCGCGGCTGCGCTCCTACGAGCTGGTGGCGCGCCCGGAGGCGCGCGCCAGCTGATCCACACCCTGCCGGCGACCGCCGCCTCAGCCGGTCGGCCGGGTCGCCGCGGCGCGTGGCAGCGCCGCGCGAATCGTGGCGAGCTGCTCGAGCGCGACGTCCAGGTCCGGCGTCAGCGCCTGCACCACGACATGGTCGGCGCCCGCGTCGAGATGCGCCTGGACGCGGGCGGCGACGGCGTCCACGTCGCTGAAGGCCACCGTCGCGTCGACGAGCCGGTCGCTGCCGCCGTCGGCGAGGTCCTCGTCGGTGAAGCCGAGGGACCTCATGCTCGCCGCGTAGCTCGCCCGCGTGATATGCGCGTGGACGTGCTCCCGGGCCCGCTCCCGAGCCGCCGCCGGGTCGGCGTCCAGGATGAACGCCTGCTCGGGCGCCAGCAGGCGATCGGGTCCCAGCGCGGCGCGGGTCCGCGCCGTATGCTCGACCGGCACGAAGTACGGATGGGCGCCGGCCGCACGCTCGCGGGCGAGGTCCACCATCCGCGGCCGCAGCGCGGCCAGCACCCGAGGGACGCCGTCGTCCGGCAGCGGCCCCGCGTACGGGGCGCCGTCCATGCCGTCCAGGTACTCGCGCATGACCGTCAGGGGACCGCGAGGCGTGCGCCCCAACTGCTCGATCGAGCCCTGGTGGCTGGCGCCGACGCCCAGCAGGAAGCGATCCTGGTAGGCGTCGCTGAGCGTCGCCGCCCCGGCCACCATCGCCGCCGGCTCGCGCATCCACACGTTGGCGATGCCGGAGGCGACCACCAGGCGCTCCGTGGCCGCGAGCAGCGCGGCCGCGTGGGCGAAGACCTCCTTGGTGGACGGGCTCTCCCCGATCCACAGCGCCCCGTAGCCGAGCTCCTCCAGGCGCCGGGCGGCGGCGCAGGCGTCCGCGGCGCTCGCGGTGATCAACGGCACGCAGAACACGCCGACCGGCCCGAGCCGCGCGCGGAGGCGCTCGGCGTGGCGTGCGTGGACGTAATGCGTGACCTTCGTGATCATGCGGTGATCCTGTTCATCGTCGGGTGAGATCGCGGCGGCCGGCGCCGGCTAGCGCAAGAGCGAGCCGAGATCGGTCGGCGCGGCGGCCGGGGCCAGGTGCCCGTCCCGGTAGAGGTTGAGGTAGGACTGGGCCGTCCACACGCGCGCCTTGCCCGCGGGCCCTGGAGCGTTCGGGCTCCACGCCAGCGGCAGCCCGAGGTCGACGTCCTTGGCCTTGCGCAACGCCGCCAGGATCGCCGTCCGGCTGGCCGGCACGTGGCCGTCGGCCATCACCTTGGCGAGCGCCTGGACGGCGAACCAGACGTTGACGGCGGTCGGCCGGGTCATCTCCTGGTCGTACGGCGCGCCGTCGTCGCTGAACGCCTTCATGTCCTCCTGGAACCGCTCGAGCACCGGGAAGCGCTCGGTCGCCGTGGGCACCGGGTAGGCGGACGCGACGACGGATCCGTTGCCCGTCGCCCCGAGGGCGGCCAGCTGCTTCGGGGAGAAGCCGGTCTGGTTGATGGTGAACGGCAGGTCGGCCAGCCCGACGTCCTTGCGGGCGTTCATCATCGCCAGCTGAGCCGCCGCCGGCATGACCGGATCGACGCAGTTGGCCCCGGCGTCCTTGATCTTCTGGAGCACGGGCAGCCAGTCGGTCTGCGACAGCGACACGGACGGCGCGGAGACGATCTGCGCGTTGAGCTTGGTCGCCGCCTTGCGCATCGCGTCGAGGATCGGGCCGGCGGACGGGATCGCGGGCGCCGGCGTGGCGATGCGCGTCAGCCCGCGGTCGACGCAGGCCTTGATGCCCGCGATGTAGGACGTGCCGGTCCAGGTCTGGTACAGCAGGAACTCGGTCGGGGAGTTGATGAACTCGGTGAAGGTCGGCAGATCGCCCACCCCGGCGATGCCGGCCCGCCGCAGCACCGACGAGAACTGCTGCTCACCGGTGACGCTCTGCGAGCCGAACACCGCCACCACGCCGTCGCTGACGAACTTCCGCGCGCACGTGACGGCCTGGTTGGGGTTGTTGCCCTCGTTGCAGAAGTGGTACTCGAGCCGCCGGCCGTTGATCCCTCCGCGGCGGTTGACGCCCTCGACCGCGGCCTTGCCGGCCGCGGCGAGGTCGTCGAACGGCAGCGGGCCGCCGACCGCCACCATCTGGCCGACCTTGATCGCCGCCGCCCCCGACGCGCTGCCGCCGGCGTTGTCCTCGTTGTTGTTGCTGCTGCTGCCGCATCCCCAGGCGCCCAGGGCGCCCAACAGCGTCACCGCCGTCGCGAGGACGGCCGATCGATGAGTCTTCACGTGCTCTCCTGTCATGACATCGCTTCAGTCCGGCCCGCTACGCGCGGGCCGTGCCCCTGACTGCTGACCCTGCTGCACACGTGCCGCGCCGCTCGGTGACGGCCTCGTAGAAGACGCTGTGGCGGGCCGTCCCCGCCACGCCGTCGCCGGACGGCAGCGCGGCGAGGGCGTCGCGGGTCGCCCGCACCGGCTCCCGCACCGCGCAGAGCCCCATGAGGCGGTGGTCGCTGCGGCGGCTGGCCGCCGACGGCACCTGGAACGACGAGGCGGCGAAGCCCTGGAGCGCGGTGACGCCCGGCAGCGTCGACAGCGCCCGCCGGCGCCGCACCTCGTCGCGGCGCCAGGCGCCGGCGTCGTCGGCGGGGTCGGCATCGGCATCGGCGACCGACAGCAGGTCCAGCAGCCGTCCGGTCGCGCCCTCGAAGGACCCATCGACCTCGCCCTGCGGCGTCCAGCACGTGCTCTGCGTGCCGAGCAGCGTGCCGGCCATGTTCCGGCGGTACTCGTCATACCGGCCGGCCCGGTGACGCGCCAGCAGCTCCGTGATCGCCGCTTCCGGCGACCCCTCGATCTCGTAGATCGCCAGGTAGCCGTAGCCGAGCGCCTCGGTCGCATGGCCGGGCAGCTGCGTCCCGCTGCGCCGGAAGCGCTGCGCCGCCGTGAACCCCGGCACCTCGAGCATCTCGGCGACATGCGCGTCGTGATGCTGGTTGAACTGCTCGTCGCGCCCTGCCTCGACGGCGAGCAGCACGACGAGCACGCTCGTCTCGCTCATAGAGAACTCCTGATCAATAGATGGATGTCCGCAAGCGCCATCCGACCGATGGCTGCTGCGCGGAGGCGATCGGCGCGCGGCGCGTGGCGCCGCGCACGACGGCTAGCGCATCTCGCCGACCGCTTGCAGGGCGATCTCCCAGAGCCGCTCGGCCGCGTCGTGGTCCAGCGCGTAGGGAAGGTAGGCGTGCGACGGCGGCGGACCATCGGCCTCCCACGGCTCCGCCACCGAGCAATAGGCGAGGTAGCGGCCGCCGACGCCCGCCAGCTCAGGGGCGACCGCGGCCCACACCGACGTCGCCGCGCCCTGCTCGGCGCTGATGAAGCCATAGTCCGGGTTCTTGGCGCCGGACGGATCGCGCCAGCGCATGCCGATCTGCACGTCCATCGGGATCAGCTCCTGGATGCTCGTCATGATCCCTCCCGGGTGCAGGGAGTTCGCCGTCACCCCGTCGCCGGCGTGCCGCTCCGAGAACGCCACCGCGAACAGCGACACGGCCGTCTTGGACTGGCCGTAGGCCGCGAACATCTCATACTCGCGCGCGCGGAAGTGGATGTCGTCCCAGTGCACGGGCGAGATCATGTGCCCCCAGGACGACACGGAGACGACGCGCGCGCCGTCGGCGCGCCGCAAGGCCGGGAGCACGCCGAGCGCCAGGCGCGCGTGCCCCACCACGTGCGTGCCGAAGTGCCCCTCGTGCCCGGCCGGCGTCAACGTCAGCTCCGGCAGCATGACGCCGGCGTTGTTGATGAGGATGTCGAGCGCGC
>Ga0247762_1000450_pt1 | contig 11807 bp, 10 predicted proteins | sample UWRJL081202R4_FD_181016 | JGI IMG/M metagenome (GOLD analysis project Ga0247762, IMG submission 181016) | Plant litter microbial communities from Arlington Agricultural Research Station in Wisconsin, United States - UWRJ-L081-202R-4 | ecosystem: Environmental > Terrestrial > Plant litter >...
TCCAGCTGGTCCTTGCCGTTGGCGACCTGGCCGACGCGCTCCGCGCGCGGGGTGTCGAGCGGGAGCGCGGCCGCCATCCTCGCCCAGCCGGTTCGGTAGCCCTCGAGGCGGCGCTGGACGTCCTCGAAGCGCGCCTGCTGCTCGGGGTCGGAGAGCAGCGCGTCGAGCTGGGCCTCGGCCTTCGGGATGTCGCGCTGAGCCTCCCGATACGGTTCCAGGAACTCATCATTGCCCGTCAGCAGGCGACCGCGGACCCCGGTCTCCAGGTCCACCGCCAGCCGGTTCAGGCGCGACGACAGCAGCACCACGCGCTCGGCGCGCCGAGCGGTCTCGGCGTTCGACTTCATGGACGACGACCCGTCGACCAGGAGCGCGAAGACGATCACCACCAGCACTCCGACCGCGGCGAACGCAGCGATCGTCGGGCCGATGATGCCCCCGCGATAAGCCTCCCCCTTGCCCATCGCGAGCGAGTGTATTACGGCGCAGATTTCCTGAGCGTCAGACGCTGGACACCAGCGAGACGCCCGTCATGGCCGCCGGCTGGGCAATGCCTAGAAGTTGGAGCAGGGTTGGCGCGACATCGGCAAGGATGCCACCCTCCCGGAGCGCCAAGCCGTCCACGGTGACGATGACCGGGACGGGGTTGAGCGAGTGCGCGGTGTCCGGCGAGCCGTCCTCCTCGAGCATCTCGTCCGCGTTGCCGTGGTCGGCGGTGATCAGCAGGGCGCCACCGGACTCCTGCACGGCGGCGACCAGGTCGCCCAGGCAGGCGTCGACCGTCTCGACCGCCTTGATCGCCGCGGGGATGACGCCGGTGTGCCCGACCATGTCGGCGTTGGCGAAGTTGATGATCCCGAACTGCGGCTCGTCCTCGCGCCACGCGGCGATGAACTTGTCCGCGGCCTCGCGGGCGCTCATCTCGGGCTTCTTGTCGTAGGTCGGGACGTCGCGCGGGGACGGCGCCAGCTCGCGGCGCTCGCCGGGCTCCGGCTCCTCCTCGCCACCGCCGAAGAAGTACGTCACGTGCGGGTACTTCTCGGTCTCGGCGACGTGCAGCTGCTTGTGCCCGGCCTCCGCGATGACCTTGGTCATCGTGATCTCCGGCCGCTGCGGCGGGAAGGCGACCGGCCACGGCCAGCCCTCCTCGTACTCCGTCAGCGTCGTGTAGCGGGCGACCCGCGGGCCGAGCGCCTCGGTGAGCTGGCGCATCCGGTCCGGGCGGAAGTTGAAGGCGATGACCGAGTCCTGCGGGCGGATCCGCGCCTCGTCGCCGACGGTCGTGGCCGCGACGAACTCGTCGCCGCGGTCGTCGCGCTCGTAGGAGGCGCGGACGGCGTCGACGGCGGACGACGCGTGGTGCGGCGAGACGCCGTCGACCAGCAGGTCCACGGCGGCCTTGATCCGCTCCTCGCGCTTGTCGCGGTCCATCGCGAAGTAGCGGCCGATCACGCTGCCGATGCGGACGTTGCCGGCGGCGTCCGCCCACTCCTGGACCTGCGCGAGGTACTTCTCGCCGCCGGTGGGCGACGTGTCGCGGCCGTCGGTGAAGGCGTGGACGACGACGTCCGGGACGCCCTTCTCCCCCGCGAGCTTGATCAGGGCCTCGATGTGCTTCCAGCCCGAGTGCACGCCGCCGTCGGACACCAGGCCGATCAGGTGGACGCGCTCGAAGCCGTCCAGCGCGGCGCCGAGCGCCGCGTTCTCGCCCAGCGTGCCGTCCTCCACCGCCTCGTCGATGCGCGTGAGGTCCTGCTTGACGACCGCGCCGGCGCCGAGGTTGAGGTGGCCGACCTCGCTGTTGCCCATCTGGCCCTCGGGCAGGCCGACGGCCTTGCCGCCGGCCGTCAGCTGCGTGTGCGGGTACTTGGCCCAGAGCGCGTCGAAGACCGGCGTGTCGGCGAGCTCGACCGCGTTGCCGGGGCCCGGCGGCGCGATCCCCCAGCCGTCGAGGACGACGAGGACCGCGCGGGGCACCGGCAACGAGGATGGCATCAGCTCAGCCCTTCGCCGCCTCGACGATGGCCACGAAGTCCTCGACGTCCAGCGACGCGCCGCCGATCAGGCCGCCGTCGCAGTCCGGCAGCGCCAGCAGCTCGGCCGCGTTGCCGGGCTTCATCGAGCCGCCGTAGAGGATGCGCGACTTCTCGGCCTCCTCCTTGGAGCGGTCGGCGACCAGCGCGCGCACGAACGCGAGCGCGTCCTGGGCCTGCTCGGGCGTCGCGACCTGGCCGGTGCCGATCGCCCAGATCGGCTCGTAGGCCAGGACGACCTCGCCGAGGCGCTCGGCGGGCACCTTCTCCAGGCCCTCCTGGACCTGGTGGCGCAGCCGGCGCTCGGTGTCGCCGTTCTCGCGCTCGTCCTCGGTCTCGCCGACGCACAGGATCGGGATCAAGCCCGCCTCCAGCGCCGCGGGGACCTTCAGCTGCAGCGCCTTGTCGGTCTCGCCGAAGAACTGGCGGCGCTCGCTGTGGCCGAGGACGACGCCGTGGACCTCGATCTCGGTCAGCATCGGCGCCGACACCTCGCCGGTGAACGCGCCCGACGGCTCGTGGTGCATGTTCTGCGCGTAGACGCCGAGCTGCGACCCGCGGGTCGAGTCGACGACCGCCTGCAGCGCGGTGAACGGCACGCAGACGGCGACGTCGGCGTGCTCGACGGTGGCGATCCGGGGCAGCAGGGACGCGACGCGCTCCTCGGCCTCCTCGATCGTCCCGTTCATCTTCCAGTTGCCCGCGATCAGCGGTGTGCGACTCATGCCAGAACCTCCACGCCCGGGAGCGTCTTGCCCTCGATCAGCTCGAGGGAGGCGCCGCCTCCCGTGGACAGGTGCGTCACCTGGTCCTCGAGCCCGAACTGACGGAGCGCCGCCGCGCTGTCGCCGCCGCCGACCACCGTGGTGCCCGGCGCCTTCGCCACCGCTTCGGCCACGGACCTCGTTCCGGCCGCGAACGGCTCCAGCTCGAAGGCGCCCATGGGACCGTTCCAGAAGATCGTCCCCGCGCCGGCGATGACCTCGGCGTAGGCCGCCGCGGTCTTCGGGCCCACGTCGAGGCCCATCAACCCGTCGGGGACGTCCACGCCGTCGATGTCGGTGACCGGCGTGGAGGCGTCGAACGCCTCGCCCGCCACGACGTCGACGGGCAGCCTGACCTGGCCGGGCCTGGCGTCGGCCAGCACGCGCTCGGCGGGGGCGATGCCCTCGGCCTCGCACAGCGACGCGCCGACCTGATGGCCTTGCGCCTTGAAGAAGGGGAACTGCATCGCGCCGCCGATCAGGATCGTGTCGGCCTTGCCCAGGAAGGCCTGCAGGACGCCGATCTTGTCGGTGACCTTGGCGCCGCCGACGATCGCGACCAGCGGCCGCGCGGGGTCGGCGAGGATGCCGTTGAGCGTCTCGACCTCGCGCTGCAGCAGCAGCCCGGCGGCGCTCGGCAGCAGCTTGGCGATCGCGTGCGTCGAGGCGTGCGCGCGGTGCGCGGCCCCGAAGGCGTCGTTGACGTAGGCGTCGGCGAGCGCGGCGTACTTCTCGGCCAGCTCCGGGGAGTCCTTGGTCTCGCCCGCCTCGAAGCGGACGTTCTCCAGCATCACCACGTCGCCGTCCGGCACGTGGTCGAGGTCACCGGCGAGCGTGACGTCGCTGCCCAGCAGCTCGGTCAGGCGCGCGGCGACCGGCGCGAGGCTGAAGTCCAGGTCGCGGCCCTTCGGCCGCCCGAGGTGGGCCGCCAGGAGGAGCCGCGCGCCGCGGCGGCGCAGCTCCTCCAGCGTCGGCAGGGCGGCCCGGATCCGCGCGTCGTCGCCGATCACGCCGTCCTTCAACGGCACGTTGAAGTCGACGCGGACGAAGACGCGCTTGCCCGAGAGGTCGCCGAGGTCGTCGAGGGTTCTCAAAGGACCTTCTGGATCAGGTCGGCGAGGCGGTTGGAGTAGCCCCACTCGTTGTCGTACCAGGAGACCACCTTGACCAGCGTGCCGTCGATGACGGCCGTCAGGCCGCTGTCGAAGATCGAGCTGTAGGGGTTGGTCACGATGTCGGACGAGACCAGCGGGTCCTCGGTGTACTGGAGGACGCCCGCCAGGTCGCCGGTGTCGGCCTTCTCCTTGAACAGCGCGTTGATCTCCTCGACGGAGGTCTCGCGGTCGGCCTCGAAGGTGAGGTCGACCATCGAGCCCGTGGGGATCGGCGCGCGGACGGCGAAGCCGTGGAGCTTGCCCTTGAGCTCGGGCAGCACGAGGCTGACGGCCTTGGCGGCGCCGGTCGACGTCGGCACGAGGTTGATCGCGGCGGCGCGGGCGCGGCGCAGGTCCTTGTGCGGCGCGTCCTGGAGGTTCTGGTCCTGCGTGTAGGCGTGGATCGTCGTCATCAGGCCGTGCTTGATGCCGATCCCGTCGTTGAGGACCTTCGCGGCGGGCGCGAGGCAGTTCGTCGTGCAGGACGCGTTGGAGATGACGTGGTGGGCGTCCTTGTCGTACTTGTCGAAGTTGACGCCCAGCACGACCGTGATGTCCTCGTCGCTGGCCGGCGCCGAGATGATGACCTTCTTGGCGCCCGCGTCGAGGTGCTTGGCCGCGTCGGCGCGCTTGGTGAAGAAGCCGGTCGACTCGACGACGACGTCGACGCCGAGGTCGCCCCACGGCAGGTTGGCCGGGTCGCGGTCGGCGAGGACCTTGAGCGGCTTGCCGTCGACGATCAGCTCGCCGTCGCCGACCTCGATCGCGCCCGGGTACGGCCCGAGGATCGAGTCGTACTTCAAGAGCTGGCCGAGCGTCTTGGTGTCCGTCAGGTCGTTGACGGCCACCCACTCGATGTCGGCGCCGGAGGCCTGGGCGGCGCGGAAGAGGTTGCGGCCGATGCGGCCGAAGCCGTTGATCCCGACACGTACGGGCATGGCGTGTTCAGTCCTTCCTAAGGGGAGGCGATTTCGATCTGGGAGACGGCGGACCCTATCGGTCCGCTACGGGTCGATGTCCGCCCGTTCAGTGCCCGCCCGCCACGACCTCGACGCGCAGGCCGTCGGGGTCGAGCACGTACGCCGCGTAATAGCGCGGGCCGTACTGCGGGCGCAAGCCCGGAGGGCCGTCATCTAGCCCACCTGAGTCAAGCGCGGCCTGGTAGGCGGCGTCCACGGCCACACGGCCCGCCGCCTGGATCGCGACGTGGCCGTAGCCCGGCGCCGGCGTCCGGCCGCGCTGGACGATCCAGAACCGCGGCTCGTGCTTGCCGTAGGCGATCGCCGCCTCGCCGGTGTGCACGCGGCGGATCCCGAGGCGGGAGAACAGCGCGTCGTAGAAGCGCGCGGAGGTGGCGAGGTCGGAGACCTCGAAGCCGATGTGGTCCAACAAGGCGGGGTGACTCTACGTCTTGCGGCCGATGTCGCGGTGCTCGATCTCCACGACGACGTCCTCGCGGGCGGCGAAGCGGTGGCCGAGGTGCTCGGTGATCGCGACCGAGCGGTGGCGGCCGCCGGTGCAGCCGATCGCGACCGACAGGTGCGCCTTGCCCTCCTCCTCGTACTGCGGCACGAGGTAGTCCAGGAGCGGCTCCAGCAGCGCGTAGAAGGCCGTCAGCTTGCCCTCGCGGCCGACGTACTCGACGACCTCGGCGTCCAGGCCGGTCTTCGGGCGCAGGTCGGTGACGTAGTGCGGGTTGGGCAGGAAGCGGACGTCGAAGACGAGGTCGGCGTCGCGCGGCGGGCCGTGCTTGAAGCCGAAGGACTGGAACGTGAGCGCCAGGCGGCCCCGGCGGTGGCGCGGCAGGAACTCGTCGGCGATCCGGCGGCGCAGGTGCGAGGCCTTCAGCCCGGAGGAGTCGATGATGAAGTCCGACCGCTGCTTGATCGGCGCGAGCATCACGCGCTCGGCGGCGATGCCGGCGGCGATCGAGCCCTCGGGCGACAGCGGATGGCGGCGCCGCGTCTCCTTGTAGCGGTCCATCAGCGCGTTGTCGTCGGCGTCCAGGAACAGGACGCGCGCCGGCAGCTCGCGCGCGTGCAGCTCGTCGATCACGCCCTCCAGCGGCGTGAAGAACTCGCCGCCGCGGACGTCGGAGACCACCGCCGCGCGCTCGACCTTCGAGCCCTCGTGGGTGAACAGCTCCACCAGCGACCGGATCATCTCCGGCGGCAGGTTGTCCACGCAGAAGTAGCCCGCGTCCTCGAACACGTTCATGGCGGTGGACTTGCCCGCGCCCGAGAACCCGGAGATGACGACGAGGTCCTCCAGGCGCGACTCGGTGGTCGACGGCGCCGCCGGCGTGCTGCTCACGGCCATGCGGACATCATGACGCGCCGCGCGGCGGTCGCCGTCAACGGCCTGTGTCGAATGGCTCAGACGCGCGCTTCCCGGTCTCGGCGAGCCGCAGCCCGTCGACGCGCGCGAGCGTCAGCGCGTCGGCCGGCAGCGGGGTTTGGGTGCTGCGCGTCGACGGGCCGAGGACCACGTAGCTCGCCCCGTCGGCCGCGTCGTGCAGGACGCGCCACGCGACGCCGCCGCCGACGTCGGTGGTGCGCGCCAGCAGGCCGCCGGTGGAGAAGAGGGCCGAGGTGACCGTGCCGACGACGTTCTCGCAGAAGAACTGGCGGCTGAGGAACAGGACGCCGCCGGGCACCGCCTGCGGCGAGAGGACGCGGCGACCGCCGCAGGCGCCGGAGACGTAGCCGCTGCCGGCCAGTACCGAGCGGCCGGTCGCGGTCGTCACGGCGCGCATCTCCCACGCGGCGCCGCCCGCGCCGATCACGGCGGGCGCGGCCAGGCGCCACGAGAAGGCGACCTCGCGGGCGGCGGCGTCCAGCTCGTCGACCTCGCCGCGGTAGCGGGCGTTCGCGCAGCCGGTCCGGTACGGGCAGGTGTGCGGCACCGCGCCGTGCGGCAGTGCCTTGAGCCGCTCGTGCTGCAGGTCGTAGAGCATGACCTGCGAGACGTCCGCCCCGCGGGCGCGGCGCTGGAACGCGACGCGGTAGCCCCACCGCGACGGCGTCGCGTCGGACGCCGAGCCACGCGCCGGGACCGGGATCCCGGCCTCGCCGCCGCCCGGCAGCGCCACCTGGCGCAGGCGGCAGCTGCGGGCCGCCCCCAGCGGCGCCTCCAGCTGGTTGACGTCGCGTTCGACGACGCAGCGCGAGAACGTGATCACCGGCCGCTCGACCGCGCCGGGGCCGAGGTCGAGGTCGAACGGCACCGTCCGCGGCGCGATGTGGCTCAGCGTCTCCTTGACGCCGTCGTGGAAGGTGACGATCCGGTAGAGGCCGTCGGGGCCCTTCTCGCTCCAGGCGACCCAGCCGCCGTAGGCGGCGATCGGCGTGTCGTCGGCGACCGTGGCCAGCGGCGTGGCGGTGACGGCGTGGGCCGCCGGCACGAAGGCCAGAAGCGCGATGAGGAGGGCGAGGCAGCGGCGCATGACCGATGCAACGTACTCCACTGGTGAAAGGTTGCGGTGCGCTCTCGCTAGAACGCGCCGAGCAGCGGCGGCGCGACCTGCTTCTTGCGGCTCATCACGCCCGGCAGCTCGAGCACGCCGTTCTCGGCCTGCGCGTTGAAGGCGCGCTCGGCCGCGGCGACGTCCCCCGCGATCAGCAGCGACGTGTGCTTCTCCAGGATGTCGGTGACCATCAGCGCGCTCAGCACGTGGCCGTTCTTGTCGTGCTGGGCCTGGAGCGCCTCGCGCAGCTCGCCGAGGCGGCCGGCCAGGACCTTGCCCGCGGTCTCGACCTGCGCGATGCACATCGGGCCGTCGGCGGTCTCGTACTCCTTGGAGTCGCGCGCGAGCAGCGACTCGACCGACGCGTCGGCGGCGTCGGAGCCCGACTCGAACATCTCCTTGCCGAACGCCTGGGCGTCGACGTCCAGGAAGCTCGCCAGCGCGTCGACGGCCGCGCGGTCGCGGTCGGTCGTCGTGGGCGAGTTGAGGATCACCGTGTCGGACAGGATCGCGCCGAGCAGCACGGTCGCGGTCGGGACCGTCGGCTCCTGGTTGGCCTGCTGGAAGCGCTCGATCACGAGCGTCGAGGTCGAGCCGACCGGGTCAAACGTCGCCCGCACCGGCAGGCGCGTCTCGATCGAGCCGATGTGATGGTGGTCGAGGATCTCCACGATGTGCGCCTGCTCGATGCCGATCACCGACTGGCCCTGCTCGGCGTGGTCGACGAGGATCACGTCGCGCGGCGTCGGGTTGACGAGGTCGGTGCGCGTCACGAGGCCGATCGGGTGCCCGCGCCGGTCGACCGCCACGGCCGCCCGGTAGTGCACGTTCTTGATCTCGTCGGTGACGTCCTCGAGCAGGTCGTTGCCGCGGACGGTCAGCGGCTCGGCGTCCATCAGCGCGCGGCACGGCGCGGCCAGCGTCGTCATGCGGCCGCAGACGTAGGAGTCCAGCGGCGAGACGACGACCGCGGTCCCGGCCTCGTTGGCGAGCTTGAGGACCTCGTCGGACGGCGTGGCGCCGTTGGACACCAGCATCAGCGCGATGCCGCGCTCGATCATCCGGCGCTGGGCGTCCTCGCGGTTGCCGATGACGACGACGTCGCCCTCGCCGATCCCGGACTCCGGGAAGTCGACCTCCATCGCGAAGACCCAGACGCGGCCGGCGACCGCGTGGTCGTCGCCGACGACCTGCTCGCCGCTGACGGCGGAGGCGATCGCGCTGATGCGCGTCGGCGTGTCGACCAGCGACGAGGCCTCGCGCGACTCGCGGATGTAGCGGCGGGCCAGCGCGCGCTCGGTCATGACGCCGACGAGCTTGCCGTCGTGGTCGACGATCGGGACGACGTCGAGCTTGTCGGCCGCCATCGTCAGGCCGACCTCGCGCACGGCGTCGTCCACCCCGGCCGCGTAGAAGTCCTGCTGCATCACGTCGCGGACGCGCAGCATGACGTGCGGCAGGAGGTCCGGCTCGGCGGCGCCGGCGCGCTCGAGGACCCAGCGGGTCTGGGCGTTCAGCTCGCCGAGGCGGACGGGAAGGTACGTGGTGTCCGGATCCAGGCGCGATCGCAGCTCGGCGTACCCGATCGCGGCGGCGATCGAGTCGGTGTCCGGATTGCGATGACCGGTGACGTAGGTGAGCGGCACTCCCTGCATTCTGTCGCGGACAGGGCTCCGCGCGCGGTCTGGTTGCCTGCGCAGCTATCCGCGCGGTCAGCCCTGCGGGGGTGCGAAGCCCTGCGGGATGCCGGAGTCCGCGCCCGCGCTCGGGGTGGCGCCGCCCTGCTGCGTCGTGCCGCCGCCGGTGGTCCCTCCGGCCCCCGGCAGCCCGCCGAGGCCGCCGAACGCGCTGACGCCCTTGGCGGTCGCGGTGATCGACGTCGCGGTGACCGTGCCGTTGTCGTTCTCGGCGCCCTGGACGACGACGCTGTCGCCGGGATGGACCGAGGACACCGACGCGTCGGCGTTGCGCGTGACGGTCGAGTTGTCGTTCGTGCGGACCTTCACGGTCGTGCCGTCGGTGCCGGTCACGTAGAGCGTGGTGCCCTTGACGTTCGCGACGGTCCCGACGGTGGCGTTGGAGGCCTGCCCCTGCCCGGAGCCTTGCGTCGCGTTGCCCGTGGCGCCCGTGGCGCCCGCCGCGGCCTGGCGCCCGGGGAAGCCCCCGGCGCGCGCGGCGCCACCACCGCCGGCCCCGCCCGAGTCCTCCTGCCCCTTCTGGACCTGGACGCCCGCGATGAAGCCGCCCGCGAGCAGGACGATCGCGGCCAGGGCGCCGCTGACGGGCGTCAGCAGCTTGCGGCGAGGCCGCGCCGGCGGGGCGTCGTCGTCGTGGTCGGCGGCCTCGTCCTCGTGGTCCCACTCGAGGTCGGGGTCGTCGTAGGCGGAGGTCGCGGTGTGGGAGGAGTGGTCGCTCATTCGAATCGGAGGGCGTCGATGGGACGCAGGCGCGCAGCGCGGCCCGCCGGGTAGGTGCCGAAGAACAGCCCGGCCAGGACGGCCGCGCCGAAGGACAGGGGGATCGAGTAGAAGGCGATGACGGGGTCGACGCCGGCGATCTCGAACTTCGAGCCGACGACCCCGACGACGACGCCGACCAGGCCGCCGAGCATCGAGACGAGGACCGCCTCGGTCAGGAACTGGAGCAGGATGTCGGAGCGCCGGGCGCCGATCGCCTTGCGGATGCCGATCTCGCGCGTGCGCTCGGTGACCGACACCAACATGATGTTCATCACGCCGATGCCGCCGACGAGCAGCGAGATCGCGGCGACGGCGCCGAGGAGCGTCGTGAACACCGACGTCGTCTCGTTGGACGTCTCCAGGATCGACCCCTGGTTGATGACCTGGAAGCTGCTGCTGCTCGTGCCGGTGCTCGACGACGACGCGCTCGCGTCGATGTCGTGGCGCTCGTTGAGGATCGCGGTGACCTCGGCCTGCGCGGCATCGAGCGCCTTCTCGCTCTTGGCCTGCACGACGATCTGGTTGATCGAGCCGTAGCCGGAGAGCGCGTCCTGCACGGCGGTCAGCGGCGCGAAGACCACGTCGTCCTGGTCGGTCGTGCCGTTCGACCCCTTCGCCTTGGTGACGCCGACGACGGTGAACGACGAGCCGCCCATCTTCACGGTCTGGCCGACGGGGTTGGCGCCGTTGAAGAGGTTGGTGACGACGGTCGGGCCGAGGACGACGACGCGGTTGTGCCGCTTGACGTCGTTGGTGGTGAACATCTCGCCGTCGGCGACCTCGTAGCTGCGGGCGGTCGCGTAGCTCGGCGTCGTGCCGGTCACGCTGCTGGTGTAGGACAACGAGCCGGCGACGAGGCTGGTGCTCGACGCGGTCACCACCGGCGACGCCGACTTCACGTCGGGCGCGTTGAAGGTGTCCGCCAGCGCGGTCGCGTCGTCCTGGGTCAGCGTGATCGACGAGCCGCCGCCGAAGAGGCCGGGGCCGCCGCGCGCGCCGCCGGCCTGGACGAGCAGGACGTTGGAGCCCAGGGCTCGCACGCTCGCCTGGACCTGCTCCTTGGAGCCGTTGCCGACCGCGACCAGGACGATCACCGACGCGACGCCGATCGTCATGCCGAGGATCGTCAGGCCGGAGCGCAGCTTGTTGGCCATGATCCCGCCGAGCGCGATGCGCAGGGTCTCGGCGGGTGTCATGCGGCCGCCTCCGCGCTGCCGCCGCGGCGCACGTCGGACTGCACGCGGCCGTCGGCCAGGCGGATCACGCGGCGCGCGCGCTCGGCGACGTCGTCCTCGTGCGTGATCAGGACGACCGTGCGGCCCTCGGCGTTGAGGTCCTCGAAGATCCGCAGGACGTCGTCGGTGGAGCGCGAGTCGAGGTTGCCGGTCGGCTCGTCGGCGAGGATCAGGCTCGGGTTCGTGACGATCGCGCGGGCGACGGCGACCCGTTGCTGCTGGCCGCCGGACAGCTCGGACGGCAGGTGGTCGATCCGCTCGGCCATGCCGACGGCGTCCAGCGCGGCCTTCGCGCGGGCGCGGCGCTGCGCGCGGGAGACGCCCGCGTAGCTGAGCGGCAGCTCGACGTTGGCGAGCGCGCTCGTGCGCGGGACCAGGTTGAAGGCCTGGAAGACGAAGCCGATCTTGCGGTTGCGCAGGTCGGACTGCTCGTCCTCGTCCATGTCCCGGACGTCCACGCCGTCCAGGAGGTAGCGCCCGGAGGTCGGCAGGTCCAGGCAGCCGAGCATGTTCATCAACGTGGACTTGCCGGAGCCCGAGGACCCCATGATCGCCACGAACTCGCCGGCGGCGATCGTCAGCGACACGCCGTCGAGCGCGTGGACGGCGAGGTCCTCGGTGACCTGGTAGGTCCGCCGGACGTCCTCGACGACGATGACGGGGCGCCGGCGGCGGCGCGAGCCCGGCGCGCGCGGG
>Ga0247762_1000453_pt1 | contig 11750 bp, 3 predicted proteins | sample UWRJL081202R4_FD_181016 | JGI IMG/M metagenome (GOLD analysis project Ga0247762, IMG submission 181016) | Plant litter microbial communities from Arlington Agricultural Research Station in Wisconsin, United States - UWRJ-L081-202R-4 | ecosystem: Environmental > Terrestrial > Plant litter >...
ATATGTACATCCTGAGCTCAAATGGAGGATTTGATGCGCGTATTCAACTTGGTGAGTGGGCATTATACGATATCTATGCATTTATTGCTCAAGTAAACTGACACTCTTCCATAGACAAGGAAGGTCCGATTCACGATGTTGCGTGGTCACCGAATTCGCGAGAGTTCGGCGTGGTCTATGGTTATATGCCAGCTAAGACAACCATTTTTAACCAGCGTGCCGTGGCTACGCATACCTTTCAATTAGGGCCACGCAATACTATTCTCTTCTCCCCGCACGGGCGATTTGTGCTTGTGGCTGGATTTGGAAATCTCGCTGGCCAGATGGATATCTATGACCTCGAGAAGGACTATACCAAGGTTGTAACAATTGATGGCAGCAACGCCAGTGTGTGCGAGTGGAGCCCGGATGGGAAGCACATTTTGACAGCAACGACTTCACCTCGACTTCGTGTCGATAATGGGGTCAAGATCTGGCATGTTGGAGGAGGTATGATGTACTTTGAGGAGATGACAGAGTTGTACCACGTATGCTGGCGCCCTCAATCTACGGTCACTCATCCTCTTGAGAGTCCGTTGAACCCGGCACCAACACCGCACGAATCTGCTCTAAATTACCTGGCAAAGGCAAAGACACCATCAAAGCCAGCTGGTGCCTACCGACCTCCCGGAGCGCGAGGGACCAGCACTCCACTTCACTTCAAACGTGAAGATGAGGGTGGAGCAGCATACGTCAACAATGGCATTTCATCGACTGGACCTAGCACTAATGGGTTTGGAGGCGCCTTTGGAAACGGGTTTGGCCCTGGAAAAGGCCGGAGACATGTCCCTGGCGCGGAAGGGGTTGAACAAACCTTCGTTCCTGCTGGGGCAGCTCCTGGCGGCGGTGTGAGCCTTGTTGGAACCGGTGAGGGCGTTGATGGAGAAATGAGCAAAGCTGCCTTGAAGAATAAAAAGAAGAGGGAGGCGAAGAAAGCTAAAGAAGCCGCAGAGAAAGCGGCAGGGCTACATCCTGATGGCGAGGGTGTTCCTGGACCTGAAAAGAGCCCAGAGCGCACAGATCGCTTTGGCCATCAACGAAGTCGGTCTCGGGGCACCAACGGCACTCCCAGGGGTGCATCGCGGCCACGCGGTGCCTCTCAACACCGAAAGGAAGGCCCTAATATGCCCACGGTCAGGCTACCTCCTGGACTTTCGGTCCCTGCTCTCGCTCCTAGTGCGCCAGCAATTACCCCCCCTGATGTAACTGTAACGAGTCCTGGTGGGGCTTCCGGACAGGATAAGAAAGTCAGGAGTTTGTTGAAGAAGATTCGCGCCATCGAAGACCTGAAGATGCGTCAGGCTAATGGAGAAAAGCTTGAGGACACTCAAGTCAAAAAGATTGCAACGGAGGAGGTGATTAGAAAGGACCTAGAGTCTCTTGGCTTCCATGCATAAACTTAGGCATGCTTGAGTTTCTCACGATTGTCAGCAAGTGTTACGACTTTCTAGCCTTATCGTGTCGTTTGGAACTTGGATGACATAAGGTTGGACGCAATGCCAATTTAAGAGACCGTGCTGCCATAGGGTGCCTGCGCAGATTTCTGGATATCATGGAATTATGGGAAACAGTAATGGGGAGGGCTAGACTTCTAGGCTATTACCAAAATTAAAATATTATAGTTAGGCGATGCTTTTTTGCTACTATTGCTATGCATGTTGTTGTATTCTTCAATATGCAAAATGTATCAACGTGAGAGCCACCAAACATCATGTAGTGGAAAGAGACCGATGATAGGTGCGCTAAACCGTCCTCACAGGTCTCCAAGATTAAGTGGAGCGCCTGCTCGGGTTCAGCAAAAGCCAACGTTGAGAGAGGAGCATCTCGACCCATTCCGACCAAAATGATCGTAACTGGATTGAAGCACACTCATACATTAATGTACCGCGCGTAATACTGAGCTTAAAGGATTGATCTTGCCTTGTGCTCCACCTTGACGCGCGGATTACAGTCAATTATGATAAGTACTAGCGCACGCCTAAGCGCATGGCTGATTCTGGAGGAGTTGTGTATCAAGTTCAATAGTTGTTCACAATTCATAATACTCCAAGATCTCTGGGTATGATTATCCTATTATGGCCCTGGAGGTGCTCTTATGATTAAGAAAGTGCTTTTTATTAGAATTTGGCTTACCACACGCCGGGATTGAAAAATGGTTGCTACTTTAGCCAGAACAAACCCAAGTCGATTCGCTTAGATGCACATGATGCCGTTGGTGCGGAGAGGAACGATGCGAAGCGTCCTGAGGATGCTTTAGGCGGCGAAACCAACTCTTCTTCCTCCACTGACCATTTCCGTAGGAGAAGGCTCCTGTCGACTATTGCCGAGCCCTTCCAACAGTCGTTCAACACCATCAAGATCCAAGTCGCCATGAACAAGCATATGCATATCGGCGTTTTTCTCCGCCACATTTGTGCCTTCTTGTCTCAGCGCATCTTCTTCCTCCTTCCTAAATAACTGCATCGCTTTCTCAACATCTGGCCTCTGTGTAACCGATTGGATCAACAATCTCGTTTCCGAAGCTACCAGTAGTCCTGGTGATGAGCCTGGCCTTTGCGTCGAGTTTGATGGAAGATACTGCGCGTTAAGAATACGCTCGTTGTAAGTGTCGAGACCTTCAATTCGCGTGACTCCTGATCCGTGCAAAAAGCCACTGCTACCTCTTTCGCTTGAGCGGCTCCAGAAAGCCTGGAATGAGGGGATTGTGTAAATTTCATTGCCATACCAGAGCAGAACGTTTTCCTCACTGCTCCGCTGGCTTATTGCAGAATCTACGAGAATGCCGCCTTTGAGTGGTCCTGAATGACTGATTGTATTTAGTCCTGAGAAGAGCTTCTCTTGCTTTGACTTGCGCGTATTTGGCGTCATTGGGGCCAAAGCCCTGGAGCCCCGGGCTTTGCGATCCGCTGGTTGAGGGTTGCTTGATGGAGTAGTCGTACCAATGAAGCCACGGAGAGCGAACGTGAGTGTGCCTGCATTGCCTCCACGGAGCCGAACGTTACGACTTTGCTCGGCACTCTGCAAATTCCATACACCCCATTCTCCATCCTCAAGCAACACTATGATGGCCCGTCCACGCAAAACCCAGGAGCATGCCAATATATTCTTTCTCTTTAATAGTGCTGTAGGGTTGCTATTCTGAGCTGGTAAAGGTGTGGGGAAAGAGGCTAGCCATGAACCCAGCTTAGGCGAGTCATTTGCGCTTCCCGGACGAGATGAATGCGGCTGATGGCGTGAAAGACGCAATGGATCATAGACTCGCACTGTTCCTTTGACATCTGATATCAAGAGTTGCGAGTGGCGTCCCGAGGGGAAGAGGGTAGGATTGAAGGAAATATCCAACGCTGGAACAGAGAGGTAGACCGTTTGATATGGAACTTGAGCTGCAAGTCCTAAATGATGATCGGAGGAGATCTCCACCCGATTAACCCTGAGGATACCAGTAACATCTGATGAGTGTGATGCTATTATGAAATCCCATTTGTCGGTGTGGCCGCGTGGAATGGTCCGCGAAGGTCTGGAAACCTCTTCATCGTCTGATTCGTACACCTTAGTTGAGTCGGTTTGTACGTCTTCAATAGCCGTTCTAGAGGTCCACGTAATCGCAACACAGTTTGGAGCGCTACTGTGGCCGCTATGGGAAGGGAGGACGAGAATCTCCTCACCCCACCGTTTCTGGCTTTCCGGAAGCTCGCGGTTTGCTTGGGCTATAGACGGAGGTGCAAGTGGTAGAGTGATAACACGCACGCTACAATCCGAGCATACTGCGGTAAATACAATCCTTTGGCTAAGGATTGGTGGTGATGATTCGGCACGGCGGAGGGAAGATGAAGGAGGAACGTTAGGAAACGCAATGTGCAATGCCTCTGTATTGAGACAAAGATCCAAATGCTGTATGACCGGTGAATAGGGCTGGCCGGGATCACATTCGGCATCGTCTGACTCGTACTCCGCTTGCGCGGGGTGAAGCTGTTGAGGCTGCTCTTCATCATCTGAATCAATGAGCATGACAACATCGTCGTTCGCGCCATTGGGTTGCTGATTCTTTTGCGACTTTGGTTCTATTTGCTTTAACGGCTTCCCTCCGTACCAAAGCACCGTTACACCAGTATCATGGCCGTAAATGATAATTGTTGAGCCGTTTGGAGCGGGGATAGGATAAATTTGGGCGGAATGAACGCGGTGGGGGAGGTCGAAGCTATAGGCGTTGTTAACAAAGCAGCTACGGCAGTGGACAAAGTACGAACCTTAACAGGGCGATCCTGCCCTTTTTAGATATCCGTGGTTTCATGTCGGTTGTAGAGTTAGGTGATGCGATATGATGGGTGGTGTGTTGCGAGGTCTGGGATGGAGTGTTGGACAACAGAAAGGCAAACGCGTCGGGCGAGGGCGCGCGCTCCACCATGTCACGTCCCCCACGCTGGAGCACCAGCTGCTTTCGTACACACAGCTCCGCCTTCACCCACCAAATGTCGCCAAATCATGGCATCTTTCCGCTCACTGGGCCAACACATGCCCAGTGCGCTTCCGTATCTTGTTACCGAAGGCATTCTTCCCGACGATCCAAGCCCGAACCTTTACGAGTGGGAAACCTACTACACCAAAGAACATGATGAGGCGGCTTATGATGAGCTTCTGACAACCGAACACTGCGTAGTATGGTCACGGAATGGCATTGTGCGGAAAGTCTTCAATTTCAAGATTGAAGAGCAAAAAGTGTTACAGGCGGTTTTGACATATTTCCCACAGGAGGAGGTGCCTACTTACGGCAACGGAAGCTTGCCAAAGGAGCCAGAAAATGCTTCTTCCCAAGAGCATGAACAACGCGAGCATAGATTGGCTCCTCTTCCTCCCACGAATTATTCTGCGTTCACTTCCTCCGGACGTGAGAAGTGTTCTCGGGCGCTGGTCATATTTCTTAAATTTCAGGCCCACGTCTTCTTCCTACGGGGCTCCTCCCATATAATAAACTTACCATTTGAAGTAGAAAAGGCGTTCCCAGCATCAATAGGGTTGATACTTCAAAGGCGTCTTCCGTCAGAGCATCGACCATCGACTCCAATCATCCCCGCCCCGCCACAAAACTCTTTCTTTTCGCCTTTAGCATTTTCATCACAGAGTTTTCGACTCTCTCAGCCATTGTCCGCCAAAAAGCCACAGTCACTCAGGCCGTCAAACGCTTCTGGGGTTCATACTTTAAGCGATCTTCTGCGTGAATCAAAGCTTGATGGTCCTCCAGAGGATGGTTTGCCTAGACTCTATTCTTTGATAGATCCTCTATCGGAGATGGGCCTAGTGGTTTTTAATCCTGCAAATCGTCCGCAGTCATCATACTCTACCTCTACGTACACTGCTGTAGGCGGTCCCAAGTTGGAAGCTATTCCCAAGGATGAGGACTTGCTCTATGTATCTCCCTCCAACGAATGCCCACACGTCGAAGATATTGGTGATCAGCCTCTGCTATTTGTTGTATCAGCAAATTATGTTACCAGGAAATTCTCACTTTGGTATACGTCCTATATCACTCCACTGCCGGCTTCTGCGTCTTCCAGTCATGGGAAAAGCATTTCGTCAATCACTGGCGCCAAACCTCGCCGCCGCTCGTCCTATATTCCTGGTACGGGTGCTACGACTCCCACGGTCCGCGCACGTGAAGCCGGAAGGGAGAGTTTTGGAGGCCCGAGTAAGACTGTGTCGCGGAGTAGAACGGGCCCAAATAGCTTGAGCGCAAGCCAGCAAAGTAGAGACGCGGACGCTGAAGATGCCCTGGCAAGCCAACTTGACCCCGATCACGATATCTCTGGCACATCTGTTGCTGTGAAAGAAAGTCGAAGAGTTAGTTCGTTGCTCAGTCGGGGAGACCTAAGCACGAGCTTTGATAGGAGTGCTTTTCAAGAAATGGCCACGCAACGCACATCCATTGGCGGTTCTTTCAATTCCCAATCGCGGATGGGTCTAGGTTTTGGTCTAACAAACGAGAGAACAAGCTTTGGAGCAAGCCAGACCAGTCAGAGTGCATTCCGAACAAGCATGCTAGGGGACAGGCTGTCTCTAGGTGTGGAGAGTGTAGACGAGACAATTGAGGACCTGATGACTTCGGCAATTAGTAATGATCTTGGTGGACACGCAGAGCTAGATCTACTTGCTGAATTAGGATCATTAGAGGCACAAGAACCTATCAGTGGCCTCCGAAAGGAAATCCTGATGTTCAGATTTGCAGAGATTCCGATGGGAGAAGCTCCATCACCAGGCGTTTCTGATCGATATGATACTAAATCTAACATTCGCGTGTTCACAATTTCGACCTTGAACGCACCTGACTCTTCTGGATCACCTACCTATCGGTCGTTCATTCATCTAACGGATCGCTCTACGAAATCACGCGTTGCTGTAGAATACCAAACTCTTCGTGTACGCTTCCGTCCACCCCACCGATTAGCCCGTACACCTGCATCATTAATGTCTCAAACTATACTCGTACCTACCGTCAAAGCAGTCTCACGTTTCAGCAACAATGTTGATGCTCTCAAGGTCATGGATGGGCCCGACTCCTGCCTTGTAACGATCACGAAAGTTGGAGAGGAAGCATGCAAGTTGACTTTACACACATGTATATCTGTCACTATCGACCTAGAACGGCTCCGTGTTTTTAACCCATTCTCCTTCTCTGATACACTTTTGTCTACCCGAATGTCTGCTGGGCAAAGCCGGACAATTAAAACCCCTCAAACCTTCCGAGCATTGGCACATTCTGGACCTGCTGGTACCATAGATGTTCAGGACGATGAAGGATGCTTTCACCGTCTTCAAATTCAACTTCGTCCTCAGAACGATCTGGTAGCGAAGGCCCTGGACATATTTCGTGCGGTGCTTCCTGGGGAAGTAGGAGACCTCATTCGGTTGATCTGGTACGACAGTGTTCGTAGCGCTGCGCCAAATTTGGCGGCTGCTATTGAATGGGAAGCGTTTGTAACCGCAATCTTCGCTCTCCCAGTCTCTCTTATTCCCAAAAACCGTGTTCAGCTGATTGGTCGAGCAAAGCCTGGAAGCCGTCAAGTTCGACGGAGTGGAAGTGCTCAGAAAGGCAAAGCTCCCACCCCTGATTCATGGGAGATCATGTGCAACCACCAGATCACAACTCCTGGAAGGAAAACTTGGGGCTCTGCACCATGGAGCCGGATTACTAGCACGATGCCATCAGAGAAACAGTTTTTAGGTAGACCACGGAAGGACTTTCTCCATCACTCAGCGAATTGTGCACGTCAATACTTTCTCACGAAAAATGGTGTTAAAATCCATGAAAAACTAATCGAAGATGACGGTCGTATCGTACGCGAAGCTATGCCGTTGCTAGTCTATACCTTGCACATTCTACGTGAGGAGCAGAAACTAAATATATCCGCGCCAGACCCCGCGAACACAGCGATAGGTGATCTTTGTCCTGTATTGGCGCAGCTGGGCGGATGGTTAGGCTGGGAGAGCTGGAGTTGGAGGCCGGGATCCTGGTATTATATCGACGGCACTGAACTAGAAGAGTGGATCTGGGAAGATGTTACCGCTGAGCATTTAAAAGGCAGTGCTCCTCCTTTTGACAATCCGCCCGGAATTTTCGAATGGCTAGAAAAAGCTTTCAACCCAGACACGTATGTTGCGTTCCCTACATTACTGTCTGTGTTTCGAGAAAGCAAACCTTCGTTTGGCGAAAAGAGCAGTTACGCAATACCAGAAGGTGTGGTAAAAGCCGGAACCATGCGCCTTGAGGCCATTTCTAGGTATTTGGAGACATTTCACTCTAACGCACTGGATGATACAAGAAGCGTGGAACTCATGAAGGAGTGTGGGATCGATCGTAACATGCTTGAGACCTTCCCGGAAGCTGTATCCGCAGTATTACGAGAAACAATTGCCCGATGTCAGTCTAATCCGCCAACCACATGGGATAAGTCTCTCCTTCAGTTAGTCGGCCGTGAAGACTTAGATCTGGTCTCCCATCGCGCGAATTCAAGAAGCTACGAGATGTTCTCAATTCAGCAGAGTCTGACTGCGCCTCGCGACGTCCACACCATCTCTCATGCCGTAGAGCAACCGGAACCAATTACCAACTCCGCATTCGCTGATGGCAGCATGATTACCCGACTGATATTCAGCCAAGACCAAAGATTTCTCGAAGCAGCCAAACTTGTAGAACCTCTTCGAACACAAGTTGCCGAATGCCCCCCGGACCCGTCTTGGTCGGATACTGAAGTACTTGAGGCTCAAAAGACTGTAGTCCAGTATGTGATGACGAGAACGTTTGCGATCGCCCCTGCTCAAGCTATGCTTCATTTTGATAGCCGACGACCGCTACCTACTGAAAAATTCACAATTCATGGTTACACCACTATGTGTGTGATGAAGCCTATGAATATAACTGTCACGGCCAATAGAGAAGGTTACACGGAAGAGCGCTACGCCTGGGCATGGTTCCACGCCGGCGTATCTGCCGGACTAAGCATCTCGAAGCGTGCAGAAGGTATTGACACGTCTTGGATCGTCTTCAACAAGCCTGCAGAGCTCACAAATAGGCACGCTGGGCTGCTGCTTGGATTAGGCCTGAATGGGCACCTGAAAACGTTGGCAAAATGGCTGAGCTTTAAATATTTGACTCCGAAGCATACCATGACTTCGGTTGGCCTTCTCTTGGGACTTTCAGCAGCCTTCATTGGCACAATGGACACGCTCGTCACCCGTTTGTTAAGTGTTCATGTAACCCGTATGCTTCCTCCTGGCGCCGCAGAGCTAAATCTTAGTCCCTTGACTCAGACGACTGGTTTGATGGGCATTGGACTGCTCTACTACAATACGCAACACAGGCGGATGAGTGAAGTAATGATTTCGGAAATCGAACATGTCGAAATTGAAGACTCTGCAGGTGGCCCTGACATGCTAAGGGATGAAGGGTATCGGCTTGCTGCTGGGTTCTCACTTGGGTTCATTAACCTAGCAAAGGGCAAAGAGCTTAAAGGCTTGCATGATATGCGAGTTGTTGAGAGATTGCTGGCTGTTGCAGTCGGACCAAGGCCAGTTGATTTGGTCCACATTTTAGACCAAGCAACTGCTGGCGCCACGATTGCCATAGCGCTCATCTTCATGAAGACCGAAGATGATGCCGTCGCCAAAAAAGTGAACGTACCCGACACACTCCCGCAATTTGACTTTGTCCGCCCAGACATTCTTTTGCTGCGCACATTGGCGGCTCACCTCATAATGTGGAGTGGTATTCGCGCCGACTTTAACTGGGTTATAAAAAATCTACCGCGGGAATATGCTGGTGATTATCTGGTTCGGGATATCAAAACGCTGAAGAGTGATCACATGCCATTCTTCAATATCTTAGCTGGCCTGCTGTGGAGCGTCAGTCTGAAGTTCGCCGGTAGTGGAGATATTCGAGTTCGGGATTTCCTTATCCACTATCTCGACCAGTTCATTCGATTATGCGGTCTTCCTGCACTCCGCTACGATGCAAAACTCGCTCGCAATACGGTCCGCAATTGCCAAGATCTCATTGCATTGGCCGCTGCAACCGTAATGGCGGGCACCGGCGATCTTACTGTCTTCCGTCGACTGCGTCTCCTTCACGGTCGCATCAATCCCGATACTCCCTATGGATCCCATCTAGCCGCTCATCTTGCGATAGGTGTTTTGTTTCTCGGCGGTGGTCGTTACACTTTCAACACGTCTCCGTTGGCAATTGCTGCTCTGATATGTGCCTTTTACCCACTTTTCCCACAGGATGTCCTTGACAACAAAGCTCATTTGCAGGCGTTCCGACATTTGTGGGTGTTGGCAGCCGAGCCGCGTTGTCTTATTGTGCGCGATGTGGATACACATCGTGCAATTCCAATGCCAATTTCGATTATGCTGAAAGACGGCACAGAGTGTTCAGCTAATGCGCCGTGTCTACTTCCTGAGCTACACACAATTGCGACTATTAGAACAACGAGCCCAGAATATTGGCCAGTGGTACTCGATTTCCTTCGCAATCCCTTGCACATTTCCATATTTAGGGAAAGACAAACCCTTCATGTCCGTCGCCGCCCAATTAGCGAAATCCATGGCTCTGTGTTCAGCGCCACTCTCATCACGCTCAATGATGCACAAAGTCCTCATGCAGCCAGGCTACTATTCAACTGGATATATTCCCTTTCATTGTTCACAACTGGACAAATTGTTGACAATGCCGAGTGGGGTCTTGTGCTACCGGTGGACAGCCACAGCAGCGTCTACCTGGATGGAAGAGGGACGATAGTAGACCAAAAACTAGGGTTAATTTTGGCTTCTCGGAGCAGCTATGCGAGCAAGTTATGGAACTTAAGGTGCACCTTGAGGTGGGCAAAGGAAGTAGTAGCCTCTGATGGCAGGCTGAGATGGCTTGGATGGGAGGTATTAGAGGAGCTGCGCGCACGTGTTCTCGAAAGGTCTAGAACAATTACCCAGTAATACCAAGTTCACAAATAGCAAAATTCACGAAAACTAGATCACAATCACATGTACAAGATTTTGTTTCCTTGTAATAGAGAAGGCTCCAACTCGAGCAATGCTCTTCAGCAACGCATGATATGTGAATCTTAGTTGCAAAGGACTCCAGCGGGTTCACTTGCAAGAGTACGATCAAGATGTGGAGATAATTGCTTTGTCATTGAAATCAACATACATACGCCAATCGATGCAGTGGCACAAGTCATGTAGCGTCTCAACTTGCCTCCATATTTTTTTAATTTTCTTTTTTAAGTTAGTTTCATTGAGCGAAGGTTCGTCTGTGGCTCCTTGACAGACACAAAGGATCTTATTACCAAGACATTGTCCTAGGAGGCCAGAGCTCCTTTGCTGAATCATTTATTGCAAGAGAACCAAAGAATTTACTTGCAATAATTGGTTCTCGTACGGCGCAAAATGTCAATGACGGAAGGGTATATGCCGTGAAAAAGTTTACCAGACCAAAGAAGTTGTGTTGAGATCGTTGGGAGGTCTAGCACACTTTGGCGCTGAGATGATATCAGTCGAGTGACGCCGAGTTTCTTATGTTGACTATGCCGCGGCGGAGGTATATGGGGTAGCGACCGGATGGACGGTTTCCAGAATTATCCGACTTTTTAGACACCAGATATGACGCCCTCACCAGAGTCGTCATGTGTCTACAGACGATCAGACCGATAGAAAGGAAGAAAGAGCCATGCCGCAAAGACCAGCGACAAAAGCCTAAAGAGCAAATATAATACAAATAAGATAAGCCGTATCGCCCACCATAACTTTATCCACAGGTCGACAGTGGAACATCATAGTCATGTCGAGCGTCATGGGCAAATCAAAAAAGACGCAAGAAAATCATATCCCCTTCGTAAACCATCACTAGGAATGAGTAGGTTATCGAGGAAGTCCATAGTCTTCCACGGGGAATGCGCCAACAAACGCCGAGACACCGTGTATTCCTGTCGTAAGCCCATAATGAAAAAAAGGGTGAAAAGAACTATGCGCTGGCCTGTGGCCGCGGTGCGCGTTGCTGCTGTGGTCCACCATATCCATTCTGACGAGGTTGCTGAATTGGTTGACCTTGCTGATTTGGATCACGCGGGGGTCCACGGCGTTGACCTTGATATGAAGGACCGCCTCTCTGGTTGCGCTGGAAATTCTGTCGGTTCTGAGCATGGCCGCCAGCCGAACGATCCTGCGTC
>Ga0247762_1000454_pt1 | contig 11749 bp, 7 predicted proteins | sample UWRJL081202R4_FD_181016 | JGI IMG/M metagenome (GOLD analysis project Ga0247762, IMG submission 181016) | Plant litter microbial communities from Arlington Agricultural Research Station in Wisconsin, United States - UWRJ-L081-202R-4 | ecosystem: Environmental > Terrestrial > Plant litter >...
TCGCCATCGGTGGTAGCTTGCACGCTGCTGTAGATCTTGCTTCCGAGGTTACCGGCTTTCTCAATACCACACTCCCGGCCATCGGACAGGATGTCAACGGTGCCATCAACAGCTTTGACGATCAACTGAATAAGTTTCTCAATGCTTTCAATAACATTGGCACACTGTTCGGTGCCCAGCCGAAGCCAACGCTCGACGTCTCGCTGCAGATCGACAGGCTAAACAACATCCAACTACCATCTGATATCACCGACAAGCTCAACAAGCTGAACGGATCCATCCCTAACTTCGCTGAAGTGAAGAATGCTACTGAGACCATCATTCGCCTGCCTTTCCAAGAAATCAGAAAGCTCGTCAACAAGTCTATGACTACCTATCAATTCAACCGCTCTGCTTTCCCCGTCCCGCGAAAGGAGCAGCTGAGCTTCTGCACAGGCAGCAATGGAATCAACCAATTCTTCGACGATCTCGTCGAAATCTCTCATGTAGCGCGTAAGGTCTTCATCGCTGTGCTTCTGGTCGCTGCCGTCGTGGCTTGCGCTCCTATGGCATGGCGGGAGATCCAACGCTGGCGCAGAGAACAAGAACGTGCCAAACTCGTCACTCAGAATGCCTTTGATCCCATGGATGTTGTGTACATTGCCTCGCGCCCGTACACCTCATCTTTCGGTATCTGGATCGCAAACAAGTCCGGCTCCGTTCGCAACCAAACGGTTGTGCGCTGGATTGTCGCTTATTGCACTTCCGTGCCCGCTCTTTTTGTCCTCTCGCTAGGTATCGCCGGTCTGTTCGCTTGCCTCTGCCAATTTATCCTTCTCCGATCCGTCCAGAAGGAAATCCCCGCCCTGACGAACCAGGTCGGCGACTTCGCAGGCAAGGTCATTCTTGCGCTTAACAATGCCTCGCAACAATGGGCAACCGGAACGAACAAAGCTATTCTGTCAACCAACAACGAGATCAACGAGGAGCTTTTCGGCTGGGTTAATACCGGCACTGTCTCCGTCAACAACACCCTCAATACCTTTGTGGATGAGATGACCAAAGCACTCGACAAGGTCTTTGGCGGAACTCCTCTCGAGGATCCCGTCAAAGAAGTCATCAACTGCTTGATCGGTATCAAGATCGCAGGCATCCAAAAGGCACTGACTTGGGTGCACGACAATGCCCACATCAACTTCCCGCTGCTCGCCAACGACACATTCTCCTTGGGCGCGGCGAAGTCGATCTCGAACGACACCCCAAATTCAGACTCCTTCCTGGCCGACCCCACGTCCTCTGCTAAAGATGAAATAAGTGATGCCGTTGTCTCCTTGGTAGAAAAGATAGAAAGCGGCATCCGGACCGAAGCACTCATCTCGCTTTTCATCATCCTGCTCTGGGTTTTCATATGCTTCATCGGCTGCTGCCGTGGAGGCTTCATGATTCTCAGGCCTAGCAAAGGACGCGCAGAGGGTGGCCAGCATTACGGAGCTGACCCAGCTACAGAAAGCCATCGTGCTGTTAGTGATTTCAACTTCAACTTCCACAACAGCAACAATATCAACAGCAACAGCAATAGTGACAACCACAATAATCGTCCCATGAGTGCCGCCCCACCTTACGAATACGCAAAGGCAGATGTTCGTGCCGACGCTCCATATGCGTTGAACCCTCATCCGTTCCCTTCATCAAGCTCCTCGGTAGATCCGGAGCCACCGGTGGCGACAACCAGCCACAACGAGAAAGTAGGCAACGTCGGTGTTAGAAATATGTTCAATACCTTCCTCCATCCCTCTTCCAGCCGTCAGAGCAGTCACGCGGCCATGTTCTCAGCTACACCAGTAGTAGATGAGAAGCGGAATAATCCATTTCGCTAACCACCCTCTCGCCTTTTTGTAGATTCTTTCAGAGTCTTTCAGAATGTCCTAGAAGACCTTCTCCCCAAATGCAGGACGCTACAGGCGGGGTTTTGTTGTTATCCAGGATCGTGCGGGTTGGTGGAAGCCCTGTTTGACGAGTCGTAATTGCTCGGGTTACGTACCTTGGTCCCTAAGGTCTTTTCCTTCCCCTGCTGAACCCTTCTTTGAATAACTTCGCGAAGCGTGTTCGCGGGAAAGAAGCGCTGGATGTGGAGCTTCGTGCTCCTGCCAGTGAAACTGGTGTTTTTTTTAATTCGATTTCAATTTTCATTTGTGTATTATGATCCCCATCAGGCACCTATTTCCCCCTTTTGCTTTGCATAGCGTTGCATTAGAGTTGGTGTCTCTCTTTAGTTCAAAATCCCATCTGTACACATTTTTTCTTGAAGTCAATTTTCTTTTTTGGTTTGATCGATTGAGTCTCGTTGCAATCGTCATGTTTGCCGAGCGTTGAGAATATTCACCTTCCTTTTTTCTCAATTTTCTCTTTTCTCACATTACTCACAATTTTCTTTTGTCTGTCATGTTGGGAAATATTAAGAAAGAAAGAAAGAGGAGGTCGATTGGATATTTCAGTGGTGTGTCTCGGTACTTTAGCCCTTTCCATCCCGCCAGACGGGGCCCGACCGCCCGCTCCATCCGCTTGTACTTGTATCGTTCTTCCAGCTGTACCCGCCGCTTCGCGTGGGGGACCTTCATGTGGCTTGCCCAGTTGGTCTCTTCGTTGAACCCGTGGACGAGAGTTTTGGTTGCCGAACTGGTATATTTGCGTCGAGGGGAGCCGCCGTGTTAGGTCCTAGGCCGGACATATTGGGTATGAACGCTCATCTCGCCACCCCAACGTGCCGCGCTTCCGCTACCTCAGCCCTCTTGGATGTATCTTCTGACCCATTGTGGCATGAAGGATATGAGGCGCGGTAGGGGCGCTGCTGAGCTGATAACGAGCGTAATTGTCCTTTCCTCCCCGGACGTCTTTTTCCCAACTCCTCGACATTTTTCAAGTTTTCTTCCAGAGTCTCCTGCCGGTGCGAGGACCGGGGAGATGCGGAGTTGGGGGACGTCCCTGGGTGAGATGCAGGGACCGAGAGAGATGTTGTTGTGTACGACTGATGCAAGCGATCCCTTTCCACTATGGATTGTGGGTTGGTTTTTGCTGCAACCTTTTTTGCGCCCCTATTGGTCTCCTTGAGTCCGTGTCCGCTTCCGGGTAGACAGACGGATTCGAGTGAGAGTGTTTTGTGGACTTCTTTGCGGCGATTTGGGGAGGGGGCGCGCCGTATGAAGAATCGTCATCAAATTGTTATTGTACGGCCTTTTCTATCGGATTTTTTCTGCAACGGACAACAATTGTTTGCACTCCTTGGACAATTTTGCGTTCGATGCGTCGTTGGGTGGAGGAAAGACAGGTTGATGAGAGGAAATTTCGGATTTTGAATCCTGATCATATCGCTCTTTTTACTAATAACTATGAACGGGCGAGTTGAGTTATTTTTCTTTGAATCAGACTGTTAAACCTCAATGAGTTGATGAGATACTATAAAACCTATGTAGAAAAAAATGAAATCGGGCTGTGGTCTCGTAAAATTGTCGACTTCCCTTTACCGTGACATTTCAGTGTGGTATATCTCCAATTTGCAGGATGAGCATGGTTTGTTTCTCAGGAATTCAATACTGCTCTGCCATGCAGTGGATTGTACGACTAGTGCAAACACGCCACAAAGGAGTTTGGAGTTAAGAGTGCATAACTGCCTACGCAGGAGCAGGAGCATGCAGGAGCATACCGTTGCCGAAGAATGCCCGAGCGGTGACTGCCTGAAACGGACAGCGCCTAGCGTGAGCATTATTTAGGCAAAATCTCTCCAGCCACGCTACAGCAGCGACTTAAGTCGCCGGTGTGCGTATCTTAACGCCGCCTAAGATATTCCATAAGTGTATTATTTGTCATGGATTGGAAATCACTTTATCTCCGCCTTGAATGGGTCATTTGGCTTTGTGAACCCCTGTGGTTGATCAGTTGTTCGACGCAAGCAAAGACGAAACATTGACTGATTGAACCCCACCTTAAAAGCCCGCATTGCCAAAGTCAAACGACACAGACACAAAAGCCCCACCTTGAGAGACAGAAAATCCCCAACTTCAATCCAACAAAAGACAAAGCAAAGAAAGACTTCCAATCATGCCTACCTATTTCATCACTGGTACCAGCCGTGGCATCGGCCTTGAGTATGTGCGGCAGCTAGCCAAAACGCCAGACAACACCATCTATGCCACCATCCGCAGCCTCTCTTCGGATCATTCTGAACTCAAGGCGCTAAACACTCATTCCAACATTCACATCCTCGAGTGCGAGTTCTCATCCGAGGCGTCCATCGGCAAACTGGCCGACGCCATCCCAGCAGGGACTCAGTTCGATTACATCATCAACAACGCAGCAATCCAACAGTCCCAGTCCCAAAAGGCGTTCAATCTCGGCTGGGACCTCGTCCTCTCCCATGTCACTAGCAACGCATTGGGCCCTGCAAAGGTCGTTCAGACGCTGCTGCCCTTCATCAAGCCAGGCGGCAATGCGGCCGTTGTCAACATCACCAGTGGCATGGGCAGTCTCGGCATGCAGGCGACGGGCAAAATTCCGCCGCATATTCTGCCTTATTGTATAAGCAAGGCGAGTCTGAATATGTTGACTGTCCATCAGGCCTTTGAACTGAAAGGCAAGGCGATCGTTGTGTGTGTTGACCCTGGCCATGTTAAGACTCAGCTGGGCGGGGACTCTGCTCCATTGGAGGTAGATGAGAGCGCGGGAGGAGTGCTGAAGGTGGTTCACGGTCTGCAGAGCTCTGATTCTGGCAAGTATTTACTTTATGACGGGAAAGAGCTACCTTGGTGAGATTCACCTGTGTAGTAGTAGAGACGGTATTATTTCACAAGAACTATCTAGGTCGCAGGCCTGAAATGTAGTTGCCGGCTCTTGAAAAGGTAGAAAGAATCCTATTCTATTGCCAAGTATTACTCTTTGGCTCGTGTGTCCTCCTCCCAATGCAGTACATGAATGTGAACAATGAAAAAAAAAAAATTAAAAAAAAAGAACGCTCATGAAACGCCGTTCCTTCAAAAATATAACCAAATAGAAATTATTATAATCAGTAAAAAGCTGAGCGTCAAACCGGCCATTCCAAGAATAGGGTATATGGTAATGAGTACATTCTTGTTCATCTTACATGAAGGACATGGCCCAATAAACTCGTACCTTGAAATCCCTAAATATAACTCGAAGAACAAATGATGAAGTTGACCTGAAAAATAGATTCAATCGCAACACCATATCATCAGAAGTGCTAAGAGGGTTTATTATCTCTCTTCGTCCGGGTATTCGATTCCATTTCTGTCGTTGCCTTGCGCACCAGCGCCGCACAAGCTTCTATGACCTCGTGTCCAGTCCTCCAGCTCTGAAGGACCACGCCTTCGTTGCGCATGATGCTTTCTGCTCTTGCCCACCGACGGCGCCACAGCTCCTCTCTTTTGTTTAGCTGCTGAGAGCCAGTCACGCCAGTTGGTGTGCTCGCGCCGCCGGAATTCAACCGTTGAGAAATACTATTAATGCTGTTGATTGTTGCAGCACTACCTCGTCGCTGATCACGCGCGTTTGTATTCGTAGGGCCATTGTCTCGATTCGCCGGAGAGAGAGAGTTCCCTATGCGGTTGGGGGCGTTTGTTGATACAGTAGCAGGGAAATTGGACATGCTCCGTCTTGGTGGGGGAGGCGGAGGTACAGACTTTGTGTCATCCTCCTGATCATCAGATCCTGGTTTCGAAGATGTGCTCATTGTTCTGGCCCCTTCAAAAGGTCCATCCGAGTGACCCGAGTAAACAGACGGTATACTGTTGTACACAGAGGACAGTTTTTGCCGCGCTTGACTGGCGTAGGAATTCTGGTTTTTGTCGGGAGAAGAAGCACGATCTGAATCTCTGCGATGTACCGATGTAGTATGAGCCTGAGTCGTTGCAACACGTCGAGGCTTTGGTGGTAAAGGAGGCTTTGGCCTTGATGAACCTGCTTCTCCCGATACTTCTGAACCACGTAATGACAGAGGCTTTCGTGGTATTGAAGGAGGCTTTGCTTTCGTCCGGTTCGATATAACATCGTCGGTCCCTTCAAGTTCGCCTAAACCATGCCCATCTGTTACCGCTCTTCGCAAAGGGCGAGCTGGAAGTGGCGGAGGACTTTCTTCGTCACTGCTAAATGATATCAAGTTATCACCAATAGGCTCCGTTGGTCGACGGGCAGGAAGATCTGGTCTTGGTGGTTTGAACGGAGCACCACCATGAGGAGTAAGCCTCCTCGCAGCTGCGGCTGATATTCTTCGATTTTCTTCCTCCATATCACGCAAGGACGCTTCGATAGCGGCCTTCAGCTCAGGGTCATCATCCTTTTCACCTCCGAAAGCGCCTGACGCGGATATTCTGGATCCATTTGATCCACCAAAGCTCATTCCGCTTGCAGACATGTCATTCTCTAGCGGACCTGAGGACGGATCGAAAAAGCCTTTCTGATTTGGGGTGGTGACATCTCGAATGAAAACACCCAGAACCATCCCACGGTTTTCGAGTACAAAATCGGTGTAAACTTCCAGATCAGCCTCACCGCTATCACCGACGAGGATGAATTTTCTTTCCGGAAAGTCTCTAGCAAGCCGATCTAATGTTCCTTTCTTTCGTTCGGCAACGGGTTCGAAAATGCCCTGCAACATCCCGCTATATTGTTTGAGGTGGAAGGAACCAGGTGGCAGCCCGGCCAGCGAAAAATATCTGGTTAATACAGGGAACATCTGCCATGGCGAATTCGAGACATAATGGAATTTCACTCCCATGCTCGCCAGTCGACTATACCATTCTGCCACCCCATCAATCGTTAAGCCAGCGAGTTCCCGAATAAAAGCATTTCGAAATATTTCTCGCGCTCCTCCTCCTATATTGCTGTGTTTAATAGTGTCATCGATATCGCTGATGACGCTAACGCCCCTTGAATCTGTTACGATGACTTCCTCCGTAACTGAGAGCTTTTCAGAAGCTAGCACGCGCACATGAGTTGGAATAAAATCCAGCGCTGCACGAAGAGTAAAGTGACCAGCCGCATCTGTATAGATCGTTCGTTGCTGAGACTTCTCATCGTTAAAGAAGAAAGCACTGATAGGTGAATTTGCCAGTGGAGTTGAGATAAAAGGCCGCAGTCTTGCCATTAATTGCTCATTCGCAATTTTTAGTTCTGCAGGGGTCATTTCAGCTGGATGGTTCCAAGATGGTCGTTTCCGAAGAGTTGTAATCGTTGGGTCACCAGATAATGACTGTTTGCGCATTGTCGATCCATCTTCTCCACCAGAAAATTCGTCCATGCTGTCCACGTCTGTGTCTCTTGTAGGTCTCTCGCTGTACCGTCCGGTTTGCGCAGCATTTGCCTCCGCTTGCCCTTTCCTAAGAATCTGGTTTGCTTCTCTGGATACCAAGTCTTCTTCTCTCCGAGATGGCCGACCCTCGAACTGTTCGCTCTGTGCCAGTCGATTTGGGCTTGTGCCTCGACTGCTTACAGCAGTACCAGAAGGGCTTGACTGACTCGGAGTGAGAGGTGGCGCGGGAAGCCCACTCAGTTGTCTAGCTAGGCCGACGAATATACGTTGTCTCCTCGTCATCTGGCCTTTGTGTGGTGTATAAATCCAGCCGCGAACATCCACATCTACAATGGCATTGTCGTCCTCATACTGTTCCCACTGCTGACGCCAGTACTCCTCATCGCCTGGTCCAGATGATGCTCCTCCTTCATTTTGTGCATCCTGAGCGGCGCTAGGCTCGTGCCTAGGTTTCTTCTTGACATGTTTCCGCGCGTAGCTTGGGAATATTATCATCTCCTCTTCGCCACCTCGCACGACAGTTGCGTCCGGGAATGCTCCTGGTGTTTCCTCGCCCCAGTTTTCCACATCCGTTGCTCTTGTTCCCCAGCTGTTAAGGTAGCTTGTTTGGTAAGATTGCCGCAGGTCGTTTGCAGCTTTCAGGTACCCGGCAATCTTCTTCCGCCTCGAACCGGGCTCCCTTGCCTCCCCGTTTCCTCCATCATTTAAAAATCGAGAGGTCATTCTGGACCGAGAAGGTTGAGCCGCAGGCGCATTTTTGCCGTACAGAAAGCGGCCTCCACGTTGTCGCAACAGGCCGAGGATTCCAAGTCCAGATCTCTTTCTCCTCTGACGGTTGACCAGGTAGCGATATATACGTGCCTGAGCCTTGTGTTTAAGATCTGAGAGGGTCTCGTGACGGAAGTGTGCTAGGCGTGCGCGTGCACGTTGACGCGTGTGTGGGAAAAGGAAGCGAAAGAACGAGGCTTTGTGGCGAAGAGAATGAGCGGGCACTCTGGAGAACCTAGGTGGCGCCAGATTGGGCGGAATGGAGTTCGGAGGCTATAGATAGATTGTGGACTGGAGAGGGGTTGGCCATGAAGAATAGCGAGGAGGAGGAGGTGGTGGTGGTGGAGGGGAGCGGAGGACAGCGGTGCAACCCACGAACGTCATGGTTGCGCGGGCCAGGCGATGAGCTTCTCGCAGTTCCAGTGGGGCGGCCGCCTAAGCACCGCGGGAGGGCCTGACCCGCCTCGTCGCTAGTCACGCTTGTCACACACCCCACCCCTTGCATCGCCGCTGCCTGCGTTCCCCCGATCAGGCGCATCAACCGCATGGCAACCACATGGCTTTTGCACTGTCGCACGTTCTTCTTGCACAGCCCGTAATTCGAAAACATCGAGGTTATGAAAGCACCCTCCCGTGACTCTCATCAGCTGCATATTGATCACTCTCGCCGTCTGCATCACACCGGTTGCTTGCAGCCCTCTGCCTGATTTCTGCCCCTTGCCGTGTTCTCGTCTTGTCTACCTCGCCGCTGGTCTGCTGAGCCACACTATTCTTATTGGGAGACTGGGCTAGTAGTTAGGTCTCAGAGGCCTCGGAGTCCGCAGCGCCCACGCAGATGCCTGCTTTCGTTGTCCTCTCCTTGCATGAAGCTGGATCCTAATAGGCCTACTTAGCCACCCGAGTCCTACTGGTCCGACCATAGAGACCAGCAACAGATAATGAAGCTTCCAGGTGGGTTAAAATTCAGTCCCAATATAAGACCGACTGCAAAAGAATCAGGAAAATAGAAGAGTTGCACTATTGCCTTGTAGCTGCTATGATGAAGACTCCGATCTAGCTTGTGATCCGAGCCTGCCTCCCTGTGCTGGATTATAAGTAGGTATGCCGAAAACCCCGTTTTGGGACAAACACAATCATTGAAATCCTATCCAAACTTAATGCCCATATGAAATCGAACATTACGATCGCTTGATCATTGGTACAAACAAGACTAGGTAAGCCAATAGACTAGTGCTATGCGCGAATGATAAGGGCAACGTGAAATTCGAAAATATACAATGTAAAACGTAAGACCTAGGTGATCACGAATGGATACGACTTGCGAAACGTGGTCTTTATCAGACTCTCTGATGGGCGGGTACTCACCGCTTGGTAGAAGGTGATAGGTGGCTGATCTGGGCGTGCAGCCCTCCAGCCCCGATCAAGGGAAAGATCGCGAGCGGGGTACTTTTAACGCAACATACTTCGGAAGGCTGAGCTAGCGTAGACGAGTGCAAAACTTATCACTCCTTCTTTATTGAAAATCTTGCTCCTCCAAGCATTGATCCGATTTAACAGTGTCTCTCATACTGGTCACCTTCACTCCGAAGTTTCTCAAACCAGCTCGGCTAATATCTTGGCATCACGAGTTTAGAGCTGAAGTGAGCCGCTTCTCCTCACTCTTCCAAAAGGGAAGCTCATTAGGTTCGATACAAAAATCATTTGGCTTCAATAAAGATGGCTTCTTCGACAGAAACACTCAGCGGTGCGGTGCCGGACGTCCGTTTCATGCTCCCTGGCTTTACTCTGCCGCTAGAGTGGACCCCATCGAGTAGTGGTAAGGAATCGCAAGGCCAGCCTGATGGAACAGAGCTTTATCCAAGTGCTCTCTATGACGGTGACGATGAGATAGTGTTCGCACTTACAACATTGCGAGAGTTCGCGATGATGGAGTTTATGAACTCTGTCACTGACAAACCCGAATGGCATACCAAGGTCCTTGATGACACCATTGCAAATAAATGGAAAGAAGAAGCGAAGAATAATAGCGACTTTACGCAGTCAATGGCTGACTGGTGCATCGATGAACTCCGATGGAAAGCAGAGTCCTTCAACCAAAAAGGACTGGTTACTGCATTGGATCCGGGTGTGGTCAAGTCGGACAGTGCAGTCTCGACAGAGCTTCGGAAAAAGCTTCAAGCTGCTGTAAAGCCACTTGAAGATGTACCCCCGAAGATGAAAGACTACCACCCAGGGTCAGATGAGAAGGTTGTTGATCTAGTACACCCATCTTTATTCCCACTACTTTATGGACGAAGCAGGATTCTTCGAGATAAGCTGGTTGGCTTGCAAGAGTCTATCGGCCGCTGTGGTGATGGAGAAGTAATTCCCAACCCTTCCGGCGACGATCCAAAACCTATTGTTCACGGACGTCGTCGTATCGCCCATGCTCCTCTTTTCAGCAAGAAATTCCAGTGGCTACCTTGCGACGTTGAAATTCTCCCTTCAGAGCAAGATTCCTCACGACTGAAATGCAAAATTGTCAGCTACATCAATAATCTGCACCCACAGCGCCACAAGGAGCTATACAATATTATCGCCGAGGTCATATCCGCTGCCATACCGCTTTGGAACGCAACTCTTTCTGCGGTAATCAACATTGAACATTCAGCGCGGCGACGAATTCCGTACGATGCCGCGACCTATACTGAAGATGCAGAGGAAGCCGAAGGCCATCCTGTACAAGGAGAAGATGAGAATGAAGACGACTATTGGGATAGGTCCATGGAGTGGGAGCGAGAGTTCCGATCGCGCCATGTTGAACTTCCCGAGCCTGAACAATTTAAGCCACGTGTGGAATTTGATAAATTCAAAGGCATTGAACAAATAAAGTGGAAAAACCTACAAGTAATTGTAAAACTCGCTAATATCGAGCTCACTCCCGAGAAACCCGAATATGACGGTGGTGTCTGGCATGTGGAAGGACAGTTGAACGAACACATTTGTGCCACTGCTTTGTATTATTACTCGTCCGAGAACATCACTGAGTCCCGACTATGGTTCCGACAGATATCAGACACCGAAGACGCTGAGCAGATAAACTATGAGCAGAACGATGATGTGTGGCTGCAGCCTGTGTTTGGTTGCAATCAAGATGGCTCCGCTCTACAAACGATTGGGAGCGTTATTTGCAAGGAGGGTCGCCTTCTGACATTTGCCAATGTTCTGCAGCATCGTGTTGCACCTTTCAAATTAGAAGATCCGAGCAAACCGGGCCATAGAAAGATCCTGGCACTCTTTCTGGTTGACCCGAATATCCGTATTATCTCCACAGCGAATGTTCCGCCTCAGCAGCGTGATTGGTGGAGCGAGAAGCTCTGGGCCGCGGGTTTATTGACGGGTCTAAGCCGAGAGATGCACGATGAGGTTATGAATAGTGTTGACGACTTCCCGGTCGGCTTGGATGATGCCAAGAAACTCAGAGAGCAGTTGATGGATGAAAGAAAAGAGTTGGAGACGGCCCAGGACAGCATCTTCGAGCATTGTGCAACTTTTTCATTGTGCGAGCACTAGGACGGCTAGATTATGGCTTAAGTCAGCATTAACAAAAGCATACCGAACGTCATTCATTTCTCTAATGTTAGCACTGCACTTAGATTTTAAAGAAAACATGTAGAAGAAAAGTTAGTATCACAAAAAATCTAT
>Ga0247762_1000455_pt1 | contig 11729 bp, 14 predicted proteins | sample UWRJL081202R4_FD_181016 | JGI IMG/M metagenome (GOLD analysis project Ga0247762, IMG submission 181016) | Plant litter microbial communities from Arlington Agricultural Research Station in Wisconsin, United States - UWRJ-L081-202R-4 | ecosystem: Environmental > Terrestrial > Plant litter >...
GGACCTCTGAGAAGGGAAGCAAAGAGGAAGAACTCGCAGCCTCTGAAGCATTTATTAAGAACGAAACACGAAGATGTCCTAACGCGGCATGCAAAGCACCCATAATTGTGAGCCTTCAAACCTGATTCAAGTCGCGCAATTTGCTAACACATGGCAAGAAAAAGGACGGGTGCGACCACATGAAATGTAAGAATGAAACGCTCGGAGAATTGACGTAGTAGGGGCTAACTGAAACAGGCACTCGGTGCGGTTCGGAGTTTTGCTACCAGTGCGCGGCACCGTACACTGAGATTCGAAGAGTCGGCAATGCTGCTCATACGCGAAGTTGCATATACCATACGGATAATGTTCGAGTGAGTAGGCTTAGGTATCCGCACTGAAATCCTGTGGATAATTTGTGTCTGGAATACTACAAGCAACACGACAAGACCCTGTTGGTGCCGCGGCTCGAGGGTGAAAGCCTGACAACGGCAGCGAGGCTGGCCTCAACGCTTAAGCTAGCGTGCTTTTGGGTTTCGTCATTGTCTGCTTTCAAGCTGCCTCCGCTCATAGCGGCAGGCGGCAAGCTGCTGGGGGGGATTTGGATGTATGAACTGGTCTTTACCAAGTAGATGGCAAGATAGATCAATGCGTGCGAGGGGGGTGCACGATACTGCGGCGAGGGGAGCCGAATAGGGTAAGGATGAGATAGATACGTCTCAGAATTTATGATGCAGCCTATGATGGTGTGCCCTTTTGGGATCCGTCTCATACCGTTGCTGGCGGCCTTCTGCTTTAAGCGCCCAGCCAAGGCGACGGACCACTTGCAGCATGCCGGCAGGAGACCGGACGCGGGCAGAAGGCAGCGGCCGGCTGAAAAGGTTGCAGGTGGTGTGTGCGGAGAAATGGAGCGTGTTCTGCGTGTCCTGCGTGTCCTGCGCGAGATACGGTGCTGGTGCTGAGGGATGACGCGCGCTTGGCTTGCAAGCGTCCCGCATGGACCATGAGCCATGGGCCATGGGGAGAGAAGTGAGCGAGGTCAGCGCGCCAAGAACACAGCGATCTCAGCACTTGGGCTGGCAAAGCAAAGCAGCACAAAACACTTCGTCCTTTGCAACCGCCCACGCTACCCGGCCGCACAAGCTTCTCCTCTCCCTACTGCTCGGCCTCCCTCCCGCCCTCCTCTTCGGCACATCCGCCGGGCCTCTGCTGCCCGTGCTACACCTGGCTCCCCGCCCAGTTTCAGGCCGCAAAGCTCGCCTCGAGCGAGCAACCGGTTCGACGGGCGCCTCTCTGCCGTACACGTGTCGTGCCCACCATAGGACGCTTCGTTGACTGGCACTGGGCCATTGTATAGCCTCGCCCTTTATCTATCAGAGAGCCCGTCGCCCTAAGCCGCCCTGCCGTCACTGCCCAGTGTTGGTACGGAATGCGCTGCGCCAGCTCCTCCGCGTAAACGGCTGCGACTCTCTGCGCCGTTGGGACAGCCCTCTTGTTTGCGTACACCCTTCTTTCTACCTCATTCACGGGCCACCATGGATCAGCAGTGGTCCTCGTACGGAGACAGCCCACTCGCGAACCGCCAGGCGCGTTACGCCCCTCAGAACATCCCCGCGCAGCAGTCCGCAAGCCGCGACCTGACTCTCCCCATCACGAGACAGGATACCTTCTCCACTTCATCAATGTCGCAGCGGACCCCAAACTCTGCACTTTCCCCTCCACACGGCCCACAAGGCCAATACAACGGCGACGGTGACGGCGACGTGCGCATGGAAGACGTTGATGCATACAGCAAGCCCAAGCAACAGGCTTCAAGGGCTGCACACTCGCGAAACCCTTCAGCACAGCTACTCCAACAAGAAGAGTCTTCGGCCGCGCGCCGTTACTCTCCTATGAACCTATCTCCGTCATCACCATACGGAGCCACCCCTCAGCAACCTGGGCAAGGCCAATACAGCAGCTACACGCCGCAGTTGCCGAACAACAACCGACAGTCTCCTGTGCGGTCAAACTCATACATGTCCTCCCTTCAGAACTATGGTTCTCCTCCAGGTATGCTTGAATGTATCTAATGAGATCTCGAATGTTTCCATACTAACCTATCTTGGTCTATGTAGCAAGCCGGCCACACGCTCCACAGCTGCCTCCCATACAATCTAATATGAGCGCTGATGCATTCAACCAACAGAGCGCGACTGCTCAACTTAATGCCATGTTTGGACGTGAGGCTAGATCTCCACGCCATCAACCTGCACCACAACAGACAAATCCAGGGTCGCGTGGTGCGGTGCCAAAATTCACAAAGTGCCTTAACATTAGCGATTTGCAGCCTCAAATCAATACGCAGCCTGCATTTAGGAGAGCAAACCCAGAAGGTGGTTTTATAAGTGTATGTAGTGCCAAAAGGACCCTTTATTGTGTGTATGCTAAAGCGAAATCTTTGATAGCCATTGCAAGCACTGACCACACATCTCCCCGCTACTTATCGGATATGCAATCCCAATTTCAAATACGAGTCCTCTAGAAACCCTCGTCGTGTTCTTACAAAACCAAGTAAAGGTGTTAAGAATGATGGCTATGATAATGAAGACTCGGACTACATTCTCTATGTCAACGACATTCTTGGCTCAGAGGAAGCAGGTCACAAGTGAGCGTAGTAGTCCAAATACCTGTTGTTAAGATGACTGACCCACTGGTACAGGAATCGGTACCTTATCCTCGACGTTCTCGGTCAGGGAACGTTTGGTCAGGTCGTTAAATGTCAGAACTTGCGCACACAAGAAGTTGTTGCTGTCAAAGTAGTGAAGAACCGAACAGCATACTTTAATCAGAGTATGATGGAGGTTTCAGTTCTTGACTTGGTCAGTTTCGCCTTTAACACATTGATGAGAGAGAATTAACACATTCGCAGCTAAATAAACAAATGGACAAGAACGATGACCACCACCTCCTTCGTCTAAAGGATACCTTCATCCACCGCCAACATTTGTGCCTGGTGTTTGAGCTGCTAAGCGTCAACTTGTATGAATTGATCAAGCAGAACCAGTTCCGCGGCCTGAGCACCACTTTGGTGCGCGTTTTCGCCCAACAGTTGCTTACTGGTCTTGCATTACTTGGAAAGGCAAAACTGATTCACTGTGATTTGAAACCTGAAAACATATTGCTAAAAAAGTAAGTCTATTGTCCTTATATATTGGCCAAGATACTTACTGCCGGCAGTCTTGAGAGTCCTATAATTAAAATTATTGATTTCGGTTCCGCATGCGACGAAAGACAGACGGTTTATACCTACATTCAGTCAAGATTTTACAGATCCCCGGAAGTTCTACTGGGTCTCCCATACTCTGCTGCTATCGACATGTGGTCTCTTGGGTGTATTGTTGTCGAACTTTTCCTTGGCCTGCCGCTCTTCCCAGGTTCCTCGGAATATAATCAGGTGGCTAGAATTACCGAGATGCTTGGCTTGCCCCCTACTTGGATGCTAGAGATGGGCAAGCAATCAGGAGAGTTCTTCGAGAAAATTCACGACGAGTTTGGACGGAAAACATATCGACTCAAGAGCATGGACCAATATTCTCGAGAGCATGGCACAAAGGAGCAGCCTAGCAAGAAATACTTTGCTGCCACAACCTTGCCGGAAATTATCAAGAATTATCCTATGCCGAGAAAGAACATGAAGCCGGCCGAAATAGAGCGAGGTATGTCCTTTGGCTTCTATTTTGCAGAAACTCGCTAACAATTTGCAGAAATGGCAAACAGAACCGCATTTATCGACTTTGCTCAAGGCCTATTGAATTTGAACCCACTTGAGCGATGGACACCCGCACAAGCGCGTCTCCATCCGTTCATTACCCAACAGAAATTTACAGGACCTTTCGTGCCTCCAATGACTCTGCGTGCCTCCTCGAGCAAGTCACCTGCACCAGGCGTTCAAGAGCAGCAGCGTGCTGAGGCAGCCAGCAAGCAGAGAGCAGCTCAGCAGGTACAGATGCAACAACAACAGCAGCAGCATTACGCAAACATGCAGATGCAATATGCCCAGACTCCACACGCTGCTGCTCAGCAAAGCCCTGGTGCGTACAACATGTACTCGCCTAGCCATCAAGGGGCACCGCCTCCATACCCCGCCCAATCGGGTTTCACCCAGCAGCCGATGCCTATGATACAGCCAGGACAAAGTGCGCGATACACCCAACAGCCAAATCTCTACGCACAGGCAACAACACGAGCCGGCCGACAACGAGCATCTACTCTTGACCAGCAACAGAGTGGTGTGCCTCTGCAGCTCCAGCGTGTGATCAGTCATCTAGATCCCAACGCACCTATCAGACTGCAACCAAGTCCAGCTTATTACCCTCCACCGCCAGATGGAGCCCCAGATGCGTCTGGTAACCGGAGAAGAAACAGTCGAACGGGTCAAGGCAGAAGCAACAGAGATTTCATTCGAAATCTTGAAGATCGCACACTCGAAGAGGGTTATATGAACACTGGTCACTGGGGCTGAAAAGAGTGATATGAGTGTATTTCTTTCATGATCTCTTCTTTTGGGACGCGAATTCCTATCTTGATTGTTCTCCTTTTAAATCGCGGCGTACATGGCAGCAGGGTTTATCCTGGATAGTTGTTGCTCTGTCCTATTTTTCCTGCACACAAACGTCCGATTGGGAGACGCCTCGTCCAGAGTTGGTCCACGATCAATAGCACCACTACCATTCTGACAAGGCATTTAAGAACTACGGTCGCTTCGTACTGCTGCGATCTAGGCGTGTGTCAGCTGGCGGACCTACGGTGGGTGATTTCGATTGCGAAAGCACTAGTATCTCACTGCGCTACGAGTTACGATTCTCGGCAGTGCCCTTCCTCTTGTAAGCTCTTTCTTTGTACCTATTTTCCATGAAGACTTGTGATCGCGCTTTCTATTGGCCAACCCATTCCTATTTTTATTGGCGCATTGAGGTAGCGATGTGAAAGAGACGTGGTCGCATACATGCAAGGGGAATGAAATGTATTTTAGCTAACCTTGGTACTTACACCAAATTGAAAACATTTTGGCCGATATACTTTGCTCTCACCTGAACATTTATTGCATGACTATAGAACCTTGAAATAGTATCCCTCGCCCCGCTAGCCATACTTTATTAAAGGTACCGTGATTTGAGTTGGCCTGATCCCAGTAGTCATATGCTCGCTGATCTTTTGTGCGTGAGTCAAACTAGCCCACTATGGGTGCCTTGATGCCTTACATCGTAACGCACCCACCTAAAAACTCACATCGATAAACCAGTGGCCCCGCCACGGCAACTGGCTTTACGGCAACCACCACCCCCGGAGACCAAATTCTGAAGAACCACACATCCAATAATTACTCAGGATGTCTTCTCGATTCTTCGCCGCCGGTGACAGCTCCAGCGAGAGCTCTGAGGAGGAGGAGGGACTTTACAGCGAGGGAGAGGAGGAAGAACGCTCTGAAGAAGAATCCGAAGAAGAATCCGAGGAAGAAGATTCGGATGAAGACTCCAGCGACGATGAAGGAGCTGGCATCAACCGTTTCTTGAAGAAGGACGCCGGGAAGGGTGACAGCGATGACGAAGAGTCTGACGAGGATCGCGTAACGGTTGTGAAGAGCGCAAAGGATAAACGACATGAGGAACTGGAGGGATGCATAAAACTGATTGAGAATGCCGAGAAGATTAATGACTGGGCGGTTATCTCTACTGGTAAGGCACCGAAATTCCGAAATCTTACACCCTAGGACTTTTTTTAACGAAGCTGTTTTGTAGAGTTCGATAGGCTCAACCGCATGATCTCCAACCTTGTAAGGCAAACCGATGGCAAACCTCCTAAGATCTATATCAAGGCGATCGCGGACCTCGAGACCACAATGCTGGAGACCGTTGAGAAGCAGAAGGTCACTCCCAAGAAGATGAACGCTGTAAACACAAGGGGTCTCAACGCAGTTCGCCAAAAGGTCCGTCGCAACAACAAGGACTACCAAAAGGACATCGACCTCTACCGAGAGGACAAGGACGCATTCATGAAGGAGGAGCTGGTTGAGGAAGTCGTACAGGCTACAAAGCCAAGAAGGAGGCCTGACGCTGAGGATGGTACATCAGCTGGTGTTGGTGATGCTGACGATGATGGCTTCACAATGGTTGGAGCAGGCGGAAAAGCTATGGTCTATACGCCCGAAAGCATCCTTAAACATCTTCGGACAATCGTCGAAGCCCGTGGCCGGAAAAACACAGACCGTCTTGAGCAGATCCGTACAATGGAGAAATTGCTGGATGTTGCTCTGACCGACTACCAAAGGATACGCGTTCTCTTAACGCTGATCCCTACACGCTTCGATCTCAGCAGTGGAACTGGAAACGCAATGTCGCAGGAGCAATGGAAGAAGTAGGTACCCATACCGCATTTCAATGATATCCGCTAACCTAACGCTTTACAGTGCCGATCAGGAATTCTCAAACCTCCTCAAGATCCTTGAAAATAACACGGATCTAGTCGTGATTGAGGATGCGGAGGAGTGGGATGATGATGAGAAGCAGCCGCAGATTACCAAGGGTACCCTTTTTAAGATCCCTGGAAGCGTTGTTTCTTTTATCGAACGTCTTGATGATGAACTTACGCGCTCGCTTCAGCATATTGATCCTCACACTGCAGAGTATGTCGAGCGGTTGACAGATGAGGGTGTCCTGTACGCCAACATTGTTCGTGCCTTGATATACACCGAGCAGCTGAAGAAAAAGCCGGAGTTGAGCCCTGCACAAGACACGATTAGTCGCATAGTCATGCGCAGGCTAGAGCATATCTATTTCAAGGTCCGTTCTCACTTCCCAATGACAAGCTGCACTCACTAACTGTCCAATCCAGCCCTCCCAAGTCGTGCACATCCTCGAAGAGAACACCTGGAAAGCACTTCCGGAGTCTCTGGACTCTGAAATAACACCACGAGGGCCTACCGATGCGCCCAAGCTTGTTCAAACTCTTTCAACCTATTTGTTTGAGCATAGTGAGGGCATCCTTCGCGCACGATCAATGCTCTGCCAGATCTACTTCCTCGCATTGCACGACCATTACTACCGAGCTCGTGATATGACGTTGATGTCCCATCTCCAAGAGACAATTGGGAACTTTGATGTCAATACACAGATTTTGTACAACCGCACTCTCGTACAAGTTGGTCTCTGCGCGTTTCGTGCTGGTCTGATCTATGAAGCACAAACAGCGCTTCAGGAGATCTGCGGCAGCAACAGGCAGAAAGAGCTTCTTGCTCAAGGTCTTCAAATGCAGCGCTACTCTCAGATCTCGCCCGAGCAGGAGAAGCTTGAACGCCAGCGGCAGCTTCCCTTCCACATGCACATCAATCTCGAACTTCTGGAATGCGTCTATCTTACCTGCTCTATGTTACTTGAGATACCCCTCCTTGCGCAGATCGGTTCCTCGCCAGACATTAAGAAGCGTGTTATCAGCAAGACATACCGTCGTCTTCTTGAGTACCATGAGCGCCAGATCTTCACTGGCCCACCAGAGAATACGCGTGATCACGTCATGCAAGCGTCCAAGGCCCTGGCAGCAGGCGAGTGGAAGAAGGCAGTTGAATTCATCAGCAGCATCAAGATCTGGGATCTGATGGCGCAGGCAGCCAAGATCAAGGCCATGCTTGAGGCACAAATCCAAGAGGAAGGCCTCCGTACCTACCTCTTCACATATGCTCCGTTCTACGACACTTTGTCCGTCGGCACACTGGCATCTATGTTTGAGCTGCCGGAGCGCAAGATCAGCGCCATTGTTAGCAAGATGATCTCGCATGAAGAGCTTGCTGCCGCACTCGATCAAGTCAACAGCGCTATCATCTTCCGCAAGGGTGTCGAGCTTAGCAGGTTGCAGAGCCTGGCACTCAGTCTCAGTGACAAGGCGAGCGGTCTCATTGAGGCGAACGAAAAGGTCTTGGAGGCTCGAACAGCAGGCTCAAGCAGCGCCTTCGAGCGGGGCGGTGGAGACAGGCAACGTGGTGGCCGCGGTGGCCGTGGTGGAGCTCGTGGCGGTCGTGGAAGGGGTGGACCTCGGGGTCAAGGGTTTACCGGTGGTGCTCTTGGAAGGGCGATCCAGACGTGAGAGATTACGCTCAGTGTTACGGTGTGTGGATTGCATTTTGTGGTCACGGCTATGGGTCGCCTGGAAACGGCGCCATCAACACTTATGGGTTCTAGAATGGGTTCGGTTTGCAAAAAATGCATATCGAAATATCAATGGAGTATAGGGGGGAAGCTACTCGTTTGAGATGTAAACCCACCTTTAAAATGAGCAGCGTGAAGTTGAGATGCCGAAAGTGGCATGTGACACATGGAAATAATACACATTACGAAAGACGAGCACATGTCATCTGATGCATTTCTCATTATGTGACGCCAGAACACCATGCAGCCAGCCGTGTTGCGGACCGAGAAACCCGTGGTATATTCATCCATACTACATATGCATCTCACGAGTCAAAAGCCCTAGCAATCATGAAACTTTTTTTTCCTTTATCTACCACAGCGAGCAGCACTACTTCCATCTAGTTCATCTGCTTGATGAGCTTGTTGATGTGGTCTTCCCGGTTACCCAGGTCACCACCCTCGATGAAATGCTTGAACTTGCGGGTCTTGAAGCCACCAGTGGGGTTGCTGAGCTTGAAGGGCCACAGGAAGTTGCTGGCCTGCTTGAAGTTGGGGCCGACGGTGTAGATCTCGTGGATGAGATCCTCGACGCAGACAATGCCATACTGACCGAGGTGCTCCTCGACGATGGCGTTGTCGGTGAGAGGGATACGCTGCTTGTTGATCTTTCCATAGCCGCGCTTGTAGATCAGCTCACGCACAGACTTGAGGTTGGGGTAGCCGTAAGCAATGAAAGGCTCGACGATCTTGAGCATCTCAAGAGTGGCCTTGGTGAGCTTGACGAAGACACCGTTGTTGATCTGAAGAAGACGGAGGAGCTGGAGAGTCTTGCGCTTCTTGGGATCAATCTTGTTGATACTGAGAGGAATAATGTTAGCATGGCGGTCAATTTACTACCAGCAAGATAGACGTACCCCTTGATGCGGACGACGAAGACGACCTTAGGCTCCTCAGGTACGTAGTAGGAGCCCTCCTGCTTGGCAACGCGAGAAAGACGGATCTTCTCACGCTCACCATCGCGGTACTCCTTGACGTAGGACTCGGCGCGCTTGAAGATGACGGCACGCTTCTCCTTGTTGGCCTATACAGTATAAAAGTTAGTCATAACTGTATCACAAATTGCTTGAGTAACAATAGTGTAATGGCAAGTAGCTCAGTCCCGAAAGATGGTTAACGAAGCGACAACATCGACCCGAAGGACTAGTCCGCTAGGGGATGTCATCATCACCGCTATCTGCCTTCACGCCGAATTGTAAAATATACCACTAACCTTCCTCTTCTTCGCGAGCTCAGAGGCGCGAGCCTCGCGCTCCTTCTCCTGGGTCTTGCGCTTCTTCAGGAGAGACTCGGGGACAGCCTCCTTGCCATAGAGCTGGTCCTTGGTGGGGACGGTTCTATACAATCAAACATTAGAACAAACAGCAGCCAAAAGTGGTTTGAGTACTTCAAGAAGAGAACTGCAGCCCGATCGCGGCATTCTCGCTTGAAGGTGGACTCGACATGAATTTCGCCGGTGAGAGGTCCAAGTAATAGGCAGCCGGTCAAGGCATTACCCATCACAACCTTCATCTCATCCAGCAAAACCTCAGACACAAAAGTGCCCGAGAGAGCGGTGCTCGCATCGCTGAAGAATCAGGACTGCGGCATATGAATTTAAGAGAGAAGAGCGAACTCTTCAGCTCCAATACCCTGGCCAGGTATTCACACACGGCGACAATTTAATGAAGTACGTGTGAGGATCCAGACATCAGGAAGACAATTATCGAGCTGGTAGTCGTGCAGTGCACAACATTTTCTCCAGCGGGAAAAGGGCCGCGGCCGTTCGTTGCGTTTCTCGTCTTAAGTACCCATCATCAGATAACGTACGTCGTCTTGGCCGAAGCCGTCGTCTTAGCCTTTGGTGCCATTGTGTATTGTGAGGTAGGCTGCTGCTGTGGTTAGTTTTGGCCGTGGGGGAAAAAAGAAGGGAGCTGTGAGACCGAAAATTTTGGGTTTGAGGTGCGGCGGGAGCTTGGGCTTCGGAGCCTGCCTTTTTCCGACCCGTAGCGCTGCTCACCCCTTTTCAATTTTTCTCCAAAGGAAATTACGAGGCATCAAGGCGTATCTCAGTCTGAGGCCTTAGGCCGCAGGCAGGCAGGTACTCGTGCTTTTTCAGTAAAATTGCCAAGGCCAAGCAACTTTCGTCTCCAAGAACAGTTCCCGAACACCAACCGCTTCCACTCTGTCGTAGCCCCATCTTGCCCCTCCTTCACTCCTCCTAATCTCTACCAGAAACACATTCTCTCCACTCACGTATATACACACACTCTCAGCTCGCAAAAAAACCAGCAAGCACGAAAAAAAAAGAAAAGAAGAAACGCTATGAATCCAAACCGACGGGGCGTAGGCCTATCGGCCTTCTCACGCAACACAATCACGTCGTCACAGTACGCCGCGCACGGTTCCCAGCTGAGGTCCACGCACCTGAGCTCGCTGCAGACGCAGCTGTCGGTCTTCCAGCAGCTGTTGCACCAGTTCAGCATCACGCACGCCAAGGAGATCCGCTCGAACCCGTCGTTCCGCGCCGAATTTGCACGCATGTGCAATGTCATCGGCGTGGACCCGCTTGCGTCCTCGCATACCAGCAGGCCCCCCGGCAGCAGCAGCAGCAGCGGCGGAGGCGGTGGCAAAGACAGCAGCAGCGGGAGCGGTGGGGCCGGCAGTATCTGGGCTCAGATGCTAGGCGGCAGCGTGAACGACTTCTACTTTGAGCTGGCCGTGCGCGTCGTTGAGGTGTGTCGTGAGACCCGACAGGAGAATGGCGGTATGATAGCCGTTGGCGAGGTTCGGACGCGCGTGCAGAAAGGGCGGGGTGTTGGTGGCGGGATGGAGGTCTCGGAGTATGTAGTCAATTCTGCCTTCTTCCCCTTTCTTCTTTTCTCTCCCTTCATTTACCTGTGCTTTTCGCATACGATTTGGGTGGTTCTAGGCCGCTGCCTGCTTTCGCTTTCGCCTTCGTTGCGTTGCTTGCTGCCGGTTTCTGCTGCCTATGACGAACGCATGTGCTTGGCAGGGTGCTTATTCGTGCGTCGATAGTGATGATATCCTTCGCGCAGTCAAGTCCCTCGAGCCGCTAGGATCCGGCTTCAAGATTGTAAACCTAGGGGCCCGGAAGATGATCCGGTCAGTGCCGAAGGAGCTCAATACTGACCAGTCGACCGTGCTCGAGGCGATTCAGGTATTGGGTTACGTCACAGCGTCGATGCTGCAGATCAATCTGAACTGGGAACGAGCGCGCGTTGTCGCCGTGTTAGAGGATCTCGTAGCGGACAGCCTTGTCTGGGTCGACAAACAGGCAGAAGAAACCGAGTACTGGTCGCCAGCGTCCATACATGATGCGGTAGGCTCGTAGATTGTGAGCGAGGCCTCTGCCGCGTGGAACTCGGGTTGGGCCAAACTGAAGGCTTGGCTTCCTGCAACACGCAGTGTCCGTAATTGGTTGCAAATCCTGTCTCGCACCCGACACAGGTACTCCTGCAAAGCCTGCCATGTCATCCAAACCCCAGTGCTTGGATTTATTAATGAGAGGAAGCATGCATATGGAACACT
>Ga0247762_1000456_pt1 | contig 11714 bp, 7 predicted proteins | sample UWRJL081202R4_FD_181016 | JGI IMG/M metagenome (GOLD analysis project Ga0247762, IMG submission 181016) | Plant litter microbial communities from Arlington Agricultural Research Station in Wisconsin, United States - UWRJ-L081-202R-4 | ecosystem: Environmental > Terrestrial > Plant litter >...
CTGGAAGCGGAAATCGTCGAATACGGCATTGCCCGAGGCCGTTGTTACACCGACCTCAATATTCGGGGTGGTAACCGAACCAAGGCTGAACTCGGTTTCGATGCGATACCATGTACCACCAGGCAACGTAACGGCTCCTGATATTACCGGCGTGGGGGTTACCGCGTTGCCTCCGTTGACGCGATAGTAGATACGCCCCTGTGTTGAATTACACCAAACGCTTGCGCGATACACGGTAGTACCGCTGCGTACGCCGCTGCTCTTGTAGACGAAGCCCGTACCTGCGGCAGTCACCGACAGCGCCTTTTTACCGGTATGAACAGGCGCAGTAACAACGCTACCGCTACCTATGCCCACTTCACCGCCGAACCAGGCTGATGTGGAACTCAGCCGATCTTCGGCACCACTGAATGCCATCTCCTCGTAGCGTGCCCGCACAGCAGATGCTATTGTAAATTGCTCGCTGTATCCCAATTTTATTGCACTGGGCATGCGGGTCACGTCCTTCGATTCCAGTAAGGCAGAGTTATGATTGTAGCGTTCTTTAGAACCGGTCTTCTGCCAGCCGGTATTTGTCGCCCCGGCAGTGAAACTGAATTTGTCCGCGTCTGCAAATATCTGTGTACCGTCGGGCATGGACCTTGCGTAATCACCTTTCCACACGTAAGAGGCATACGGGCGCCAGATCTGGCGTTTGGCTTCGGCAGCACTAACCGTACCGTTGCCATCTTCGTCGAGATCCGCTGTGTTTGTATAGGTTCCGTCAGCGCTCAATTTCCGATAGTTGCTCCAGTCTTTCCGCCAGGTGGAAGCAGAGGCGCTTACGAGACCACTTGTGTTCCCATTATTATCCAGGCGATACGTGTATGACGCAGCCATTTGCGTGAGCATATTTTTATTGTTAACATTAGTTGCTTTCGAACCCAGTTCCGGATATTGGAGATAGGCCGGGGATTGGATAGTCCGAAGCGTAACACCGAGAGGGGTTGTTTCGTCGCTCACGAGTACCTGGCCGGTGGTCATGTCCCAATTCTGATTTTGCTTGATTGTAGTTTGACCATCAACAGTCGTTATCGTCTTTTGAAGTACATATGGGTAGCGCATAAACTCTGTCCGCATGGTGCGGTAATAACGGTCGGCCCCCTTTGCGATAACATCAAACAACAGCGTTCCCTCCGTAAATACGCCCTGATAATTCATAACACCATCGTTTAACGGAGCGATCGTGTAGACATAATCCTGATTAGCGTATAGAGTGCCCGCTTTATCGTATTGTTTGATAGACTTGAGTTTGCCGATCATACTGGAACGGCTCAGGATAGTCGTAAAGAGCTGGGTGCTATACGAGGATTGAGAAACCTGCTGATTATGTTGCAGATAGTTAGTGGCTACATTGCTTTCGTATTGATTCTTATTGGGAGTTACAAATTCAAACACCTGCCTGGAATCATAATCATTGTCGTTGGTCAGCTTGCCCGTAAGAACGGTAACCTTGCCATACAACACAGGAGTAACGGGATACCCGATCCAGTTATAGAAATCCTGGTCTGTTGTACGGATGTAATCCGGCTCCATCGAAACCACGCCAGACGACGTTGACCACGGACTTGTGTCTTCCGTATAGATATAACGGGTTTTGACAGAAGTTCCCGCAAAATCATCACGTAATGTAATAGCATTGACCCGTATATTGCCGCCTTTACGATTATTGCCTATCGGGTAAACAATGATGCTCCCGGCTGTTGTAGGCACCGGCGCGCCCGAAGAACACATCGTAGTGCCTGCCGCGAAATTGTAAGGTGCGTCGAGAAGGATCTCGCCGTTAGCCTGAACCGTACCCAGAAGCGTAGTGCGCACCGAAGAATACCCCACGTCGCAATTGTAGGGAATGCCATCCTGTCCTTCACAAGCCAATTCACTGCACGTGTAGTCTTCGTACAATTTTAACTGAACACGCTCTCCAGGGACAAAAATACCTGGCGGAACGGCGGTCTTTCCGTCGCTAAGATCGTTGTCCAACGCGGCAGGTCCGCCGTTGGGCGCAGGTATATCAACAACACCGGATATCGATGAATAATCATCCCGCTCGTATGCTACCTCCACAACACTTCCCATGGGGGACTTTATGGATGTAAGGCTCCATGCAGTAGCATCAGACTGCAATGTGCTCGCCTTGTGCGTATAGCCTGCGACCAACCCCCCAGAGGAATACATTCCCCAGCCATCCCAGCTATCCGGAGAATACGACGGATTGTTTCCGTAGGTGAATTTATAATCCGGAAATAGTTTTACATTATTTCGACCCAATACTGAAATACTCTGCAGGGTTAATTTTCCATATCCAAAATCAGAGTTCGATACACCGGGGCACAGCTGATAATCCGTATTGAAGATCACCCGCCGTAACGCATTCCCCTCTATATATGTCCTAGCAGGACCTGAAACGGAAGAACCGTTTACGCCATTATATTGATATACTACATCATGAACACCCGAGCAATCGCGCAATCCGTATGAACCCTCAGGATCGGTCAGAGCGGTATATGCGTCTCGTGTAAGCAGATCGATCTCACCTAAACGAAGAGAAGATTTCTGATTTGCATCCCTGTTATCACGCCGGCTATCTTTTACAAACACCGCCACGTGCGTCCGGGTCTCTACACTATTGAGGTAGTAAAGTTCTGTTGCACCTTTCGCATAAGTAGTAAACGCATCATCCGAAGTTGCTCTTTCACCCTCAAAGGGAATGCGCCATTGATAATCGGCCATATAATTACCATAATTGAACTTTACCCAATATCCCCAGTCGTTCATATCTACCGTTCCATTGCCCATATTATTTGCGCCTCCACGATCGACAAAATCAGGTCCCGTGATAGCCGTGAGGAGCCATGTATTGGCAAACTGACCTGTACGCTGTACAGTAGAATATTTATTCTCGGGATCACTACGCTCAGTCGTTTTCGAGAAGAAATCGTAGTCGTATACCGGTATTGCATAATGATAGGTCATGCCGTTTTCTCCCGTAATGGCGAAGCCTCCGATCATCGTATCTGGCTTTGGTGAATTTTTTACTGTGATCTCAACACGCTTCACAACCCAGGGTGCTGATGGAAGATCGACAGCACTGCTCAAACGAATGGTGGTAGAGGTCGTTGAAGCCACGGTTACATTCGCGAAGGAGTAGAATCTGTTATATACAGGTGAGTTCGGCTCCGCGTCCTCCATCACAAATATGAGGTCCACAACAGAGCCAGCTGCCACTGGTGAGGAGGCGGGAAGTGTGATATCCCTCGTGCTGCTATTGTATTCTGATCCAAACAACGTTGTACGACCGCCGAAATCAAAATTTGAACGAAATGATGTCCGTTCATTTCCGGTAGCGTAATCAAGGAATGTATTGTTTGTAAATGCACCTGACGTATTTTTAATCTCAATGTTCGTCATCCATTCAACCGATCGTCCCTGAGGAATTTTCTTGGTTCCCGACACATCCGTTCTGGTACGCTCACTATCAAAGGTAACATCGTTCAGGTCATATTGCAGGACGTCGCCATTAGCAGTACTTTGTTTCGATACCGATACACCGTAATATGGATTGATGCTGGTGGCGGTGGCGCCTCCATTGTGATGATAGTAACGATTTCCTACAGCGCCTTCATACATAAAAGGAACCTTATTCGTTCCATAATCCAGATAGGGCACAAGATTCAAACGTTGGTGAGACTCTGTCATTTCACGGGGAACAGAAACTGTACCGGTCTCAAGCCTGTAAGGCTTTATACTACCGGAAATACCGGGACCATTCACCTGGAAATTATCATAAGCCAGTAGAGCAGGACTACTGTTATTGATATAATCATCTCCAGACAAGTCTATCGTGATATCGCTGGCAGCGCCTTTATTGACAGCAAATGTCGATCTGGGAAATCGTTTTATGGTTTGCGCGACACCGTTGATATTCGCCCCCAACTTTAAATGAAACGGTTCCTGGACATAATCGCTTTCTGACGACGATAGCTGCGATGCTTTATCCAAAAACAAAGTCCCATACATATCCTCGACCCTGGTTTGATCGAGCCAGATCCAGTAATTGGTATAAAAAAGCTTGGAATCCTTGTCGCGGTTATATTTCCAATAGCCTGCGGCGCCAGCTGAAGGAATATGATCGGGCGTAACAGCGTCCGAAGCTATCTGGCTTGCCACATCCATTGCCGCCTGAGTCCATACCTGCGTCGCCGTCGTAGCAGCTCCGTAGGTTAAAATTGTTATAACAACCGTGACTACAGTAATGGCAAACTCCTTCGCGTCGAACGATGTCCCCCCATCAGAAACATATAAACCAGCCAGGCCAACGGAAGAAACGCCCTGCTCTTCGTAGCCAACCTTGAAACCAAGATTCAAGACGCCATAATGACCTACTTGCGAATCCCAGCCCATGGATGTGCCCAGGAAGTTAGCGTTCCATCCACGCCGGCCCGTGAGATCCTTGACACTCACAACCTGCGACTCACCGGACGCGTCATCCGGGAAGCCATTGACTCCGCGGGTTATCGATCCGACGTTGATATTCCATCCAAGCCCAACCCAGGAAGCTTCCTGGTCGGGACCGATACCCGCGTGATAGCTGAGCGGTATTGTGAACCCGGCATCCGTACCGTTAGGAACAGTAAGGATGGGCATCGTGAAGTTAAAATCACCTGTCAACAGGTTAACCATGTCGGAGGAGCCTGCGTCTTCATACGAGGTATACTCCGGCTGGTTTGGCCCCGAGGTCAGTGCATAACTTACCGTCGGAAAAACAAGCTGGTTGAGAAATACCAACATGCTGAAAATACTGAATATCCGGAGCACTCTCCGGTTGCGAATGATCATCATAGCTCCTGGCTTTTTAATAATGCTATAGAATCTCCCTTGAAATCGAACACGCTTGTTCCTGTACCGAAAAATCGGTCCTCGTAGGCGAATTGAAAATCATTGTCTCCGATTACCCGGGCGTTGTTAAATACTACGACTACGGTAGAGCCTTTCGACAAGACGTTTCCCTGCACGTAGAGGAAGTCGTATACGTCGTACGATTTGCCGCCCGCAAGCAGGTGAATATCGTGGCCAATGGTAGATGCCAGGTATTCCTGCGCGGCGGCATAACGCTCAGGGTCACCGGCAAGCTCGTTCGTTACCGCGGTGCCGTTGCGGGAGAGGGTAAAGTGGAAATACATAAAATCAGAAAGCGCCGCTTCGAGCGAATCGCCTCGCTGCGAAGTATATTTTTCATCCAGCAGATCACGAACTACCATTGCCTTCGGTGTGTAATCAACGGAAAGCGTAATACCTCTCCACTCCTGCTCTTTACGCAAGCCGTGGCTTTTATCGGCTACATAGGCCATCAGGTCGCCACTCTGCTCCTTCCTATCGGCCGTGCATGAACATACCCCTCCCAGGATGGCCAGTAAGGCCACCGTACGAACAAAAAACATAATAAAATCTAATTAGTGATTAGTGTATTCGTTTATATTCGGCGTTAAGCCCACGCAACACCCGATCTGTGATATCGAGCGATTTATCGCCATACGCTATGTTTCCATAATGTGTAGCCGCCATAATAATGGTGTAGCCTTGCTGCTCGCCGTAATGTTTGATAAAGGCATTTACTTTACCTAATAGTTCGGCTGAGATCTTCTCGTTCTCCTCCTTATATTTTTGGGACACAGCCTGCTCATAATTGATCAATGTCTGCTGCTTCGCCTCTATAGCTGCCTTGTCGGGCTTATGCCCGTGTGCATCACCCGCCATCATCGTCTGCATCTCAGCTCTTAATGTATCGAGGTTTGCTGTGTATTCAGCGGTTCGTTTTGCCAGGGTTGCCTGGGCCTCCTTCATCCCCGCATACTGGCTCATCAGCTTCAGCGCATCCACATATACAATTGCCTGTCCTGCACGCTCGTGGCTTTCGCGAAAAGAATAAAAACTAAACCCAAGGCTTGTCAAAACCAGCACCCACAACACAATACGCTGCAGCCGCTCCCACTTCATCGATGTATTCATATAGATAGTATATTTCTAAAGTTCATTTATAAATGTCACCCTTATTTCATTACAGGTGAATCCCGCCAGAAAATCCCGTTACTCATTCCATCCTATAGATTCACAACAGCGCCACTTTCCATACGCAGATCAAACTTATATTTCCCAGCACGATATAATCAAATCCCATACGGGATAACTCATACTAATTAATGGTACTAATCCCTTTTATGGATATCTGCATGCTTACGCTGCTTACATCACCACGTCTCCCACCACAACGCCCGGGCTAAGACCCTTACCTCACCTGCCCTCCAGCAACGCAATAGAGTCACCCTTAAAAGCGAACACGCTCATGCCCGTTCCGAAGAAGTGGTCTTCAAAAATAAAATCGAAGTTCTCAGTCTGGCTTACAGGTGCATCGCGGAAGACTACTACCACCACAGAGCCCCTTGCGGACTCGATGCCGCGGACGTGTATAAAATCGTCTGCCGTGTAAGACCGGCCGTCTGCTATAAGGCGGAGGTCTCTGCCGATTACTGATTCGAGATAGTCTTCGGCTTCGACGTAGCTGTCGGGATCATCGGCGAACATGTTTGTTACTGCGCGGCCTTCGCGCGATAATGTGAATTTGAAGTATGTGTAGTCAGACAGTTCTTCGACGAGGGAGTCGGCACGGTCTGTTGTGTAGGCGCTGCCCAATATATCGTGGGCTACCGTAACTTTCGGTGTATAGTCTACCGAGAGGGTGATGCCGCGCCAGGTCTGCTGCTTGCGCAGGCCGTGGCTTTCATCGGCTATGTATTCGGCCAGATCTTCTATGCCGGTCTTTTTACGGTTACTGCATGTACATAGTACTCCCAGCACGGCCATTATAGCCGCAATACGAACAAACAACATAATAGTGTATAGTTAAATTATTTAAGGCCGATACTCTGGCACTCTATATACATCCAATCAGTGTACATCTGTATATAGAGTATGCCAGGTATCGAACGGCAACAGTGGATTCTTTATTCAATAACATCCATTGTTATCACCGTTCTTGTACAAATGTATACTTCCGTAGCACTTCCTCCACATTTTGGCATGTCTGGTTTTCCAGACAAAATTTTACTTTTTCTGTGCGTGGAACATGGTTAAAGACACCTTCACAAATACCTTCGTAACTTACTGTAAATAAACACATTAAACACACTTTAGAGACACATCAAAAATCACCGTGGAACATAGCTGTCTGGTTTTCCAGACAACGCTTTTAAGGATCGCGGTGATGTTTGTATATCTTCTACTCCCTGCACACCGGTCGGCATTACAAAAAACGATGATCGCGAACCCAGCTGTATAACAGTATCTGGACAATCTTAAAGTCGATACACATATAGTGTATGACCTTACGGTCGCATCACATTTTATATGCAGAGTATGCCGTCTTCAAAAGCCATCAACAGCATTGTATATCGAACATCTTACACTACCATTAATACCCTCTCCAACCAAACAATTCTTCCGCATTCACGCCACATTTTGAATTGTACGGTTTTCCAGACAAAACACAACCCAATGCAACGCGTGGAACGTGTCTAAAGACATCATACTGATAGCAAGCGCAAACTATTTACTTGCAATAGTTTGCGCCTGATTATATAGTAATCCAAAAATCACCGTGGAACATCGCTGTCTGGTTTTCCAGACAATCTTTTTTATAGCTTGGTTCATACCTGTTTATGTTCATAGATTCAGCGCACAAAACCCTCGATGTTTACTTAATCTATTAACCCCTTTAGTAACCCTATGGATTTCGAACTTTCATTTTTCGAGTCGCTTATTCTGCAAGAGCTTGCAGACTTGCAGGTGCTCTCCGCGCAAGAATCGGAACGTATAACAAACAACATCCGCGCCGAAGTCAGGCGTATTAAAAAAGGTATCCGCGCGCAGGCGCTCATGTTGCCGGAAAGTCGCGTACAGTTTTTTATCCGGCATCACCAGGCTGCGCTTATGGGCCTCTCGGATTCGCTCACCACACTCCGGCTTAATATTAATTCGTTCATCGTGTCGGACTGGGATGAGCATTTAACGGAGGATGTTATGGCTACCGCGTCGGTGGCGCTGCTGGACCTGCTGACCTTTCTCAGTACTACTTTTCCTGATTATATAGACAGTGATCAGAAAGTGCCACGTATTCAGGCTATGCGTCTTGCCGACGAGATCCACGCCGAAGCGGGTGTTCTTCGCGCGATGGCGGCAGAGAAGAACCTTGACCCGACACTCCTTGCCAAGGTGCTGAACCCTTCCGATACTTTTACGCAGTATGCCGGGAACGTACCTGTGTCGTACCGCACGCTGGAATATATGCGTACGTTCAACGACTCCATGCTCCGGACGCTGCTGCGCGCCGATTCCGGCCAGGCGAACCTCTATATTGAGGATCTTGTTGTTTATCTGAATTTCAACAGCGAGCGCCTGCTGGAGTATTTTGCTGGTGTTATCACAAACTCACTACAATCATCAGACGATCCCCGTGAAAAAACTCTCACCATCAAAACGTGGCAGAAGCGATTAAGACAGACCGTCGAGAAACCGGAGATGGCTTTTAATCCTGCGATGCCGTCGCTGCGGGAGCAAGTACTTATGTGGCTTGAAGAAGAGTGTCTTTTTTTAGAAGCAAATACCGGTTTATCGGCACCGGCCCAGGGCGCTCATTCCAAACTGCTTTTCAAGGTTAACACGATCTTTTCCGTAGATCAGCTCGGGTTGATCCTTCGTTTGCTGATGGTGTGTAAGATCATTACCAACAAAAACAAAAAGCAGGTGATGGAGTTTTTTGCAAGTCACTTCACGACTATTCAGCAACCGAACGTTTCAGCCGGGAGCCTGCGTACAAACTCTTATCGGATCGAGGCCGGTACGTATACTTCTGTACGGAATATGTTTTTTAAAATGCAGGATATTCTTCAAAGTGGCAGGCTTCGTAAGGGGCGGAAGCAAGAGTCGGTGCGGGTGTGATAAGTGTGAACTTATTTCTTTTAGGGAGGCAAGTGAAAGCCTCCTTTTTTTGTTTTAGTGCACTGCTGTCAGCCCTAGAAATCTTGAAGGACGGCAAGTCACGCTCCGCTTAAGACTTGCGCCAGCTAGACGCCTTGCGGCAAAACACACATAAATAAGGCTTGACTTTTATAACAGTACCTTGCGTCAGCTCCAAACCAGTTACAGCCTTATGCATAAATAGACACCGCGGTCGCAGACTTTGCAATTCCAGGGATTGCGCGAAGGCAAATACATCAATGATATATTCATAAAAAAATCTATTTCATTATCAATCCTTTAGGGGGATACTGCTATCCTTTGCTGCTTGTGTGGATATATATGTTATGCGTTGTTTACGTTATGTATATATATCCAGAATTATGAATACTCTTCCTCAGAATCCGGCCAGTGTGAGGCCGGCCAATTATGTACGGCATCTTAATGCGTTTCTCAGGCGCGTTGAGTCGGACCTTCGCCTTGGGGCGGTGCATGTCAGTCTTTACATGGAGCTATTCCACTTGTGGAATGTAAGGCGCTTTCAGAATCCTATCCGGCCGTCGCCGAATCTCAGCGTTAACATTTCGAAGATCCGGTCGAGGACTACGTATCGGAATACGTTGAAGGAGCTTAGGGACTTCGGTTATATACGTTATAGCAGGTCGTCGAAGAACACTCCCGCAATCATTGAGATGGTGCCGCTGGACGGTCAGGATCTGGCCATCGCGAAATCAATTTCTGACCAGTCGCCGGAGAGTATTTGTTCTGTTGCGGGCCAAAATCCGACCAACACTCCTTATAGTATATCAAACTCTGTAAACATGGAAACGTCCGGAGCTCGTGCTCCGGGGCCCTCCAGTGGAAATATTAAGGATGTTTTTGCAGGAAAGACCAGGGAACAGTCCACTCCGGGCTCGCTGGAAGAAACTATCGAGTTCTTCCGGTCCAACGGCTCAGACATACGCTCTGCGGAGGTCTTTTTTCACCATTACGACAGCATCGGCTGGAAGCTAAGCGGCTTCCCCATCACCAACTGGCAGGCGGCGGCGCGCAAATGGATAGCCCGGCCGCCTTTCGGTAACACCAAACAGAAACCACATAACACGCACGTAAACACTAACAAAAACTACCATGAAGGACTCTGAAACTTTTGCTACTAAAAAATCTTTCGACTTTGAATGGTGCCTGCGTTTCTTTGAGAAACATGGGAAGGCTGTGTATGGTGACACGTTCTTCATAGCCCCTCAGGATCACGAGACGATCTATAAGCTAGTTGTCTATTTTCTCAACATTCCCTCGGAGGCAAAGAGGCTTGGCATGGACCTTCGCAAGGGTTTATTGATCACGGGGCCGATCGGTTGTGGCAAAACCACCTGGCTGAATCTGATGCGGGCTGTTCCTCAACCAGAGCGCAGCTATATTTTGAAGACGTGCCGCGATGTTACGTTCGAGTTTGTCCAGGAGGGCTATGAGGTCATTCATCGCTACAGCCGCCTCTCGTACCGCAATGACAGGCCCAAGACTTTCGCGTTCGACGACCTGGGCACCGAGCAGAATTTAAAACACTATGGCAATGAATGTAATGTGATGGCCGAGGTTTTGCTAAGCCGTTATGATCACTTTATAACGGGGATGGTGACGCATGTTACGACGAATCTGTCGGCAAGTGAGATCGAGGAGATCTATGGGAACCGGTTGAGGTCGAGGATGCGGCAGATGTTTAATCTGGTTGTGTTTTCGGGGGGTGATAAGCGGGGGTAGGTCCTAGAAGAGTTTGGTGAGGACTGCTTCGAGGGGGAGGCCGCGGGCGGTGCAGAATTCTTCGATGGTTATGTATTGGTCGGGGGTTTTGTTGAGGGTGCGGCGGATTTTGTTGAGGATATTTCGGGCCTGGCGGTCGGTTTTGCCGGTGATGAGGGCGACGTCGTTGGGATAGATTATCATCCGGGTTGGTTTCATGGTATTTGTTTGGTTATGAAGATTATTCTGTAGGTTCGATATATTCTGTTATCGGTCGTTTTTCGTTCGTCTGTGTTTTGTTGGGTGGTATTACATTTTCTCCAGCTCGTGTTCTTTTATTTCCGGCGCTTCGTTCTGGAAGGCTTCTTTGTTAAGTTGTTTTCATACACTCGTCATACACTATCCATACACTATCTATACACCATCTATACTCTATCCATACATCATCCCTTATGGGGTTCAGGGAAAGATCTTCAGGGGCGTGGGCTCACTTATTATATTTCGAATGATTACGTAATCTACGATTCGTATGTGAAGAAAGTTTACGTTATGGTGAACAGTATTTGATCAGTGGGTAGACAGTTTTTGATGTACTCTGCTCTATACGGAAACTTTTACCAGCTATGGCAATTACGGATGTTTCGGCAATTATACACCGGTATGGCTACTGGCGGAAATGGTGATTTGACGAGGGGGTCCGCGGTGTTGTAGGTTTGTATCGCTGCAGCAATAAAGGCTTTTTACGGCAGTGCCTGCAAACTGCTTTTTACTTCATTACACATTATAATTTTATGGCCAGACAAAAAGGCATTATCAAGATCCAAGGGGAACTCGGGGACATTTCCTTTTATCAAACGAAAGACGGTTTTCTTGCTCGTGAGAAGGGCGGCGTAAGCGGGGAGCGCATTAAGAACGATCCGGCTTTT
>Ga0247762_1000457_pt1 | contig 11704 bp, 9 predicted proteins | sample UWRJL081202R4_FD_181016 | JGI IMG/M metagenome (GOLD analysis project Ga0247762, IMG submission 181016) | Plant litter microbial communities from Arlington Agricultural Research Station in Wisconsin, United States - UWRJ-L081-202R-4 | ecosystem: Environmental > Terrestrial > Plant litter >...
TCGCGGAGAAGCGCCCGCCGGTCCCGGCATTGGCGAACAGCCCGGCGATCGGCCCGAAGGCGGCTTCCGCCGCGTCCACCGCCGCATCCAGCGCCGCGGGATCGGCCACGTCGGCCGCGTGGAATCCGGCCGTGCCGCCGTCCGCGCGGATCTGCGCCACCGCTTCTTCCAGCACGGCAGCGCGCCGCGCGACCAGGAAGACCCTGGCGCCGCGCGCGGCCAGCAGATGCGCCGTCGCCCGGCCGATGCCCGTGGAGGCGCCGGTCACCAGCAGTGGCGCGCCATGAAATAGGATTTTCGAGATCGCCCTGTCCTTTCGAATTCGGTTGCGCAGCCGCAGGTCTATCCCGCCGCACGAGAGTTTCGAAAGCGCTTGGCAGTCATATCAAACATGAATAGCATTCATGATTGATCGGGGCAGGGGACAGCACATGGCACGGATCGATTCCCATGAAACGCTGAGGCGGCTCGATCTCAACCTGCTGGTCGTGTTCGATGCGCTGATGCGGTTCACCAGCATCACCCGCGCCGCCGAGCATCTCGGCATCACCCAGAGCGCCGCCAGCCACGCGCTTCGGCGGCTGCGCCATTTCTTCGGCGATCCCCTGTTCGTGCGCAGCGGCAGGGGCGTCCTGCCCACCAGCCGGGCCGAGGAGATCGGCCGCTCGGTGGGTATCATCATCGATGTCCTGCGCAATTCGCTGCTGACCAGGAGCGAGTTCGATCCGTCCCAGGCCGATCGCGAGATCACCCTGTTCCTCCATGATTATGGCGAATTGGTCACGCTGCCGGCGCTGGCGGCGGAGATTCGCGCGGTCGCCCCGAACTGCCGGATCAAGGTGGCGCCCGTGTCCGGAGAGAGCCTGATGCGCGGGCTGGAGGAGGGATGGATCGATCTGGCGATTTCCGGCCCGGCCGCCTTTTCGGGGGAAATCCTGCAGCAGCGCCTGTTCGATGCCGGCTATGCCGTGGCGTCCGGCACCCGCGCCCGCTTCGACGAACCGCTATCGGCAGAAAGTTTCGCCATGATCGATCAGGTCGTCGTCAAGCCGGTGCGGCCGGATAAATCGCCGATCGAATCGCTGCTGGTGGAGGGCGATTTCCCGCGCCGCCAGGCGATCGAGACGCCCTATACCATGGCGATCCCCTCGCTGCTGGCCGCCAATCCGGACATGATCGCGATCGTGCCTTCGGCTTTCATCGACCACCCCGCCAGTTCTGGCCTGCTGCGGCGCGTGGAGACGGACTTCCGCTTCCCGAGCGTGGCCATCCACCAATATTGGCATCGCCGCTCCCATGCCGATCCGTTCAGCATCTGGCTGCGCGGCCTGGTGCGCAAGATCTTCCGGAGCGGCGAGGATCAGGTCGCGCCAGCGAATGAATATGGTTCATGAAAATGGCGGGGATCGGAAAATCGCGGCTGGAGGCGAGAATCCGGATCCGCCTTTTTCCGGGCACGGATTTTCATGCCCAAAGGCTCGCCTTGGCCGTCACCGGTCCGTGCGGCTCATCCGTCCTGCGATCCCGCTTCCTCGCGCGGGCGCGCGACCGTGCGTTCGGCGATGCCGACCCGGAAGGTGAGCGAGGCCGTCAGCGATCGGGTCTCGTGCCACCACCCGCCGGGAATATAGATGGCGACGTCCGGGCCGGTCTCGACCGCGGGGACCGCGCTGTTGAAGCCCTCGCCCCATCCCGCGCATTTGAGCGGGGAGAAAATCCCCTCCCCGCGCGCCAGCGGCGGTTCGACCCGCCATTCGCGATGCCCTTCCAGCATGAATACCAGCCCGCCCGCGAGATCGGCATGGCGCGGCGCGTGGACGCCCTCGCCATGCGCGTAGGCGGTGATGTCGGCCTGGTCGTCCTTGCCCAGGGCATCGCAGAAGTCGCGATAGACCCGCGCGCCGTCGGGAAGGCTCGCGAGCCCGCGCAGCATATACCACTCGCCCGCGCGCGGGGCCGCCACCGCGACCGCTTCCGCCGTGATCGGATCGAACCGGATCGCGCCGGCCACCTCGCCCGCGCGGCGGATCTCGCCCGTGCCCGCGCGCGCCGCGGCGAGGAAGCCCGCCATGTCCGGCGCGAACGGCAGGAACCGCTGCGCGATCGCGCGTGCGTCGCATGCCGCGACCGCGAAGCGGCGCGCCAGGATCGCCCGGGTGATCGCGGCGGGGATCCCCCAGTCCGCGACCGCATCCTCATATGATGTCGACATGAAGGCTCCCCAGAGTCTGGCGATAGGCGGCCTGCGGGGTCTGGCCGTCGGTCAGCCGCCGCCACACCCCCAGGATGAACTGCTCCTCGTGGCGCCCGTCCACCGCCGCGCCATTTTCGGTCATCTGCCGCGCGCACAGCACACCGGGCTGGCGCATCATCGCATCCAGGCCGTCGATCCCGCGCAGAATTCCCTTGCGGTCGGTAAAGGCGAAGATCATCGCATGGGTCCGGCCGGTGCGCTCGAACGCGCTCATCCGCGGTACGCGGCCGAGCGCCAGATCGATATCCACCGCGATCGGATCCACGCCCCAGAAGGTGGCGAGAGAATCGCGCACGCAGCCCGCCCCGATCCGCGGATTGATCTCCAGCAACAGCGGCCCGCGCTCGGGATCGACGCGCAGTTCGACGTGGCACACGCAGTCGCTGAGGCCGAGCGCTTCGATCACCCGCACCGCATAGTCGCGCGCCGCGGCGGTCTGGGCGCGGTCGAGCCGCATCGGCGGGGTCACCAGCAGCGGCTCGCGCACCGTCCAGCGCGTGGTCTCCAGCGCAAGCTTGTCGTTCACCACCAGCGGCAGCGCACGGGTCCCCACCACCACGCATTCGACGCTGATTTCGGGGCCTTCGATATAGTCTTCGGCAAGCAGGCTGGACAGCGGATCGACGCGCACATCGCCCCAGGCCGCGCGGGCGACGAACGGCGGATTACGCGTCGGGCGATGATAGGCGTCCGCGAGCAACGGCACCGTCTCGTCGAACGCCGCCCGCGCTTCCGCACCGCCTTCGCACCGCCGCACGAAGCCCGCGCCGACCCCGGTCAGCGGCTTGAGGACGATCGCGCCGCCGCCGGTCGCGGCGAACCGCGCCTCTGCAAACTGCGCTGCCTCCGTGCCGCTGCGCACCACGCGGTGGGCGACGCTGGCGATGCCGGCGCGGTCCAGCGTCTCGCGGGTCAGCGATTTGACGTTGGCGGCATCCAGCGCGGCGGCAGCGGATCCCGGCAGGCCGCGCCGTGCACGCGCTTCGGCGGCGAGCATGGCCAGGCTGCGCGGGGTCCGCCCCCCGCCCTCGGGCAGGCCGAACATGCAGCGGATGCCGCGGATCGGCGCTTCGGCCTCGAGCGTCGCCAGCGCCGCCTCGACCGCGGCCTCGTCGCAGCGCTCCAGCGGGATCATACGCTCGACCTGGCCAAGCGTCGCGAGTTCGGCGGCGGGGCCGATCGCCGCGGTCCTCAGCCCGCGTGCGCGCACCGCATCGGCCGCCGCATCGGCATGGCCCAGAGTGTGGTTGTCCAGATGAACCAGCCAGCCGCTCAAGATGCCGGGCCGTCGGGGTAGAGCGAGACCAGTCGCCCCTCATTGTCGGCATAATGCGGCTTGGGAATGTCGGCGCGGCCGGTGTAGCGCAGGAAATCCGCGGCGCGATACACGGTCTGCTTGCGCAGATGCGCCTGCCCGTCGATCTCGACCGTGTCCAGCGGGCTGTCGATCCCCACCCGCACCTTGCCTACCTGCGTGACATAGACATAGGTGGGCGCATAGACCCCGCTCAGCGCCGCGAGTTCGCCCAAGATCTGCTGGCCGCGCGCCACGCTGGTGCGGAAATGCGCGCTGCCCAGCACCGGCATGCAGTGGAACAGATAATAGGGCTGGATGCCGAGCGCGTTGAAGCGCTGGTAGAGCGCTAGCAGGGTCGCCGCATCGTCATTGACCTCGCGCAGCAGGGTCACCTGGCCCTTCACCACCACGCCGCGCGACACCAGCCGCCGGACGGCGCGCGCCACCGCCCCGGAAAGCTCGTCGGGATGATTGATCGAAAGCCCCACCATCACCGCCTGCGACGCAGCCAGATCGTCGCAATCGATCCGCGAGCGGCTGGCGATCCGCTCGGCGAGCGCATCGGTCAGCCGGTCGGGCTCGAACAGCAGGTTGCGCGTGCCGATGCGGATCTCGGCGATGTGCGGGATGGTCGCGAGCCCGTCGAGCAGGGAGAAGAGTTTCGCTTCGTCGCGCAGCGGATCACCGCCGGTGATCAGCGCGATGCGCAATTCGGGCTGGGTGCGGATGTGCGCGATCGCGGCATCGATATCGGCTTCGCTCATGTCGCGCTCGCCCGAGCCGCCGAGCGTGCGCGTCTTCTTGAAGCAATAGCGGCAATAGGCGCTGCAATCGAAATGGGGGGTCAGCACCACGCGATCGCGGTAGATGCGTTCGACCCCGTTGAGCCCCATATAGTCGCGTCCGCTCTCGAAGGGGTCGGGGATCAGATGGGCATTGTCGAGCTCGCGGACGTCGGGGACGAACTGGCGGCGCACCGCATCCGACTGTTTGGCGAGGTGCGCGAGGTGCGGCGTTAGCCTTGCGCGGAATTCGCGGACGACATCCTGGCGATGCGGCGGGGCGTGGAGGGTCATGATACGGTCTCCAGCGCCTTGCCGGCGCCGGCATGTTCCGGCTGGCCGTGCAGCGCCGCCAGATAATGCGCGGCGCTGTCGTCCCCATCCTGCCGGTCGGCGGCGGCCAGCGCGGCATAGGCCACGTCCCAGCTCTGGTGGGCATGATGCATCAGCGCCGCCAGCGCGCGCAGCCGCGGCGGGGGCAGGGCGTCCCAGTGCAGTGGATCCGCATAATAGACCGCGTCCGCCCACAGCCACTGGTTGACCCCGCGGGTGGGATCGTCGCCGATCAGCACCGGTCGCATCGCGCGCGTCGCGTAACCGGTGAAGCGGTGGAACACGAGACCGAGCGCGCGCAATGCGCAATCGATGTCGCCGAACAGCGGCTGCCCGCGATATTGCTCGACGAATTCGACTTCGGTCTCGACCATCAGCGCTCCCGCGAAGCTGCGCGTGCCGCCCGCGATCGCCATCGCCTCGCCGCCCTGGATGTCCATCGTCACCAGATCGGGTGGCCCCGCCAGCATATCGTCGAGCCGCACCGTCCGCACCGTCTCGCACGCCTCGACGTGCATGCCCTGTTCGAACGTCTGGTACAGCGCCGCGACCGCCGGATTGGGCGGGAAGAGCGAGGATTTGGACGCCATCTCGGTGCGATGGAGCCGATGTTCGCCGCCGTCGCCCACCGCGGCGGCCACGATCCGCGCGCCGGGATAGCAAGCCTCCAGATCGGCGCAGGCCTGGGCGTCCGCATCGAAGGCGATCAGATCGGCCAGGCCCGCCTCGACCAGCGCGCGATAGCAGGGATCATGCCCCGGAATCGCGCGCGCACCGATATCGACCACGGCGATCCGGCGGTCGCGGAGGATCGCCCGGATCGCTGGATCGATCATGCCGCCACCATCTCGGCGCAGCTGTCGTAGAGCGCGCGGCCGACGGGCGTGAAATTGGCATCGGCCAGCGTCGCATGCGCCTCGGCGAATTTCTGCTCGAACGGCGCCGGATTCTGGCGGTTGTTGTAGGCGGTCGCCATCCCTGCGACCTCGGCCGAGAGCGCCGGGATCGAGGCGAACAGCCGCTTGGCGCGGATCGTGCGGGCCAGCACGAACATGGCGTGGAAGATCCCGCTCATCGGCCGCTCGCCGCGGCGCAGCGGCGAGGGACCGAGCTGGTTGGCGCCGCTGTGGAACACGCTGTCCTGCGTCCACACCATGAACAGATGGAGATGCGCGGCCTCGTGGACCAGGTTTTCCAGATAGGTCGTCCAGGCGCGTTCGGGCGGCAGTTCGCGCAGCAGGATCAGCCCATGGGTGCGAAAGGAGGAGCCCGCGTTGATCGTGTCCGATCCGATGATCAGGATGTCGGAGACATAGGTCGCGAATTCGCGCGCGGTCTCGGGATCGTGCGCCTCGATCAGGTCGATCACCCGCGCCTGCGCGTCGCGGCTGCGCAGGAAATGGCCGGGATCGGGCGGACGCGCATCATAATCGCATTTGTACGCGCTGATATGCTCGTCGATCATCACGCGATCGAACAGGCGCTGTACCAGGGGATCGCCGCGCGCCGCGCCCTGGGGGCTCACCGCGATCGCGCCGACCAGCAATTGTGCCGGCACGAATGCGCGCGCGACCTCGACCGCGATCGCGGCATCCCCCGCCTCGAGCGCCGCGCGGAGCTGGGTGTGGAGCGCATAGGCGGCGGCATTGAGTCGCGCGCCGTCCTCCAGACTTGCCTCCAGGGCGTCCACCTTGGCGCCGCCGCCGACCGCCGTCCCGCCCTGCTCCTCGAGAACTCCGAGAAGATAGCGCAGGCTGGCGGCCAGTCGACGATCCGCCTCGGCCTTGAGCATCATGGATCGCGCGGCGCACGGCCGCGCGTCGCCCAGGTCACGCATCCTTCCGCTCCTTCAGGTCAGTTGACCGCCACCATCGTGATCTTGAGGCCCTCGCCGTTGAGATCGAAGACCTTGTGGTCATCGAGCGCGAAATGCGCGCGGGTCTCGATATGCACCTGGTTCCTGCCGCCCGCCTGCGTGACCGCCGCCGGCGAGGTCTGCGCGACGCTCGCGCCCACGCCGAGATGCCGCAGCACCGCGTCGCGAAAATCGGGATCGCTGTCGAGCGCCTTGGCGAGATCCTCGAAGCTGACATTGGCGAGTTTGCTACCGGTTGCTTCCACCATTCATTCCTCCCATGTGATGAGGCCCTGTGATCAGGCCGAGCGATCGGACCGTGTGTGATCGGGCCGAGTGATGCGCATGCGACCGCGGGTCGCATGCTGCCGGACGCGTCAGTTTTCGGCGATGACCGTGAGCTTCAAGCCGTCCCCGTTGAGATCGAAGACCTTGTGGTCGTCGAGCGCGAAATGCGCCTTCGTTTCGATGTTGACGTGATTGCCGGGCACTCCGGCTAGCGAGGCCGGGCGGGTCGCCGACTGCCCCAGATGCTCCAACACCGCGGCACGAAAATTCGCGTCACTGTCCAACGCCCGGGTGAGATCCTCGAAGGTCACTCCCGGGAGCAGTTTTCCTGTATCAATCACCATGAAACCTCTCCGCTATCCAATCATATTGAACATGCGGCCCATCTCTTATAGTCGCCCCGTGTAACCCGGAGCCTTGTGAATTGCGTTGTACAACTGTTGTTGTTCTTCCGCGACTCGACTGTTAGCAGAATATGGATACGGCAGCAATTATCAATAATCACAACTGCATGCTGTGATGCAATATGCTTCAAGGATACTTTGGGAGGCCTGCTATCGAGTGCGATCCGGGGCATATGGCGCCCGGGGATCGGCACCGGGCGCGCCGATCCCAAAGCCTCGCCCCCTGCGCAGTCCAGGGTCAGAATTTGGCACGCACGCCGATGCGGTAGGTGCGGCCAAGCGTGTCGTAGAGCGCGGGGTTCACGTCGAGCCCGGTATTGGTCTGCGGTGCCGGTGCGGGATCGTGATCGAAGACATTGTCGACCTTGAAGAAGGTGACGATCGCATCGGTCACGTTCACCGAGCCGCCGACATCGACATAGAAGGCGCCCTTCATCTTGTTATAGTCGATTGTCGGATGGTTGGCGGTGGAGAGCGGGCAGGCCGTGGAGCAGACCACATATTGATTACCGATCACGCCATCGCTGAACCAGCGTTCCTGAAGGGTGAGGCTGAACGCGTCGTTTTCATAGGTCTGGGTCGCCAGCCACTTCCAGTCCGGCGTGTTGCCGGTATTGGCGCCTGCTTGCTCGACGGTATCGACCCCCGCGATGCCCGCATCGACGAGGAATTCGCGGACGTGCGTCCCCAGGGCGCGGATGGTGAAGCTGCCCGGCAGGCCGAGCGGCCTTTGCCATTGGTAGCTCGCCTCGATGTCGAACCCGCTGGTCTTCCAGGATGCGAGGTTGAACGGCTGGACGTTGATGAAATTGCCGCCCTGGACCGGGCTGTCCAGCACGAAATTACCGCAGAAACTTTCGAGCCCGTCCTTGCAGAACTGGACGATCTGCTGCGCTGACAGGGTCGAGATCACGCCCTTCAGCTTGATGCTGTAATAATCGAACGACAGGCTCAGCCCCGGCAGCCATGACGGCCGCGACAGGACGATGCCGATTTCGGTGTTGCGCGCGATCTCCGGCTTCAGATCGGGATTGCCGATCGTGTTCTGGAACGCCTGCACCGCGCCCCCGGCGCCGTTGTTTGCGAATGGATTGTTGAAGCTCGGCAGTGTCGTGACCGTGGGTGCTGCGAACAGTTCGGACAGGTTCGGCGCGCGCACGTCGCGCGAGGTCACGGCCCGCAGCCGGATGCCTTCGAGCGGCGTATCCCAGGTGCCGCCGATCTTCCACGCCCAGACCGTGCCGGACGTACTGTAATGCGTGACACGGGCCGCGCCGTTCAGGTTCGCGCGGCCTGCCGCGTCGCTGTTGACCAGCGGCAGATTGAGTTCGAGAAAGCCTTCATAGACATCGTATTTGCCGCGGCCGTTCTTGTAATTGCCGGCCGCCCAATTGCTTCCCTGGGAAGCGTTGAGCAACGGATCAGCCGGATAGTCGGCGCTGCTGGGGCTGATCGTGGAGATGCCCGCACCATAGGGATCGGCGTTCACCCGGTAATATTCGCGGCGATATTCGCCGCCGAAGGCGACCGAGAGCGGGCCCGCCCACAATTCGACCGGATCGCCGGAGAAATTGACGCTGGCGACATCCTGCGTCAGCTTGCTGTGCTGGAACGGTCCGTTTTCGGGCGTGACATATGCCAATGCCGCCGATGACGGGGCGCCGCCACCGAAGATGTTGATCGGCTGGCATCCCGCCGCCCGAGCGGCCGCGTCGGCGCAGACGATCGCGCCGTTCAGCGTGATCGCGTTGGTCGCCGCCAGATAACGGTTCTGGAGGACGATGTCGTCGACGTCGATGTCCGATATGGTGATCCCATGCTCGTAATAGGCGTCGTAATTCCAGTCGGATCCGCCGGCGTCGAACTGGCCCTTCAGGCCGCCGACGAAACGATATTGGCGGCGGTCGGTCGAGACCTTGGGGTTGGGGAAGTTGCCGTTGCTCGAGCCGAAGCCGAACTGAGTGATGCCCGCGGTGGCGCACCGGTCCTTCACCAATTGGGGCAGATAGGCGTTGGCGCACTGGACCGTGAGGCTGGCGCGGTTGTAACCCGGGCTCGGCTGGTTGCTGGTCTTCACCTGTGCCACATTGACGGCCAGATAGAGTTCGCTGTTGTCCGCGAAGTCGAAGCCGATGCGGCCGTAGCCGTTGATCCGCTCGAGCGCGGACTTGAGCGAGGCGCCTGATCCCGGCGCGCCGGTCAGGTCGCCGCCGACGCAGAATGCGTTGCCGGTGAAGCAGCCGGTGACGCCTGCGGGGGCGTTGTTGGGCGGCACGTTGCGGACCGGCACACCGTTCGAGCCGTAGTTGAAGTTGAACGGCGTGCCATTCTGATCGAACGCGATGCCCTGCAGCGGGCCATTGTTGATCAGGCCAAAGCGTGCATATTGATAGGGCTGCGCATAGTCGCGATAGTTGAACTGCGGCAGGCCATTGTTGTTCTGCCCGGTATTCACCAGCGTGGTGGCGCGATACCAATTGCGGCTGCCCGCGAGATCGGTGCCGAAATCGCCCGGGCCGACGCCATCCTCATGATCATATTCGCCACTGACGATCAGGTGCAGGCGGTCGTCAAGCAGCGATCCGCCCCAGGCCGCCTGGACCAGCGCCTGCTCGTCATCGCCATAGGTGGTGATGCCGCCCTGGACATTCGCCTTGAAGCCGACAAAGCGCGTGTCGGTGATGAAATTGACCACGCCGCCCACCGCGTCCGAACCGTAGGAGGCGGATGCGCCTCCGGTCACCACATCGACGCGCTTCACCAGGATCTGCGGGAACATGCTGACATCGGGGACGCCGGTGACGTTGGCGCCGACGACGCGCTGGCCATCGAGCAGGGTGAGCGTGCGGATCGGGCCCAGGCCGCGCAGCGAGAAGGAACTCAGCCCCTGCGTGCCGCTGGACGTGCTGAACGTGCCGGTCGAAGCGCCGGTCGATCCCTGGAGCGAGGGCAACTGGATCACCGCATTGAAGATGTTGGGCTGGGCGTTGCGGGCGATGTCCTCCGCGCCGATGATGGTCGTCGGCGTCGCTGCGGTGAAGCCGCTGGACAGGATGCGGGTGCCGGTCACGATAATTTCGCTCGCAGGCGTTTCCGGTTCTTCTGCCGATGGCGGATCCTGGCGGGCCGGCGCGGTCTGCGCGGACGCGGGCGCGACGGTCAGCGCGGCGGCGAGTGCGGCCACACTGATAGCGCTACCACGAAACCTCGTCAGCGCGCGGCGATCAAACGGCATATTCCCCATCATCCATCCCCATTTGTTGCTTTTGGTGCGTGACATTCGGTGCACGTCACGCCGTTGCGTCACCGTCCTTACCGGATCGCGATGCGCCCATCATCTACGACCATGGTCGCAGGCCAATTGCAGTGATAGCGCGCTCATGGTCGCGCCGAATAAAGCGCATGATGCGTGAGAATGAACAGCGTGCGCCCGTCCGCGCCGCCGAACAGCAGGTGCAGCGGCCGCTCCGGCACGTCGATCCGTCCCTGCTCGCTGCCATCGGTGCCGTAGACGAACACCTGCCCGTTCGCGACATAGATGCGCCCGTCCGGCCCCCCCGCCACGCTCTCGCCGCCGCGCGCGGCGAACGGCTTGAGGTCGGTCACTGCGCCCCCGGCACCGAGCAGGCCGGAATAGGTGCGGTTCTCGGAGCCGTTGGCGAGATAGACCCGCTCGCCGACCGTGCCGCTGATCCAGCCATAGGTGTCGAGCGTGTCGGAGAAGCGCCAGCCGAGATGGTCCGGCGGACCCTGTTGCCAGACGCGCCAGGCAGGCAGGACCAGGCTGCCGTCGGGCGAGACATATTCGCGGGGCTTGGGCGCGGCCATGTCGCGCGCGAACATCTCGGCGAGCGTGGTGAAATGGTCGCGCGCGGGATCATATTGATCGCGGAATTCGCCATTGTTCCAGAAGCTGCCGGGCAGGGCGACGCGCGCGCGCGCATGATCGCGGGCGGGCGTCGGCGCGATCACCTTCACTGCCTGCGGTTCGTTGGGCTTGATGCTGTAGACCGTCGCTTCGGGGCCGTGCGAAGACAGCACCAGCAAATTGCCCGAGCGATCGACCGCGAGGTTGATCGGATCGAGCGGGGCATCGGCGACGATCGACAGCCCTTCCGTTTCCGTCCAGCCGTGGATGCGGTGAAACTGCCGGTCGACGAAATAGAGTTTGCCGGCCGCATCCACCGCGCCGCCGCCGAGCGCATAAAAGCCGTCGGCAAGGCGCGTGACGGGAGAGAGCGAGGGTGGGGCGGCAGCGGCCGGCGCGTCGGCCACGTCCAGTACCGCGAACTCGCGCTCGCGCACCTCCGTCCCGTGCGTCATATCCTGGATCGCATTCGAATAGGGGTATTTGCTCGCGCGCAGATAGGTGCCGCAGCCGTTTGCGTCGCAGGTGGCGAAGCCACTCTCGGCATTGACGTGGACATTGCGGAAGCGGATGCCGGTCGAGCCGTAGAGTCTGACTGCCGCGGGGGCGGGCTGGAGGGAGCG
>Ga0247762_1000458_pt1 | contig 11655 bp, 10 predicted proteins | sample UWRJL081202R4_FD_181016 | JGI IMG/M metagenome (GOLD analysis project Ga0247762, IMG submission 181016) | Plant litter microbial communities from Arlington Agricultural Research Station in Wisconsin, United States - UWRJ-L081-202R-4 | ecosystem: Environmental > Terrestrial > Plant litter >...
GGTCGCGCAGGCGCGTCATCGCGGTGGCGTTCCCGCGCCTCAGCACCGACCGGACGACCGGCGCCGGCACCCGATCCGGCAGCGGCGCCTTCTCCCAGGCGTACGTGACACCTCGTGGCCGTCGTCGCGTCGTGGGCGCTGGCGGGCGCGCTCGACAGCAGCGCGCTGAGCTTGACCGTCCCCGCGATCGACTTCGAATGAGGCTCGGGATCAGGCGAAGTACCGGCGCCCGTCGCGCGCCGCGAGCGCGGCGCGGGTCTGCTCGATGCGGGCGAGGGTCGCGGGGTGCTCCGGCGCGGGTGTGACGGCGAGGCGGCGGGCGCGTTGCTCGGCGATGGCGGCGTGGACGTCGGGGAGCGAGAAGCGGGTCGGGAGGCGGTCCTTGACGACGAGGTCGCCGGCGACGAGGACGTGGCGGACGGAGGTGCCGGTCTCGCTCAGCACCAGCGACGCCTCCAGCTCGCGGGCGCCGGCGAGGCCGAAGGACGTGCGGTCGAGGAGGGCGATGTCGGCGGGGGCGCCGACGTCGAGGGTGCCGAGGCCGGGGACGCCGAGCGCGCGGGCGCCGGAGGTGGTGGCCATGGCCAACGCCTCGGGCGCGGAGACCCAGCCCTCGTCGGGACCGCGGTGCAGCAGCGACGCCAACCGCATGGCGAACCACATCTGCTGGTCGTCGCTCGAGGCCGCGCCGTCGGTGCCGACCCCTACGGGAACGCCCGCGGCGAGGAGGTCCAGGATCCGCGCCCGCCCAGAGCGCAGGCGCGTGTTGGCGGCGGGGTTGTGCACCACCACGCCGCCGCGCTCGGCGATCAAGGCGATGTCCTCGTCGTCGAGCCAGACGCAGTGCGCCATGGACACGTCGGGCCCGAGGACGCCCATTCGATCCAGCGCGGCGACGCCGCTGCCGCCGCCGAAGCGCGCGCGGCAGGCGGCGTCCTGGACCCGCGTCTCCAGCACGTGCAGCTGCATGGTCGTGCCGCGCCGCCGTGCGAGGTCGGCCATGCCCGTCAACAGCTCCTCGGACGCCCACTGGATGCCGGAGGCGCCGGCGAGCACGTGCAGCCGCCCGCCCTCGCTTCCGTGCCAGCGGTCGATCGCGTCCTCGGTCAGCGCGATCGCCTCGGGGGTCGGGAACGCCGGGACCTGCTGCGGGATCAGCGCCTCGCCGACGCCCTCCACGCCCAGCGACCGCGCGAGGTCCGCGGTGTAGTCGTGGTCGCTGAACAGCGGCGCCATGCCGCCGCGGATCCCGGCGTCGCGGTAGGCGCGCATGACGCCGTCGAAGCCGCCGTCGCGGATCGGCGTCATGCCGACATGATCGAGGACGGCGGTGCAGCCGCTCAGCAGCAGCTCGGCCGCGGTCGCCAGCGCGCACCAGTAGTGGTCCTCCTCCGAGTACGGCCCGGACTCCCCCATCAGCCGCGCCAGCCACGGCTCCAGCGCCAGCCCGTCGCCCAGCCCGCGCATCGGGTTCTCCGGCGAGTGCGTGTGGGCGTTGACGAGGCCGGGGACCGCGAGCAGGCCGGCGCCATCGAGGACGTCGTCGCCGACGCGCGGCGCGACAGCGGGCTCGATCGCCGCCACGCGACCGCCCTCGATCACCACGTCCACGCCGGTGCGCAGGTCGCCCGGCGCGACGAGCAGGTCGACGCCCGCGACGATCATCCGCGCGCCACCAACCGGACGGGGAGCGACTTGTAGGTCCTGATCATCAAGGTGGGGTGCAACTCGCCTTCTCCTACGACTTCGATGCGCGACCAGCGCGCGACGGCTCGGGTCAGGACCTCGCGCGCCTCCAACCGGGCCACGTGCGCGCCGAGGCAGGTGTGCACGCCGCCGCCGAAGGCGACGTGGCGGTTGGGGGTGCGCGCGATGTCGAAGGCGTCGGGCGACGCGAACGCCGCGGGGTCGCGGTTGGCGACCAGCACCGCGCACTGCAGGACGTCGCCCGCGCGGATCGGGACGCCGTGCAGCTCGAAGTCCTCCAACGCCACGCGTCCCATCGTCAGCGCCGGCGAGACGAAGCGCAGCGCCTCCTCGACGGCGCCGCGCAGCAGCGACGGGTCGGCGTGCAGCCGGTCCCACTGCTCCGGGAACGCGGCGAAGGCCTCGACCATCCCGGACAACAAGGTCTGCGTCGTGGACGTCCCGGCGGCGAGCGACTCCATCGCCTGCGTCAGCACGTCGTCCCACGACAGGACGCCCTGGCGATAGGCGGCGCACAACCACGACAGCAGGTCGTCGCCCGGCGCCTGCAGCCGCGCGAGCGCGAGCCGCTCGAGGTAGGTGACGAGCCCGAGCATCGCCTCCTGGCCGCGGAGGAGGTCGTCAGCGGAGAGGATGGCGGGGTCCAGCAGGACATCGATCGCGACGGTGTCCTGATGGAGCAGCTCCATCAGCTCCTCGGCGTCCTCCTCCGGCAGGTCGAACAACCGCCGGAAGACCGCGGCCGGCAAGGGCTTGGCGACCGAGGCGACCCAATCGACGTCCCCGGAGTCCGGCAACGCGTCCAGAAGCGAGGCGGCGAGGTCGACCACCATCGCGGTCATCGACGCCTCCACCTCCGCCCGCGTGAACGGCTTCGTGAACGCGCCCCGCACGCGCCGGTGGTCCTTCTCCCCCAGGTTGATCAGCAGCCCCTCCTGGAAGCGCTCCAGCGCGCTGCCCGCCCCGAACGGACGGACCGCGTCATAGCCCCGGACGCGGTGGATGTCGGTCCCGCATCGCACCCGGTCCTTCAGCAGCGCCGCGACGTCGTCGTAGCGCGTCACGAACCAATAGCCCTCCCGCAGCCGCACCACCGGGGGCAGGCCCCGGAACGCCGTGTGCAGCCGCCGGGGCAGCCCGGGATCGCGGAAGTCGATCCCGGGCTGCGCCACAGCAGCGTCCATCTACAGGCCGATGCCTTGCTTGATGAACTCGTTCGTGAACAGGTCGCTCGGCTTGAGGCCGTCAGCGATCTTGATGTTGTTCTTCTTGTAGATGGGCGACACGATGTCGATCATCTTCTGGACGCGGGCCTCGTCGATGTTGCCGAGGGTGTCGTCGGCGCCGTTGCCGATGATCTGGTTGTCGACCTGCGCCTTGGCGGCGTAGTCGGCCAGCTCCGCCGGGTAGACCCAGCCGTTGTTGTACTCCTCGACCGCCTTGACGATGATGCCGTTCGCCGTCGACGGGTCCTTGGCGTAGTCGACCTGCGCCTGCTGGATCATCGGGACGAGCTTCTTGAGGCACGCGGCCTTCGCGGTCACGTCCTCCTTGCGCACGGCGATCGTCTCGCCGTAGTTCGGGTAGCCCGAGTCGCTGATCTTCAGCGTGGAGACCGGCTTCTTCCACGCCTTGACCTGGTTCTCGTACTGCCACGGCTCCGCGGTGATGAAGCCCTGCTGCACGAGCTTGCCGCCCGACGTCACGAAGCGCGCCGGCTTGCCGTCGTAGGACGAGTCGACCTGCGACTTCTTGAGGATCCCGGCGCCGACCAGGTAGTCCATGTACACGTTGGCCTTGAAGTACAGGACCTTCGTGTCGGTCTTGCCGATGTCGGCGATCGTCTTGAAGTCGTGCTTGGACGGGTCGAAGATCAGCACCTGCGCCCAGTTCTCGCGCGGAGCGATGACCGACACCGTCGGCAGCTTCTTGGAGTTCTGGATCGACTCGTCGGTGTTGACGTAGCCGAGCAGGATGTCCTTGTCGACGTACATCTGCTGCGTCGGGCTCTGGAAGCCCGTCGCGGGACCGCCGGCGCGGATCTCGATCTTGACGCCCGTGTCCTTCCCCTGGGAGACCAGCGGCGCGGTATAGGACTTCTTGGACTTGTTGTACGTGCCGTCCGGCGACGCCAAGGCGTACACCTCGGAGTGGTCGGACTCCGGGTTCCAGTCGGTCTGGACGACGACGGTGTCCGGGCAGATGCCCTTGAGCGACGTCGACGCGTCGGCCGAGGCCGCCGTCGTCGTGGTCGTCGCGGCCGTCGTGGACGCGGCGCCGCTGTCGCTGCTGTCGTCGTCGCTGCCGCAGCCGGCGGCGATCAGCGCGGAAGCGCCGAGCACCATCAACAGCGACGGGATGCGGTTGGACCTGAAGGTCATGGGCTCCATTCCATGGTCTGTGTGCGTGCGTGCTTGGGGGAAGGGGTCAGGGGATCAGCGCGTGCCGCGCGTCGCCGTGTGCCAGCGGCCGACGACGCGGCGCTCCAGCCACGTGACGACCAGGAACACGGCGATGCCGAGCAGGGACGACAGGATCACCGCGGCGTACAGGCGCTCGGACTCGAGCTCCGACGCGTAGGTGTTCATCAACACGCCGATGCCCGGCGTGCCCTGCTGGAAGAAGAAGTCGCCGACGACCGCGCCGATCACCGACGCGCCCGCGGCGATCCGCAGGCCGGTGAAGATCGCGGGCATCGCAGCGGGGAGCTGCAGCTTGAGCAGCCGCGTGAGCCGCCCGCCCTTGTGCAACGAGAACAGGTCGTGGTGGCCCTGGTCGACCGACAGCAGCCCGAACAGGGTGTTGGTGATCACCGGGAACAGCGCGATCAGCACGACGACCAGCACGCGGCTGGAGAAGTCGTAGCCGAGCGTGAAGCCGATCAGCGGGACGATCGCCAGGATCGGGATCGTCTGCAGGACCACGGCGTAGGGGTAGAACGACCGCTCGACCCACTTGGCCTGGGACATCGCGATCGCCATCCCCATCCCGACCACGATCGAGAGCAGCAGGCCGACCATCGCGGCCTTCGTGGTCAGCCACAGGCCGGTGAACAGCTCGGCGCGGTTGTGGCCGTCGAAGAGCGCGACGTCGACGACCGCCCACGGCGGGGGCAGCAGGAAGCGCTTGTCCTCGGCGAGGATGACCTGCGAGGCGAGGATCCAGACGCCGATCACCACCGCGAAGACCAGCAGCGGCGGGATCACGACCCCGGCCAGCGAGGCGCCGCGCTCGCGCAATGCGATGCGCCCGCCCGCGCCGCCGACGGCGGTCGGCGCGGCCTCGGCGGCGCCGCCGCCCGCGGTCACGGCGTCCGTGGGGAGAGCGCTCATGCGAAGGCCCCCCGCAGCGCCTCGGAGACGCGGCCCGACAGCTCCGCGAACTCCGGCTCGAACCGCAGCTCCGGCCGTCTCGGATACGCGAACGGCACCGGGAAGTCCCCGACGATCCGGCCCGGTCGCGCGCTCATCACGAGCACGCGGGTGCTCAAGAACACCGCCTCGGCGATCGAGTGGGTGATGAACAGCCCGGCGAAGCGCTCGCGCTCGAACAGCGCCAGCAGCTCGTCGTTGAGCCGCTCGCGCGTGATCTCGTCCAGCGCGCCGAACGGCTCGTCGAAGAGGAACGTCTTGGGCTTGAGCGTCAGCGACCGCGCCAGCGACGCGCGCATCTTCATGCCGCCCGACAGCGACTTGGGGTACTTGTCCTCGAAGCCGTTCAACCCCACCAGGTCGATCGACTCCTGGGCGGCGGTCCGGCGCTCGGCCTTCCCCATCCCCTCCAGCTCGCCGAGCAGCTCGACGTTGCCGCGGACCGTGCGCCACGGCAGCAGCGTCGCGTCCTGGAAGACGTAGCCGAGGTTGCCGTCGCCGATCGTCACCTCCCCACCGGTCGCGTCCAGCAGGCCGGCGGTGATCTTCAACAACGTGGACTTGCCGCAGCCCGACGGGCCGACGATCGAGACGAACTCGCCGGGCGTCACGGAGAACGACGCCTCCTGCACGGCCTGCGTGCCATCGGGGAAGCGCATCGCGACGGAGTCGAAGGTCAGCCCGGCGGCGGTCGTGGCGGCGGACGGAAGGGTCTGGCTGGTCATGTGAATACCGGGTGCGAGGGGACGGTGGACAGGGGCGCCAGCGCGCCGCGCACCTCGGTGCGGGCGACGCAGCGGCCGGCGTGGATGACGTAGCGGTGCTCGGAGCCGCGGGCGATCGCGTCGGCCAGCGACGCGCCCCGGACGGCCATCAGCTCGGCGGGCGAGCCCGGGACGAGCGCGATCGCGGGCAGGCCCATGGCCGCGCGGGCGCCCGCGCTCACCAGCTCATAGGCCTCTTCCGGCGTCAGGTGCGCGGCGGCGACCAGCAGCGCGGCGGTCTCCAGCGCGTCCGAGCGGCCGACGCAGTTGAAGGGGTCGCGCACGTTGTCGCCGCCGCCGGCCACGACGCAGCCCGCGTCGCGCAGCGCGCGGATCGCCGTGATCCCGCGCGCGGGCGCCGCGGCGTCGCCGCGCGCCTGCAGGTAGAGGTTGGTCTGGGGCAGCGCGACGACCGCGACGCCGGCCTCGGCCAGCTCGCGCGCCACGGCCTCCTGCACGTGCGGCGGCTGGACGCCGAGCGCGACGCAGTGCGACGCGACCGCGCCGGTGACGAACCCGCGCTCGATCACCATCCGCGCGAGGTCACGCACGGCGAGCATGCGCGGGTTGAGCGTCTCGTCGGTGTGCAGGTCGATCGGCGCGCCCGCGGCCTCGGCGGCGTCCAGCGCGCACGCGGTCGCCGCCACCGGATCCGGGTCCAGATGCGGGCAGCCGCCGGCGATGTCCGCGCCCGCCTCCAGGGCCGCCGCCAGCAGCGCGCGGTTCTCCTCGCCCTCGGGACCGGTCAGCGGCGGCGAGATCAGCGCGACGATCTGCAGCCGCGCCAGCCGCTGCTCGGCCAGCTCCTCGCGCAAGGTCCGCAGCGCCGCGATCCCGCGCAGCCCGATCCCCGGACCGACGTCGACGTGCGTGCGGATCGCGGTCGTGCCGTGGGCGATCAGCTCGTGCGCGGCGGCGCGGGCGCGGCCGAGGATCTCCTCCTCGGTCAGCGACGGCCGGTAGGCGTGCCAGGCCGCGATCGCGCCCTCCAGGTCGCCCGCCGGGTTGGGCGCGGCGGCCGCGCTCAAGGCCTTGTCCAAGTGCGCGTGCGGCTCGGCGGGCGCGGGCAGGACCACCATGTCGAAGCAGTCGAGCAGCGCGTCGGTCGGCGCCGGCGTGAGGTCGGGGCCGACCGCCGCGATCCGCCCCGTCGCCGGATCGCAGCGGACGTCCACCCGCTCCCCCGAAGCATCCACCCCGCCACGCAGCAGGACGGTCATGTCGCGCTCCCGCCGCCGAGCGCCGAGGCCGCGAGGGCGAGCGCGCCCGCGACCTGCAGCTCCTCCCCCGGCCCGGCCGCCGCCGAGAGGTCGATGCCATCGACCCCGTCGACGTCGAGCAGCGCCTCCGCGCGCTGCACCGCGACGCGCACCGCGCCACCGACCGGGTCCCCGCTGACCGTCGCCTGCAGCGCGCCGACCGGGACGACCGCGCCCGGGATGAACGACGCGAGCCGCTCGACGCCCTTCTCGCTGACGACCAGCGGGACCGAGGCGATGCAGCGCACGCCGGGCGTCAGCTCGCGCAGCGCGCCGACGAACTCCTCCACCTCGCCCGGCTCGGCGGCGTGGTTGACGAAGCACACGTGCGCGCCCGCCGCCGCCTTGGCGGCCATCCGCGCCGGGCGGCGCGCCTTGGGCGGCGCGCTCGGCGACTCGGCGACCGACACCACCATGCCGGTCGCGGCCGCCAGCGACGCCAGCCGCGTCGAGTCGAGGTCGAAGACCGGAGTCGCGTCGGGCCGGTGGCCGAGCAGCGGATGGTCGCCGGTCACGCAGTGGATCGCCGGGACGCCGACCGCCGCCAGCCCCGCCAGCTCGCCCTCGAGCGCGACGCGGTTGCGATCCCGGCAGCTCAGCGACGCCCACGGCCGGACGCCTTCGGACGCGACGACCTGCGCGCGCAGCGACGGCGGCAGCTGCACCCGCGCCCACGGCGCGTCGCCGAGCAGCGCGGCGTCCGCGTGGCCGGCCACCGCGGCGGCTGAGGCCCGCAGCGCGTCGACGTCCAGCGGCGCGGCGGTCAACTCCACCGTGATGATCGGGCGGTGGTCCCAGAGCGCGATCAGCTCACGGGCGCCGAGGGCGAACGGCGCGCGCTCGGGCGCGTGGATCGCCTGCGTCAGCGGGGCGGGCGGGTCCGTCTCGCTCAGGAACACGCAACGGCGCCCGCCGATCTCGCACGCGCCGTCCGGCTGCACCCCGCCGCACGGCCCGTGGACCATCATCTTGGGGCACGCGCTCATCGTCGCGCGGCAGCCGTCAGCTCGACCCCGAGCCGCGGCATGACCTCCTCGGCGAGCAGCACGAGCTGCTCGTCGATCTCCTCGCGGGTGAGGCCCGGGAACTCGGGGAACAGCAGGACGTGCTGGAGGTCCAGCTTGTCGCGGAACTCGCCGAGCACCTCGACGACGTCCTCGACCGAGCCGACCGCCATCGCGCGCGCCGCGCGCGTCTCCTCGAGCGTCGGCGCGTAGTCGAACGGCAGGTCGGTCCCGTCGTACTGGCCAAAGCGCCCGTAGGGCGACAGGAACTTCACGTACTCGTCGTGGCCGGGACGCGCCCGCGCCATCGCCTGCTCGGTCGTGGCGCCGACGTGGACCATCAGCTGCATCGCACGCGCCTCGCCGGGCGCCAGGTCGCGACCGACCTTGGCGGCCTCCTCGGCGAACATGTCCCACGAGCGCTTCATGCGGTCCGGCGACGCGAGCGCGAAGACGCCGTGGAAGCCCTGCTGGGCGACGTAGCTCAGCGTGCGCGGCGAGCTGACCGGCTGGAAGATCTCGACCGGCCGGTTGGGCCGCGGGACGAGCGTCAGCTCCTGCACCGTCGCGCCCCGGTCCGGGATCCCGGCCGGCGGGTAGTCGTGGTGCTTGCCGTGGTAGCTGAAGCGCTCCTGCGTCCACGCGAGCTGGATGACCTCCATCGCCTCCTCGAAGCGCTCGCGGTTGATCGCGTCGAGCTCCTTGGACATGGCGTTGTCGCCCGAGGCGACCGGCGCGCCGAGCGTCATCGACTCGCGCGGGACGGTGCCGCGGCCGACCCCGAAGACCATCCGGCCGCCGGTCAGCAGGTCGGCGGCGGCGAAGTCCTCGGCCAGGCGCAGCGGGTGCCAGGTCGGGACCACGTTGAAGGCCTGGCCCTGGCGCAGGCGCTTGGTGATGTTCGCGAGGTGCAGGCCGAAGAGGACGAGGTTCGGCGTGACCTCGTAGCCCTCGTGCTGGAAGTGGTGCTCGGTCAGCCAGAGCGTGTCGTAGCCGAGGTCGTCGGCCAGCCTCGCCCAGCCCTGCAGCGACTCGTAGGTGTCGATGACGTCGTCGTTGGAGACGCGGCGATCCAGAGGCGCGGGGGCTCCAGCGCCGGCGTCGGGCATCGCCGCCGTGGCGTAGAAGTGCAGGTCGGTGCGCAAGGGTGCGACGCTAGATGCATGGACGTCGCGAGATCTTGGCCCCGTGGAGGAAATGGTTCGACGTTCGGTCCAACGCCCGCGCGACGACGGGCGTTGGTGCTTGAATGGCCTGCGTGCTGACCACCCACGTGCTCGACGTCGCGCGCGGTCGCCCGGCCGCGGGCGTCGCTGTCGAGCTCTGGCGGGACGATCGGCTGGTCTCCGCGCAGACAACGAACGCGGACGGGCGCTGCGATGCGCCGCTGGTCGCCGACGGCGCGCTGCTCGAAGGCGAGTACGAGCTGCGGTTCGCCGTGGGCGCCTATTTCGGCGACACGTCGTTCCTTGACGTGGTGCCGGTCCGCTTCCGGGTGGCCGACGCGGCGGCCAAGTACCACGTGCCGCTGCTCGTGACGCCGTGGTCGTACTCGACGTACCGCGGTTCCTGACCGTGGGAGGCGAGGAGATCGTCGCGCGGTGCCGCGCGCTGGCGGGCGTCTCCGAGGAGCGCGGGCGGCTGACGCGCCGGTACGCGACGCCGGCGATGACGCGGGCCAACGCGCTGGTCGGGTCCTGGATGCGCGAGGCCGGGATGACCGCCCGCCTGGACGTGGCGGGCAACCTGGTGGGCCGGCGGCCGGGGACCTCGGTGCTGGCCGGGACGTTGTTGTTGGGGTCGCACCTGGACACGGTCCGCGACGCGGGCGCGTTCGACGGGCCCTTGGGCGTTGTGGTGGCCATTGCGTTGGTGGACCGCCTGCGCCAGGAGGGCCTGGCGCTGCCGTTCGCCCTGGACGTGCTCGGGTTCGCCGACGAGGAGGGGTTGCGGTTCGGGACGGCCTACCTCGGGTCGCGGGCGGTGGCGGGGACGTTCGACCCGTCGTTGCTGGAGGTGGTGGACGACGAGGGCGTCAGCGTGCGCGACGCGTTGCGCGCCTTCGGCGGGGACCCGGCCGGCGTGGTGGCCGGCGCCGCGTCGCGGCGCGGCGAGCGGCTGCTGGGCTACGTCGAGGTGCACATGGAGCAGGGGCCGGTCCTGGAGGAGCGCGACGCGCCGCTGGGCGTGGTGAGCGGCATCGCGGGCGCGACGCGCGCGGAGGTCCGCTTCGCCGGGCTGGCGGGCCACGCGGGGACGGTGCCGATGGCGATGCGGCGCGACTGCGCGCCGGCGGTGGCGGAGCTGGTGCTGGCGTGCGAGGCGCTGGCGCGAGAGACCGACGGGCTGCTGGCGACGGTCGGCAAGCTGGAGGTCAAGCCGGGGGCGCCGAACGTGGTGCCGGGCCACGCGACGGCGTTCCTGGACGTGCGGCACGCGGACGACGCGGTGCGCGCGGCCGCCGTGGCGACGCTGCACGCGCGCGCGATGGAGATCGCCGCTGACCGCGGGCTCGACGTGGAGTGGGACGTCCGGCTCGACAACCCCGCCGTGGCCATGGATCCGGAGCTGACCGCGCGCCTCGCCCGCGCCGCGCCCGGCGCGCCGTCGCTGGCGTCGGGGGCCGGCCACGACGGCGTCGCGATCTCCGCGCTGTGCCCCATCGCGATGCTGTTCGTGCGCTGTCGCGGCGGGCTCTCGCACCACCCGGGCGAGTCGGTCACGGCCGAGGACGCGCAGGAGGCGCTGGACGTGCTGCACGCGCTCGTCACCGACTGGGCCGCGGAGATGAAGCGAGATGTATGACCTGATCGTGCGCGGCGCGCCGGCCGGGGACGTCGCGGTCGCCGACGGCGTGATCGCGGCGGTGGGCCCCGAGCTGGAGGGCGGCGCGCGCGAGGAGGTCGACGCGCGCGAGTTGGTGGTCCTGCCGGGCGTGGTCGACGCGCACGTCCACCTCAACGACCCGGGGCGCGCCGACTGGGAGGGCTTCGCCACCGGGACCGCGGCGCTGGCGGCGGGCGGGACGACGACCGCGATCGACATGCCGCTCAACGCGATCCCGCCGACGCTCGACGCGGCGACGTTCGACGCGAAGGTCGCGGCGGCGCGGGGCGTCGCGCGCGTGGACGTCGCGCTGTGGGGCGGCTTGGTGCCCGGCGGCGTGGAACGGCTCGACGAGCTGGCCGCCTGCGGCGTCGTCGGGTTCAAGGCCTTCATGTCGGCCAGCGGCGTGGCGGAGTTCGAGGCGGCGGACGACGTGACGTTGTTGGAAGGGATGGCGCGCGCGGCGGCGCTCGGGCTGCCGGTGGCGGTCCATGCCGAGAGCGACGCGATCACGGGCGCGCTCGCCGCCCGCGCGGTTGCGGAGGGCCGGACCTCGATGGCCGACTACCTCGCGTCGCGGCCGGTCGTCGCCGAGCTGGAGGCGATCGCGCGCGCGATCCTGTTCGCCGAGGAGACCGGCTGCGCGCTGCACGTCGTGCACGTGTCGACCGGACGCGGCGTGACGCTGGCGGCGGCCGCGCGGGCGCGGGGCGTGGACGTGTCG
>Ga0247762_1000459_pt1 | contig 11653 bp, 8 predicted proteins | sample UWRJL081202R4_FD_181016 | JGI IMG/M metagenome (GOLD analysis project Ga0247762, IMG submission 181016) | Plant litter microbial communities from Arlington Agricultural Research Station in Wisconsin, United States - UWRJ-L081-202R-4 | ecosystem: Environmental > Terrestrial > Plant litter >...
CATACGAGCCTTGTCAAGAATGTTGGAATCAAGGTCGGTGGCAATAACCGTTACGTCGTGCAATACGCCCATCTCCTTGAGCATAATACACATGGAAACAACCTCCTCACCGGAGGAGCAGCCCGCGTGCCATATCTTGAACTGCTTATGGTTCAGCATAATGGCTGGTATGATCTCCTCGCGCATGATACGCCAGAAGCTCGGATCGCGGAACATTTCCGTAACATTTACGGTAAGCTCGTCGAGGAACTCGTTAATAAAGGGAGGGTTTTCAGTCAGTTTTTTTAAAAGCGCATCAACCGACAGCTTCTTCAACTCCATGATCCGAAGTACCCGCCTCTTGAAGGAAGACATGGCATAATTCCGGAAGTCGTAGTTGTACTTCTGGTGGATAAGCTCTGAGATTCGTTTGAGGTCAGCAATGTCAATGTCGAGCATGAACTGGGTCTTTGTTTATAAAGCTTTATAAAGCACTCAAAATTAGTTTCTAAGACGAACTAGCGGACGAATTTAAGGGCTAAATCTTACATACGTTAACATACGTAAGAAGCCCGACTTTTTTCGATAGAATGAATTTAAGTAATTCATTCTAAATAGCTGGAAAAAAGGGATTTAAAAAAGTCTAAAAGTAAGGCCGATCCATACGGCTAGACGTTTCGTGAAAGCGCCTCCCGGGTAATTCGCAGCGCTTCGAGGTTCACTTTTAGTGTCTTCTCGAACTGCTCGGCAGCCTCCCAGCCGTCGGGTTTGGTGTTCTGTAATACCGTCAGTTGCTGTTCCAGTACCGCGATCTTTTCGGCCTGCTCACGCTCCTGGCCCGCAAAGCGCCCGCGCTCCGATTCTACCGCAGCGGCTACTGCACCATGGTTATCGGTGCTCTCGAGCTCCTGTATACGCGCAATGTACACCCGTTCCTTACGTGACACCTCTTCCTGTGTAGCTTGCAGCTCTTCCATGTTCTGACGCATCTCCTCCTCCTGCGCCCGCATCATCTCGGTCTGCTCCTGGAACTGCTCTATCAAATGACGGTTCTTTTGAGCTCCCTTTACCGTAGCCAACGTAGAGGCAATGGTCTCGCCCAAACGCTCCACGAATTCGATCTCGTGAGGCTGGTACGGATGGAACGATGCCAGCTCAACAAGCCCGTATACATCCTTGTCTACCTTTAACGGCACGATAAGTATGGATCGCGGGTTCGCGTCGCCCAGGCCGGACGTGATCCGGATATATTCCTCCGGAAAATCAGTAAGATACGTGGTTTCCTTCTCCAGGAAGGTTTGTCCAAGAATGCCCTCGCCGAGCTTGATCTTACGGTCCTCGAACTTCTTGATATCGAAGGCAAAGAGCGAAATAAGCTCCAGGTGCTTGTCGTACTCGTTCTCGTCGTTCAGCAGATACAGCCCGCCCTGATTGGAGTTGGTGTATTTTACAAGATTGGATATGATATGATCGCCGAGAATCGAAATATTGTCATCCGAGGCACGCAGAATATCGACAAAACGTGTAAGTCCCTCGTTGGCCCACTGCCGCTTCTTTTCTTCCTGGTTCAGACTCTTCAACTTGTTCTGCATGTTGATGAGCGAATCCGCCAGCCGGTTCTTTCCAGGAACGTAGTGGTGGTCAAATGTCTCCTTATAATCTATCTCCAGTTTCCCTTCGCCTATTGCGCCTACAAATTCAGTGGCGTCACGCAGGTTTTCAAGGGTGTGGTTCATTTCGCCTGCCAGGTTGCCGATCTCGTTCGGTGGTATATTCAGCGTATGCAGATGCTGTGTCGTGTTGATGCGGATCGTATCGAGTGGCCGTAATACAAAGCGATAAAAAGCAAAATACAATGCTGCGAGCGTGGCAACATCGAATATGATGAAGAATAAACGCCAGCCGTTAATGGCAGAGCGCTTGCCTGAGATCTGTTCCTCCAGGTCTCTTACCAGCTGGCTATAGCCATTGGACACTACCTGCCATTTCGTGGCTGCGGCAAGTGCTTTGTCATATCCTGTAGTGGGAATTATGGCGTTAGCCGTTTGGCGTGTACCCGTAGAGTCGGCAGTGGCCGCGGCGATAGTTTCACTCTCACCCTGATCTTTCGTAACAACTCTGATAATACCCGCACGGTATTGCATCCAGTGTTCCATCAGGTTGTCGTAAGTGATGCGCGGCAGGCGCGATAAAGGCTTTAGAAAAACGTCGGTACCGTCTACGCGGCCGCCTTCGGCCAGGATTCTAAGGCTGTGATCCTGCTCTTCAATGCCTACCGTAATATCTGTGGATATGGACTTGTCCCCCTGCTGGTACCGTTGTAGCTGCAGGGCAAGAGCCTGGTGACGAACCTGTATGTTTCGTGTGAAATCGATCTTTCGCTCCGCCTCATCCATCCGGCCGATCTCGTAGGATACTATCCAATATTCTACGCCGTAGATCAGCAACAAAAATAGGATACAGTAGATACCGAGCTGTTTAAGCGGCTTATCGCGCAAGAAGTTCATATTCCTCAAATAAACTAAAAATATGGAGAAAGCAGAAAGTTGCAGCGCAGAAAGCTGGGGCTAAAGATTGCGGAGGTAAGAACCAGCCGGAAGTTGTTAAATTTTCAATGTTCGGAATGCAGGTTGTCCTTCGTAAAGCAGTAGGGCAGGAGAGACTCCGCTGACGGGGCCACCACCCATTGGTGCTCCGCCGCCTGCATAACCACTGTTAAAGGCTGTTGCTGCCGGCTTTCGAACTCCAGCATCACCTGTCGGCACGGGCCGCACGGCGTGGCCGGTATCAGATCCTTACCACTCTTCTTACGTGCCACCACAGCCATTTTGGTAATAACCGCACCGGGATGCAGCGCCGCAACCGCGTAAAGCGCCACCCGTTCCGCACACATACACGACGGGTAAGCCGCATTCTCCTGGTTCGAGCCCGAAACTACCGAACCGTCCTCCAGCAATACTGCCGCCCCTACATGAAACTTTGAGTAGGGAGCATATGCCTTCTGCAACGCCTCCTTCGCTTTGTGTATGAGGTGCTGAGACTCTGTATCCAGAGCATCAATGTGGTCGTAGGTCTGAAAAGTACTCATCGTGCGCAGGGAAGGTATAGAGGAAAAGTGAAAAGTAAAAGAACCACGCTAATAAAGTACGCGAACGCTTGCCGGCATTTGGCGTTTTGGATTAAGCAGGTAGTTTTGTCTAAAGCATAACACGCACATGAACACGATACTCGTTTTGGGCGCTGGCCGCTCGTCATACTCACTGATCACTCACCTTCTCCAACTCGCGCCCGCTGAAGGTTGGAACGTAATAGTAGGCGATGCTTCCCTCGATGCAGCCCGTGCCCGCGTTGGTAACTCCCCATATGGCAAGGCCATAGCGTTCGATATACATGCCGAAGAAGCCAGCCACGAGGCCATAGCTCAGGCGTCTCTTGTTGTGTCGTTGCTTCCCGCACACTTCCACCCGCTGGTGGCCAAACATTGCCTCCTGCTTGGCAAACATCTCCTCAATGCCAGCTATGTATCCGACGAGATCCGCCAGTATCATGACGAAGCGCAAAGCAAAGGTCTGTTATTCCTCTGCGAATGCGGCCTTGATCCCGGTATAGACCACATGAGCGCTATGCAGGTAATAGATCGCATCAGGCACGATGGCGGTCAGCTGCTTTCGTTCGAGTCGTTCACCGGTGGCCTCATCGCTCGTGATACAGATCCCGGTAATCCGTGGCGATATAAATTTACCTGGAATCCCCGCAACGTAGTCATGGCCGGTCAGGGCACAGCCAAATTCCTCCGCAACGGCCAGTATAAATATATACCGTATCAGCAGCTGTTCAAACGGATTACGCCTGTAAACGTACCTGGCTATGGTCAGTACGAAGGCTATGTGAACCGCGATTCCCTGAAGTATCGTGAAACGTATGGCCTTCAGAATATTGAGACCCTCGTACGCGGCACCTTGCGCAACGAAGGCTTCTGCTCTGCCTGGGATATACTCGTGCAAGCCGGCTGCTGCGACGATACTTACCTTATGGAAGGAGTGGACCGCATGACTCACCGCTCGTTCCTCAATGCCTTCCTCGAGTATCACCCTACACGCTCTGTAGAAGAAAAGCTCGTGGCCCGGTTTGCCCTTCACCCTCATGGTGGCGAGCTGGATCGTCTGCGTTGGTCCGGTCTTTTCAATGAAGAGCCTGTTGGCCTCACGCAAGGCACGCCCGCACAGATACTCGAATATATACTGAATAAGAAATGGGCTCTAAATACATCCGATAAAGATCAGATCGTAATGTGGCACCGCTTTGTTTATAAGCACGGGGTGGCTACACGCGAAATACAGGCTTCCCTCATTGCCACCGGGCAGGACTCAAACCTTACGGCGATGGGCCAGACCGTCGGTCTCCCACTCGCCCTTGCTGCCCGGCTCGTTTACCGGGGCGAGGTGAAAACACGCGGCGTCGCCATTCCCGTGGCCAAAGAGTTTTACGACCCTATCCTCGCGGGCCTCAAAGACCTCGGCATCGAACTCCAGGAACGATATATCTGACGATATACATAAACCATCATGCTGCCCATATAAAACAGAATCGTCTGCCCGATATTCTCAGACAGACGATTTTGTTTTATTCCTACACTCCGCACTCACCCTGTTTTTCCTTTCTCTCTCTCGTAATTTGAATCGGCCAACAAATGCCCGCTATTCGCCGCGGCCACCGCTAACCGATCACACCGCTCATTCTCCACATGCCCCGCGTGGCCCCGTATCCACACAAACTTAGGACTGAACTTCTGATGCAAAGGAATATAAAGCTTCCAGAGATCGGCATTGGCCTTGTCCTTGAAGTTCTTCTTCACCCAACCCCATATCCAACCCTTCTCCACGGAGTTCACTACATACTGTGAATCTGAATATATCGTGACCGGAATACCATCCTTCTTAATCGCTTCTAAACCTTTGATCACCGCCAGAAGCTCCATACGGTTGTTGGTCGTAAGCCGGAATCCTTCCGATAATTCTTTCTCGAAGTCCTTATACTTCATAATGACGCCATAGCCACCTGGCCCGGGATTACCCTGGGCTGCACCATCGGTATAGATCTTGATCATAGAGTTAAAGCGTGGGTCTTGAAAATTTTAACAGCAATCGCCAGCAGGATAACGCCGAACACGCGCCGCAATACAGCAAAGCCGGAGTTACCGATCCTGCGCTCCAACCACCCAGACGAGCGCAATACAATGTATACAAACACAAGGTTCAGCAGTATACCTATCAGTATGTTCACCTCTTCATAGACAGCGCGCAACGACAGGATAGTAGAAAGCGTACCGGCACCTGCGATCAGGGGAAACGCCAGCGGCACAATAGAGCCCGAGCCACGCCCCTCCGGATCATCCTTGATAAGCGTAATGCCTAGGATCATCTCCATCGCTACTATAAAGATCACTATAGAACCCGCCACGGCAAACGATGGTACGTCCAAACCAAAGAGCGTCAGGATCGACTGTCCCAGGTACAAAAAGCTTACCATCAGCGCCGCCGATATAAGCGTGGCTTTCTCTGTGTAGATCTTACCTTCACGCTTACGGATCGTGATAATGAAAGGTATAGACCCCACGATATCGATAACCGAGAACAAAATAAGGGTAACTGAAAAGATCTCCTTCAGGTTGAACATAACCGCAAAATTAAACAAAAATGCCGGACTTGCGCCCGGCATTCAGCCTGTGTAAATCTTATTTAAACCTAAACTTAAACCGAAATCCGCCAGCCGGGCATACACAGCTGCCACAGCAAACGATATCTTTCATTGCCCACCCTATCCGCCAACCGGCAGGGAAGAGGGAATTTATTATCTTACTATGCCCTATCGGCGGAGCGGATAGTTTAGAACGAAACCTGGTACTGCATCACAATCTGTCCCTTCGTTCCGTCTTTCTCCAGTGCTGTTCCATTCAATTTATAGTACGGGCGGTTCTGATAGTCCAGTGAGATCTTGCTGGTGTGACCTTTGATCAGCCAGTTTATCCCCAGGTCCACCACATTCATGCGGTCACTCAGCCGGTCAAAATCGCCGCTCATGATAGAAGCGTAAGGCATCAGCGTGCCGTGTTCCTCGCCCAGCAGATCCTTTTTCAACAGGTAGCCTAGCTGCGCATAGATCACGTTGCCCGTGCCGAACATCGGGAACGCATTACCCTGGCTGCCGCCGGCCGGCATATTCACGCCGCCATCAGCAGGGTTCATAATGCCGTTGTAACGCAGGTAGCCTTTGCCATAATCCAGATCAAAATAACCCGCATAAGCCGATAGCGCTGTGCCCTTCTCAACATTCAGCGGTGCATCGTAATACAGCGCTACAGACCACAGGTTCATGTCGTAATACTGGTGGTTTGTGATCGCATTGTTGGGCTCCGTAGTACCGGTTTCCGTGGCATTCTTTTGTGTCATGAAGCCGGCCTCGATGTTAAAGATCTTTTTCTTTCCGAGGTGCGTGCCCGTCATATACGGTGTAGTATGCGCCTCTTTGTCAAAGAAGTTATACATAAAGAACCCCTGGTATTGCTTATGATGCCCCGTCTGGGCAAACGTAGCGCTCAGTTCGTTCACCACGGGTAGCGCCGCGCCATTCGTACGTAGCGGGAAGGGATCGCTCAATACCACGCGGTAGTCGAACTTACCCAGTTGGCCCCGTGCATAAACGCTTAGCTTACGGGCAAACTCGTCTGTTTGATCCACCGTAGCCTGTGCAAACACCGGCACGTCCAGTGTCATGATCGTGCTTACGCTCGGCTGGCTGAATCGTGATAACCCGTTGGCTATCGTAAGTCCGCCGCCAAATTTTAATTTATCGTTGTCCTTCCAGACCTTGTACTCGCCAAGCGCGTCGTGGAAGAAAACCTGTAGCTTCCGGTTGCCAGCGTTGTTCGACAGGAAGTTAAAGTTGTTCTGCCCGAACTGCGTATAGAAAGATACATGGTCGGTGATCTGACCATAGAACTGAATACGCGTTCTGCGCAAACCGATATCGAACGTATTGTCAGCGTTCTCACCCAGCACGGTAGTGCCCGGGTTGCTTTGATTATAACGAAGCCAAACCTGGTTAAGGAAAACCCACTTCAGATAATGCGTCCCATCATCGTTCAGCTTTAGCCTCATTTCATCGATCTTGTTCTTGTGCGGGTCGGTGGCGGCCTGGGGGGAAGGCTGCTGCTGTACCTGCGCCTGCATAGTAAACGTTGTTATGCAAGCTGCCAGAAACGTACCGATTACGATCCTTTTCTTCATGCTTTGTGATTGTGCGCTGCGAATCCCGCAGCAGGTTTTGGTTACTAATGTTAAAAAAGCAACCAAAGTTAGCACGCTACAACCACTCAGCGCAGTTCTGTCAATCCGTTTTTAGGCCCTTACTGACCCAAAAACATACATCTAAAAGAATCAAAATCAACGTTTCCCCTGATATCTGTAGTAATGGCCTGGCTTTGACCGACAACCGCCGATGCAGGCGAGACCTGTATTTTTAGTATTGGTAAGATAAAATTTTGTCGAGACGTAAGCCGTTCGCAGATGCGTCACCCTTGGCAGCAAAACAAACCCTGCATTTCTACTGCAAATTTTTGCTTCCGGTGATCCAACCCCCTAATACTTCACCCGGAACTGGCTTACGCTCGACAAAATCTTTAATGCCTATACATATTGTGCTTTTCGTGCTGAAATCTTTACAAACGCTGAAATAAACCGCAGCACCTGCTGTATCTCCGTTGTCATCAGCGGCTCCCGCTTCATATAGACCAGTAGCTTGTTGCGATGCGACTCGATATGCAGCTGCTCGTGTGTCTCCAGGAAATGGATAAGCCCATTGTTGAAGAAATTGCGTATAGCCGCCTCGTCATCGCCCCGTAAATAATACCGGCTCGAAAACTCAGGATGATCCTTGAAATCGATGTCTTTGCCAAACGTGAGCTCTGAGAATTTCGTCCACAAACCTTCTGGCTCCAGCGCAAAATCCGGAATCGTCAGGTTGAGGTCCGATACGTGCACCACCGTCATCTGCAAATCATTCTGCTCCTGGCGCACACCCTCGCTGAGCGTAATGTCGCTCACTTCCAGCTTGCCGTAATCGGCATACTGACTGAGAATATTTTCTTCGTATAAGATCTTGTTGCCTTTCTGGATCGGAAAATCCTGGTATTTGGCAACGTTTCTTACCTTCTGCGGATAAAAATTCAACCCTGTGTTCTCCGCCAGTATACGCAGGTCTACCTGCCGAGGCGTGAGCTTCATCTCTATCCGGCTCTCGGCGTCCCTCGAGATCCGACGTGCAGCCAGCGGGTGATTCGAGAACGGACTGAACTTCTCAAGGCCCGTCCACGCGATGTGCCCGCCTGCGTGGTGAACATCGTCTTCCAGCTGCTGAAGCTGCTCCATAAACGAATGGTCTACGAATTTCGCTTCGGCAAAATCGAAGTAGATCGTCCGGCTCAGATCCAGCGATTTCCAGAGCCTCCGGTAACCCAGGTAGTTCGAAAAGGTAGCCGCGCCACGTACCAGGATCGTATAGCCATCGCTGGTTTCGCTCAGCTCGTAGTCGGCGTTGAACAGGCTGCGCAGCGGAGCGCCGTTAACCAGGTGGAAAATGATCTTGATGGCAACCCCTGCAAACACACCCACCAACAAATCTGCCGTTATCGCTACGATAATGGTTACCAGGAAGATCACCAGTTGCTCCGGGCCAACCTTATAGGTGCCGATAAACTCCTTGGGCGAGGCCAACCTGTATGCTACAGCGATCAGCATGGCGGCCAGCGCGGCATTCGGGATCATCTCTATGACCGGAATGAGCAGAAGCATGGCAACGAACAAAAACAGCCCGTGATAGAAATTCGCCCAGCGCGTCCGTGCACCATTGCTCACGTTGGCCGAGCTTCGCGCAACCTCCGAGATCATGGGAGGCGCGCCGAGTATACCTGCCACGGCGTTGCCAATGCCCACTGCAATAAGATCTTTGTTATAGTTGGATTTGCGCTTGTACGGATCAAGACCATCGATGGCCTTCACCGTCAGCAGCGATTCCAGGCTGCTCACAAATACAAGTGCGAAAACATACTTCCAGAATATGAACGTGCCGATAGCGTCGAACTTCGGATAGAAAGAAAAGCTTTCTGTGAAGTTGCCGATGGTCATCAGCGAAAATGACTTGCCCTCATCATCTGTGATCGAGCCGAGATCCATAAAGATTCCCAGGGGAATCGCTACGATCAGTACAATCATCGGCGCAGGTATTCTTGCGAAAATGCCGCCCAGCGCGGGTAGTGCGAACAGGATCAATACACTCAGCACACCGATCAGCGCAATCTTGCCGTTTGCTTCCAGAATAAAATCAGGCACGTGTGCATACAGCTCGATATAGCTCATGTCCTTCGTGACCTCCGGATCGATGCCCAGTAAAACCGGGAACTGCTTTGCAAAGATCAGAACACCGATAGCCGCAAGCATTCCGTGTACTACCGACAGCGGAAACAGATCAGTCAGAGCGCCTAACTTCAGCAAGCCGAACAGAACCTGTATTACACCCGCCACAACAATCACACCGAGCGCGAGCTGCCACCCGTGGGGGCCGCCACCAAGATCGATAATGCAGCCGGAGCAGATCGTAATAAGACCAGCCGCAGGGCCTTTGATAGTCAGGCGTGAGCCCGCAAAGAAACTAACAACAATGCCGCCGACGATAGCCGTAAGCACACCCATGGCAGGAGGAAACTCACTGGCTTTCGCAATTCCCAGGCTCAACGGTAAGGCCAGCAGAAACACCAGGAAGCCAGACAACATATCCGTTGCCCAGTTCTGTTTCATACCCGCCAGACCATCCTTGGGAATTTCTAATGCTTTCATAGTTGTTTCACCCGCCGAAGCTTTTAGCGTAGGTGGGCTGCCCGCCATATCTCCCCGTTCAGGAGGTACTTGCCGGGCACAAGCAAATCTGCCAAACGCAGATTATCACGCGCTTAGAATGCCATTAGAAAACTGTTAGATTTAATATAAGGGTATCAATCAAACGATTTCAATAAACGCTTCAGCGTTCTGATCTCGCTGATCTTCAGCGCTGGAAAATTGGCGATGCGAAACGTAGTGGCCTTCCATTCGCCGTAGCCTTCGCCAAGGAGAATTCCCTCCTTCAGCGCTTTCTTTTTTACCGCTGTCAGCAGCTCTGCTTCCGCGGTAACGGGTATAACCGTGTGCGAGTGAACATCCGTATTGGCAACCAGATGCCGCAGGGCTTTACGCTGACTCAGAAACGTTGTCCAGTCTTTGTACCGGCTTTCCAGCTCCGCATATACCTCGGCTATCGGCGGCATCTTCTCCAGTACACGCATCAATAAATAAATGCCGAGCACGTTCGGGGTACACGATGTTTGCCATTTGGCCATCATCTCCGCCAGGAAGTTGAGGCTGTTGTAATGTTTATTCTCACCAAGCTCCTCCGAACGTTGCAGCGCCGCGGGTGAGCAGATCATAAGGCCGAGCCCCGCAGGCAAACCGAAACACTTTTGTACCGACGCAAACCATACGTCGGCGGCTTTGAAATCGAGCGGAATACCCGCCATCGAAGAGGTGGCATCCACAGCGATGATATGACCTGGATATGCCTTGCGTATAGCGCGGATGGTACGGTTACTAACCTGCGTGCCATTGGAAGTTTCGTTTTGGGTAATGCAGATCATGCCCGGATCTGTGCCGATTTGCAACTTTTTGATATTCAGCTGCTGCTCGCGATCGAACACCAAAGACTCGGCGCCCTCATGCAAACGCCGCGTGTAATCATACCACTTCTGTCCGAAAGCGCCATTGTATACATGGTAGCTCTTGCTGCTGATCAGCGATTGCGCAATGATCTCCCAGCACTCCGTAGCCGATGATGTGTAGAAGACAGTATAGTTCTTCGGAATAGCCAGCCTGTCTTTCAACAGCGTAATAGTCCGCTCCGACATTTTGATAAACGTCTCGCTGCGGTGGTTGATGCTCATGATGCCAAGCGTAAACGCGTCGTTTACATACCGTGGAATCTCGTTGTGAACCCGCGAAGGGCCCGGATAAAAGGAAATCATAACGCGGCGGTTAAAAGGTTAAATCTCGTCGATATACACGCCATTCGGAACAGAACCGTTGCATAATTTTCAGTAAAACTCCACGGCTCCATAAAAACTTTCTGTATAACCCATTTTATGACGATACGATACCACCTTCGGTGATTTGTGATACGCCTGAAATACTTATCTTGACGCGCCTTTACAAAAACCTAATTCATGAGCGAAACAAAGTTTAAGCCCGTACTCGGGTTGTGGGATGCCACAATGATCGTAGCGGGGTCGATGATCGGCTCCGGTATCTTTATCGTTAGCGCCGATATATTACAAAACGTGGGCAGCGCCGGCTGGCTCATAGCCGTATGGCTCATTACCGGGTTCATGACCATAACCGCAGCCGTAAGCTATGGCGAGCTCAGTGGTATGTTTCCTAAAGCCGGCGGCCAGTATGTATACCTCAAGGAGGCCTATAACCCTCTCGTGGCGTTTCTTTACGGCTGGAGCTTCTTCGCCATCATCCAGACCGGTACTATCGCTGCCGTGGGTGTGGCATTCTCCAAGTTTACCGCGTATCTCATACCCGGCGTAAGC
>Ga0247762_1000460_pt1 | contig 11653 bp, 9 predicted proteins | sample UWRJL081202R4_FD_181016 | JGI IMG/M metagenome (GOLD analysis project Ga0247762, IMG submission 181016) | Plant litter microbial communities from Arlington Agricultural Research Station in Wisconsin, United States - UWRJ-L081-202R-4 | ecosystem: Environmental > Terrestrial > Plant litter >...
CTCGATCGGCCGGCCCTGCTCGTCGACGCCCTCCGCGTACCGCGCCCAGCTGGCGACGATCGCCGCCGTCAGCGCGACCGGGCCGCCCGTCGCCAGCTGGTGGCGGGCCACGGGCAGCACCCACTTCGGGATCCGGTCCGAGCTCTCCGCGCACAGCCGGGCGATCGTGTCGCGGACCTCCGAGTTGGAGAAGCGCTCGACCAGCTGCTCCTTGTAGGCGGCCAGGTCGACGCCCGGCACCGGGTCGAGCGACGCCGTGGCCTCCTCGTCCATGTAGGCCTTCAGGAACCGGCGCAGGAGCGGATCCTGGGCCGCCTCGTGCACGTGCTCGTAGCCGCAGAGACGGCCGAAGTAGCCCAGGCCCTGGTGGCCGGCGTTCAGCAGGCGGAGCTTCATCAGCTCGTAGGGCGCGACGTCGGCGACGATCTGCACGCCGACCTCCTCCAGCGGCGGCCGCGACAGGGTGAACGCGTCCTCCAGGACCCACTGCGTGAACGGCTCGCAGACCACCGGCCACGCGTCGGCGACGTGGAACCGGGCGGCGATCTCGGCGCGGTCCGCGTCGGTGGTGACCGGCGTGATCCGGTCGACCATCGAGCTCGGGAACCGCACCGCCTCCTGGATCCAGGCCCCGAGGCCGGGCTCCCGCAGCTCGCCGAACGCGGAGAACGCCTCGCGCGCCAGCTCGCCGTTGCCGGCCAGGTTGTCGCACGACATGATGGTGAACGGGGCGACCCCGGCGGCCCGGCGGCGCTGGAGGGCCGCGGTGACGAAGCCGAAGACCGTGCGGGGCGCGGCGCCGGGCTCGAGGTCGGCCTTGATCCCCGGCGCGTCCACGTCGAAGCGGCCGGTCGCGTCGTCGATCGCGTACCCGCCCTCGGTGATGGTGAGCGACACCACGCGCGTCAACGGGTCGGCCAGCCGGCGGATCAGCGCCTCCGGGTCCTCGGGACCGAGGAGGAACTCCACGATCGAGCCGATCACGCGGGCGTCATAGCGCCCTGAGGGGTGCTTCTCCACCAGCGTGTACAGGTGGTCCTGCCGGGCCAGCGCGTCGCGCATGGCCCGGTCCGCGGGCAGGACGCCGACGCCGCAGATCGCCCAGCCGCCCGCCAGCCCGGCGTTCAGCAGGGCGTCGATGTACATCGCCTGGTGCGCGCGGTGGAAGCCGCCGACCCCCACGTGCAGGATCCCGGGCGCGACCGCGCGGCGGTCATAGGCCGGCACGGCGACGCGCTCGGCGAGGCGTCCGAGCGAGCCGGCTCGCAGGGCTAGATCCATCCCTCGAGCGCGCGGAGGTAGCCCTCGTGGTCGTCGGCGAAGAAGACGTGGCCGGCGCCCTTCACCGTCCGGATCTCGTAGCCGCCCGCGCGCAGGCGCTCCTCCTCGCTGGGCGGCACCAGCGGCGAGGGGTCCGCGAGCACGACGAGCGACGGCACGACCGGCGGGACGGGCGGGTAGTAGTCGTCAAGCTGGATGCGGTTGACCGGGATGATGCGGCGGTCGAACTTCGCCAGCGATGCGAGCGACTGATCGATGTGCGCTCGGGACCAGCGCGGGTTCATCTTCTGGTACTCCTCGGCGGTCGCGATCGAGCCGTCGCGCCGGATCGGCGTGTTCTCCTCGTCGGGGACCTCGGGGATGATCCAGCCGGGATCGAGGTAGACGGCGCGCTTGGGGAGCAGCCGGTCGACCGCCAGGATCAGGGCGCGGCCGCCCAGCGAGTGGCCCATGATCACGTCGGCGCCGACCGGGAGCGACTCCACCAGGTCGTCGGCGAAGTCCTCCTGGGTGTAGCTGTCGGCCCACGCGCTCTCGCCATGGCCGCGGAGGTCGGGCATCAGCACCCGGTAGCCCTTCTCCAGCAGCGTCGGCGTGGTGTCGAACCAGGTCCCGCTGTCGCCCGTTCCCCCGTGGATCAGGATCGCGATCCGATCGCCGGATCCCTCTTCCCGGACGTGCAACTTCATGCCGTGCTCCCTTTGGTCGTTCGCTGGGTGTGACCCGACGTCGGGTCGTAGATGTGGCACGCCACGCCGCTCTCGCCGACCGCCGAGACGACGGGACGGGCCGTCCAGCAGACGGCTTCGGCGTGCGGGCAGCGCGGGGCGAACGGGCAGCCGCCCGGCGCCGTGCCCGGCGCGGCGGCCGTCGTCGCCGAGGACAGCCGCGCGCGCTGCAGGCGGCGCGCCCGCTGCGCCTTCGGGTTCGCCGTCGGGACGGCGGCCAGCAGCGCCTGCGTGTACGGGTGCAGCGGGCGGTCCGACACGTCGCCGGCCGGCCCGGTCTCCATCATCTGGCCGCGGTAGAGGACCAGCGCGGTCTTCGACAGGTGGCGCACCACGGCCAGGTCGTGCGAGATGAACAGGTAGGCGACGCCGGTCTGGCGCTGCAGCTCGCTCAAGAGGTTGACGACCTGCGCCTGGGTCGACCGGTCCAGGGCGCTGACCGCCTCGTCGCAGACGATCAGCCGCGGCTTGACCGCCAGCGCCCGCGCGATCGCGACCCGCTGGCGCTGCCCGCCGGAGAACTCGCTCGGATAGCGCCGCGCCGCGTCCGCGGGCAGGCCGACGGAGTCCAGCGCCTCGCCGACCAGCCGCGCGGCCTCCGACCGGCTGCTGCCCTGGTGCACGCGCAGCGGCTCGGCCAGGCTCTCGCCGATCGTCAAGGACGGGTTCAGCGAGCCGAACGGATCCTGGAAGACGACCTGCAGGTCGCTCGCGAGGTCGCGGCGCGCCCGTCCCCGCAGATGGGTCATGTCGGTGCCGTCGAAGGTGATCCGCCCGGCCGCCGGCCGCGTCAGGCCGAGGATCGCGCGACCGATCGTCGACTTCCCGGAGCCGGACTCGCCGACCAGGCCCGCGGTCTCCCCCGCCTCGACGCCGAAGCTCACGTCGTCGACCGCCTTGAACGGGACGCCCCTGCGACCCAGCCCGCCCTCGCGGGCGAACTCCACGCTCAGGCCCGCCACCTCCAGGAGCCTCGTCATGACCGTGCCTCCTGCAGCGGATCGCGCGCCATCGTCTCCTCGATCCGGATGCACCGGCTGAGGCGGCCCGGCTCCGGCGCGGCCATCGCCACGGGCGCCGCGGAGCACTCGGCCACCGCGTAGGGGCAGCGCGGGGCGAACCGGCAGCCCGTCGGCCAGTCGGCCGGCAGCGGGACCGTCCCGCGGATGGTCGGCAGCGGGGCGCCGATCTCGCCGAGCTCGGGGTCGGACCGCAGCAGGCCCTCCGTGTAGGGATGGCGCGGGCGCTCGAAGAGGTCGTCGACCGTGCCCTCCTCGACGATCTGCCCCGCGTACATCACCAGCGCGCGATCGCAGATGTCCGCGACGACGCCGAGGTTGTGGGTGACCAGGATCAGCGACATCCCCAACTCGGTCTGCAGCGACCGCAGGAGGTCCAGGATCTCGCCTTGGACGGTGACGTCCAGCGCGGTCGTGGGCTCGTCGGCGATCAGCAGCTCGGGCTCGCCGGTCAGCGCGATCGCGATCCCGACCCGCTGCGCCATGCCGCCCGAGAGCTGGTGCGGGTAGCTGCGGAAGATCGCCTCGGGCTGCGGGATCCCGACCATGGACAACAACTCGATCGCGCGCCGCCTGGCCTCGCGCCGGCTCCCCGGCCGGTGCCGGCGGAGCGGCTCGACGAGCTGGCTGCCGACGGTGAACGACGGGTCCAGCGCGACCATCGGCTCCTGGGCGACGTAGCCGATGCGCGCGCCGCGGACCTTCGCCCAGCCGCGGTCGTCGAGCGCCGTCAGGTCGAGGTCGCCGAAGCGCACCGCGCCGTCGACGATCCGCCCGGGCGGCGGCACCAGCCCGAGCACCGCGAGGCCGGTGATCGTCTTCCCGCTGCCGGACTCGCCGACCAGGCCCAGCGTCTCGCCCCGGCGCACCTCGAAGCTGACCCGGTCGACGACGGCGACGTCGCCCCGCGCCGCGGCGAAGGCCACGCGCAGGCCGTCCACGGCCAGCAGCGGGGCGCCGCCCTCGCCGTCGCCCGCGCCCGCCGCCGCGCGCGGCGCGTCGGTCGCGGGCGGCGGCGTGAGCAGCGGCGCCGCGGCGCCGTCGGCCCCGCGCCGCCCGCGGTCGCGCCCGCGCAGCCGCAGGATGCTCGCCCGCTGGGCGCCGGGGCCGGCGTCGCGGACCGCGTCGCCGATGAAGTTGAAGGCCAGGACGGTGAGGATCAGCACCGCGCCGGTCGGCACGACCATCCACGGGTCGGTGTAGATGACCGTCGACGCCGTCGCCACCATCGCGCCCCAGCTGGGCGTCGGCGGCTGCGGCCCCAGGCCCAGGAACCCCAGCCCGGTCTCGATCAGCAGCGCCAGGCTCAGGGTCGACGCCGTCAGGATGATCGTCGGCGCGGCGATGTTGGGGACGATGTGCCGCGCGACCACGCGCTGGTGCGAGAGGCCGGCGACGAACGCCGCGTCGACGTAGAGCTCGCCGCGCGCCGCGCGCGCCGTGACGCTCACCAGGCGGATGAGCGGCGCCGACAGGATCACCCCGAGGACGCTCATCACGACCCACTGGCTGGAGCCGAAGATCGCCTCCACCGCCAGCAGGACGATCAGGCCGGGGACCGAGAAGATCAGGTCCGCGAAGCGGTTGGCCAGCGCGTCGGCCCAGCCGCCGAAGTAGCCGGCGACGACGCCGAGCGGCAGGCCGATGGCCAGCGCGACCAGGGTCGCCCAGCCCGCGCCGACGAGGCTGAGCGCCCCGCCGTACATGAGCCGCGAGAGGATGTCCCGGCCGACGTCGTCGGTCCCGAGCAGGTGGTGCCCGCTCGGCCCGGCCAGCAGGTCGGACAGGTTCTGCTCGTTGGAGCCGTACGGCGCCAGCAGCGGCGCCCCGAACGAGGCGACCAGCACGAGGGCCAGCCAGCCGGCGCTGATCCAGAACGAGCGGTTCCGGCGCAGGCGGCCGAAGGAGGTCGGCCGGACGTCGGCGCGCGCGCTCATCGGCGCCGGACCTTCGGGTTCAGCCACGCGGCGCCGACGTCGGCCAGGAGGTTGACCACGAGCACGATGGCCGTCGAGTAGACGACGACGCCCTGGATCTCGGGCAGGTCGTGGTTGTCGACCACCGCGAGCGTCCACTGGCCGATGCCGGGCAGGTTGAACAGCCGCTCGATGATGACCGCGCCGCCGAGCATCGAGATGAAGGTGAAGCCGATGTTGGAGATCACCGGGATCGAGGCGTTGCGCAGCGCGTGCTTGAGCAGGATCGAGCGCCGCGGGACGCCGGCGGCGGCCAGGGTCCGGATGTAGTCGCGCGAGAGGACGTCGAGCATCGCCCCGCGGGTCTGCCGCGCGATCCCGGTGATGCCGCTCACGCCGACGGCGAGCACCGGGAGGATCAGGTACCGCGCCCACTGGCCGACCGAGTCCTCGTAGGACACGTACCCGACCGCGGGCAGCCACTTGAGCTTGATGGCGAAGACCAGCACCAGGAGCACGGCGAGCCAGAAGTTCGGGATCGCCAGCCCCAGGGCGGCGAGGCCCTGGCCGGCGCGATCGGCCCAGCCGCCGCGGATCGCGCTGACCATGCCCAGCGCGATCCCGAGCACCGCCGACAGGAGCGTCGCGCCGATCGCCAGCGACAGGGTGACGGGGATCCGCGAGTTGAGGTCGTCGGAGACCGCGCGGCCGTTGATGATCGACGTGCCGAGGTCGCCCTGGACCGCGTCGCCGAGCCAGCTCGTGTACTGCTCGACGAGCGGGCGGTCGTAGCCCAGCTGCTGGTTGACCGCCCGCACCTGCTCGGCGGTCGCGCTGGTGCCGAGCACGACCCGGCCCGGGTCGCCCGGCAGCACGTGCACGAGCGCGAAGGACAGGGTCGCGACGACGAGCAGGATCGGCACGGAGATGGCCAGGCGCCGGGCGATCACCCTGCCCATGGCGCTCCTCCTCCCCTTCGGTCTGACGTGCTCATCGCCGCGACCCGGCCCGGATCCGGGCTAGCTCGCCGGCGGCCGCAGGCCGCCGATGAACGGGTACACCTGGAACACCGTGAAGCGCATGTTGGCCACGAGCTTCGGGTTGTAGGCGTAGTAGGCCTCGCCGAAGTTCGTCACCGCGCCCAGCGGCGCCTGCTCGGCCGTCTCCATCGCCAGCTGCTGGTAGAGCGTGCCGGCCTCGCCGGCCGACGGCGCCGCCGCCGCCTTCTTGAGCAGGGCCTCGATCGACGGGAACGCGTTGTGGTTGAAGTTGAAGCTGCCCTTGCGGGTGAACAGCGTCGACGCGTCGAGGAAGGCGCCCGGCGTCGGGTTGTAGTACAGGAACATCACGGGGATCTTGCTGTCGAACAGCGCCGCCCCGTAGGCCGCCGAGGACACGTCCTTGATCTTGACCTTGATCCCGGCCTTGGCCATCTGCGAGGCCACGGCCTGCGCGTAGGCGTCGAAGAACTGGTAGTTGGTGTTGACGGCGGTGAACGAGATGCCGTTCGGGTACCCGGCCTGCGCCAGCAGCTGCTTGGCCTTCCCCGGGTCGTAGGAGTACCGGTCGTTGGCCGCCTTGTTGTAGGCCGGGGTGCCCGGGGGGAAGACGGTGGCCGTCGGCATGCCGCCGCCGATCAGCGGCTGGAGGGCCTTGCGGTCCACGGCGTAGTTGAGCGCCCGGCGGACCAGCGGGTTGCCGAACGGCCCCTTGAGGTCGCGCGTCCAGACGCCCATGAAGAAGCTCGTCTGCGACAGCACCTTCAGGCCGGCGGCCTTGGCCGCGCCGATCTCGCGGTAGGAGATCGCGCCGCCCGCGTACTGGCCCGAGACGACGCCGTTGAGGATCGCCGACGGGCTGGAGACCTGGAAGACCATCGTCTTGTAGCCGGCCGTGTAGGACGGGTCCCAGAACTTCGGGTTCCGCGTGAACACGTACTTGCTGTTGATCACCGTGCGCGTCTGGTCCAGGGTGTACGGACCGACGCCGGAGGGCGTCTTGGTCAGCGACTCCGGATGCGCGAGCGCCTTGGGGCTGATCATCATCCCCAGGGTCTCGCTGAAGTAGTAGGGCAGCTCGGGGTCCGGCGCGGACAGCTTGATCGTGACGTCCTTGCCGCTCGCGGTGACGCTCTTGACGTCGGCCAGCGCGCTCGTCTTGGGGCCGGTGACCGTCTTGGCCCGCTTGATGTTCTGCACGACCGCGTCGGCCGTGAGCGGCGTGCCGTCGTCGAAGGCGATCCCGTCGCGGATCGTCATGACGAACGTGGAGGGGTCGGTGTACTTGTAGGCCGACGCCAGGCCCGGCTTGTAGGAGCCGTCCGGGTTCTGGCGGATCAGCGTGTCGTAGGCCGCCTGCTCCGGCTGGATGTACCCGCCGGTGTCCATCTTGTAGGAGTCCCAGGTCGGCGTGACCGCGACCTCGGCGAGGGTCAGCGTGCCGTTCCCCTGGCCGGCCGCGCCACCGTCACCGCCGCCGCCGTTCTGGCCGGCGTCGGGGCCGGCGGTCGAGCTGCCGCCGCCGCACGCGGTGAGCGACATCGCCGCGCACCCCAAGACCGCCGCGACGATCGGCGCGGCTCCCTTCGACACCCTCATGTCTCCTCCTCATCGACCTGACGCTGGGACCCTGGTCCTGCTCCATCCCGGCCGTCTGGGAAAACGTTTCCCGACAGCCGGGGCGGCAAGCTAACAGGTGCATTTCGCGGCTGTCAAGGTCGCGGCGGGAAACGTTTCCCGCTGTATGCTCGCCGCCCGTGGCGAGAGAATCCACCCCCAAGGACCGCGCGCGGCTCGTCCAGCGCCCGACCATGCGCGACGTCGCCAAGCACGCCGGCGTCAGCCTCGCCTCGGTCTCTCGCGTCTTCAATCAGGAGCCCACAGTGGCCGACGAGATCGCGGCCAAGGTCCTCCAGGCGGCGAACGAGATCGGCTATCGACCCAATCGGGCGGCCAGCGACCTCCGGCGCCGCGACGGGCGCCCGTCGAGCATCGGATTGCTAATACAGGACGTCTCCAACCAGTTCTCCGCCAGCCTGTTCCGCGCGGTCGAGAACGTTGCGCACCGAGCGAATGTGAGCGTTCTCTGCAGCAACGTCGACGAGGATCCCGAGCGCGAGCGCGAGCTGGTGGACAGCCTGCTCTCACGGCGGATCAGCGGGCTGATCCTCGTGCCGGCCGGCCAGAGCCAGGGCTACCTCCACGGCGAGCAGCAGTCGGGGTTGCCGTGCGTCTTCCTGGACCGTCCGCCGGCCAACCTCGACGCCGACTGCGTGCTCTCGGCCAACGAGGAGGGCGCCAACCTCGGCGTCCGCCACCTCGCCGAGCACGGCCACCGGCGCATCGCCTTCGTCGGCGAGCCCGGCACGCACGAGCCCGCGCGCCTGCGCTACCGGGGCTACGAGCAGGCGATGGCGTCGCTGGACGCCGAGGTCGATCCCGCGCTCGTCCGGCGCGGGCTGCAGACCGAGGCGGAGGCGCACGCCGCCTGCCTGGAGCTGTTCGCCGCCAAGCGCCCGCCCACGGCGCTCTTCACCGCGCACAACCGCTTGACCCTCGGAGCGATCCGCGCCCTGCGCGAGCTCGGCCTCGAGGAGCGCGTCGCGCTGGTCGGCTTCGACGACTTCGAGCTGTTCGACCTCCTGAGCCCGGCCATCACGGTCGTCGCGCAGGACCCCGGGATGATGGGCACCCTGGGCGCGGAGCTGCTGTTCGAGCGCATCGCCGGCGACGACCGGCCCGCGCGCCGGGAGGTCGTCCCCGTGCAGCTGATCGAGCGGGGCTCGGGCGAGATCCGGGCGCCGCGGCGGCGCGCCGCCGCCAAGGCGCGCTGACCGCGATGCCGAGCGTCGCCGAGCCCACCACCGCCGTCGTGATCGGGGAGAACCTCGTCGACCTGCTCGTCGACGGGGCGGGCGCCGTGACGGCCGTGCCGGGCGGCGGGCCGCTGAACGTCGCGCGCACGATCGCGCGGCTCGGGGAGTCCGCGACCTTCATGTCGCGCGTGTCGTCGGACGCCTTCGGCCGCGTGATGCGCCGCGTGCTGGACGAGGACGGGGTCGCGCTGGCGTTCGATCGCCCCGTCGATCGCCCCACCGCGCTGGCCGTCGTCGACGACGCCTCGGTCGCGCCCCGGTACGCCTTCCACCTGCGCGACACCGCCGCGTTCGGGATCGCCGGCGACGAGGGCGTGGGCGCGATCCGGTCGCTGCGCGGCGTCGGCGCGCTCTACGTCGGGACGCTGGGCCTGGTGGTGGACCCGATGGCGTCCATGGTCGAGGAGGTCGTGGCCGCGGTCGACCCGTCGGCCCTGGTGGTCCTGGATCCGAACTGCCGCCCGTCGGCGACGGCCGATCCCAGTGCCTACCGGGACCGCGTCCGTCGCCTGCTCGCGCGCAGCGACATCGTCAAGGTCAGCACCGAGGACCTCGACTTCCTGCTCCCGGGGCTGGGCCGGCGCGACCAGGTGACGCAGCTGCTGGACGGCGGCGCGGCGGTCGTCGTCGTCACCGACGGCCCCGACCCGGTCCGCGCCTTCGGCCGCGACGGCGAGGCCACGGTCGCCGTGCCCGCCCGCCCGGTCGTGGACACCGTCGGCGCCGGCGACGCGCTCGTCGGCGGCCTCATGGCCTGGTGCGCGGCGCGGCGCCTGCCGCGCGAGGAGGCCCGCCGGCTCGCGGTCGTCGCCGAGGGCCTGGCCCTGGCCGTGGAGGTCGCCGCGATCACCTGCTCGAGGGCCGGCGCGGACCCGCCGCGGTCCGCCGAGCTCGACGCCGCCGGCGTGCGCTGGACCCGGCGGGCTCCCCGAGGACGGGGCGATCGCGAGCCCGGCCGCCGGTAGGCGCCCCGGCGCTCACGCGAGGAGCGCCGCGGTCGCCGTCCTCCGCCTCACCCGGACCCCGCCGCGCCGAGGATCGCGTCGAGGGCCTCGGCCGGGATCCGGCCCTCGGGCAGCGTCTGGCCGCCGTCGACGGGGAGCGCGACGCCCGTGATGTAGCCGGCCTCCGGCGAGGCCAGCAGCCGGACCGCCCACCCGAGGTCGTCGGGGTCGGCGAGCCGGCCGACGGGGATCGAGGGCAGCATGAGGTCGACGTACTCCTGGCCGCCGGCGGCGCGCAGCCCGTCGGTGTCGACCGTGCCCGGCAGGACGGCGTTGACGGTCACGCCGTGCGCGGCGCACTCGACGGCGGCGCTGCGCACCAGCCCGAGCAGCGCCGCCTTGCTGGCGGCGTAGTGCGCCAGGCCGGGCATCGCGGTCATCGGGCCGGTGATCGACGACGTGACGACGATCCGCCCGTAGCGCCGCTCGCGCATGACCGGCAGCACCGCGCGCATGAGCAGGAACGCGGACTTGGCGTTGACGGCCATCACGCGGTCCCACGTCGCCTCCTCCAGGTCCTCCAGGGCCGCGGTCGGGTAGATGCCGACGTTGCTGGCCAGGACGTCGACGCGCCCGGTCCACTCCAGCGCCGAGGCGACCACGCGCCGGACGTCGGCGGCGTCCGCCACGTCGGCGACCACCGCCCGCGCCGTGGCGCCGAGCGCCGCGGCCGCCGCCGCGGCCCGGTCGGCGTCGCGGTCGACGACCACGACGTTCGCGCCCTCGCCGGCCAGCACGCGGGCGATGCCGCCGCCGATCCCGGCGCCCGCGCCGGTCACGATCGCGGTCTGGTCACGCAGAGATCGCATGCGCGGCCACCGCCTCGATCAGCGCGACGCTCGTGCCGGCGGCGATGCCGCCGTCGACGGGGACGGCCAGGCCGCTCAGCACCGGGCAGTCGTCGGCCGCCAGGAAGTGGATCAGCGCGGCCACCTCCTCGGGCCGGACGATCCGGCCCAGCGGCGCGGCCGTGGCCACCAGCAGCGCCTCGATCTCGCCCGACGGCTGGGACGCGAGCATCGGCGTGTCCACCGATCCGGGGCAGAGGCAGTTGACCCGGATCCCGCGCGGCCCGTACTCGAGCGCGGCGACGCGCGTCAGCGCGACCACCGCGGCCTTCGACGCGCAGTACGCCGCGTACCCCGGGAAGCCCGTCAGGCCGGCCAGCGACGCCGTGTTGACGATCGTCCCGCCCGCGGGCATGTGCGCCACCACCGCCTGCATCCCGTGCAGGACGCCGAGCGCGTTGACGCCGAACGCCCGCAGCATCTGCTCGTCGTCGACCTCCTCGAGCGCGTCCTCGACGGCGACGCCGGCGTTGTTGACCAGGATGTCGATCGGGCCCGCCGCCGCGGCGGCCGCGTCGACGGCCGCCGTCAGCGCCGCCGCGTCCGAGACGTCGGCGCGGTGCGCGCCGGCCCCGATCCGCGAGGCCGCGGCGGACGCGTCCTCGCGATCGACGATCGCGACGCTCGCGCCGGCCCGCCGCAAGCGCGTCGCGGTCGCCAGGCCGATGCCCGACCCGCCGCCGGTGACGACGGCGTGCTTGCCCGTCAGGTCGAACATCAGGCCTGCCCGACCGTCGCCGCGCCGGCGGCCGGCTCGACGTCGTCGAGGTCGGCGAGCGCGGGCCGCCGGTCCGGTCGTCGCAAGGCGTAGGCGAAACCCCCGACCGCCGCCACGGCCAGCAGCCACGGCAGGCCGTTGACCACGGCCGAGGTGGAGCCGGTCAGCGCCGAGTAGTTGTCGACGGCCAGGACGGCCGCCGCCCCCAGGCCCACGGCCCCGAGGCCGGGCGCGACCGTCGTCGACCAGAGGCTGCGATCGTGCC